>JADMIO011583409.1_pt1 | contig 35286 bp, 36 predicted proteins | sample 8958161 | NCBI WGS metagenome assembly JADMIO01 (sample SAMN16585339, study PRJNA669376) | soil metagenome | isolation source: Crop rotation soil | place: USA: Cullars Rotation, Alabama | collected 2011
CGACAACTTGTCCACGTGGAATTCTAAGCTTAGGATCCCAATGTGCTGGAAAGGCGGCGACGCGAGCGAAGATTAGGATCGACAACACGACGATAGTGGCGAACTGTTTTTGATCACGCGACATACGACCTCCCGCAACGTCCAACGAGCTACGCGCGCTTGAGCAGTCGCGTCAGCCAGATGAGAATCACCGCGCCGACGAAGGCGACGATGATGGAGCCGATCATGCCGCCGCCGGCGCCGACGCCGAGCGCGCCGAACAGCCAGCCTCCGACCACAGCGCCGAGGATGCCGAGAATGATGTCGGCGACCGCTCCGTAGCCGCCGCCTTTCATGACTTGACCGGCGAGCCAGCCCGCGATGAGACCGACGATAATCCAGGACAGAACATCCATGCCGGACACTCCCTTGTGGTTGCGACGGGAAACCGCGCTCCGTCGTCCCGCCTGTTTATCACATCAGGCTACGGAATGTCGGCGCGACGAACACTGCGGCTGAACTCGCTGGTCGCTCTGTCAGTTCTGACAGTCGCGCCGTCAGGGCTTGGGCGACGCCGCGAACGCGTCGGCGAGTTTTGACGCGAGCGTAAACGTGTCGGCATACGAGATGTTCGACGTCACGGCGACGACGATCCCTCGGTCGGTGACGGTGAGCAGTGACGCCACCATTCCGCCGAGCACGTCGCCGTCGTGCCCAACGATCGATGTTTGCTGCCCGTGAAGGCAGACTGTTTCGAGGTCCCAGCCCAGTCCGTAACCGGTGTCCGCGCCGGAGCGCAGTCGTTGCGGCGCCTGCAGCAACTGGACGGTCGCCGGTTGCAGCAGCTTGCCGCCGTTGACGGCCATGGCGAAGCGCACGAGATCCGACGGCGTGGACAGGAAGACGCCGGCGCCGGCGTAACAGGACAGGTCGATGTCGCGCATCACGTCCGGCCCGTAGCGCGGATCGGCGGCGAACCTCGGGAAGTACGGCGTCGTGTGATTGGGCACGGGCTCGGTTGTCGAATCGGCGACGGTATCGTCCATGCCGAGCGGTTCGAAGATCTGCTTGCGCATGAAGATCAGGAATGGCTCTCGCGCCGCGGACTCGATGGCGGCGCTCACGAGGATCCAGCCGTAGCTCGAATAGCGGTACTGCGTGCCGGGCTCGGACCGCAGCTCCTGCTGCGAAAACGCCGGCAGGGCCTCGACTGGACGGTCGCAATGCTCGCCGAACAGCGGACCCTCGTCGCCACTATCCGTGCCGAGACCGGCCACGTGCGCCATCAGCTGGCCAACGGTCACCGGCCACTGTTTCTTTGGAAATTCCGGAACGTAACTCTGAATCTCGCTGTCGAGATTGATGGCGCCTTTCTCCAGCAACAGGCCGACCGCCGCCGACGTCAGCACGGTGGACGCCGTTCCGATCCGGAACCGCGTGTCGGGAGCAACCGGCTCGCGCTTGTCGATGTCCGCCCAGCCGAATCCTTCCGCCCACACGATCTCGTTATTGATGCCGACGGCGACCGACACGCCCGGCAGGTTCTTCTCGGAGAGGTGGGCGCGCACGATTTGCCGGCCTCGCTCGACCGCGTCGCGCCACTTCGCGAGCGGTGCGGACTTGGTGGCCGATGCCACGCCTTGCGGATCCGGGTGCAGCGGCGCCGCCGTCGCGCTCATGTACACCCAAAGTCCCGCCACTGCGAGGAGCACCCCGACGACGCCCAGTGCCCCCAGGGCCAGCCACGTTTCCGTCCGATTCCACCGTTTCGCCACCAAGCCTCCGTTGCGAATCCAACATCCGCGCCGTTAACTTTAATTTACAAAGTAGTTTATGTAAAGCCGCCATGGCTGGCTTGTACTTCTTCATAATGAACGGGTGTCTATCGATGCCGCCCAGGTGGCGCGCGACCAGATTGATGCGCGGCTGAGGATCCTGCTGCCGGAGCAATACCAGGAAACCTACGACTCGATCGACCCGAAGCCGATGCGAGCCGCCGGGCTCAAGTTCGACGCCGCTGGCAACGTCGCGTGGAACGAGATCTGGCAGTCGTTCTGCGACCTGGCGATGGCGGGCGGCCCGCCGCACAAAGGCAAGCTGCTCGAGCCGGGCACCCCGGACGCAATCGCCGCCAACCAGGACCAGTACGACACGGTCGTCGACGAAATCTGCCGCGGTTTTGCCATGGCGGCCGATCTGCCGACGCACCGAGACGCCGGCGCCGGGTGGGTCGCCGTGCACTGCCATAGTGCGACGATGGCCGACTGGCTGTCGCGGGCGATCGTAATGGAAAACGTCGCGGCGCGATCGGGCGGCGTCATGTTGTACCTGCCGGCGGCTCCGCATTTTCGCCTCGACAAGCAAATCAAGAACGTCGTCACGGTGATCGCCAAGACCGCGCACTACTGGACCGGACACATGTCGCGCTCGCAAAAGGCGCTGGTCGCCGACCTGTTCACCCGCATGGCGGCCGAGTCGCCGTTGCTCGAGCCGAACGTGACGGCACGAACCACTCAGTCCCGCGTTGACGAACTCGCCGCGACGATAGCGGGGGAGACCGGGCTGCCGCGCTCGAATCGTCACTACGCCGGCTGGATCGGCTTCGAGGGTTCCAGCGTCGCTGCCGCGGTGTGGATGATGCGGGCGCTCGTCGCCCACAACGTCATGGCGCGGCGCGAAGAAACCGCCGTTTTCGTGCCGATCGACGAGGTCCAGGATCCGGACGGACGGCGTGTCCGGCAGTTGCTCGGCATGGCCTACCGCCTTTGCCCCAGGTGCCGATAACAGGAACACCCCCGTTCGGATTCTATGAAGACCTGCCGCATTACCATTTTGGCCGCTTGCCTCGCCTCGCTGACCATCGCGCCCGTGTCGGCCCAGAACAACCAGGCGCGCCTCATCGGCGTTGTCAGTGATTCGTCCGGCGCTGCCTTGCCCGGTGTCACGGTGACCGTTGTCAGCGCCAGCCAGCATCCGGCCCCGGTCGTCACGGACGGCGCCGGCCGCTACATCACCCCGTGGCTGCCCCCCGGAACCTACACCGTGTCATTCGATCTGTCGGGGTTCGAAACGCGCACGCTCACGAGCGTCGCGCTGACGGCCGGACAGACCATCGTGCTCGATCAGCAATTGCCGCTTGCCGCGCTGACCGAGACCGTCCAGGTGACGGCGACGGCGCCGGTGCCGCCCCCACCGGCCTACGTGCCACCACCGCCACCGCGCATCGTGCCCGTCGACAAGGAAGAAGCGGCGTCTGTCTGCGGGCCCAGGCAGTCGCCAGGTTTCAGCCTGGCGATGGGGCACATCACCGGTCACCGCGACGATCCACACCGCGAGCTGCTTGGTCCTGGCGATGCCTTGCGTATCGACGCCGGTGGCGAGTCCGGCGTGTCGGTCGGACAGAATCTCGTGGTGCGGCGGCGCTTCCGGACTGGCGACACGAACGTGCCGAAGAAGCAGGCGATGTATGGCGAGCAGACCGCCGGCCTGATACAAATCGTCCAGACGCAGCCGCACACCTCCGTCGCCGTCGTCGTTTATTTGTGCGGTGAGATTTATGCCGGCGATGCCGTCGAACGCTTCCTGCCGCAGACCGCCTACCTGGTGGTGATGGACGGCGCGCCGACCTTCAGCGACCCGGCGCAGATCATCATCGGCGAGGACGACCGCACCACCGCCGCCAACGGCCAGATGATGGTGATCGATCGCGGCGTGATGCAGGGCGTGCAACGCGGCCAGCGGCTGACGATCTTCCGGCGTCCCGTGCAGGACGCGCCGCCGATGACGATTGGCAACGGCGTAGTGATCGCCGTGCGGCCCGACTCGGCGACGTTCAAGATCGAGCGCTCGACGGACGCGGTGGCGGTGGGCGACCTCGTCGCCCTCCACCGATAGCGCGCCCCGTCGTGTCAGTGCTGCTGCCGCGTCGGGCCCTTCTTGGCGAGGATGGCTTCCATCTGGTCCATCACTGAGTTCATCTGCTTCAGCGTCAGCTGCAGCGGCTCGTCGCTGGTCATGTCCACGCCGGCATCTTTCAGCAGGTCAATCGCGTATTTGGAACCGCCGGCCGACAGGAAGGCGAGGTACTTCTTGACGGCCTGCGGATCGCCGGCCTTGACCTTCTGCGCGAGCGCCTCTGACGCGGTGAATGACGTCGCGTACTGGAACACGTAGAAGTCGCGATAGAAGTGGGGGATGTAGCTCCATTCGTTCGCGATGTAGTCGTCCACGACACAAATCTTCTGGTCATGCCCGTAGTACTTGCGCGTGATCTGCAGGTAAAGATCGGCCATCGCCTTGCCGGTGATCGGCTGACCCTTCGCCGCCATTTCATGCATCCGCAGCTCGAACTCCGCAAACTGCGTCTGGCGGAACACCGTGCCCTTGGCGTTCTCGAGGTAGGAGCCGAGCAGCGCGAGCCTCGTGTCGTCGTCGGTAATCGACTCCAGTAGGTGATCGTTCAGTAGCGACTCGTTGAAGGTGGACGCCACTTCGGCGACGAAGATCGGGTAGTCGGCGGTCGCAAACGGCTGCGCCTTGTTCGAGAAGTAGCTCTGCATGGTGTGGCCGAGCTCGTGCGCGAGCGTGGACAGGTCCTCGTACTTGCCGTTGTAGTTGATCAGCATGTACGGGTGCACGTCGTAAGCGCCGCCGTTCGAATAGGCGCCTGACCGCTTGCCCGGCGTCGGGAACAAGTCAATCCATCGTTCATTGAAGGCGCGCTTGATCGTCGCCTGGTACTCGGCGCCGAGCGGTGCGACGGCGGCCAGCACGTGCTGCTGCGCCTGTTCCGGCGTATACGCCAGGTTCACCGAGCCGACGAGCGGCGCATACAGATCGTAGTAGTGCAGATCGTCCAGCCCCATCATCTTCTTGCGAAGATTGAGGTAGCGGTGGAACGTCGCCAGGTTCTTGTTCACGCCGTCGACGAGACGGGTGTAGACCGGCACGGGTATGTTCGGCCCGTCCAGCGCGAGCTCGAGCGGCGAGTCGTACTTCCGCGCCTTGGCGTAGAAGCCAACCTTCTGCACTTCGCCGTCGATGGTCGTGCCGAACGTGTTGCTGAACTTGCCCAGCGCGTTGAAGAACGCCGACATCACGGTTTCGCGGTCCTTGCGATTGGGCACGCCGCGAAACAGGGTGAAGTTGGCCTGGTTGACGGTAATCTGCTTGCCGTCGCTCAACGTGACCGATGGATACGGAAAATCCGCGTTGCTCAGGATGCCGAAGACGTTCGACGGCGCGCCCGCGAGTGGCCCCGCCATCGCCAGCAGCGCCTCTTCCTTGTCGGTGAGCGTGTGTTTGGCGCGGCGCTCGATGTCATTGAGATAAAACTCGTATTTCTTGAGCCGCGGCTCGTTGGCGATGAAGCGGATCGTGGTGCCCTTTTCGAACTTCAGGATCTCGGGCTCCATGTACGCTACTTGCGCGCCGAACGCCGCCGCCAGTTGCGTCATTTCCTGCTGCATGCCTTGATGGCCCGAGTCGCGCGTATCCTGGTCGGCCAGCATGCTGGCGTAGACATAAGTGCGCGCCAGTTCCTTATTGATGGCGTACGACGCCTCGAGCGCGTCGGCCAGCGCGGCCGGGCTCGAGCCGAGCTTGCCCTGGAACTGCGCCAGCTTCGGAAGATCGGCGGCGATCTTGTCCTTGGCGGCTCGCCAGGCGGCCTCGTCCGGATAGATCTCGGCGAGGTTCCACTTGAACTGATCGGGCACCTGGGCCCGGTCGCGTTCCTGTCCCGCGACGGGCAGGATGAAGGTCGATGCTGCGATGGCGGCAAGGAAAGCCGTGACAGACGTGCGCATCCCACCAGTATCGCCTGACTGACCGGGGGTCGCACCACTTTCGCCCGAGTTGGCGTTGACCGGCAGTGTGGCGAATGACAGGATGGCGGCACCGTGAAACTGGCGACCGATTTGGCGAGGGTCTTCGAGCGGCGGCGCGCGATCAATCCGCGCTATTCACTGCGGGCATTCGCGCGTTCGATCGGCATCAGCCACTCCGCCGTCAGCCGTATCCTGAAGGGCGCGCAACGCCCCTCGGCGGCCACGATCATCCACGCCGCCGGGCGCCTGGGTTGGGACGCCGCGTACGTCGAATCGGTGATGCGCGCCGAGCGGCTGGAGCGGCTGCAATGCACCGCCGCGTCGTCCGAGTTCGTGACCGATGCGCGCTGGATTGCATCGCGCACGAACCTGTCGCTGGACGAGGTGCAACTCGCGCTGCACGAGGGCCTTCGCCAAGGACACATTCACATGACCGCACCACACACATGGAAGGTAACGCGCTGATGGCCGCTCCAGTTGTTCGTTGGCAAATCTTGTCGCCGAGGCCCGACGAGGTCGGCCGCTTCTACGGCAGTGTGTTCGGATGGACCGAGCGGCGCGACAACGCCCTCGGCTATCGCGAGATCAACACCGGGTCGCCGAAGGGCATCCCCGGCGGCGTGTGGCCGGCGCCGCCCGACGCCCCGAGCTTCGTCCAACTCTTCGTCGAGGTGGACGACATCGACGCCACCATCGACGCGGTCACGTCCAATGGCGGCACCATCCTGGTCCCGAAATCGGCGCTGCCCGACGGTGACACGATGGCCGTCGTGCGCGATCCCCTCGGGATGTCTCTCGGCCTGGTACTCGCGCGCTAGCTACTGCGCGCGAGCCGGCAAGGTGCCGCCTTCGGCGAGTACTTTCATGTTTTGAATCGCGCGCGTGAAGGTCGCCGTGCGCGACGCCTTATCTTTCTCCCGCGTCGCATCGTCGGCCAGCATCGAGTTGTCGTAGATCAGCGTGTAGTAGATCTTCGACGTCTTGTCGGTCACCGGACGGACTTCGACGGTGCCGTGATAGAGGTTGTACGGCCGGCCGGCACGAACCGTCTGCGTGTAGGTGTAGGAAAGCGCCGTCTTACCGACGAGCACTTCGTTGGCCACGGAACGCACGGCGCCAACTTCGCCGTCCTGACCTTTCAGGATGGTGCAGCCGGTCGGAATCTGCAGCCACTCGCCGATGTCACAGTACTTGCCGACACGCTTCCAGACTTCGGCCGCCGGCTTGTTGACGTCGATCTCGAGCGGGATGGTGAGATAGGTGGGATTGTCGACGACGATGTTCGCGTTGGCGGGGGGCGGCGCCGGCGCCTGCGCCCACGCCGTGACCGGAAGCCCCACCACGATTGCGACGAGTAGCCATGCGTGCCTGACGTTGCTCCGTTCCATCGACTCCTCCGGCCGCGAAGCTTATCAAAGTCGGGCCATCGGGCCATCAGGCCATCACGGGCCAACGGGCCAACGGGCTAACAGGCCAACGGGCCAACAGGCCAACGGGCCAACAGGCCAACGGGCCAACAGGGCCTGAGACTGTCACGCGATTTGCAGCAGGGCGGGCATGCCGTTCAAATCACTCGCAATTTCCGCCGTTATTCTCCTTGCCGCTGTGGCGTGCTCCCGGAATCCGGAGGCAGGGTCTTCGGCGGCACTTACCGCGCCGACGGCGGTGACGACGACGGACATCGGAGCCGGCGGCGTGTCGCGGGGGATGATCGTCAATTTCCCGCCGCGCGCCGACGGTGTGGATTTCCGCGCGCAGCTCGAGAACAAGTACGTCTCGATGGGCCGGCGGCCGGCGCAGGTCTACGTCGATCCCGATGGGGAGGCGACGTGGGTGGGCGAGTATGTGCGTTATCGCGTCAACGGCTGCGATCACGATACGGCGACGCAGCGCTCGCTCGTGCAGATCGAAGGCGGCACGCCGCCGCCGGTGTGCTCGGCGCTGATGTTTCCCGAGACCGCGATCTATCCGCCTCGCGATCAGGTGGTCGACTTCCGTCGCCAGCTCGGCGCGAAATACCAGGCCATGGGACGCAGCGCACAGTCAGCCGTCGACCCCGATGGTGCGGCGATTTGGCTGTCGGAGTACTACCGCTATCGCACCAGCGGCTGCGATCATGCCAGCTCGGTGCAGAACGTCCTCGTGCAGGTCGACGGCCAGCCGGCGCCGCCGTCGTGCCTGCAGTCGTGCGCGTATAACCTCGACACCCCGGCCACGGTCCCGGGCAATGGCGGGACGTTCAGCGTGCAGCTGGTTCGCACCTCCGGAAGCTGCGAATGGATTGCCGGCAGTCAATCCGACTGGATCAATGTCAACCGTCCGATCACCGGCGGCGATCGCGGCACGCTCAGCTACGACGTGCTGCCGAACACCGGCGGGGCACGCAGCGGCACGATCAAGATCGCCTACCCGGGAGGCGCTTCGTACCTGACCGTCAACCAGGGATCGCCGGCGTACAACCTGTCGTTCCAGCTGTTTGATCCCGCGACGTCGCAGTCCACCCCGACGAACGAGTGCCGCGTTCGCAGCGCCAGTACCATCTGCACCCTCAGTGCCGTGGTATCGACACTGCCGCCGGGCGTGGCCACGTATGACTGGCGCGTCGAGTACACCTACAACGGCAGCAAGGTGAAGACGCAGGTCGGCCCGCTGTCGTCGTTCTCGTTCACCGAGGCCTGCGGTCCGGCGCCACCGGAAGGCGCGGTGATCCCGATGGTTGCGCGGCTGACCGCAGCCGACGGCATTGGCAATTCCGGAACCGTGGTGTCGGGACAGGGGAGTCAGCAGTACTTGCAGCTGCGAATCTTCAGCTGTCCGTAGCATCGACGATCAGGGGCCGGTAGAATGACCGCCGCCGGCCCCTGATGCTCACCCGACTCTCCGCGGTCTTCCGCGCGCGTCCGTTCCTTGTCGTTCCTGTGTTCCTGTGCCTGTACGGCTACGGCACGATCGACGTCGCTGACTTTTATCGCCTGTCCGCCAATCCGCTGCAGCTCAATAACGAAGCGACCCACCAGTTCCTGCAGTCGTCGCCGCTGCCGTACTTCCTCGGATACCCGTTCACGCATGCGTTCGGCGAGCGCTGGTCGTTTGCGATCGTGATGCTTGGCGGGCTTGCGTGGTTCGCGTTCAGCCTCAAACGGATGGCGGCGCATCGATATGGTGCGCGTCAGCACGATGCGGTCTTGATGGTGTTCGCATCGCCGCTGCTGATCGTGTTGACGCAGTACCTGGGAAAGGGCGATGCCTACCTGGCCGGTGCGTTCATGCTGCTCGTTGGTTCTCGCCAGCCCCTGGCACAGCTCGGTGCCGCGGTGGTCATGGTGGTCAGCCATTTCGAGATGGGGCTGGTCGCGGTTGCTCTATCGATTTTCTTGCGACTCGTCAAACCGGGCGCGGCCCTGGTAGGGGCCGCGGCCGGTGCGGGCGCGGTGCTGGCGTATCACCATTTGCTCTTGCCGTCGCCGCCGCAGTCGCGTGCCGATCTCGGGCTGTCCTACCTGGCCGACGCGCTGCGAATTGCCTTGGCTACGCCAATACTGCACCTGGTCTGGACGTTCGGTCCTTTCTGGTGGTGCGTATCTCGCGCATGGCCGGTCGGCTGGACATGGTGGGGCGCGTTCCTGATGGTTCTCACCTTGGCGACGCTGACGCTGGATTTCACGAGGGTCTTCGTGCTCGTCGGATTGCCGTTAATGGTGTCAACCATCGATCGCGTGCTGACCAGGCTGGGTGACGAGGAACCCTCCTGGCTGGCGGTGCTGCCGTTCTTCGCGTTCGTGCAGGCGCATCTGCTGAGCTCGTTCGTCTACGATTCGCGCGTTCTGGAGATCTTTGCGCGAGTGAGCGGCGTCGTTTTGCCGCGGCACTGATCTTGAATCCGGCTGAAGGAATGCGGTATCGAATCAAGCTGGTCATCGGCATCACGGCCGTGTTCCTGTTGCTGGCCGCGCAGGCGCCGGCGTATTCGGTCCTGACGCACGAAGCGGTCATTGACGCCGCCTGGGATGGCGCGATCAAGCCGTTGCTGCATGGGCGATTTCCACAGGCGAGCGACGAACAGATCGAAGCCGCCAGGGCCTACGCCTACGGCGGTTCCGTCATCCACGACCTTGGTTATTACCCGTTCGGCAGCCGGTTGTTCAGCAACCTGTTGCACTACGTGCGCTCGGGTGACTTTGTCGACGCCATGCTTCGCGATGCCCAGGATGTGAATGAACTGGCATTTGCCGTTGGCGCGCTCGCGCACTACACGGCGGACAACGCGGGTCACCCGTTGGGGATCAACCGCGCTGTTCCGGTGATGTATCCGAAGCTGAAAGCGAAGTTCGGTCCCGACGTCACCTATGTCGAGTCGCCCAAGCACCACCTGGCGGTCGAATTCGCGTTCGATGTCGTGCAGGTTGCCGGCGGTGCCTACGCGCCGGCGGCGTTTCATCGGTTCATCGGCTTCGAGATCGCCGAGCCGCTGCTCGAACGGACCTTCCTCGCAATCTACGGGATCGAGATGGGCGGTCTGTTCATGGATCGCAGCCTGGCGGTCGGCACGTTTCGCCACGCCGTGGCGCAGACGCTTCCCGAAATGACCAAGGCCGCGTGGAAGGCCAAGCGCGAGGAGATCGAGAAGATCACGCCGGGAGTGACCCAGGCGTCATTCGTGTTCAACCTGTCGAGGCGGGACTACGAACAGCAGTTTGGCCGCGATTACGCGCGGCCGCATGGCATCGCCCGCGTAATCGGCTGGCTGTATCACCTCATCCCGAAAATCGGGCCGTTTCGCGCGCTCGCCTTCAAGGTCCCGACGCCGGAAGCCGAGCAGATGTTCCTGGCGTCGTTCACCGCAACCGGGGAACGCCTTGCCGGAGAGCTGCGCTCAGCTCGGGCTCGAACGCTCACCGTGGCCGACACCAACCTCGATGTTGGAAAGGCGCTCGCCCGGGGTGGCTACTCGCTGGCCGATGACACGTATGACGACCTGCTCGACAAGCTTCGCGAGCGCAAGTTCGAAGGCACGCCGCCGGCGCTAATCGCCGACCTCCGGCGCCACTATGGCGATGCGTTCGTGGCTGCGACGCCATCACGACCGGGCAGGCCGCACTAGTTCGAGCGGTCAGCGACACCGGATACGCCCGAATGGCGGGCGCAATTGGCGCAGCAGAACATCCGCGTTTCGGACTCGACGCCGTGCCCGATGATCTTGCAGCCGCAGTGCTCGCACTCCGGCGCGAGCTCATGAATCGCGCACTCGAAGCTGTCGAAGGTGTAAGTTTTACCCGCCATGTGCACTTCAAAGCTCTTGTCGTAGCTATTGCCGCAGACGTCACACTTCGCCATGGTCGGGCCCTCCTGGTTGGTTAACGGACCGTCATCCGGTCGATGACGCGGGTGACTCCCTTGGTATCGCGCGCCAATTTCAAGGCGGTGGCTCGTTCGAGCTCCGACTGAACCGTGCCGGAGAGCGTCACTTCCGTGCCCCTGGTATCGACGTTGATCGCGCGCGCCCTGACGGTATCGTCGAGCACCATTTTGGCTTTGATTTTCGCCGTCAGCTCGCCCTCGCTCATCACTTGCCCGGCCTCGGCGGCGCCTGTCGCGACCTTCTCGCCGATGGCCGCGCCCGTCTCGCGCGCCTTCTCGACATCGACCGTAGGCGTACGCGCTGACGATGCAGGTGCTGCCGGTCTGCTATCGCCGAGCCGGTAACCCAGGAAGAATGCCGCGGCACCGGCCAGGATCACGATGACGAGGACTAGTCTCAGTAGCGCTCGAATCATTTCGTGGGCCTCCGCGATGGGCGAAGCATCGACCGTGCCAGTGCGGTGGCGTTACTTCCGCAGTACCGGATGCGCGTAACCGGCCGGTAATACGCCGGCAAGATCGGGGCGGATACTGAGGTAGGTGAGATGGTCGGTAATATCGTCGAACCCGTGCGGCACACCGGCCGGGACGATGATCACATCACCCGCCGCGACCTTGCGTCGATCGCCACCTGTGAACACGCCGCCGCTGCTTGGGCCAACCGCCAGGCGCACGAATTCCGTGTCCGGCGGAAACGCGCGATCGTTTTCAACCGGTCCTCCCGTCACCAGCGTTCCGCTGCCGGAGATGACGTAAAACGCTTCGGTCACCTTGCTATGGCTGATCGCGGCGATGGGCGCGCCAGGTTTGGTCGGGCCGCGATACAACACGCCGACACCGACTTTGTAGTCGCCAAGGTCGGCCACTCGCATCTGCCGATCGGTGCCGGCGCCTTCGCTGCCCTGGTACTTCAGGACCTGTTCAATCTCGGCGGCGGTGATGCTCACAACGGCCGGGGCGGCAGCCTGCGCCATGGCGTTCGTTCCGATCGTCAACGCGGCGAGGACGAGGCTCATGGTCTTCAGCGTCATGGCGACACTATATGCCTGCCGACAGGGAAATCGCCGTGACGCCATCGGCGATTCGTCGCAGAATGAGCCATGCGCGGATCGCACGTACTTTTGGCCGTCAGCCTGACGACGCTCGTGCTGGTTGTCGTGGATGGAATCTCACCGCATGCGGCCGCACGCCAGGCTGCGGCTCCGGTTCAGACGGCGGGACGCGCCGAGCGGACGTTTGTCGGATCGGCCGCCTGCCAGTCGTGTCACTCGGCGATTTATCAGCGCTGGTCAACGACCCGCATGGCCAACGTGATTACCGATCCGAAAGCCCATCCCGAGGTCATCATCCCGGATTTCGCCAAGCCGGATCCGCTGCTCACGTTCACGCGCGATGACGTGGCCTTCGTCTACGGGACGCGCTGGAAGCAGCGCTACTTCAAGAAGGTCGGCGACGACTACTATCCGCTGCCGGCGCAGTGGGACGTGGCCAACAAGGTGTGGCGGCCGTACTTCGTGCAGCCGAACACCGACTGGTGGGTGCCGCATTATCCGGCCGACAACATGCAGCGGCCGACCGGGCCGTTGTGCGACGGCTGTCATTCCGTGAACTACAACGTCACGGCCAAGACCGTGACGGAATGGAACGTCGGCTGCGAGCGGTGTCATGGGCCCGGCAGCGCGCACCTGACCGCGCCGTCCGCGATCAACATCGTCAATCCCGCCAAGCTCGACTACGTTCGCGCCAGCGACACGTGTATTCAGTGCCACTCGCAAGGCAAGCCGCTGACCAATCCGATCGAGGGCAAGTTCTTCGACTGGCCGGTTGGTTTCAACCAGGGCGATGAGTTGAAGAAGTACTGGGAGCTCGAAGAGCACAAGCTGGGCGAGACCACCTTTACGCACTTCGCCGACGGCACGGCGCACAAGAACCGCATGCAGGGCAACGATTTCGTGCAGAGCGTGATGTATCGCCGCGGCGTGACCTGCTTCAACTGCCACGATTCTCACAGCACCAACCCGTCGCTGCTGGTGCGGCAAGGCAACGACCTCTGTCTCGGGTGCCATCGTCCCGGCGGCGCCAACGGCCCGAGGGCGGCGACGGTCGAGGCGCACACGCATCATGCGAAGGGCAGTGCCGGCGACGAGTGCGTCGGGTGCCATATGCCGAAGATCGAGCAGACCATCGCCAACGTGAACGTGCGCAGCCATACCTTCGCGTTCATCACGCCGAAGATGACCGACGAGTTGAAGGTGCCGAATCCGTGCACCGCATGCCACACCGACCGCACGACCACGTGGGCGAGGCAGACGCTGGCGACGTGGCCCGAGATCTCGCCGTGGCGCGTGCAGTAACGATGTGAATCGACAGGAAAGGGCAGCAATGGCTCGAGGACTGTTCGCGGTATTGACACTGGCGTTCTTGATGCTCGGCGGCCCGCGCGTTGCCGAGGCGCAACCGGCGCCGCCAGTCTCGAAGGCGCCGACGGTGCTCTTCATGTGTCCGCACGGCGCGGCGAAGAGCCTGATGGCCTCCGCGTACTTTCAGAAGCTGACGAAGGAGCGGGGCCTGAACGTCCGCGTCGATTCGGCCGGCACGGATCCCGAGCCGGAACTCTCCAGGACCGTCGTCGCCCGCCTGCAGAAGAATGGCTACGCGATCCCGATCGACAAGCCTCGCGCCGCGACAGCCGCGGATATGGCAGGCGCCGACGTGGTCATTTCGATGGGATGCGACTTGAGCAAGCTGCCGACGCCCGCCGGACAGTTTAAGAACTGGAACGTGCCTGACTTCAGCGCCGATTTCGACGTGGCCGAACAGGCGATTCGCGACCAGGTGACCAGGCTCGTCGACGAGCTCCTGGCGCAGCAGAAAACTAAAAAAGGAGAGTAGCGAGGGTTTCGGCGCTTGACACGGTCCGCCGGTTCGTTGTATTTAACTAATTAGTTAATTAACCAACTGGTTTATCAATGACGGACCACCTCAGCACGACGTTTTATGCCCTCGCCGACCCGACCCGCCGCGCCATCCTCGCCCGGCTCGCCACCGGCGAGTGCTCGGTGACCGAGCTGGCGGAGCCGTTCGACATGTCGATGCCGGCCGTGTCGAAACACCTGCGCGTGCTCGAGCGCGCCGGCCTGATCACGCGCGGCCGTTCGGCGCAGTGGCGGCCATGCGCGATCAATGCGCGGCCGCTCAAGGAAGTCGCGGAGTGGACAGAGCGCTACCGCAAGTTCTGGGAGAAGAAGTTCGACAGCCTCGAGTTGTACCTGCAAGAGCTCACAGCGAAGGAGAAGACCAATGGCAGCAAGCGGCGTGGCAAATAGCGAAACCTTCGAGGTAACGACCCCGTCCGACACCGAGATCCAGATGACGCGGCTCTTCGACGCGCCCCGGCATCTCGTGTTCGAGGCGATGAGCAAGCCCGAGCACATCAAGCACTGGTGGGGCAACCTCGGCGACGGCTACTCAGTCCCGGTCTGTGAAGTCGATCTACGCGTGGGAGGCAAGTGGCGCTTCATCAACCGTTACCCCAAGGGCGAGGCTGAGTTCTATGGCGAGTATCGCGAGATCGATCCGCCGGGCCGCATCGTCTTCACCGAGATCTACGCGCCGTTCCCCGATGCGCCGTCGGTCGTGACGGCGACGCTCACCGACGAAAACGGCAAGACGCGCCTCGTTGCGACGTCGAACTATCCGTCGAAGATGGTGCGCGACATGGTCCTGCAAACCGGCATGGAAAAGGGGGCGGCGACAAGCTACGACCGTCTTGACGAGGTCGCCGCTGCACTCGCTGCTTCGCGGTGAGCAATGGCTTCGAGTTGAGGACGATGATCACCGGCGGAGGCGGGGAGTGGTGTCGTAGATGACCAGGAACCGCTGCCCGTCCGGTGATGGCCGCCACGGGCACTCGATTATGCGAGTGGAAATACACTAGGAAGACGTGGCCACGGTGTTTTTGTTGTCGCCGGCGTTCTGTGGCGGACGGCGCGCGGCGATTCTGCTCAACCCGAAGTCCGACGCCGCGACGGTGCGCGAGTTTCGCACGGGGCAGATGTCGCTCGGCCGCGCCTTCACGTTCATGAGCGGCCTGTACTTCCGCGGCAAGCTCGCTTATGCCGAGCGCTTCGGTGACAGCTACGTCATCACCCCGACCCGCGGCTTGCAGCCGCCGTCCCTGCCGTTCACCGTGCCGCTGCTGCGCGAATTCGCGGTCGGCGACGTCAGCCTCGACAATCCCGGTTATCGCCGCGCGCTCGAACGCGACGTCGAGGCGCTGGCGCGACGGCTCGATGGCGACTCGCACGTCGTCCTGCTGGGCAGCGTGGCGAGCGGAAAGTATGTCGACGTGTTGCTGCCGATACTCGGCGAGCGTCTGCGCTATCCGGCGTCGTTCATCGGCCGCGGCGACATGAGCCGAGGCGGCCTGCTGCTGCGCAGTGCCGCGAGCGGCGTCGAACTGGCGTACCAACCGCTGGTGGCCGGCGTGCGGCCGCGCGGCCCGCGTCCACCAAAGCTCGATCCGCTGACGCGGGTGGCGGTAAGCTGGGAGCATGAAAGTGCTGCCCGTCCTGACGTTCCTCGCCGTGGCATCGTCGAGCCTGCTCTTCGCGCAGCAGGAAGAAAAGCCGGTGCCGAAGGACTCGCTCCGGTTGTCGATATCCGGTTGCGCGCACGGCCGCGTGTTCACCGTCCGCCGAAGCCCTGAGCACGAGATGCGCGGCACCGAGTTGCAGGAGGGGCGCCACCTGCGCCTCGAAGGCAACAAGAAGGCACTGCAGGAGATCAAGGCGCACGAAGGATCCATGGTCGAAGTCAGCGGCCTGATCAAGCGAGCCGACATCGAACCGGCCGGCATCGGCGTGGCTGGAGGCCGCGTCCGCATCGCGCCGGCCATGCCACCGAGTGCAGGAGGCGGCCGCGATCCCGGTCCGCAGCAGGCCGTGATCGATGTGGAATCGTGGCGGCTCCTGAACTCCCCATGCCCAGGCTAGCGCCGACACTCAAGGGACAACGCGTCACCGTCGTCGGCGCCGGGCTTGCGGGACTGGTCGCGGCGCGTGAGCTGGCTGCTCGCGGCGCTGACGTCCAGGTCCTTGAAGCCCGGAAGCGGCTTGGCGGCCGCGTCTACACCGAACACGATTCAGACCTTGATGCGCCGCTCGAGTTCGGCGGCGAATTCATCGACGGCGAGCATCGCTCGATCCGGGCTCTGTGCAAGGAACTGAAGCTCGAACTGCAGCCGATCCTCAAGAGAGGGTTTGGCCTGGCACTCGACGTCAACGGCCGCGTGCGGGTGTTCAACAGCATGCGGACGGTGTGGCATGACTTCAAGCAGGCGCTCGCTGCCGAAGCCGACGCGTTCGGACGCGCCGATTGCGACTGGGGATCGACCGCCGCGCAACTAATCGCCCGCCAGTCCCTGTCCGCGTTGTTGCGCGCCCGCGGCGCGACGCGCGAGGCCGTTGCGCTGTCTCAATCGCTGCGCGGTTTCTATCTCGCCGATCCCGATCAGCTCTCGGCGCTGGTGGCCGTCGAACAGACCATGCAGCCGGCCGATCCGGGCGACGTCACCTTCTCGCGAATCAAGGGCGGCAACAGTCGACTCGTAGACGCGCTGGCGAAGAATCCGCGCATGACAATCGTTCGCGAATCCATCGTCATGCGTGTCGAGCAGGATGCGCAGCAGGTCCGCGTCATCGTCGCCGATGGCACGAAGAAAGGACGGGTCATCAAGAGCGACTACCTCGTCCTGGCCATTCCGCCCACCGTTGCGCGGACGATGGCATTCGATCCGGCGGTGCCGGCGTCGCTCAAACGCGCCTGGCAGGCGCTCGGCGCGGGTCCCGCAACGAAGGCGCATGTACGGTTCGACACGGCGTGGTGGCGCAAGGCCGGACGGCCGCGGGCGTTCGGCACGAACCTCGACACCGGCGCGATCTGGGAAATCACCAGTGGCAATTCGTCCGGCCTCACCATGCTTGCAGGCGGCCGGGCCAGCGCCGCGTTCCGCGCGCTGCTCGAAGACGGCGGACCGCAGCGTGTGATTCGCCGGCTGTCGTGGCTGGGCGAGCCCGAGGACGCGCGTGATTTTCGCAGCGTCAGTTGGGAGCTCGATCCGTTTGCGCGCGGCGGATACGCCGTCTTCGGTCCCGACTTCAAACCGGAGTGGCGATCGGAATTAGCGCGCCCGGTCGGCCGCATATTCTTTGCCGGCGATCACACCAGCCGCAAGTGGCAGGGTTACATGAACGGCGCCGTGGAAAGCGGCCAGCAGGCGGCGCGCGACACCGAGCTGACCGTTCGTTTGCGGGGTGTCCCGTCAAGCACTGCTTGAAATCTGCGCGATCCGGGCTACTCCTCGCGCAACGCGGCCATTGGATCGATGCGCGCCGCGCGTCGCGCCGGCAGGTAACCGGCCAGCACCGCGGCCGCGGTCAACGTCATCCCGGTCACCACGATCATCGTGTGATCGCTCGCGGCGAGGTTGTAGAGCAGCGTGTTGATGAAGCGGCCGGTTTGCGACGCCACTACTGCGCCCGCGACCAGACCAACGCCCGTGATCACCGCGACGTTTTGCAAGACCAGCGCGATGACCGTGCCCGGCTCGGCGCCAAGTGCCATGCGGATGCCGATTTCATTCCGGCGGCGAGACACCGAATACGACATCACGCCATAGAGACCCAGCGCGGCCAGCATCAACGCCAACACACCGAAGAACCCCGATAACGTGGCGACCAGCCGCTCCTGCAGCACGTTGGCGCCGAGATCTTCGTCGAACCGTTTGAGGTCGACGGCAATCTCCTTGTTCACGCCGGTGACGGCCTGGACGATGGCGTTTCGCGAGTCCATCGGCGCGCCGGCGGTCCGGACCGAGATGCGCGCGCTCGAGAACACCTCGCGCGCCCGCTCCTGCGCCATCGCGGCGTAAATAATCGGCAGTGGCACCTCGCGGAGGCGCTGGTACTTGGCGTTGGCCACCATGCCGACGATTTCCATGACGCGGTCGGGATTGTCGACGTTGAAGCCGACGATGGTGAAGGTCTTGCCGATGGGGCTGTCGCCGTTGAAATATTTTTTGGCGAAGGCCTCGTTGACGACGGCGGCGTTCGGCGAGCCCGGGCGATCGCTGTCGGCGATATCGCGGCCGGCCAGTACTGGTGTGCCCATCGTCCTGAAATAATTGGGCGACACGCTGTTGTAGAGCACACCGCGGCGATTGTTGGCGGCGTAGTTGGGCACGTTGATCTCGAGGTTCCACGTCGAGCCGCTGACCGGTGTGACGAATGACGTGGCGGCCGCGTCTACACCGGGCACCGTTGCCAGCGCTTCGCGGACGCGCGCGAACATTGCGAGGCGCTGCTCGGACGGCACATTGGCGCGGCGCAGGTCAACGTTGCCGACCAGCACGTGAGACGATTCGAACCCCATGTCCTGCGTCGTCAGGGCGACCAGCGTGCGAACGAACAGCGCTGACCCGAACACCAGCACGAATGACAACGCCACTTGCAGTGCGACGAGCGCGTGACCGAGTTGGAAACGTCCGCCGCCGCTGACCACGCCGCGCGAATGATCGCGCAGGGCATCGGCCGGCGTCAGCGCGGTGCCGCGCATGGCCGGCGCGACGCCGAACAGCAGGCCCGTCAGGATGCCGACGCTCGCGGTGAAGACGAAGACGCGCCAGTCCATCGAGAGATTGACGTCGACCACCTGCGTGCGGGTCGATAGCAGCGCGACGATCACGCGACTGCCCCAGGCCGCAATCGCCAGGCCGGCGAGTGAGCCGATCGCCGAAAGGAAAATGCTTTCGACGAGCAACTGCCGGACCAGCCGCGCGCGGCCGGCGCCGAGCGACAGCCGCACCGCGAGTTCCTTGCGCCGCGCCACCGATTGCGCCAGCAGCAGATTCGCCATGTTCGCGCACGCGATCGTCAGTACCAGGCCGACAATGCCGAGCAGCACGTACAGCGGCTGCGAGTAGCGATCACGAAGGTTGGAAATGCCGGTGCCGCCCGGGATCAGGACGATTGGTTCCTTCAGGTAGTTCTGGAGATCGCTGGCACGCCAATCCTGCGGTGCGGTCGCGTCACGCAGCGCCGGTTGGAACGCCCGCAGTCGCGTCTGTGCGTCCTCGATCGCCTGGCCCGGCGCGAGACGCCCGACGATGGTGAGCCACCAGTTGCTGCGGCGATCAAGCGAGCTCTCCGCGCCGCGGATGATCGGCTCGGTGCCGAGCGGCGCCGCGATGTCGAACGCGCGGCCGATCTGGACGCCGCGGAAGTCTCGGGCAGCCACCCCGATGATCGTGAACGGATGGCCGTCGAGCGAGATCGCGTGGCCGAGAACGTCGGCGCGCCCGCCGTACTCGCGCTGCCAAAAGCCATAGCTCAAGACCGCCACCGCGCCATCCGGACCACCGCCGCGCCGATCATCGTCGGCCGTGAACAACCGGCCGATGTGCGCCGTGACGCCAAGGGTGTCGAAGAACCGCCCGTTGACGAACAGTCCCTGCGCGTTTCGTGTTTCACCGCTGGTGTTCAGGTTGAAGCGAGGATTGCCGTAAACGCCGACGCCGGCAAGCACCTGCTGATGATCGCGAATGTATTCCCACTGCGGGTTCGTCAACGAGGTATTGGGCCCGCGCGGCTCGGCAAAACCCAGGATGACGAGCCGGTCGGGCTCGTGGACCGGCAGTTCCTTCAGGATCAGCGCGTTGACGAGCGAGAAAATCGCGACGTTGGCGCCAATACCGAGCGCCAGCGATAAGAGCGCGACACCACTCACGATCGGCGTTTGCCGCATCTGGCGAATCGCGAACCGGAGGTCCCGGGCGAGTGAGGACACGAATCCCATGGGCCCTTTGACGCGTGGCGCCGGCCACTGGTTGGCAGAGGTTGCTACGGCGATCGGTCAGGCGACAGGCCGCTCGCGAACATGCTCGTTCGGGGCCGCCCCCGCGTAAGCAGCGGATAGCGAGGGGCTTACGACTTACGGCGCTTGAACGCTAGGCCGGACCACGTGTCGTCGATGCTGCAGACCTTGAAGTCCACCCAGCCGGCGGCGAGTCCCGCATTCCGGATCACGTTGCCGTCGACGTCGGATCGCACGCCGGACGCCTTTTTCGGCCAGATCAACCACGCCGTCTGACGATCGGCGGCCCCAAGCGTGAGCAGGTGCGCGTGCAGCTCGCGTTGACTTCTCGCAAAGCACAGGAACAGATCGACGTCGGGCTCGGCGCGCGCCGTCAGCGTCACCTTCGGCGGCCACGGCTTCAGGGTGTCGGCAAACCCCTGTGGCGATGCGAGCAGCGCCACTTTGAACCCGGCCTTGACGCCGAGCTTTGCCACTGTCGGCTTGCCCCACGCAAGGTGAGTGGGCACGAGCGGCTGCTTCGGTGGGTTCGCGATCGCCTTGGGCAGCGTGGTCTTGATGCGCGCCCAGGTGGTGTAGACGGCGTCCGGAATCAGCTGGCGCGTTCGCTCGACCTTGTCCGGCTCGCCGGCGACGAACACGATGGGGAGGTGGCGCGTCGCCTTCGCGCTGCGCAGCGAATATGCGATCTCGCGTCCGCGTGACGGGACGCGCGACAGATCGATCACGACCGCATCCGGCGGGCTCGATCGAATCTGGCGCAGTTCGCGGACGCCGTCGTCGCCGGGGGCGAACAACGCGTCAAAACCAAGAGCCTCGAGCTGCGTGCGCCGCTCGAGGCCCTCATCGTCGTCCCAGTGAACGAGTCGGATCGTCTTCACTGTTGCCGGCTATTGCCGATGTTGAAAAACGGGACCTGACCCCAATTTCAACATCGTCGTGCGTTAGCTTTTGAGGGAGGCTTTGACGTTGACTGTCGGGACGGCGGCCAGGGCGCGCTTGATGATGCACGCGACGTTGGTCTTCTCGACGTGCTGCTGGAACGTCGCATCGTCGATGTTCGGCACCACCGCCGTCACGGTGAGCTCGATCAAGTTGATGAGAAAGCCGATGTCGTCCTTGCCCAGGTGCACATCCGCGTTGGTGTGCACGCTGGTCGCCGTAAAGCCGGCCTGTGCGAGTGAATTAGCCAGCGCCATCGAGTAACAGCCGGACAGCGCCGCACCGATTAATTCCTCGGGGTTGGCACCGGCCCCGTTTTCAAAACGCGACGCGAACGAGTAACTGCCCTCGTACGCACCGCTGCCGAGCTTGACCCGGCCGCTCCCGCCCTTGAGATCGCCCTTCCATTCCGCTTCTGCCTGACGTGCCATGTGTCCTCCTCAAAGAGAAAGACAAGCGTATCATCCGGCTTCGCGCGGAGGAAAGGCGCGGATCGGGCCGCAGCATGTGCTGCGCACCCGATCCGGTCATCTCATTACTTGGTGTTGAGGTCCTTGACGATGAACAGCACTTCGCCGGGCTTGATGAGGCCGAGCTCGCGTCGCGCTTGTTCCTCGATGGCCGTCGGATCTTCGCGCAGCCGCCGCGCCATCTCGCGCAGATCGGCATTCTCCTCGCGCGCCCGCTCGAGCGATCGCTCGAGCGCGGCGTACTCGCGGCGCGCCTGCAGCAGCGCCAGCAGGCCTTTTTCTCCGGCGAGCGCGTCGATGACGATGACCAGCGTGATGAAGATGAGCGCGTGACGAAGCCAGCGGCGGCCGCGCGTCGCCGGTACGGAACGGGGCGCGGAGGTGGTCGGCCGGGATTCGAGTTCGTCGTTCTCGTTCATGGGTTCGACGCGTCCGGTTTCGGTTCCTCGCTGTCGCGCAGGTAATCCTCGAGCGCGCGAATCAGCACTGTGCGAAGGTCGGCGCGATCGTCCATCGCCCGAATCTTCGCCGCTCGCCAGAGCTCCCCAGGGAGCTCGACGGTCGTTTTCACCGTATCGCTGTCGTTCCGTTTAGCCGGCAACCCGGTGAGCAGTGTATCCAGTCACACGGCTCGGCGGCAAGACATCAAAGCGGTTGACCGCGTGCACACTTTTACACCAATACATCTAGGTATGCAAGTGGAAATATGCTTTGGTTGTTTTACGGGTCTACGGTTCTACGGACGAGTCTCCTCCGCGAGCCAAGATAAGTAGTCTGGACTACCGTAATCAACCGAAAACACGAGGAATTCGGGCACGTCGTACGGATGGAGCGCCTTGACGCGCAGTTGAAGGACGTCGACGTTCACGGCCGTCGTCTTGATTACGACCTGTCGCTCGAGCGCCTGCTCGATGTCGCCCTTCCAGCGGTAGGTGGATTGCATTGGCGGCAGCACGCTTACGCATGCCGCCAGTTTTTCTTCCACCAATGTCCGGGCGAACGCGGACACATCCCCGTCGTCGGGGAGGGTCGTCAGCACCAGCACGAACTGGTCAGAGAGCACTGAGCGCCTGCTCGAGGTCGGCCTGCAGGTCCTCGACGTCTTCGATGCCGACCGAGATGCGGACCAGCCCGTCGCTGATCCCCAGCATGTCGCGCCGTTCCTTCGGCACCGACGCGTGCGTCATGATCGCCGGATGCGAGATCAGCGTTTCGACGCCGCCGAGGCTCTCGGCCAGCGCCATCAGCCGCACGCGGTTCAGAAACGTCTTGGCGTTGTCGAGCGAGCCGATATCGAACGAGATCAAGCCGCCGAAGCCGCGCATCTGTTTGCGCGCCAGCTGGTAATGCGGGTGTGACGGCAAGCCCGGATAAATGGTGCGCTGCACCTTGGGATGCGCGTCGAGGTACTCGGCGATCACTTGCGCGTTCTCGTTGGTTCGCTCCATCCGCACCGTCAGCGTCTTGGTGCCGCGCAGGATCAGCCACGCGTCCATCGGGCCGAGGATGGCACCGGCCGCATTCTGCACGAACTTCATCCAGTCCACGTCGTCCTGGTGCTTCAGGATCACTACGCCGCCGACGCTGTCACTATGGCCGTTCAAGAACTTGGTCGTGCTGTGGACCACGATGTCGGCGCCCATCGTCAGCGGGCGCTGGATGTAGGGACTGGCGAAGGTGTTGTCGACGATCACCCGGACATTCTTCTTGTGCGCAATCGCACTGACGCACTGAATGTCGGTGACGTGCAGCATCGGGTTGGTCGGCGTCTCGATGAACAAGTACTTCGTGTTCGGCTTGATCGCCGGCTCGACCAGTTGTGGATTCGAGGTGTCGACATACGTGAAGTCGAGCCCGAACTTCCGGCGGACCCGCTCGAACAGCCGGAACGTGCCGCCATAGGTGTTATCGCTGACCAGCACGTGATCGCCGGCTTCCAGCCGTGTCAGCAAGGCGTCGATCGCCGCCATGCCGGAGGCGAAGGCGAATGCGGCGGTGCCCGCTTCGATGGCGGCGACGTTACGCTCCAGCGCCATGCGCGTCGGGTTTTGCGTGCGTCCATATTCGAACCCGGCGTGCGGCTGTCCGAGGCCGTCCTGCACGTAGGTTGAGGTCTGATAAATCGGCGTGATGATGGCGCCGGTTGCCTGATCGGGTTCCTGACCGGCATGAATGCAAATCGTGCTGAATCGCGCGTCGTCTTGGAGTTTCATAGGGCCGGTGAAAAGGATACTCTGGTAGGCGCCCGATGAGCGACCCGGTACGACCTGCTGCGCTGCTGCCTGGCGACGTGTCGCCTCGCTGGCACGCATGGCGGACGTGGGTGCTGCGCACCTTTCCTGGCCGAGCGCTTCTGCTCGGCGCCGCGATCAAGGCAATCACCTGGCCCTTGGCGTTGGTCGTGCCGCTGCCCAAGGCGATCGAGGCCATCAACCTGGTCGGCAGCCTGGCCTTGCTGTTCGCAGCAGCCTACGGTCTCACGCGCTTTGCCGTGTGGGCCAAGCGTCGATTGCTCTGGCGCGTGCGCCGCAAGCTGATCCTGTCGTATGTCTTCGTCGGGGTGGTGCCGGCGCTGCTGGTCATCACGTTCTTCCTCCTCGCTGGATTGATCCTGGCGTTCAACGTCAGCTCATATCTCGTGCAATCGCGCCTCAGGAACGTCACCGACCAGGCGCGGTTTCTCGCGCAGACGGTCCAGCTCGAAGTGCAGCGCGCGACGACGGCCGACGCGCTCGCCGACATCCTCGAACGTCGGCAGGCGAGCATGGAAACGCGCTATCCGTTCGCGTCGATCGCCGTCGTCCCGGTGCAGGACCTGACGTGTAAGGCGGAGCCGTCCCAGGCGCTCCGCATACCGAAAGCCCTGCCGGGGCCGTTGCCCGCGGACTCCGGGCCGTGGGCGCACTTACCGGCGCCGACCTCGCTGCCGAAGTGGATCGGCTGTGACGGTTTCGCCGGACTGGTCGCCTATAACGCGCCGCCCAAGCTCAAGCCTGAGCCGCGCGTGAAGGATCAGACGCGCCTCGTCATTCGCGCGGTCGCGCTCCCCGAGGTCCCGAATCCAACGTGGGCTGTTGTGCTCGACATGCCGCTGACGACGACCATCGAGGAACGGATTCGCCAGGAGACCGGCATTCGGATCGGCGACATCACGGCCTTCCTCGCGCGCGGCGTGCAGCCCGCGGTCGGCTTCCCAACGGAAGATCGCGAGGTCGAGTCCGACGAGGGTCCGACCTTGTCGCTGCGGCAGGCGCGGTGGGTGGTGTTTCTCGATCACGTCGACTGGCCGACAGGGGAACCGGAAAGCGCCTCGGTCGGCATTCTGATCAACACCTTCGAGATCTACGACCGCATCTCGGTGGTGTCGCCGGTCGGGTTTGGCCAGATGAACTTTGGCCAGTTGCTGCTCGTGGTGCTGGCACTTCTTGGCGGGCTGTTCCTGATCATTCAGCTCGTGGCGCTGGTTATCGGCTTTGTGCTCGCGCGGCAAATCACCGGAGCGGTCCACGACCTGTTCACCGGCACGCTGCACGTGCGCGCCGGCGACTTCGGCCACCAGATTCCCGTGCGCGCGCGCGATCAGCTCGGCGAGTTGGCAGAGTCGTTCAACCTGATGACGAGCGAGGTGACGACGCTGCTCGGCGAGATGGCCGAGAAGGGCCGCCTCGAGCAGGAAATGTTCGCCGCGCGCGAGATCCAGCAAAAGCTGTTGCCGACGGGGCCGCTGCGCGTGACGGGTCTTGCGGTATCGGCGTTTTGTGAACCGGCACGCGAAGTGGCGGGGGACTACTACGACTTTCTGCCGATCACCGATTCTATGGTGGGGATCCTCATCGCCGACGTGGCCGGCAAAGGGCTGGCTGCCGGGCTGTACATGGCGCAGCTCAAAGTCATCGTCCAGTCGCTGGCGCGGCTGCATCATGAGCCTCGGGAATTCCTGTCCGCAGTCAACAAGGTGGTGTCGGCCAACCTCGACGGCAAGAGCTTCATCACGATGTCGTACGGCGTGATCGACGTCGAGCGCCAGGAAATGACCTTCGCGCGAGCGGGACATTGCCCGCTGATCCACGTTCCCTGCAACCAGCCCGCCGGCATGCGCAAGGCGCGATTGCTGACGCCGGACGGACTGGTCGTCGGCCTGCAAATTGACGACGGGACGATGTTCGACAGTCTCTTGAAGGAGGAGACGGTGTCGCTGGCCCCCGGCGACCTGGTGGTGTGGTTCACCGATGGCATCTCCGAAACCATGAACGAGGCGTTCGACTGTTTCGGCGAGCAGCGGCTCGCGCAGGTGGTGGAGCAGTACGCGCACTTGCCGTTCGATCAGCTGCGGTCGTACATCCTGGCGGAACTGCGCGCATTTGCCGGCAACGCCGATCAGCACGACGACATGACGATGATCCTGATGAAGATTGAAGACCCGGCGGTCGTCCCGGCGCTCGTGTCGATCTCGGCGATCACCATCGAGGGCCGCGCGTGAGCCGATCCGGCCTGACGGTGATCTTCCGGACGCAGTCCGACATCGAGGCCAATGTCGTCGAAGCCCTGCTCGACAGCCATGGATTGGAGACGCTGCGCACGTCCGGCCCGACGCCCGGGCTGTTCCAGTTCAGGCTCAACCCGCTCGGCGAGACCTGCATTTCCGTGCGCGACGAAGATGCGGCCGAAGCGGTGCGGATCATCGACAGCCATCGTGAACAGGTTGGCGGCGGCATGGTCGTGCCGCTGCCGCAGGAGTTCGACGCGCTGGAATCGCGCATCGGCTATCGCTTTCGCGATCGCGGGCTGCTCGAGCATGCGCTGACGCATCGCTCGAAGGCGCACGAGGACCCGAGCGGCGGCGTGGCCGACAACGAATCACTGGAGTTTCTCGGCGACGCGGTGCTCGGCCTGGTGATCGCGGAGGGCCTGTTCCGCGTGTTCCCGAAATATTCCGAGGGCCAGAAGTCGAAGATCAAGGCGAACCTGGTGTCGACGGCCTCGCTGGCCGAGCTCGCTGAGCGGCTCGGCCTCGGCGATCACATGATCCTGGGGCGCGGCGAGGAAAAGACCGGCGGGCGGCGCAAGCAGGCGTTGCTGGCCGACACTTGCGAGGCGTTGATCGCCGCCATCTATCTCGACGGCGGGCTGGAGCCGGCGCGCGCGTTCCTGCTGCGCGAGTTTCACGGCGGCATCGAGGACGCCAGGCAGCCGGAATACTTCGGCCGCGATCACAAGTCGCGATTGCAGGAGCGGCTGCAGGCCGCCGGGCGTCCGTTGCCTTCCTACCGCGTGTCGGGCGAGATCGGCCCCGACCACCGCAAGATGTTTCACGTCGAAGTCGTCGTCGGCGCCGACGTCATCGCGCAGGGCGTTGGCCGCACGAAGAAGGAAGCGGAGCAGGACGGCGCCAAGACGGCGCTGGCGGGGTTGGCTGAGAATAACGAAGAACAAAGAACGAATAACGAATAACGACGAGAAAAATCATGTGTCGGAATATCAAGACGCTCTTCAACTTCGATCCGCCGGCCAGCGACGAGGAAGTACGGGCGGCGTCGGTGCAGTTCGTGCGCAAGATTAGCGGGTTTACGGCGCCGTCGCGCGCGAACGAGCCGGCGTTCAATCGCGCCATCGAGGAGGTGTTCGCCGTGGCGCGCAAGCTGGTCGACGAACTCGAAACCAATGCGCCGAAGAAGAATCGTGAAGAGGAAGCCGCCAAGGCAAAGGCGCGTGCCGCCGAACGGTACAGTCGCTCGTAGTGCCTAGTGCCGGGTGCCAAGTGCCAACGGGAACACGAACCCTGGCACCGGCACGCGGCACCTAACCCTGGCAATGGCACTTGGCACCGGCACTAATCGATCTCGATGATCCCGTTGTCTTTCCGATAGCCGCTCGCCACCGCCGTGCCCGCCATTTCGAGGACCGGTTCCGGCTGCGGGAGGCGCGCCAGCGCGTAGGCCTGGACTTCGCGCGCGACTTCGTCGACTGACGGCGGCATCGGCCGGCAATGCAGCCGCACCCACAGCCGCATCAGCGGATCGGAGAAGCTGTAGCGCTTCTGCCGCGACACGATCAAGTCCACGTCCTCGAGCCACGACAGGTAATCCTTGGTCGATCCCGGCGTGCGGTGCAGGCGATGCGCCACTTCCGTCAGCGTCAGCGGTTCCTCCTCGGCGAGGATTTCGAGAATCGCCTTGAGCGCGCCGTACCCGCGCGCCTTGTGCAGGCGCAGCTCGTAGCGATGCGCGCACCAGCTGGCGAGCGCGCCTTCGCCGGTCAGCAGGGCAGTCAGCGCGCTGATCGGATCGCCACCGCGCCCGCTCATCGACCCGGTCGAATCACCGAGGGCACGGACATAGGCGGCGCGGCCGTCGGCCAGCGCCTGGATGGCGCGGCCGAGATAATCCCGATCTTCGGCGGCGGTCTCGCCCATCGGCGGCAGCATGGCGGTGACTTCGGCGGCGTTGAGCTGGGGCAGGTGGATCACTTCAAAGCGCGCGTGTCCGTCGCGCAGCAGCCGGTGGGCGCGGGCCACGTAGCGCGTTGTCAGCACGAAGCGATTACCACTGTCGGCGAGCGCTTGCAGCAGCTCGCGCAGGACGTGGCGCAGGCCGGGGAAACTCTCGAACGTGCGCAGCTCGAGCACTTCGTCGAGGAGGAATGTCGCCGGCGCATCGTTGCCGGCGCGGGCGCGGCCGAGCAGGGCGAGCGTGCGATCGAATGCGCCGCGCGCGGAGGTCACGTCGTTCTGCGCGTTGTCGCCGTTCCAGCGGAACTGCGTGGCGGCCACCAGCGCGCGGTGAAAGCGCTCGGGGGTGCTGGCGGCGCGCTCGACATCGACGTACTGGCACTGATCGCGTCCCATCCGATCGGCCAGCGCGTGCAGCAACGTGGTGCGGCCGGTGCCGCAGCCGCCGATCACGACGGGAATGCGCGCCGGCGACGCCTCGAGGGCGGTCAGCACGCGGCGTTCGAGGCCGGCGTGGGGAGCCATCATCGGCTCGTCTCCTGCATGGGGATCCGTACTCCGCGTTGACGTGCGGTGCGCAGCGCTTCGGGATAGCCGGCGTCGGCGTGCCGCACCACGCCCATGCCCGGGTCGCACGTCAGCACGCGCTCCAGCCGCTCGTCGGCTTCGCGCGTGCCGTCCGCCACGATCACCATGCCCGCATGAATCGAGTAGCCGATGCCGACGCCGCCGCCGTGATGGACCGACACCCAGGTGGCGCCGGCCGACGCATTGAGGAGGGCGTTCAGGATCGGCCAGTCGGCAATGGCGTCGCTGCCGTCGCGCATGTCCTCCGTCTCCCGATTGGGCGAGGCCACCGAGCCGGTATCCAGGTGATCGCGGCCGATCACGATGGGCGCCTTGATCGCGCCATCGCGCACGAGTTGATTGATGCGCAGCCCGAATTTCGCCCGGTCGCCGTAGCCCAGCCAGCAGATGCGCGCCGGCAGCCCCTGGAACTGGACGCGTTCGCCGGCCAGCGTGATCCACCGGCGCAGCGAGGCATCGTCCGGAAACATCTCGAGCACCGCGCGATCGGTGACGCGAATGTCGTCCGGGTCGCCCGACAGCGCCACCCAGCGGAACGGGCCCTTGCCCTCGCAGAACAACGGACGAATGTATTCAGGCACGAAGCCGGGAATCTCGAACGCGTCGCTCACGCCCGCCGCGACGGCGTGCGCGCGGATGTTGTTGCCGTAGTCGAACGCAACCGCGCCGCGTTTCTGCATCTCGCGCATCGCAGCGACGTGGCGGCCCATGGCCGCGATCGAGCGGCGCTGATATGCATCGGGGTCGCTGGTGCGAAGCCGCGCCGCTTCCGCGAGCGACAGTCCGTCGGGCACGTAGCCGACCAGCGGATCGTGGGCGGAGGTTTGATCGGTGACGATGTCCGGCGTGAAGCCGCGTTCGACCAGCTCGGGCAGCACTTCGGCGGCGTTGCCAAGTACGCCGATGGATCGCGCCACGCCGTCCGCCGCGTATTGCCGCGCCTTTTCGACCGCCTCGTCCAGGTCGGCGGTCGTCTCGTCGAGGTACTTGGTCGCGAGGCGCTTCTCGATCCGCGAGGGATCCACCTCCACGACGAGCGCGACGCCGCCATTCATCGTGACGGCGAGCGGCTGGGCGCCGCCCATGCCGCCGAGGCCGGCCGTCAGCGTGATCTTCCCGCTCAAAGAATCGCCGAAATGCTTCTGGGCCACCGCGGCGAGCGTTTCGTAGGTGCCCTGCAGAATTCCCTGCGAGCCGATGTAAATCCAGCTGCCCGCGGTCATCTGCCCGTACATCGTCAGGCCGCGATCCTCCAGGTCCCTGAAGGTCTCCCAGGTCGCCCATTTCGGCACCAGGTTGGCGTTGGCAATCAACACACGAGGCGCGCCGGCGTGCGTCTTGAAAATACCGACGGGTTTTCCGGATTGGACCAGCAATGTTTCATCGTGCGACAGTGATCTGAGCGAGGCGACGATGGCGTCGAAGGCCTCCCATGACCGGGCCGCCTTGCCGGTGCCGCCGTACACGATCAGATCGTCGGGACGTTCGGCGACGTCGGGATCCAGATTGTTCATCAACATCCGCAGCGCGGCTTCTTGTGGCCATCCCTGGCACGTCAACGACGTGCCGCGTGGCGCGCGGAGTGAACGAGCAATCATTGGCATCAACGGTTTCGACAGTTCCGAGGGGAAGAACGCGAAGAGAAGAAAGTAAGCAGTGGTGCTCCGCTTGTCAAACTGATTTTCAAAAAATGTTTTTCCAAAATCAGTTGACAACGATAGCCGTCGCGTATTCAAGTTCGCCGCCCGCGACAATTCGCGCGATCGCGGCGAGATCCGGCGCCGGCGGACGGTCGTCGACGAGCATCGGCACCTCGGCGCGCACGGCGCGGTGCGCGCGCATCAGCGGCGCCGAGCTGATGAGTGGCGCGCGCAGGTCGATCGCCTGGCACGCGCACAGAATCTCAACCGCGATCACGTGCGTGGCCAGCTGCAAGGCGCGTTCCGCCTTCAAAGCCGCGTGCATGCTCATGCTGACGTGATCTTCCTTGTTTGCCGATGTCGGAATCGTATCCACCGACGCCGGATGTGACAGTGTCTTAATCTCGGACGTCAAGGCGGCGGCGGTCACTTGCGCGATCATCAGGCCGGATTGCAGTCCGCCGTGACGCGTCAGGAACGCCGGCAATCCGCTCAACGCGGGGTTGACCAGCCGTTCCGACCGCCGCTCGCTGATCGTCGCCAGCTGCGCCACGGCCATCACGAGCAAATCGGCGGCAAGTGCCAGCGGCGCGCCGTGGAAGTTGCCCCCCGACACGATTTCTTCGGTGTCCGCGAACACCATCGGATTGTCGGTCGCGGCATTCATCTCGATCTCGACGATATGACGGATCCACGTGAGCGCTTCGCGCGCCGCACCGTGGACTTGGGGCGCGCAGCGCATCGAATAGGCGTCCTGCACGCGCCCGCAGTTGGCGTGCGCGGCGTTGATGGGGCTGTCCTGAAGTAACCGCAGCAAATTGTCCGCGGCCGTCTGCTGGCCCTCGAACGGCCGCGGCGCATGAATGCGCGGCTCGAACGGGTGCAGCGAGCCTTCGAGCGCGTCGATCGAGAGCGCGGCGGTGATGTCCGCCGCGCGCGCCAGCCGCTCGGCGCCGGTCAGTGCGAGCGCCAGCGCCGCCGTTGACACCTGCGTGCCATTGATCAGCGCCAATCCTTCCTTCGCACCCAGCGTAACCGGTTGCAGTCCAGCCGCGGCGAGCGCATCGGCGCCTGGCCGCCGCCCGGATCCCGCTGCTTCGTCCAGGACTTCGCCTTCACCGACCACGACCAGCGCGAGATGAGCGAGAGGCGCCAGGTCGCCGCTCGCCCCGACCGAGCCGCGACTGGGCACGAACGGATGCACGCCGTGATTGAGCATCGCGATGAACGCGTCCAGCGTTTCAACACGAATGCCGGAGAATCCCTTCGCCAGCACGTTGGCGCGTAATGCCATCGCCGCGCGTACCGTACGCACCGGCAACGGTTCGCCGACGCCGGCGGCGTGGCTGCGCAGCAGGTTCAATTGCAGTGCGGCAAGATCATGTCGATCGATGCGCGTCTCCGCGAAATTGCCGAAACCCGTGTTGACGCCGTAGACCGCGGCATCGCCGGAGGCCTTGGCATCGACGACGGCGCGCGAGGCGGCGACGCGCGCTCGCGCATCGGGCGCAAGCGCGACCGCTTCACGATCATCGGCGATCGCCAGCAGTTGCGTGAGCGTGAGAGTGGACCCGTCTAATAAAATCATCGGCCCTACAAACGGTACATAGAAACACAGAAGCACAGAAGCATGGAAATCAATTCTGGTCTGATCAAGAGGCTGTCGAGTTTCCGTGGTTCGGTAGTTGCGTGGTTCGGTGTTTCCGTGTACTGCATTCCGTACTCCGTAGGATACAGTAGAGATCTATGAACATCGTCGTGCTTGGCGCGCAATTCGGCGACGAAGGGAAGGGCAAGATCGTCGACCTGATGACGCCGCGCTTCTCGTGGGTCGCGCGCTACCAGGGCGGGCACAACGCCGGCCACACGGTGTATGTCAGCGGCAAGAAATTCGTGCTGCACCTGATTCCGTCCGGCATCCTGCACGATGGCGTGATGTGCGTGATCGGCAACGGCGTGGTGGTCGATCCGCAGGCACTGTTCAAGGAGATCGACGAGCTGGCGGCGCTCGGCATCGACGTCGGCGATCGGTTGCTGATCAGCGACAAGGCCCACTTGATCCTGCCGTACCACCGCGAGCTCGACGTGCTCAGCGAGGCGCGCCGCGGCGAGCGGAAGATCGGCACGACGTCGCGGGGTATCGGCCCGGCCTACGAAGACAAGATCGGCCGCCGCGGCATTCGCGTCTGCGACCTCGTCGACACCAAGGCGCTCGCCGATGAAGTGCGCGAGAACGTCAGCGCCCGCAACCAGATCATCAAGGACTCCACGCTCGACTGGAAGCAGGTCTACGACCAGCTGCTCGACTACGGCGCGCGCATGCGGCGCTGGACCGGCGACGTGTCGCTGGCGCTCGACCGCGCCATGAAGAACGGGCAGCGCGTGTTGATCGAAGGCGCGCAGGGCGCGATGCTCGACATCGATCACGGCACCTACCCGTACGTGACCTCGTCGAACGCGACGATCGGCGGCGCCTGCACGGGCCTGGGCATTCCGCCGCGCGCGATTCACGGCGTGCTCGGCGTCGCCAAGGCTTACCTCACGCGCGTCGGCGAAGGGCCGTTTCCGACGGAGCTGTTCGGCGCCATGGGCGATCGCCTGCGCGAAAGCGGCATGGAATACGGCGCCTCCACCGGCCGTCCGCGCCGCTGCGGCTGGTACGACGCGGTCGCAGTGCGTTACGCCGTTCGCGTCAACGGCATCGACAGCATCGCGCTCACCAAGCTCGACGTCCTCGATGGCCTGGACGCCATCGAGATCTGCACCGGTTATACGATCGGCGGCCGCACCGTCACCGAATTCCCATCCGATTTGAATACCTGCGGACCGATCACGCCGGTCTACGAATCGTGGCCGGGCTGGTCGGCGCCGACCAAGGGCGCGACGTCCTACGACGCCCTGCCGGCGGAAGCGCGGCGCTACATCGCGCGGCTTGAAGAGGTGAGCGGCGTGCCGGTCGGGTTGATCTCGACGGGCTCGGATCGCAACGAAACGATCGTCCGCGCCGACAGCGTCGTCGCGACGTGGCTGGCGTAGCGGCCGGCCACAGGCGCGGTCAGGCCTTGTCTCGTTTGTGCTTCTGCGCGAACTTGCTGATGCCCTCGGCGTTCGCCGCCGTGCCGAAGTCGATGCCGGCGCGATAGCGCGTCGGTTCGCCTTTCGGCATTTCAAAGGACGCCCAGGCCACCGCTCCCGAACACCTGACCGGGTGCTTGGCATCACCCATTTGCAGGCGGACGCGCTGGTTGGGCTTGAGCACGGTGGCAGAGACGACTTGCGCGCCGACGGGCGAGATGTCGACGAGCGCCGCGGGATTGCCGTCGACCGCGATTTCGGTGCCGTCCTTGATTCGGGTGCGCGACGCGCGTCTCGTCCCGCGCGGATCGAGCGCCGGCTTCCGTTCGTCGACGGCCACCGCAGCAGCGCCGGCGCCGCGCTTTACCGCGACGCGGTTGTGCGTGACATCGCGCGTCATGATGCGGACTTCAGCGCGCAATCCCGGGTCATCCTTGATGCGGTTGATCAACGCCTGGCCGCGCGACGTCGCCGAAAACTCTTCCTGCATCGCCACCACCGCCGGCTTGGTACGAACGATGTGATCAAGCGCCTCGAGCGCATCGGTTTCAGGAAAGGTATCGACTGCGGCGGCCGAATCCAGCCCTTTCCTGAGGGCAGGCAGCGAGTCGGCCGGTCCTATCAAGACGATGCGCGACGACACAGATCGCCGAGTGTACCACGGGTAGAATCGGGCTGTGCCCTCGCCAGCCATCGCCTTGAAGTGCGCAGGTGTCGTCAAGCGCTACGGAACCGTGACGGCCGTCAACGGACTCGACCTCACCGTCGTGCGCGGGGAGTGTTTCGGGCTGCTCGGTCCCAACGGCGCGGGTAAGACGACCACGATCGAGATCCTGGAAGGTCTGCTGGCGCCGGACGCCGGCGACGTCGAAGTGCTCGGCTCGCGCTGGAGTGACGATGCGTCGCAGCTGCGGACACGGCTCGGTATCCAGCTCCAGGAAACGCAGCTGTCCGAAAAGCTGACCGTCGAAGAGACGCTGCGGCTGTTTCGATCGTTCTACCCCGCAGGCCCCGACATCGAATCGTTGCTCAACGTCGTCGAGCTCGGCGCCAAGCGCGATGCATGGGTGGGCAAGTTGTCCGGCGGCCAGCGGCAGCGGCTCTCGGTGGCCTGCGCCCTGGCGGGCAAGCCGGAGCTGTTGTTTCTGGATGAGCCAACCACCGGTCTCGATCCGCAGTCGCGCCGCCAGCTCTGGGACGTGCTGGAGCGGTTTCGCGAGCAGGGCGGCACGATCCTCATCACGACGCACTATATGGACGAAGCGCATGCGCTGTGCGATCGGGTCGGCATCATGGACCAGGGCAAGTTGATTGCGCTCGGCACGCCGCGGGAACTGGTCGCCTCCCTCGGCGCGGAGCACGTCGTCGAATTCGCGTTGGGCGATGGCGCGCGTGTGGACGAGCAGGCGCTGGCGGCATTGCCCGGCGCGCGCGGGGTCAGGCGCGACGACAGTCACCTGCATCTGTCGACATCGGAACTGCACCGCACCGTGCCGGCGCTGCTCGATTACCTGCGGACCCAGGACGCCGCGCTCAGTCAACTGGGCACGCATAGTGCGACGCTCGAGGATGTGTTCGTGACGCTCACCGGAAGGCAGTTGCGGGATGAGTAACACCAGCCGCGCATTCAATCCACTGATCGAGCTGACGAAGTCGCGCTTCCGCGAATTCATCCGCGAACCCGAGGCGGTGTTCTGGGTGTTCGCGTTCCCGGTGATCATGACGTGCGCGCTGGGCATCGCGTTTCGATCACGCGGTGCCGAGCCGGTGATCGTCGGCGTCGTCCAGCAGGACGGCGCCGATTCGATCGTGACCGCCCTCGAGCATGCCGGCGGCTTCACGATTCGCCGGCTGGAGCCGTCGGATGTGGACCGCGCGCTGCGCGACGGCCGGGCGCCGGTCGTGGTCGTGCCGGGCACGCCGCCGCTGTATCGCTTCGACGAGGCGAGGGCGGAGAGCCAGGTCGCGCGGCTGGCCGTCGACGCCGCGCTGCAGCGCGAAGCCGGCCGGCGGGATGTGTTCACACCCGAACAGCGGCCGCTGCAAACCGTTGGATCGCGCTACGTCGATTGGCTCGTGCCGGGCCT
>JADMIO010991023.1_pt1 | contig 35274 bp, 28 predicted proteins | sample 8958161 | NCBI WGS metagenome assembly JADMIO01 (sample SAMN16585339, study PRJNA669376) | soil metagenome | isolation source: Crop rotation soil | place: USA: Cullars Rotation, Alabama | collected 2011
CGGTGGAGGCACCCGACGGAACCGTGGCGCGACCGCGTGCGCCCGAAGCCAACTCGATTTCGACTTCCACGGTGGGATTGCCGCGCGAGTCCAGGATCTCACGTCCGAAGACGCCGACGATTTCGGTCATGCTTTCCGGCTCCAATCTACGAGCTGCAACGGCCAAGGGACAAAGCGCGCGTCCTCGCGCGCTTCAAAAAAGGCCAACGCGACGCGCAGGTGACGCGCGCGTGAAGGCCTTCGACGGGGGGCGGTTTAGCAGGATGAGGTTCACAGCCAAGCCGCGCCCAAACTTTTGCTAGGCTGCCGGTCCGTGCACGCACTCCTGTACATCCCTTGGTTCAAGCTCGAAGGAATCACCATCCCCGGCACCGAGATCGGCATCCAGCCGTTCGGTGTTCTGGTCGCCATCGGCGTGCTCGCCGGCATGCGCCTCGCGGAGTGGCATGGCGAACGTTTGGGCATGCGCCGGGACGTGGTCAGCGACTGCGCCACCCACGTGGTGATCATCGGCTTCATCCTCGGACACGTCTTCGACATGGTCCTCTACTACCCGGAGAAGGTGCTCGAGCGCCCCTGGGAGCTGCTGATGGTGTGGACCAGCCTGTCTTCCTTCGGCGGCTTCTTCGGCTCGGCGATCGGTGGGCTGTACTGGCGCTGGAAGCGCAAGCTGCCGATGCTGCCGGTCTACGACCAGATCGCGTTCGGCTTGCCGCTGGGCTGGTTCTTCGGCCGCCTGGGCTGCTTCGTGGTGCACGATCACCCGGGCAGCCTCACCACCTTCCCGCTCGCCGTCGACAACTTCAGCTACAACGGCGTCACCGGTCCGCGCCATGATCTCGGCTTCTACGAGGTGATCTGGGCGGCCTGCGTGACGCTGCTGTTCCTGTGGCTCAACCGCAAGCCCAAGCCGTTCGGGTTCTGGATCGGCCTGATCGCCGTGCTCTACGCCCCGGTGCGCTTCGGTCTCGACTTCTTGCGCGAGGCCGACAAGACGTACGACGGGCTGACCCCCGGTCACTACTCGTCGCTGGTCACGCTGGGCCTGGGATTGTGGGCCTTCTATCTGGCGTACTTCCGTCCTGTGAAGACGCTGCCAGCTGGCGTGCTGATCGATCCCAAGCCACCGCTGCCGGAGACGTCCGCCCACGCCAGCTCCTGAGCGAACACAGCCCGGGGAGACGGCCGCTGCCGTAGACTTCACGGGTGTGGTCTTCGCGCGCATCGTTCGGCTGGGCCATCGCGGCTTCCGCGCTCCTGCATTGGGGCGGCGTGGTGGCGCTGCGCGAGGTCAGCGTGCAGTTCGCGCGCCCGCGCGCCGCGCCGCAGCGGCCGCGACCGTACCTGGCCGCGTTCGCGCCGGTGGAGCCTGGGTCGGCGGCGGCGGGGGAGCAGCGCCGACGTAGTGCGCTGCCGGAGGTGGTGCCAGGGCACGCGCCGAGCGCAGGTGCGCTCGATCGCATCGAGCCGGAGGGCCGCGGCGGCGAGCGGGCCAGCGAGCAGCCGGTGGCGCTGCTGTTTCCCTTCGTGTCCCCGCTCACGCTGCAAGACACCGAGCTGAACAACCTGGCCGCCAACCAGGCGCAGCGGATCGACACCGCCCGCGACCGCGCCACGCTCGAGGAGCGGCGCGCCACCCCCAACGCGGCCGACGAGGTCCTGTTGGCATCCGGCGCGATCGGGCACCGGGAGCGGCGCGCGCCTGCCAAGCTGGACGCCGCCGAAGGGGCCCCGCGGGCCGCCGACCCGAGCACGCCGAGCGAGGCGCGCCTGGGACGTCAGCTGGAGAGCGGGGCGATCGGCCCCGCAGCGCGCACGGCCAGCAGCGCGCAGGCCGCGGCCAGCGCGCGCGAAGCGGCGCGCTACGCGCCGGCGCGCGGGATCCAGGGTGGTGCGGGCAAGCGCGAGACGCCGGCGGCCAAGGTCGCGTTGGCGCGTCCGAACGTGGATCGCGGTCCCGCGGCGACCCCGTCGGAGCAGCTGGACCCGCGCGTGCGCGACGACCTCGACGCCGAGCTGTTGGCGGCGAAGCTGCAACGCTCGCTGGTCGACACCAGCGTACAGCGCGCAGAGCAACAGGGCGCGGGCGCGGGCGGGGCCCCCTCCGAGCGCTGCGCACTCGGCCTGCAAGGTTCGGGCGGCGGCGCCCGCGCCCGCACGTATGCACCTGGCGCAGGCGATGCGGATGCGCTGGACACGCGCGACACGCGCTACCTGCGCTGGTTCACCCAACAGCGGGCGCGGGTGATGCGCGCGCTGGTGTTCCCGCGCGCGCGCGCACTGGCCAAGGATCAGGGGACGAGCTTGTATCGCGTGGTGCTCGACCGCACCGGCGGCCTGACCGGGACGCCGCGCCTGGTGCGCTCCAGTGGCTTCTCAGACTTCGACGACGCCGCCGCCGTCGCCATCGCGCGGGCGCTGCCGTTCGCCCCGATACCCGCCGAGCTCGCGCCGGAGCTCACGACGATCGCCTTGCTGATCCCAGTCGCCTTCTCGAACCCCATGGTGGAGTGATCAACATTCGCAGCCGGAAACAAGCTCCACGTAAGCGTGCCCGTGCCCGTGCCCGTACACGAAACTCTCGGTCGTTCAGAATCGTGCACGGGCACGCGTACGACCCAGAGCGTGAGCTTTCTGGATGCGATTACTCGAGTCGGAGCGGGCCCTCGTATAGCGCCATCGGAGTGCTGCCGAGCAGGAGCATCGGGTAGACGCGGCTGAGTACCGCGCGCAGCGAAGCGGGAAGGCTCTCGAGCGCCTGCGCTTTCTGGTCCACCCCCAGCACGAACTCGAGCAAGTTGCTCGGCACCTTGGGCAGCACGACGATCTCCGTGTCCTCCGGCAGCTTGGCCAGCTGGCGCGCGCGCGCGAGTGCCGACGTAAAGCTACCCAGCGAGTCCACCAGCCCGAGCGCTTGTGCCTCGTCGCCGCTATACACGCGTCCGCGCGCCAACGCGTCGACGCGCTCGACCGGGAGCTTGCGGCCCTCGGAGACGCGCTCGAGGAACTGGCGGTACCAAGTGCGCAGCATCTCCGCCAAGCCCTCGCGCTCCTCGCCGCTGAACGGACGGAACAGGCTGTTGGCCCCGGCGTGGGCACCGCGCGTCTCGGTCTCCACGGTGACACCGAAGCGGGCGGCCAGCGGCCCCAGATCGACCTTGCCGTAGAAGATGCCGATCGAGCCGGTGATCGTCGACGGCTCGGCCCAGATCTCGTCCGCGCCCGCGGCCACGAAGTAGCCGCCGCTCGCAGCGACCTCCCCCATCGATGCGATCACCGGCTTCTTCGCGCGGGCGCGTCGCACCGCACGCCAGATCTGGTCGGACGCGATCACGGCGCCGCCAGGGCTGTCGATGCGCAGCACGATGGCTCGGATGCTGGTGTCGGCCGCCAACCGGTCGATCGCGTCCGCGACCGTGCGTCCGCCGCTCATGTGCACGTTGAGGAACGGTACATCCACGTTTTCGCCGTCGACGATCGTGCCGTCCACCATCACCACACCGACCTTGTCGGCGACGCCGAAGGCCGGGTCATGGGCAGTCGGCTTCGGGTCGCGGAAGTCGAAGCTGGGGCCGTACACCTCGCGCGCGTCGGGCTCGAGCTCACGCCGGTCGAGGTTGGCTTGCACCATGCGCTCGCGCAGCGCGTTCTGCGCCAGAAACGGCCCGCGATCGATCAGCGCCCGGATCGCGGCTTCGTCCTTGCCGAGGTCGCCGGAGAGATCGCTGGTCAGCCGTCGGTAGGCGCCGTCGAGCAAGCTCTTGCGGACCTCTTTGGTGGCCTCGGACGAGCTGTCGTTGGTGTACTGCTCGGGCGCGCTCTTGTAGCGGCCGATGCGCACGAAGTCGGCGCGCACGCCGATCTCCCGCAGCAGCTCGCCGAAGTACAGCGCGTCGCCGCCCACGCCCATCAAGCGGATCAAGCCGGCCGGGTCGATCGCGATCCGGCGTGCTCCGGCGCAAGCGTAGTACTCCGAGCCGCTGGCGGACTCGAGGTAGCAGTACACGGGCTTGCCAGCCTGCTCGAGCGCGTGCACCGCCAGGCGCAGATCCTGCGCCACCGCCAGGCCGGCGTTGGTATTGTCGAGCTCGAGCAGCACGCCGTCGACGCTGGGGTCGCGGCGCAGCCGCTCCAGCTGGCGCTCGGCCGCCAGCAGCGCGCGCGGCCCCAGCGCCTTCAAGGTCACCTTGGCTACGTACTTGGGCGCGGGCAGACCGCTGCGTCGATCGCCGTGCAGATTGCCCAGCAGCGACCAGCCGAGCTGGTCGCCGCGCTCGTCCATGTGCATCGCGGGCGCCAACGAGAGGTTCAGCCAGCGCAGGTCGAGGCCTGCCGTCAGCGTCCAAGCGTCCTTGCCGCCGCGCTCTCCCAGCTCGCCGGCGAGCGCGATCCGTCCGAGCTTGGGGATCAGCGCCTGCCCCATCACGCGCAGCCCGAGCTCGCCTTGCGAATCCTTCTTGCCCGCGAGCTCGACCACCAGGCGATCGTCGCGCAGCGGGCGCAGCGCGACCGCGACCAAGCCCGACTCGCGCACCGCGCGATCGCCGAGCGTCGGGGTATGCCGCGCGAGATCGCGCGCCATACCGCTGATCGCGATCGACGGAGCGGGGCGCACGGTGATGCTGAGGTCGGCGCTGTGCACGTCCTCCTCTGCCCCACGCGGGCCGTACGGGGAGCGCAACCGCCAGTTGGCGCCGAGCGAGGCGCGGGCGCCGGCGCTGAGCGCGGCGCCGAGCACGAAGCCGTTGCTGTCGGCGGCGCTACCGTCGCGGGCACGGGCGAACTCCATGCCCGAGCCCAGAGCCAGGGACTTGCCCAACGGGCTGGCCAACCACGCGCCATCGAAGCGATCGCGGTAGCTGGTCTCGCGCGCGAGATTACGATCCGAGGAGACGTGACTGTAAGCCAGCGACCAACTTGGGAGAGACCCCAGGCTGGAGGGGTTCACGCTTACCCCGAGGGCGCTATCGGGGCTGGCCAGGGAGATAGGATACGCGGTCTGCGGAACGAACGACGAGCCGTCCTGGGCCCGCGCGGGGCCCCGAAAGCTAGCCCATCCCACAAGCGCAGCGAATGACACGCACGCAAGTCGACTCATGTAATAAAAGGCTTATCACGCGCCATGCGCGCACTTGATCCGAAAGCCACCGCGACGTGGCATTCTCTCGACCCCTCGGTCGGACCCGTGCTTACGGTTAGGACCATGCCGACGCGGGCACGCTCGCTGCTCTCCGCTGGCGCGCCACCGCGCGCTTCGACCGACCTCCTTATGGTGTGCTTTCTCGCGTGAGTAACTTTCCTCCCACACTGCGCCTGGCGCCCACGCACGCTCCCGCTCACTGGCTGGGGCGCGGTCTCGCACGGCTGGTGATCGCGCTGCTGTGCGGAACGCTGGTGCCGGTGCGGGCCGTCCGTGCCGACGATGGGTCGCCGGCTGTGCACAGGCCGCCCGCGGAGGCGTTGGAGCGCTACAAGCGCGGCCGCGAGCACTACCAGGCCGGGCGCTATCGCGAGGCGGTGGACGAGCTGGAGCGCGCGCGCGAGCTGGACCCGGGGTCGCCCAACCTGGTCTACAACCTGGCCCGCGTGTACGAGCTGCTGGGCGAGATCGACCACGCCCTGCCCCAGTACGAGAGCTACCGCGACATGCTGCCCGCGAGCGCGGTCGACGAGCGGGCGCGCGTCGAGACCACCATCCAGCGCCTGCGCGGGGCGCGCAGCTCCCTGGTGCCCAAGCAAGAGCCCGAGCGCCAGCTGCGCCCGCCCAACCTGATCGCGCATACCGAGCGCGGGGTCGCCGACACCGCGTTCTGGACCCTGGCCTCGATCTCGCTGGCCGCGTTGGCCGCAGGCGGCGTCGCCGGCGTGTTGGCGCTGCAGACCGGGCACGACGCGCGCGCCTTCGTGCTCGGCCGCGATGGCGATCTCGCGGCGCTCGACCGCAAGGCCGACCAGGCGGACCGGCTCGCCGTGATCAGCGACGTGAGCATCGCCGTGGGCGCGGTGGGCGGCCTGACCAGCATCCTGCTCTACGCGCTGCGCACGCGCACCATCATCGAGCCACAGCTGTCGTTCGACCTGGGTGGGGTGACGCTCGGCGTGCGAGGTGAGCTGTGAAGTTGCCGCGCGCAATCGCTGCTTCGCTCGCACGCCTGGGCGCGCTGGCGCTGCTCTCAGTGCTGGGCTGTTCGGCCTTGGTCCAGCCGCGCGACCCCGAACCGCGCTGCGAGCTCAATGACCTGGGGGTGCAGGTTTGCCCCGCAGGGCTGCAGTGCATCGACGGTCGCTGCAAACACAGCTGCAGCGGCGTCCAGGAAGTCTGCCGCGACAACCTCGACAACGACTGCGATGGCCAGATCGACGAGGCGGATGCGCTTGGACGCGACACCTGCGGCGACGGGGTCGACAACGACTGCGACGGAACCACCGACGAGGGCTCGGACGGCGACAGCGACGGCTTCTCGTGGTGCGGCGACACCAGCAATCCGGGAAGCGGGCTGCGCGCTGTGGACTGCGACGACTTCGATGCGCTGGCGAACCCGGAGCAGGTGGAAATCTGCGACGGCCGCGACAACGACTGCGACGGCACCATCGACGACGAAGAGAACGGAGCGCTCTGTCCGCCCGGCTCGGTCTGCTCCAACCAGCGCTGCGTCTTCACGAACTGCGCCAGTGAGGGCCCGCGCGTGAGCTGCGGGCAGGACGAGCGCTGCGACGCCGTGAGCGGCATGTGCGTGCCGCGCAGCTGCGACTGCCAGCCGGACGAATCCTGCGACACCGCGAGCAACACTTGCAAACCGCGGGCGCGCATGCCGAACGGCGCGACCTGCGCAACGGCGAGCGACTGCCTGTCGAACTCGTGTATCGATGCCGCCGCGCTGCGCTTTGCCGCTCCCGGCCGCGTGTGTGGCCAAGCCTGCTGCGACGATGCGCAGTGCGGCCCGGACGAGCGCTGCTTTGCCTCGGGCACGGGCGCGCGCTCGTGCTTGCCGACCTCGCTGCTGCCGAGCGCCGGGCCAGTGGATTGCGTGACCGACGAAATCTGCGCCGACAACCAGCTCTGCGGCTTGACCCGCGACCAGTCGATCGCAGCGCCGCAGTTCAAGGCGCACCAGAACATCGCGACGGGAACCTGCGTGGCGACCGCGCCGGTATACGGAGTCGGCCAGCGCTGCACGCTGTACCCCGAGTGCCAGACGCGGATCTGCATGCCGGGGCCGCTGTTCGGCAACCTGTGCTCCAACACCTGTGGCAGCTCCAACGACTGCCTCGAGTTCGACGAGGCCGTGAAGTTGAACGGCGGGCTGGGCGGGTACTGCCGCTTCGTCGACCTCACGATCGACGTCAGCTCGCCAAACTACGCCGCGATCTGCGTGGTCCGCCGCATCGGCGAGACCGGCAGCGGCGTGTACGGGCAAGAGTGTGCGAGCGGTCGCGACTGCCGGGAGGGCGGCTGCGTGGAGGCCACGAGCACTACCAAGGGCCGCTGCACCTCCACTTGTTGCAATGATTCCCAGTGCGGACCCCGCGAGGACGGCAAGCCGATCGTGTGCCGGCCGTTCGCGTTCGGGGAGCGCTACGAGATGCGGTGCGACATATGAATGGGGTCGCACCTCACAGTCGGCCAACCGGCAGCCCGCGCGCGCGCGACGTTGCCTCGGCCCCGCGCGCCGTTGATACTCTCGCGCAAAGCGGAATGCTGATCTGCCCCAAGTGTCGCACGACGTTCTCGTCGGCCATGCTCTCGACCTGCTACCGGGACGGGGAACGCCTGGTCGACTACGAGCGCTTCGTCGCCGACGAGCAGGATCCGCTGCGCAACAAGCTGATCGGCGGCAAGTACCGGCTGGCAGAGCGGGTTGGCCAGGGCGGGATGGGCACCATCTACCGCGCCACCCAGTCCGGGCTGAACCGACCGGTGGCGGTCAAGATCCTCAAGCGCGAGCTCAACCTCGACCCGGACACGGTGGCGCGGTTTCACCGCGAAGCCAACGCGATGAGCATGCTGACGCACCCGAACACGGTGCGCGTGTACGACTTCGGCCAGACCGAAGACGGCCTGCTCTACCTGGTGATGGAGCTGCTGGGCGGCGAGTTGCTGACCCACCGCATGGAGCGGCCGATCGACGTGATCGAGGCCGTGCACATGACCCAGCAGATCCTGCACTCGCTGGGCGAAGCGCACCGCAAGGCGATCGTGCATCGCGACCTCAAGCCGGACAACGTGTTCGTGCAGCGCCCCGAAGGCCACGGCGAGCCGGTGATCAAGGTGCTCGACTTCGGGATCGCCAAGGTGGTGGCGCCCGACCGTCGGGTCGATCAGTTCGAGACCCAGGCCGGCACCGTGTTCGGAACCCCGCGCTACATGTCGCCCGAGCAGGCCCAGGGCAACACGCTCGACGGGCGCAGCGACTTGTACAGCGTGGGCGCCCTGCTCTACCAGATGCTCACCGAGCGTGCCCCGTTCACCGACGAGGACGCCGTGGTGGTGATGGCCAAGCACATTCGCGAGCTGCCCGAGCCGCCCAACCGGGTCCGCCCCACGCGCGCCATCCCGAACAGCCTCAACGACGTGGTGATGCGCGCGCTGGCCAAGGACCCCGCCGCGCGCTTCCAGGAGGCCGGCGAGTTCGCCCGCGCGCTGGAGGACTGCGTGCCCGACGTGGTCCGCGCGCTGGAAGCAGGGCTCAGCGGTGCCACCAAACCGGTGCGCAGCCAGCGCTGGTCGTACCTGGTGCTGGCCGCAGTGTTGTTCGGCGCCGGCTACTTCGGCGTGCGCGCGTACGCCAAGTTGCGCACGGCCAACGACGGTCTGCGCACGACGCAGCTGGAACCCGCCGCCGCGCCGCCGCTGCACCCGGCCACAGAACGTGTACCTGCGAGCGCACCTGCCGACGCGGCTGCGCACGCCGTGGCCGCGCCGGCGGCGAACGCGCCGGTTGTCAACGCACCGGTCGCCAACGTGCCCGCTGCAAACGCGCCGGTTGTCAACGCGCCGGTCGCCAACGTGGCGGTCGACCGTGGGTCCGCGCGCAGCGAGCCGCGCAGCAAGCGCGCGGCCCGTGCGGCCGCGCGCTCGTCCGCCGCGCCGGCCAAGCCGGATGCGCCCAAGAGGGAGCCGCGCGACGCCTACGAGCGCTTCGAGTGATCCGCGCAGCAGCGCCACCGTAATGCGCTGATCGCCTACGAGCGCTTCGCGTGATCAGCGCAGCAGTGCCACCGTGATGCGCTCGCCGCCTTCTTCTGCGTTGCCCGGCCGCGCGCTCTGCACGTAGGGCGACGGGCGTTCGAGGTAGCTGCGCACCGCATCGCGCAAGGCGCCGCTGCCCACGCCGTGGTCGATGAACGCCACCGTCTCGTCGCGGCCGTACAGCCGGTCGAGCGACGACTCCAGCAGCGCCAACGCATCGTCGACGCGCATGCCGCGCAGCACGATCGTGTTGTCCACGCTGCGCACGGCGGGCCGCGCCGGGCCCTTGCCCAGCTTGGACGGCGCGCGCTCCTCTTCTTTCGGGGCGCTCTCGCGAAGCTCCGCCACGTCGACCCACAAGCGCATCGCGCCCGCGGCCACGCGCAGCTTGCCCTTGTTGGGCGCCTCCACCACCTCGACCTCGGCGCGCAGGCGCGGCACGTAGACGCGGCTGCCCACGACCAGACGCTCGGCGGCGACCTCGCGCCGTGCCTCGGCTTCGCTGGTGTTGTCGACCAGCTCGACGCGCGCGCTCTTGGCGGCCGCGTCTTCGATGCGCTGCTGCAGCTCGCGCAGGTCGTCCTGCTCCAGCTTCTGCTTGCGCAGCAGCTTCTTGGCGCGGTCGAGCTCGCCGCGGGCGCTGCGCAGCTCCTCGACCAGCTTCTGGGCTTCGCCGCCCAGCGCACGCTTGTCGCGCGCGCTCTGACGCTCCAGCTCGCTCTCCACCTCGGCGCGCGCGGCGCGGGCGCGCGACAGCTCTTGCTCCACCTCTACGCCGCGCTCCTCGATCGAAGACAGCCGCCCCTCCAGCTGCTTGACCAGCTGATCGAAGTGCTTGCTCTGCTCGGGCACGATCGCCTTGGCGCGCGCGATGATGCCGGGCGAGAGCCCGAACCGCTCCGCCACCGCGAGCGCGCTGGATGCGCCCGGCAGGTCGAGCCGCAGCTTGAACGTGGGCGCCATGCGCGCGACGTCGAAGCCCACCGACGCATTGCGCAGCCGCGTATCCGACAGCGCGCGCGCCTTGAGCGGCTCGTAGTGGGTGGTCACGCCCACGGCCGCACCCAGCTCGCACAAGCGCTCGACGATCGCGCAGGCCAGCGCCGCGCCCTCTTCCGGGTCCGTGCTGCCGGCCAGCTCGTCGAGCAGCACCAGGCTACCCGTCTGCGCGACCTCGAGGATCTGGCGCATGTGGTCGATGTGCGCCGAGAATGTGCTGAGGCTCTTCTCCAAGCTCTGCTCGTCGCCGATGTCGCTCAACACCTCGCCGAAGTAGCCGCAGGCGCTGCCCTCGGCGGCCGGCAGGAACAAGCCCGCGCGCACCAACAGCGCCGCCAGCCCGAGCAGCTTCAGCGCCACCGTCTTGCCACCCGCGTTGGGTCCCGAGATCACCAGCGCGCGACCCGCTTCCGCGTCGACATCGTTGGAGACCACGTCCACGCCATCGAGCAGCAGCACCGGGTGCTTGGCTTCGCGCAAAGAGATGCGCGGTTCGCGCAGCAAAGTGGGCCGGGTGAGGCCCAAACGGTGGGTGAGCTTGGCGCAGGCCGCGCGTAGGTCGGCGTGCAGCAGCGCCTCGAAGGCGGCGCGCACGCTGGCCACTTCGTCGCGGATCTCGCCCGACAGCACGCCGAGGATGCGCGCCTCTTCGCGCTCCTGCTCCGCCTCGGCGAGCTTCAGGCGATTGCCCTGGGTCACCAACGCGCGCGGCTCCACGAAGATGGTGGAGCCGCTGGCGCTCGCACCGTGCACGATGCCGTGCACCCGCTCGTGGGTGTCGCTGCGCACCGGCAGCACGTAGCGCCCGTCGCGCAGGGTGTAGAAGCGGTCGGACAGCAGCTCGGCATCCTTGTGGATCAGCTCTTCCAGCCGCCCGATCAGGTGTCCGCGCAAGTTGCGCGTCTCGGTGCGCAGCCGGCGCAGCTCGAAGCTCGCGTGATCGGCCAGGGTGCCGTCTGGGTCGAACGCCTCGTCGAGCGTGGCTGACAGCCGGTCGAGCGTGGGGTCGATGGGGCAGGCGGCGCTGAGCGCGGGCAGGTTGCCGCGGCGCGCGGACAGGAACTTGCGCAGCACGCGCGCGGCGCCCAGCGTCGCGCGCACCTCGTTGGTGGACACCGCGTCGAGATCGCCGTGGCGCTCGACGCGCAAGAGATGAGGCTCGATGTTGCGGATGCCGTCCAGCGGCAGCGGCTCGCCTGCCGACAGCAGCGCCAGCGCCTCGCCGGTCTCGGCCAGCGCGCGCTCGGCGTCCTCGTACGAGTGCGCCAGCGGCAGCCGGAAGCGCGCCGGCTGCGGCGCGCGCAGCAAGCTGGCCACTTCGGCTTCGAGCCTGCGCCACTCGAGGTCCGCCAACGTCTTCTGCAGGAGCGTCTCTTCGGTCACCGACTCGCCACACTTTCCAAAGCGCCCTGCGGGCCCTAAAGCCCCCTGGGTTACACCCCGGACTGGCTCGCCGCAATCACAGCTCAGCGCTTGCCGAAGGCGTCCGGCAACATCAGCTCGCCTTCCATGCGGTTGCCGCGTGTGCCCTCGCGCTTCTTGGCGAGCACCAGCTGGACTTGGTTTAGGTCGTGCTCCGGCTTGAGCTCGGTGCTGCCTGCCTTGTAACCGGACTTCTGCACGGATAGCTTGAGGTTGGCGCCGCGCAGGGCTTGAAACCGGCACGGCGTGGGCGCGCACACAGCCTTGCCTTCGACCTCCACGCTCGCGCCGCGCGGCTCGCTGATCACCTCGACCGTGACCTCTGGCGCCACTTGCGGCTGCGGCGCTTCGGGCGCCGGGTCCCGAGGCGCGGGCGCTGCGATCGGCTTGGGGATTTGGCTGGGAGGCGGCACCACGGCCTGTGCGGGAGGGCTGCTGCGGAGCAGCAACCAGGCGCCCAGCGCGACCGCGACGGTGAGCGCCCCCAGCGACAGCCACAGCCAGCTCGCGCTGCGCTGGACCGGCGCCGGAGTGGGCTCGTCCAGGAACGGGCTCGGCACCGGCGGCGCCTTTTGCCAACTGGGCGGGTGCGACGAGGCGACGCCGAAGCCTGGCCCGGGCGCGGCGCGCTCGACGTGCGTGATCGTTCCGGGCGGCGGCATCGACGACGACAGCGGCGACAAGACCTGGTCGCGCACGCGCGCCAGCTCGTGCGCGAACTCGTCCATCGACTGCGGACGGTCGCCGGCGTTCTTGGACACTGCGCGCGCGATCAAGCGCTCCAGCTCGGGCGGCGCCGAGCAGCCCGGGTGCACCGCCGTGAGCGGCGGCAGCGGCTCGAACATGTGCTGGGTCAGGATGCCCATGAAGGTGTCGCCCAGGAACGGCACCCGCCCGGTCAGCAGCTCGTACAAGATGATCCCGAGCGCGTAGATATCGACGCGGTGGTCGAGCTCTTTGCCTGCCGCATGCTCGGGCGACATGTACTCGGGCGTGCCGAAGATCATGCCGGTCTTGGTCAGGCGCCGGCCGGGCGAGCTGGCCCCGTGCTCGTCGAGCTCGCTCATCTTGGCGATCCCGAAGTCCACGATCTTCACGAAGTCTTCGCCGGTGTCGCGCGAGAGCAGGAAGATGTTCTCCGGCTTCATGTCGCGGTGCACGATGCCCTTGCTGTGGGCGGCCCCCAGCGCCTTGCAGCACTGCATCACCAAGTCGATCGAGCGCCGGGTGGGCAGTGGGCCGCGGCGCTCCAGCTCCTCGGCCAGGTCGTTGCCCTGCAGGAACTCCATCACGAAGAAGTGCGCGCCGCCGGGCGTGACCCCGAAGTCCGAGATGTCGACGATGTGCTCGTGGCCGATGCGCGAGGCGCTCTTGGCTTCCTGGCGGAAGCGCTCCACCACGTCTTCGCGGTGCGAGAAGTCCTCGCGCAGCACCTTGAGCGCGACCCGCTTCTCGATGATGACGTGCACCGCCTCGTAGACGATGCCCATGCCGCCTTCGCCGATTTTGCGCACGATGCGATAGCGGCCGGCGAGCGTCTGCCCCAGCAGCGGATCGGCGCCCTCGCGCCCGAAGCCGCCGTGGCTGGAGACGGGCGATAGACGCGCTCCGTCAACCGCGCAGAACACCTCCCCGCGCGAATACTCGAGGGCACACTGTGGACAAGCTGTAGTGGTGTTCGACACGCGCCAAGCGAAGCTATCACCCCTGTCGAGACAGGGTCAAACCGGGCCCAGTGCGCGCGCTGGGCAAGCGCGCTAGAGCAGCCTGCCAGTGGGCCGCATTCACATCCTGGAGACCGCGTTAGCCGACCAGATCGCCGCCGGCGAGGTGGTCGAGCGGCCCGCGAGCGTGGTCAAAGAGCTGCTGGAGAACGCGCTCGATGCGGGCGCCCGCGCGGTCACGGTCGAGATCCGCGAGGGCGGCTCGGGGCTGATCCGCGTCAGCGACGACGGCGCGGGCATGCTGCGTGAGGACGCCATGCTGTGTGTGCTCCGCCACGCCACCAGCAAGCTGCGCGTCGCCGCAGACCTGGAGCGCATCACCACGCTCGGCTTCCGCGGCGAAGCGCTGCCCTCCATCGCATCGGTGTCGCGCTTTCGCTTGCTGACGCGGACCCAGAGCGCCACGGAGGGCTGCGAGGTGACCATCGAGGGCGGCGCCCCGGCGGGTGTGTCGCCCGTGGGCTGCGCCGTGGGCACCACCGTCGAGGTGCGCGACCTGTTCTTCAACACCCCCGCCCGCAAGAAGTTCCTCAAGGGCACGGCCAGCGAGAGCGCGCACGTGTCCGAGGTGTGCCTGCGCGCCGCGCTGGTGGACGCCGGCCTGCGGCTGACCTTGATCCGCGATGGACGCCGCGCGCGCGAGTTCCTGCCCAGCCAAGATTGGGGCGAGCGCGCGCGGCACGTGCTCGAGGGCAAGGCCGTGCGCGTCGAAGGCGAACAGCGCGGCGTGAAGGTGCGTGCGCTCTTGAGTGCGCCCGAAGACTCGCGCTCCGGTGCGGCGGGCCTCCACATGTTCGTGAACGGCCGGCCCGTGCGCGAGCGCCAGCTGGCGCGCAGCGTGGCCTACGCCTACGGCAGCGTGCTGCCGCCCGGCCGCTATCCCACCGGTGTAGTGCACATCGAGCTCGACCCCTCGGAAGTCGACGTCAACGTGCACCCGCAGAAGACCGAGGTCCGCTTCCAGCGCGGACGCGAGGTGAACGAGGCCGTCACGCGCGTGCTGGCGCAGGGCCTCGGCACCTCGGCCTGGTCGGGGCCGGCCGCGCGCGGGCACTCGTTTTGGAACGAACGCCTGCCGGTGGGTCCCACCCTGGACTCCGAGGTGCTGGCGCCCGCGCCACCTGACAGCAGCGATCCGTGGGGCCTTTCCTATCCCACTGCGGAGCCCGCTGCCGACGCGAGTCCGCGCAACTATGAGCTGCCCAACCTCGCGCCAGCCGCCGCGCACGAGGGCTCCCAAGCGGAGCTGCCCGAGCCGCCGCGACTGCGCGCGTTGGCGCAGGTGAAGCGGCTGTACATCGTGGCCGAGGCGGAGACGGGGCTGGTGGTGCTCGACCAGCACGCCGCCGACGAGCGCATCCAGTACGCGCGCTTGCGCCGGCAGTTCGCCGAGCGCGCGGTGGTGCTGCAGCGCCTGTTGATGCCCGAGCGGGTGCTGCTGAGCGCGCGCGAAGCGGCGCTGATCGAGGCGCATGGCGAGGAACTCGCGCGCGCCGGCGTCGAGGTGAGCCTGATCGGCCCCGACACCGCCGCCATCAGCGCGGTGCCCGCCATCCTTCGCCGCGCCGCGCCCGAACGCCTGCTGCGCGACCTGCTGGACGAGCTCACGCGCAGCGGCGACCGCAACTTTGGCGACGCGATCGACACCGCGCTCGCCACCATGGCCTGCCACGGCGCCATCCGCGCAGGCGACACGCTGTCGCTCCAGGAGTGCCAGGCGCTGCTCGACGAGAGTGCGCGCGCAGGCGAGTTCGCGGGCCACTGCCCACACGGGCGCCCGGTGTTGATGGAGCTGCCGTTTCAGGAGCTCGCCCGCCGCGTCGGACGTTGATGGACGCGCAAGCACCGCTGTTGGTGATCACGGGGCCGACGGCGAGCGGGAAGACTGCGCTCGCCGTCGAGCTCGCGCGCGTATGGGACGGCGAGCTCGTCGGCGCCGACAGCGTGCAGGTGTACCGCGGCTTCGACCTCGGCAGCTCCAAGCCCACTGCCGAGGAGCTGCAGGGCATCCCGCATCACCTGATCGACGTGCGCGACCCCGGCGACGAGCTCGACGCGGCCGGCTTTGCGGCGCTGGCCGACCGCGCGATCGCGGACGTGCGCCAGCGCGGCAAGGTCCCCATCGTGGTGGGCGGCTCCGGGCTGTGGCTGCGCGCGCTGTTGCGCGGCTTGGTGCAATTGCCGGCGGTCGACCTCGGCCTGCGCAGCGCGCTGATCGCCGAAGCACAGCAGCTGGGTGCGCCCGCGTTGCATACACGCCTGGCCAGCCTCGACCCGCTGGCGGCCGCGGCCATCCACCCCAACGACCAGCTGCGCATCACCCGCGCGCTCGAGGTGCACGCACAGACCGGACAGCCGCTGGGCAGCTTGCGCGCGGAACATGCCCTGGGCGCGCCGCGCTACCGCGCCCTGCGCGTGATCCTGGACTGGCCCAACGAGCAGCTCTATCCGCGCATCGCGCAGCGCACCGCGGAGATGTTCGCACGCGGCTTGGTCGACGAGGTGCGCGGGCTGCTGACGCGCTACGGCCCCACCCCGCGCGCGCTGGGCTCGGTGGGCTATCGCGAAGTCGTGCGCCACCTGCAAGAGGCCACGCCGCTCGCGCCGACGATCGCCGAGGTAGAGCGCGCCACCCGCATCTACGCGCGGCGGCAGCGCACCTGGCTCAAGAGCGAGCCCGGCGATCGCCTGCTCGTGCATCCCGCGGCGCTCGATCGCGCGCAGCTGGCCAGCTTCGTCGGCCGATGACCGGGTCGCAACGTCACGATGCGATCATTGCAATTTACGCAAGGTAAGGTCCGCCTCAGACTGGCCACTCTTCACGCGCGTGCACCCGCGCGCCGATTGTCCGATCGCGCGCCCGTGCGCGTTCGCTAGCCCGAACAGGAACGTCCCCATGGCTCGCACGCCCTCTGATCCTCGCTCCCGCCGCAAGTACTCCGCCGAAGTGGTCGACGGCGTCGAGCGCGCACCGAGCCGCGCCATGCTGCGCGCGGTCGGCTTCTCCAGCAGCGACTTCAAGCGCCCGCAGGTCGGCATCGCGTCCACCTGGTCGATGGTCACTCCCTGCAACATGCACATCGACGGTCTGGCTAAGGAAGCCGCGCGCGGCGTGAACGAAGCCGGCGGCAAGGCGGTGGAGTTCAACACCATCAGCATCTCCGACGGCATCTCGATGGGCACCGAGGGCATGAAGTACTCGCTGGTGTCGCGCGAGGTGATCGCGGACTCCATCGAGACGGTGGTCGGCTGTCAGGGCTTCGACGGCGTGGTCGCGATCGGCGGCTGCGACAAGAACATGCCCGGCTGCTTGATCGCGCTGGCGCGGCTCAACCGCGCGTCCGTGTTCGTGTACGGCGGCAGCATCAAGAACGGCCGCATCGGCGAGCAGCGCCTGGACGTGGTGTCGGTGTTCGAGGCCGTGGGCGCCCAGGCCGCCGGCACCATCACCAACCGCAAGCTGACTCAGATCGAGTCCGAGGCGATCCCCGGTCCGGGCTCGTGCGGCGGCATGTACACCGCCAACACCATGGCCTCGGCGGTCGAGGCGCTCGGCATGAGCCTTCCCAACAGCTCGTCGTCGCTCGCGGTGTCCAAGGACAAGGCCGACGAGTGCGTGCGCGCGGGCGCCGCGGTGGTGAACCTGCTCAAGCGCGGCATCCTGCCCAGCGACATCATGACGCGCGAAGCGTTCGAGAACGCGATCACGGTCTCGATCGCGCTGGGCGGCTCCACCAACGCGGTGCTGCACCTGATCGCGATCGCGTACGCCGCGGGCGTGAAGCTGAGCCTCGATGACTTCACCAAGATCGGCAAGCGCACGCCCGTGCTTGCCGACCTGCGTCCGAGCGGCAAGTACTCCATGGAGCAGCTGATCGCGATCGGCGGTATCGAGCCGCTGATGAAGCAGCTGCTGGACGCCGGTCTGTTGCACGGCGACGTGATGACCGTGACCGGCAAGACCATGAAGCAGAACCTGAAGGACGTGCAGCCGTACCCGGCCGGGCAAGAGATCGTCCGGCCGGTGGCCGAGCCGTTCAAGAAGGACAGTCACCTGGTGGTGATGTACGGCAACCTCGCGCCGGAGGGCGCAGTGGCCAAGATCAGCGGCAAGGAAGGTCTGCAGTTTCGCGGCAAGGCGCGCGTGTTCGGCTCCGAGGAGCAGGGCCTGGCGGCGATCCTCGATGGCACCGTCAAGAAGGGCGACGTGATCGTGATCCGCTACGAGGGCCCCAAAGGCGCGCCCGGCATGCGCGAGATGCTCGCGCCCACCAGCGCGGTGATGGGCCGCGGGCTGGGCAAGGAGGTGGCGTTCATCACCGACGGCCGCTTCTCCGGCGGCACGCACGGCTTCGTGGTCGGACACATCACGCCCGAGGCGGCCCAGGGAGGACCTATCGCGATCGTGAAGAACGGCGACATCATCTCGATCGACGCCGAGACGCGCGCGCTGACGCTGGAGGTCAGCAAGACCGAGATCGCCGCCCGCCTCAAGAAGTGGAAGGCCCCCAAGGCCCGCTACACGCGCGGCGTGCTCGCCAAGTACGCGGCCACCGTGTCCAGCGCCAGCCTGGGCGCGGTCACGGATCGCGAACTGCCGTAACAAACGCGTGTACCATCGGGCGATGCGCAATCGCTCGCATGGCAGCGGAGAGTTTCGGCCCGAGCAGTTCGCGCGGCTGGGCGCGGACTGCGTGTTCGAGGCCGGTGTGCTGGTGTTCCATCCAGAGCGGATCTCGCTCGGCAGCAACGTCTACGTCGGGCACCAGACCATCCTGAAGGGCTACTACAAGAACGCGCTGGAGATCGGCGACGAAACTTGGATCGGCCAGCAGTGCTTTCTGCACGCTGCAGGCGGCCTGTGGATCGGGGCCCAGGTGGGCATCGGTCCGGGCGTGAAGATCCTCAGCTCGCAGCACCAGGAAGCGCCGCGCGACACCCCCATCTTCAGCGCGCCGCTGGAACTGCTGCCCGTGCGCATCGAAGACGGCGCCGACCTCGGGGTGGGCGCGATCATCTTGCCGGGCGTCACCATCGGCCGCGGCGCGCAGGTGGGCGCCGGCGCCGTGGTCACGCGCGACGTGCCGGCCTACGCGGTGGTCGCGGGCTCGCCGGCCCGCGTGCTGCGCGAGCGCAGCTGAGCTAGAAGGGCCCGGGTGAATTCAGCGCCGGCACTTGGCATCGTCGTGTTCGCGTACGAGGAAGCGGAGAACGTCGCTCCCGTGCTGCGCGAGATGTGCGACTGGCTCGACCGCAATGAGCCCGACCACGAGATCGTGTTCGTCGATGACGGCTCGCGCGACGCCACGTCGGACAACGCCCGGCGCGTCCTGGAGGGGCGCCGCGCGCAGGTGATCCGCCACGACCGGAACCGTGGCATCGGCGCGGCGCTCAAGACGGGCGTCGCCGCGTGCACCGCGCGCTGGGTCACCTTCATGCCCGCGGACGGACAGATCGAACCGTCCGCGATCGGTACCCTGCGCGCCGCCGCCAAGGCCGACAGCCCGGAGCAGGTGGACGTCGTGTTCTCGGTCTACGACCACCGCAACGACGGGCTCGATCGCAAGCTGATGTCCGCGGGCGTGCGGCTGCTGATCGCGGCCGTGCACCTAGTGCGCATTCAGAGCGACGGTCCGTACTTGTTTCGGCGCACCCTGTTCGACCCCGAGCAGCTACAGCCCGATACGTTCTTCCTGAATTTCGAGTTTCCGATTCGCGTCGCGGCCGCTGACTTGCCGCGGCGCACGGTGACCATTCGGTGTCGGCCCCGGCGCGCAGGCGCGTCGAAGTCGGCCAGCCTGCGGCGGATTCTCGGCGTGGGCCGGGATTTGTTCGCGCTGCGCGCACGCCGGTTCTAAACGGCCGCCGCGCGCTTCGGCCGCAGAGCAGGTTGCACGGCTCGCGCAAATGCGGTCAGCTCCCGCCATGACTGAACAAGACGCCATGAGTGATGAAGAGCTCGACGAGCTCGAAAGCATCCTGGCCGAGCTCGAGCGCAGCCTCGCCGATGAGGACATCGAGGGCGCGCGCGCGGCACTGGCCGCCGCTGAAGAGATCGCAGGTTCGGATGATCCCGACGTGGGCTACGGGCGCGCCTTGATCGCCTGGGAAGTCGGCGAGCTGGAAGAAGGCGTGGCCGAGCTCAAGCGGGTGCTGGAGCTCGACCCGGACTTCGCCGATGCGCACCACAGCTTGGGCTTGTTGCTGGAAGAACTCGGCGACGAGCAGGGCATGATCCACCACTTCCTGCGCACCCGCGCGCTCGACGCCAAGCTCGACCGCGACCGGCTCGAGCCGCAAGGCGACGACGTAGACCGCATCGAGCGCGTCGCCAAGCAGACCATCGACGGCCTGCCGGACGAGTTCGCGGGCCTGCTGCGCAGCGTGCCGGTGATCTTGGAGTCGCGCCCCTCGCGCGCGCTGGTCGAGTCCGGCTTCGATCCGCGGGCCTACGGGCTGTTCGAGGGCCCCGAGCACGGCGAAGACGACATCCCCGCACCCACGCGCGTGGTGCTGTTCACAAGCAACCTGCTGGCCAGCTTCAGCGGTGACGAGCTCGATGAGCAGGTGGAGATCACGGTGTTACACGAGGTCGGTCATTACTTCGGGCTCGACGAAGAAGACATGACGCGGCTCGGCCTGGACTGACAAAGTCCGCCACGGCGGAACTCCCCTGGTCGGATCGCCCATCGTGATACCCTCTTGGGCATGCTGAAAGTGGGAGACGCGGCCCCACCCTTCACCGCCCAGACCACGGCGAACGAAGAGTTCGTGCTGCGCAAATTGCTCGGAACGCCGGTCATTTTGTACTTCTTTCACAAGGCGTTCACGCCCAACTGCACGATCGAGACCAAGGGCTTTCGGGACAACTACGACGAGCTGCGCGAGCTCGGCTTCGCCCTGATCGGGATCTCCACCGACTCGCACGAAACCCAGTGTCGGTTCGCGCAGCGCAACGGCGTTAGCTACCCGATGATCGGCGACGAAGATCATTCGATAGCGCGCCAGTACGAGGTGATGTGGCCGATCATTCCGTTCGCGCGCCGGGTGGCCTTCGTGCTCGACACGCGCCATCTCATCACCGCCGTGTTTCGCCATGAATTTCAGGCCAATCGCCACCTGGACGAGGTGATGCGGCACGCCCGCGCCTGGCGCGCGCAGAACCTCCAGGCCCGCTAGCTTCTGCGCTCGCTCTTGGGCGGCTTGCGCAAGCGATCGCGCAGGGTGGAGCGCGGCACGTTGAGCGCGCGCGAGGCGGCCGAGAGGTTGCCCCCGTAGCGAGCGACCGCGCGCTCCATGGCTTGGGGGTTGGGCGCGCTCGTCGCCAGTGGGCCGGACACGCGCGCGATCGCGCGCTCGATGTCGTCGAGGTCCAGCTCGGGGCCTGCGCACAGGGCCGCGGCGGCGCACAGCACGTTGCGCAGCTCGCGGGCGTTGCCGGGCCAGGGATGCAGCAGCAAGCGCGCTTCGGCCGCGGCCGAGAGCTGGCGCCCGCCCAGCTCCTGCGCGAGCACCAGCACGAAGTGGCGCGCGATCGCGAGCACGTCCTCCGGACGCTCCGCCAGCGGTTGCACGTGCAGCACCAAGTTGGCCAGGCGGTAAAACAGGTCCTGACGAAAGCTGCCCGCGCGCACCATCTGCGCGAGGTCGCGATGGGTGGCGCAGACCACGCGCACGTCGACCGGTAGCTCGCGTTCGCCGCCCACCTTGCGGATGGTCCAGGTCTCGAGCACGCGCAGCAGCCGGCTCTGAAGCGCCATCGGGAGCTCTCCGATCTCGTCCAAGAACAGCGTGCCGCCGTGCGCCTGCTCGAAGACGCCGCGCCGCTGCGCGTGCGCGCCGGTGTATGCGCCGCGCTCGTGGCCGAACAGCTCGCTCTCCACCAGCTCGTGCGGCAAGCCGCCGGCGTTGAGCGCGACGAATGGACCGCTGGGCCGCGTGCCCTCGCGATGCACCAGCGCCGCCAGCTCCTCTTTGCCCACGCCGCTAGGTCCCAGCACCAACACCGGCCACGGCAGCTGCGCAAACCGGCGCGCCTCCGCCAACACCTCCTGCATCGCGATGGACGCCGCCACCAGTCCGCGCGCAGGCGTCTGCGCGTCGTGGACCAGCTGCAGATCCGTGCGTCCGACGCGCAGCTGTGCGCCGCGCGACAGCCGCGCGCGCTCCACACGCAGGCCCTGCACGAAGGTGCCATTGGTGCTGCCGAGATCGCGCACCAGCAGCGAGCTGCCCGCGAGCTCCAGCCGGCAGTGCTCAGCGCTCACCGTGGGATCGTGCAGCACCAATTCGTTGTGACGCGCCGAACCGATGCGCAGCGGCCGCTCGCTCACGCGCAGCCGCCGCGCCTCGGCACCGCGCCCGACCAACAAACAAAAACGCGCCGATTCCTCGAGCATCGGCGGCAGCGGTTGGGTGACGCCCCCGTCGCGCACGCCTGCGCCGAGCCCCTGCGCACGCCGTTGCAACGCGTGGCGCGCGCCGAGCGCAAAGTTGCGACCGAGCCCCAATACGCGCGGTTGAAGCCGCTCCTGCGCGAGGTCGATCAGCCACACGGTGCCGCCGCGCGCCTGCACCAGGTACGCGCGGGGCGGCAGGTCTTCGACCACCCAATCGCAGTCGCGCGCGCTGCCGATCTCGAGCGCTTCCTCACCGAGCACATGCTCGGCGATCGGCGCTCCGTCACGAAGGAGGGAAAGCGAGTTCACCATGTGCGCGGGTATCGCGCGCGGGCGACACCGAGTTGCGCGCTTGGATGTCAGCTACGTGCGGGAGGAGCTGGAACGCTCGGCGCTGGTAGGCGCGCGATCTCCAGTGCGGGCGCTTCCGTGCGCACGGTGACGCGCGCTCGCACTGCGCGGACAGACGCCCACAGCGCGAGCACGATCAAGCCCCCGGGCAAGACTGCGGCGAGGACCCAGACAGCGATCCGAATCAAACGAGGGGTCAGCACGATGCAAACGTAAAAGCAAATTCTGGTCCATCGCCGCACCGTTAGGGCAGATCACAACCCCAGCCTGGTAGCTAGGCAGATCGCGTAGTGCAGCTTGCGTGAGGACGTGGTGCGACCCTGACATCCGTGTCCCGCTGGCTACTGCATGATGCGGCCACGCCACAGGCGCGCGCGGGCGGCACAGCGCGGCACTTCGTGCGCTTGTCCGTGAGCATACGTGCCGTTATCGTGCGCGGCGTGATTGCCCCCACCAACGAGCCCGCGCAACGTACTCCTCTCTATGCGTCCCACCGTGCACTCAACGCACGCATGGTGCCCTTCGCCGGCTGGGAGATGCCCATCCAGTACGCAGGCATCGTCGAGGAGCACCGCGCTGTACGCGAGCGCGCCGGCTTGTTCGACGTCTCGCACATGGGCGAGCTACGGCTGCGCGGCCCGCAGGCCGAGGCGCTGATCGACGGCTTGGTCACCAACGCCGTCAGCGCGCTGCCGGCCGGCAAAGCCGTCTACACCTGCTGCTGCAACGAGGCGGGGACCATCCTCGATGACCTGATCGTGTACAAGGTCTCCGCGAGCGACCTGTTGGTGGTCTGCAATGCCAGCAATCTCGCCAAGATCAGCGCCCATATTGGGGCTGCTGCCGGGGCCGCCGGCGTGCCCTTCGAGGACCAGAGCGCGGCCACGGCGCTGATCGCGCTGCAAGGGCCGCGCGCGCCGGACGTGCTGCGCGCGGCCGACGCCACGCTCTCCCTGCTGCAGTTGCCGCGCTTCGGCGTCGCGACCGGCGAGGTCGCGGGGGTGGCCGTGTTGGTCGCGCGCACCGGCTACACCGGCGAAGACGGCTTCGAGCTGTTCGTCGCGAACGCACACGCGGAAACAGTGTGGTCCCGCTTGCTGCACGCGGGCGCCTCCTTCGGGGTGGCGCCGATCGGCCTGGGCGCACGCGATACGCTGCGCCTGGAGGCCGCGCTGCGGCTCTACGGCAACGACATCGACGAAACCACCGACCCCTGGGAAGCGGGGCTTGGCTGGACCGTGAAGCTGGCCGGGCGCACGTTCGTCGGCAGCACGGCATTGGCCGAACGCAAGCAGCGCGGGAGCGCCCGCAAGCTGGTGGGCCTCGAGATGATCGGTCGCGGCATCGCGCGCCACGGTTACGAGGTGGTCGCTGACGCTGCCAGTGGCCAGGTGATCGGCCAGGTCACCAGCGGCTCGCCCTCCCCCACCCTCGGCAAGAACATCGCGCTCGCCTACGTCCCGAGCGCACGGGCCACCCTGGGCGACGCCGTGTTCGTCCAGGTGCGCGGCAAGCCGGTCGAAGCCCGCATCGTTTCGCTGCCCTTCTACCGTCGTCCGGCTTGAGCTTTTCCGCCCGCGATGGCGGCACCTTACGGTCCAGCAGCTATAAGAGAGAGCCATGAGCGAGATCCCGAAAGACCTGCGCTACACCAAGGAACACGAGTGGGCGCGCAAGAAGGGCGACCTGATCGAGGTCGGCATCACGTCGTACGCTGTCCAGCAGCTCGGCGACGTCACGCTGGTCGACCTGCCGGAGGTCGGCCGCTTGCTCGACGCGCGCGGGCCGTTCGGTGACATCGAGTCGGTCAAGACCGTCAGCGAGCTGTACGCGCCGGTGGGCGGCGAGGTGGTCGAGGTTAACGGCGCGCTCAAGGACCAGCCCGAGCTGATCAACGACGGCACCTACGAGCAAGGCTGGATGATCCGCATCAAGCCGAGCGCGCTGGCCGAGTTCGACGCGCTGCTCGACGCCTCCGCGTACGAAGCGTTCGTGGGCGAGTTAGAGCACTGATGCGCTACCTGCCGCACACCGACGACGAGATCCGCGCGATGCTCGGGCGCATCGGCGTGGCCGACTTGGACGCGCTGTTCGCTCCCATCCCCGCGGGCTACGCGCTCGATCGGCCGCTGGACCTCGAGCCCGCGCTCGACGAAGCCGGGCTGATGGCGCACCTGGAGGAGCTGGCGGCGAAGAACACGGCGGCCAGCAAGCTCTCGTTCCTCGGGGGCGGCATGTACGACCACCACATCCCGCCGGCGGTCGATCAGTTGCTCCTGCGCAGCGAGTTCTACACGGCGTACACGCCGTATCAGCCCGAATACTCGCAAGGCACGCTGCAGGCGATCTTCGAGTTTCAGACGCTCGTGTGTCAGATTCTTGGCATGGAGGTCGCCAACGCGTCGATGTACGACGGCGCGAGCGCGGCCGCCGAAGCGGTGTTGATGGCGCGGCGCGTGACGCGTCGCAATCGCGTGCTGGTCTCGGCAGGTCTCCACCCCGAGTACCTGGCGACCATCCACACCTACCTCGCGGGCATGGACGAGGCCGACGCGATCGAGATCGTTCCGCTGGCGGCGGACGGCCGCACGGACGCGGTGGCGCTGCAGAAGGCGCTGTCCGATGCGAGCGACATCGCGTGTGTTGTGGTCGGCTACCCCAACTTCCTGGGCGTGGTGGAGGACCTCACGGCCATCCGTGGCGCGCTCGGCGATCGCGGCATTCAGCTGGTGACCGCCACCAGCGAGCCGTACGCGCTGAGCTTGATTCGCCCGCCCGGTGAGCTCGGTGTGGACATCGCTGTGGGCGAAGGACAAGCGCTCGCGGTGCCGCCGCAGCTGGGTGGTCCGGGCGTGGGCTTGTTCGCGTGCCGGGCTGCCCAGGTGTCGAAGATGCCGGGCCGCCTGTGCGGCGAGACGGTCGACCAAGCCGGCCTGCGTGGCTACGTGCTGACGCTGAGCACGCGCGAGCAGCACATCCGCCGTGAGCGCGCGACCAGCAACATCTGCACGAACCATGGGCTGATCGCGCTCGCGTTTGCGATCCGCACCTCCATGCTGGGACAGCGCGGCTTTCGCGCGGCGGGCGAGCTGTGCCTGCGCAAGGCCGAGTACCTGAAGGGCGAGCTCAAGAAGCTGCCAGCGTTCTCGCTGCCGCTCGCTGCGCCTACGTTCAATGAGTTCGTGGTCGAGCTCAAGAAGGGCTCCGTGGCCGACCTACTGGCGCGGCTGGACGCGCGGGGCATCCTGGGCGGCGTGGCACTCGGCCGCTTTGACCCTGCGCGATCGCAGCAGTTCCTGGTCGCCGTCACAGAACGCCACAGCAAAGCCGACCTCGACCGCCTGGTCGCGGCGCTGCGCGAAGGCTGAGCACGCGACTTTACGCTTGTGACCGCGGCCGCGCCTGGACGCGGCCGCGCCGCGCGTGTGGGCCAGTGTACGCGGCGGTTTTGGCGAATTGAGGCCGGGCTGCTACCCTGCCAAGGCATGTTCTTCAACAGGAACGACGGTTCTGCGACGGGGCGCGACAAGCGTGTTCTGCCCTTGCTTCCACTACGCGACATCATCGTGTTCCCGCACATGGTGGTGCCGCTCTTCGTAGGGCGCGAGAAGTCGATCAACGCGCTCGAAGAGGCGATGAGCGGCGACAAGGAGATCCTGCTCGCCGCGCAGCGCAAGGCGAAGACGAACGATCCCACGCCGCAAGACATCTTCGAGATGGGCACGATCGGCACCATCATCCAGCTGCTCCGCTTGCCGGACGGCACGGTGAAGGTGTTGGTCGAAGGCAAGCAGCGCGCGCGCATCGATCGCTTCGTGCCCAACGAAGAGTTCTTCATGTGCGAGGTCGACCAAGTCGACGAGCTGTCGGAGTCCAGCGTCGAGGTCGAGGCGCTGATGCGCTCGGTGCAGTCGACGTTCGAGAACTACGTCAAGCTCAACAAGCGCATCCCGCCCGAGATGCTGATGACCGTGCAGACGATCGACGACCCCGCGCGGCTCGCGGACACGATCGTGGTGCACCTGTCCTCGATCAAGCTGAATGACCGGCAGGAGATCCTCGAGACCACCGATCCGATCAAGCGGCTCGAGCGGCTCTATGAGCTGATGAACGCAGAGATCGAGATCCTCCAGGTGGAGAAGAAGATCCGCTCGCGCGTCAAGAAGCAAATGGAGAAGACGCAGAAGGAGTACTACCTCAACGAGCAGATGCAGGCGATCCAGAAGGAGCTCGGCGAACGCGACGAGTTCAAGAATGAGATCCAAGAGCTCGAAGAGAAGATCAAGACCAAGAAGCTGAGCAAAGAAGGCAGCCTCAAGGTCAAGAAGGAGCTGAAGAAGCTCAAGATGATGCAGCCGATGAGTGCGGAGGCCACCGTGGTCCGCAACTACATCGACTGGGTGCTCGGCCTGCCCTGGTACGACAAGACCGAGGAGAACTACGACATCTCCAGCGCCGAGCAGATCCTGCACGAGGATCACTACGGCCTGAACAAGATCAAGGAGCGCATCCTGGAGTACCTCGCCGTGCAGGCGCTGGTCAGGAAGCTCAAGGGTCCGGTGTTGTGCCTGGTCGGTCCGCCCGGCGTCGGCAAGACCTCGCTGGCCAAGAGCATCGCGCGCTCCACCGGGCGCAAGTTCGTGCGGCTGTCGCTAGGCGGCGTGCGCGACGAAGCCGAGATTCGCGGCCACCGCCGCACGTACATCGGCGCGTTGCCCGGACGCATCGTGCAGTCGTTGCGCAAGGCCGGCTCCAACAACCCCGTGTTCCTGCTCGACGAGATCGACAAGATGTCGAGCGACTTCCGCGGCGACCCCGCGGCCGCGTTGCTGGAGGTGCTCGACCCCGAGCAGAACAGCACCTTCAACGATCACTACCTCGATCTCGACTACGACCTGAGCGACGTCATGTTCATCACGACGGCGAACTCGCTCAGCGGCATCCCGCTCCCGCTGCGCGACCGCATGGAGATCATCCAGCTCAGCGGCTACACGGAGTTCGAGAAGCTGAACATCGCGGTGAAGTACCTGGTGCCGCGCCAGCTCGAGGACACCGGCCTCAAGGCGTACGACATCGAGATCACCGAGAACGCGATCCGCACTGTGGTGCATCACTACACGCAGGAGAGCGGCGTGCGTAACCTCGAGCGCGAGATCGGCAGCGTGTGCCGCAAGATCGCGCGCGAGGTGCTCAAGCAAGGCGAGGCCGGCAAGACCGAGAAGGTCCGCGTGGTCGCCAAGCAGATCCCCAAGTTCCTCGGGCCGCCCAAGTACACCAGCAACAGGGCCGGCGAGAAGGACGAGATCGGCCTCACCAACGGCCTGGCGTACATGACCTACGGCGGCGCGATCCTCGAGTGCGAGGTCACCGTGGTCGCCGGCAAGGGCAAGCTGGTGATCACCGGCCTGCTCGAGAAGGGCATGCAGGAGTCTGCACAAGCCGCCGTCAGCTACATCCGCTCGCGGCAGCGCTTGCTCGGCCTGGAAGAAGACTTTTACCAAAAGGTCGACATCCACATTCACTTCCCCGAGTTCGTGCCCAAGGACGGCCCGAGCGCCGGCATCACCATGGCCACCAGCATCGCCAGCGCGCTGATGAAGATCCCCGTGCGCAAGAACGTGGCGATGACAGGCGAGATCACCCTGCGCGGCCGTGTAAAGCCCATCGGCGGCCTCAAGGAAAAGATGCTCGGCGCCCACCGCGCCGGCATCGACACCATCCTGATCCCCAAAGAGAACCGCAAGGACCTGCGCGACATCCCGCGCCGCATCCTCAAGACCACCCGCGTAGTCATGGTCGAACACATGGACCAGGTGCTCCGCGAAGCCCTCGCCCTAAGCGACCCCGACGAGTTCTTCGGCCACCGCGAGCGCCCCCTAGAGTACGTAGGCGGCACCCTGGTGAACCCGAACCAGACCGAAGGCGAAGCGCCCGTCCCGAGCCCCACCGTCGACCCACCGGCGGCCCAGCAGTAGCGGCCTCCGCGGGCGAAATCCAACGCCCGCGTTTGCCATCCTCGCAGGCCAAGCTAAAAACGCGGTCGACCATTGGGGCGGATAGCTCAGTGGTAGAGCGCCGCCTTTACACGGCGGACGTCGGGGGTTCGATACCCTCTCCGCCTACCAAGACAATCAAGCAGTTAGCTCGGGTCGCTGCTCCCACCAAACAGCCTGCTCCCACGATTGCTCCCACGAATCGGCGGGCGCGCGAGGGGGGTCTGGGATCGGTTAGCGCGGTTCCGCGCTGCCCTGGCTTTGGTGGCGCTGACCGCCCTGACTGGCTGCACGCCGTGCGGGTCGAAGCCGCTGGCGGGCGTGACAGGCCGCGACATGCCTGTGTCGACATTCCTCAGCCTTGCATGGCTTGGCGTGGCCGCGCCCCCCGGCCCCTCCGCGCTACCGGGCAAGTCAGCGCGCACGGACGTGGCACGGGCGCTGTTGGTGCCGTCTCACCCCACATGCCTTGAGTGCATCCGCAGCCTCAGCAGAACCTCGGGCGCCCGCACCGCGTTGAACGGTCCTCTGGATCTCGGCCGCGTCCCCGAACAAGTCCTCCCGTTCTGCCTTACGGCCTAACCGCCCTGGGGTAGCCGCTCCGCCAGCTCCGCGAGCCCTCGGCGCAGTACCTCTCCGGCAGTGCACCGCAGCGCGACCGCAAGGCGCTCCAGAGTCGCGCGCTCTGCCGCGTTCAGCCGCACCGTGATCTGGGCGTCCGAGGTTCGCCGCTGTCCCGGCGTCAGCTTCCGTGGGCGACCTTGCTTGTTCGGAGCCATGCGCCCATTGTGCAGTGCTTTTTCTAACAAAGCGGCATTTCCTGAAATGCCATCCCGTTTAGGCAGTGCTTTATCTCGGTATGCGAAGAGCATCCGAATGCTTCGTGTGCGCCCCGCTCAACGCCAATGCCCACTCGCTTTGTCGGGTGTGCACCCGGAGCTGCGACGCACTGATCGCGCGGCAAGGCACGCTCGGGGAGTTCCTGAGGCTGAGCGCGCGACGCGCAGTCTTGGCGGAGCGCCGACGCGAGAAGCGACTTCACCCGGCGTGACCCGGCAATGCCTAACCGCCGCGTGACGCGCGACCGGAAGGCTGGCGAACGTTGCGTCACCAGGTCCGGCAAGGACAGCCGCGGTCACATGATGTGTGCGACGCGACGCGGGTGACCCGCAAGAGCACTCGCACCCGGATAAAGTCCGGCCGGTAGCCTCAAGCTGCGCGCCGTTCCCGTCGAAGCCCTTGGGCAACGGGGGACACCAGCATGGCAGTTGAGTTCGACGCAGAGATCATCAAGACGTTCGCCACCAGGCTCTACATCAAGGCACAGCAGCTCGTTCGGACCGCAGTCGTCGCTGGTGTGTTTGTTGGCCTCATGCTCGGCGGCGCCGCGGGCGCCGCAGTAGAACATGGCGCGCTCGGCGCAGTGTTCGGCGCGGCCGTCGTAGGCGCACTGGGGTACTTCGCCGCGCAAACTTGGGCGTTCAACCTCAAGCTGCAGGCGCAGATCGCGCTGTGTCAGGTGCAGATCGAAGCCAACACCCGCGCGGCAGCGGTCTTCGTCCAGCAAGCGCACGTGGCTCCTGCGAACCGCAACGCAGCCTAACCGGCTCAAGGCTTGAAGTTGCGTGTCGCCTGTTCTACTTCGAGCCGCGGCACGCCCAACTGGTTGCAAAAGTAGCCGAGCGTCGACATCAGCGAGTTCACAGCCCAAGCCAAGCACGCGTGGCTGATGCACGCGTGCGGAAAAAATGGTTCGAGCCGGTCGTAGAACGGGCCAAGTTCGAATCGCCCACGCAGCGCCTGCTCAAGCTTGAGCACCTGTGGTGGCTTCGTTCCGTCTGGAGCCGGACCCATTACGTGCGCCTTGAAGTGGCCGGGCTCATGAAGACTTCGTTGGCGTACGCCTCGAAGCCCGCTGCGGCGTTGAGCAGGCCACCAGTACCAAGGGCCCAATACAGCTTGTACGTGTCGGGCGGGAGCGGCGCAGTATTCGTGGTCTCGATTTGGTGCATCGCGCGAGCAGTCGTGGCTGCGTTCTCTAGCAGTACGCCGCTCAGCCCAAGTATCACTTGGCCTCTGCCTTCTACCTTCGCACTCGCCAAAATGAGCGCCGCCGCGTTTATGATCACGGGGTTGCCGTCGCTCCCTTCGTCTCGCGTCAGTTCGTCTTCCACCATGCGGAGAAGTAGCACAAGAGGTGGGATCCTGTTCGACGGTCCACGGCAGCTGTCGAGTTCAGCGCGTTCGTTCGGCTGCTCGCGCTCTCTCGCGACCCCGAGCACATTGCGTCCAGCCTTGACGAGCAGCCGGCCTCGATGAGAGCTTTCGGGCGGGGGGTTCCGTGAAGGTCTTCATTAGCTGGTCGGGCGAACGTTCGCGCGCAATGGCGCGCGCTCTCAGGGAGTGGTTGCCGCTCGTGCTGCCGGTTACTCCATGGACTTCCGATGCAGACATCGCGGCGGGTGATCGGTGGCGTAGGCGAGTCGACGAAGAGCTGAACGACGTGAACGTGGGCATTGCGTGCGTGACGCCAGAGAATCAGCACGCGCCATGGCTGCTGTTCGAGGCTGGCGCGCTCAGCAAAGCGGTGAGGGACGGTGCTGCGCTATGCGCTTTGCTCGTTCCGGGCATGCCAACCTCGGAGCTGACTGAGCCGCTGTCCGCTTTCCAAGCGTTGGTTGGAAACGAAGCTGGCGTGCGGCGATTGGTCACAGACCTCAATGTACGCGTTCAGGCACCACGCACTGAAGCGCAGCTGGACACCCTGTTTCGGAGTCTCTGGCCTGCACTCAATGAAAAGCTCGAGAACTTGCCCGAGGTCGAAACCACTCCGAGGAGGAAGCTGGACGATAAGATCGATGAGCTGCTCACGTTGGTCCGCGCGCTGAATCGACCGCCCCGGCCCCCTCGAATGCCTGCCGACGTACTCAACAAGGACGCGGAGGCTCAGGCAGCTGTGGGACGGCTTTCCACGAAGGCGCTCTTGGACATCGTGCGGGGTTCCGTTACTCCCGGAGATCAAGCCCTCGTAGACCCGAGCGTTTTGTCAGCGGTCACGGGGTACCTACTCGCAAAAGGTAAGATGCCGCCCTAGGCCCTCGGACGCACCCGCACGAGCCCGCTGCGCACACCCGCCGCACTCCGGTCCTGCACGCGGGCCATCGCCCGGCCTGCAGCGGCTTGCGCGGGTTGCTAGCTCTTAGCTCTGATGACAGCCGAGGCTGTCGTCCCGGGTCACGGGATCTGGCGCGCGGCCGTGCCCATGCTCGCGATCGTCTGCACGGGCCGGTGCTAGATGGACGGTCCGCTTGCGTCGCTATCTTCCGGGTCATCGTCGTCGTCGCTGACCCGGGAGCGTGCGACGATCAGCTCTACGACTGCTCCCGTGACCCAGATCGCCCGCCACGTGCGGAGGGTACCGAGCACGAGGAAGAAGAGCACACCCGCGAACATCATGCGCCCCAGCGTCCATTTGTCGTCCAGTTGGATCGCTGCTAGCCCCCAGAGCGTAGCTAGGCCGAGTACGTTCACCGCGGACAAGAAGACTGCCCATAGCTCTTCGTAGCGCTCGCTCTTTCGCACCTGCCTGAGCGTGTTCGAAAACGCGAGCCCGAGCAGGATCGCGAGCGCCGACAATGTGAACCCGAGCATGGTGACTGCCACACTGGTGAACGCGGAGTAGAACCCTTGGCGGTGCTCGGCGTACTTCGTGACCAGTACGTGGCCGCACAACCGCTCCTGCCAGTAGAGGTAGCCCCCGCCGAGCAGAACCGCGGCCACGAACTCCAGCCACATGAAGTTCCGCTCCCAAAATTTCATCCGGCTTTCGTGACCTCCTTCAACGGGACCAATGTGACACTCTTCGCCCGCGCTATCTCGCCTTTCAGGCTCTGATGTGCATTTTCGATCGCCTTGTATGCAGACTGACTGTCCACGCTGCGGGAGCCAGTCGTGCTGAGGGCAATGCTGGCGTCCTTCGAGAGCACGTCAGCCAAGAGGTCGAGAGTATCGACGCGCTCGGTATCGGCGACCGTTCCTTTCACTTCGAACTTGATCGCGCGATCGGAGACGCGCGGAAAGAGATCGCGAGCCATCTCTAGGCCGCGCGCGAATCCCTTCTTCCGGCTCTCCGCCGTCAGCTTCACGCTCACGGTCTTCACCTGCCCAACGCCGCATGCGGACTTGAACGTGTCGCGCAAACTCTTGCTCGCCGTGCGGAGTTCTTCCACGTCGGAGGGCCGGATCCGCAGCTCTAGCGCGTGGAGCGCCGACCAGTGCTCGAGCTTGGCCAGAGGGTCGTCGCGTAGCAGCTGCTCAAACCGGATCGGCAGACGAGCGCCTACAGGCGGTCCCGGAACTTTATCTTGCAAGTACTGCATGAAACGACCGATGCGCGGCGCGTAGAAGTTGAACTCGACACCCACGATGTTGTCCGGGAAGAACACCATGTGCATCTTCTCCGCGATCGAGTCGCCTTTCAACACACGCAGCGGCAAGAGCTTCCCGGCGTTCTCGATCTCTGGGTATGCGGCTCGTCTGCACGTCGCGATGGATGCGCGTGAGTTGCCAGAGCTGGACGAACTATCAACCCAGACCGCGATATCGTCTACGGTCCCGCCCAACTTCAGGTAGCGACCTGGACCCCACGGAATCGAGCTGATGTGCCTCAGCGCCTTCGCTGCGTTGAACGGCTTCTGCGTGCCGTTCGCATTCTTCGGCATGACTGCCCGGAAGAACTGAATCTTGCGAGTGACCGTGCTGCTCACGTTGGTCTACAACTACCGGCACAGCCAGTAGCCCCTTCGTCTCGCAGGATCCGCAAGACCTGGGTGGGGAGCAAGACCGGGGGGTTTTCTCACGCGCTTTTGGTGAGCGTTGCTGTGCAAGTGTAAGACATCTGACACTGTCCCACGTTGAGCACATGCCAGTGCGGCACCTGCAGGTCCCGCGGCCTTGCAGCCTCCCGCTGAGCATCCTTCCGTCGTGTGCGCCGCACGCCATGAGCGCTCGCAGATGCAAACGAGTTGGCGCGTGACGCGAACAGGCTGGAGCGCGGCGAGCTGCTGCTCGAGGCGTCGAAACAGATCATGGAGTTTGAGGGGCTAGTACCTAGACCCGCGACCTGTACGGATACGCGACGCGGGAAGTGCCTGGGTCATGTTCCGCCGAGACTGGGCCCAGATCGCGTGACCGCAGCGGAGCGCCATCGAGATATCGACTGCGGCGAGCTCCGTGGCCCTCGCCACGCGACGAAACAACCTGCGCTCCGTCGTCCATCGCTTGCTCGCAGGACTCGGCCAGGCGACCGAGCAAGCCAGCGATGGAGAGATTGACCAGTGGCTGATGTGACACCGCGCGGGATGAGGTTTTCACCGTCAAAAACGCCGCTGAGGGCGACTCGCGAAGGAGAGCAGGTCGCCTCTCGCGCGGGGGCGAGCGACGTTATGTCCACGGCCCGAGCCGCCGGCCGGGTGCGGGCTGCGAGATCGAGCGGGCACACTGAGGCGCGATCGGGGGGTCATCGCGGCGCCGGACGTCGCAGTTGCTGCGGCGGTGTGGTACTTGCGTTTGGGTACGCATGCTGCCGATTGAAGAACCTAACCAACTTCCCGCGCCCGGTGCGATCTCTGAACGCGCGACACTAGACTTCAAAGCAAGCGACGCAAGCGACCACTTCGAGGCTGCCAAGGACGTCGCGGCGATGGCGAACGCGTACGGCGGCGCGATCGTCGTTGGTGCCGTCGCAAAGGGCGAGATGTTGCTCAGATACGCGCCGTTCGAGGCGACGCAGGCCGGTCAAACACAGCGCAAGTACGAAGAGGCGATCCGCGACCGGTGCTACCCACGCCCGCGGGTGGTAGTCGCGCAGGTCGAGCACGAAGGCGGGCGCGTGGTGGTCGTGAATGTATGGCCGTTCATCGGGCAAGCTGTCGGCGTGGCGCTCAAGAAAAACGACACAGCAAAGGGAATCGAGGACGTCTACTACTACCCCGTCCGTGTGGGTGCCCATACGGTCGCGATCACCCCGGAGCAGATGCACATGTACTTGGACGCGCGCTTCCGCAGGACCGTCCTCGCGCTCCGCGGTAGCGCCGGGCAGAAGATCTGGATCGAAGGCCGCGTCGAGCGTGACGGGTGGTACGGAACGGGCGTCGTTTCAGGTCTGGACGAAGAAGGGAACGGCCTTGAGCTGAAGCTGGACTTCGGGGACCACGGAATGATCCCATACGTGCTTCCGCTGGACGACATCCAGGCGGTCTGGCGTGCAGGGGATCGCTTGAAGATCCGTATCCATGGCTACCTCGAGCAGATGGAGTGGGCTTCGGACGTAGACGACTTCCACCGCGCCGAACGCGTAATGTTCATGGAGGTCGAGCCGGCACGCCGCGAGAAGCGCGAGAGGGAGCAGAAGGTCCGCGTCGTCTCGGTTCCGCACCCGCCGTCTCTCTTCGGCGAAGCGCAGCGATTCTGGCGACAGTGGCAGCACAAGCGCGCGGTGAAACAGCAGCAGCGGCGGCGAGCGGGTCAGCAGTAGCCCCGGGTGCGCGAGTACCACGACCGATCACCACGACAAGAGACAAGATCAGGCATTAGATCCCCCGGTACTTGCCGCTAGCGATCGCACGGTCGATGTTTTCCTTCGGACCTTGCACGAGCTTGCCGTCCGAGAGACGGATGGCGCTGGCCATGCCTCCGGGCGGAGCGGACACGCCATCTGCGTCCGGAGTAGTGCTGCGGACCTGACCGTTGCCAGGCACCTGCCGACGCTCACCCCCGGTCGCAGAGACGTTGCCTTCCGGGCGCGGCCTGAACGCCTGGCCGACAGCCGCGCGCTTGTCGAGCAAGCGCTGAACGGCAGCACGCGCTACGTCGGGGTCGCTGGACCTCGAACGCGCGATCAAACCTTCGGTCTCCTGGGTGGAGATCGAAGCGCCGGACTCGTAGCGGAGGATATCGTTTCCGACCGACTCGATCTCTTGCGCCTGCAGTGCGGCCTGCTTGTTCCACTCGTCCGGGGCAATCCCGAGCTTTTCTGCCCAAGACGCCTCGTTGCCTACCAACTTACCAGTACGCATGCGCGTCTCCAGCGCGGCGGCGGGGCGTGCAGAACTCGTGAACAGCATACGGGCCTTCGCCTGGTCTTTCCAGCACATTGGGATCCTAAGCTTAGAATTCCACGTGGACAAGTTGTCGCG
>JADMIO011638371.1_pt1 | contig 35261 bp, 34 predicted proteins | sample 8958161 | NCBI WGS metagenome assembly JADMIO01 (sample SAMN16585339, study PRJNA669376) | soil metagenome | isolation source: Crop rotation soil | place: USA: Cullars Rotation, Alabama | collected 2011
CCCGCCGCTATGTCGTTGTAGTGACTAGAGCGACTCTTGCCCCTAAGATCGCACTGCTCGGGGATATGCAGCATTCGTGGAATTTCATTTTGCATGGCACGCCTTCCGCGTTGGTGTAAATCAGTATGAACGCGTGCACTGTGGGGCAATCCGGTACGTAACGGAAGCTACGGCTTATTGTTACCGACCGGTTTCCAAATGCTACTGAGCAAATCTTTCGATGACTGCCTCTTCAAGGTGGTCCGTAAGCGCGAAATCACCATTTTCACGGCGCCTTTTTTCATACCATATTGCTTTGCCAACGCGGAGCACACCTGATCGTCAATTTTGTCCGGAATCTCGTTCGCTGGGATCCATGCGCTTTCTATATCGCCGGGAATTTCCTTCGTAGAGTAGTGCAGGAGCACTGATCGTAAGATGTGGATGTCCCTCACGGCGTTTTCCTTGATCTTGCCGCGAGGCGGTCCCCTCATTTGCTCTAAGGCGTGATCGAGGTTTTTTAGCATCGCCTCGGAGATGGGCAAATTGCGCTTGCGATAGAGCAGGTAGGCGTCAATGATGTGTCTTGGGTTCTTTTTGTCCAACACGAATGCAAGCAAATACATGTTTGCTTGGTATCTGGTGAAAGCTTCGCCAATGACGCCATCATTCCCAGTCACCGGAAAAATCCCTGCTTCTCTACGCAGAACCAACTTAGCCCCGTCACCAGGCGGGTTCCGGCCTGGAGCGCGCTTCTTATTGGCCGCCTTCCTATTTGCCACGCCACTTAGTCCCAGGGCCCAGCGTGCTGTGTGGCGACCAACGCTTTTGCTGCTTTATGCGCGGCGTAACGACTCGTAGCTGTGGCACCAAAATTGCGGCAATACTCTATCCCTGATAAAAATTTGTCGAAAACGGCATCGGATGCTGGAGGTACCGCGTTTTTTTGCATGTGGCGCCTTAGTCCAAGTTGATCCATTTCGTTTGTAAAACGTTTAGCGCACCAGCCTCTGATTTCCACCAGAGGAATCGAACTACACCGCCGTGGTCCGAGAAAACGCGCGCAGTCTGAGGGTCCAGGGGCGGACTGTTACCACCATTCTTACCCCTGCCTCACCGCATCGGGGTGACCAGCTAGAAAGCGACGCCATGCAAACACATTTTTGATCCAGCTGACGCCTGCAATCGGCTGCAGATTCAACCGATGGACGCAACAGATTGGTTAAATATCTCGGCTGGCGTTTGGTAGCTTAGCGTTTTCCTTGGACGCTCATTTAATTTCCTGGCCACTGCATTGAGCTGGACTTGCGAGTAGTCGGAGATATCTGTTCCCTTGGGGAAGTACTGCCTTAACAGGCCGTTCGTATTTTCATTCGTTCCACGTTGCCAAGGGTTTTGAGGGTCGCAAAAGTAGACCTTGATATCGGTTGCCAGTGTGAAGCGCTTATAGTCAGCCATCTCCTTTCCCCGGTCCCAGGTCAACGATTTGTAGAGCTCTTGGGGTAACTTGCGAGCGTTCTTGATGAAGGCACCGATCACGGTTTGCGTATCTTTGCCCGCTGTTTTCACGAGCATGACGCAACGTGACTGGCACTCACGAGCGTAGCAATCTGGCTATTGCCACTTCCAAACAGCAAATCACGGCAATTTGGGGGCTTAGCGTTTCGGCAATGTCGCCCGGACAACCGCCGAACCCCGCCCATAAGAAAAAACGGCTGGCGCATCTGTAGGGACAACAGCGCCTGATCCTTAGTCTGCGGAATCCTCTATTACTTTTAAGTTCCCCAGCAGGGTGAGTTATAGCAAACTGTTCAATTCCTTTACTGAAGCTGTGAAAAAAATGTTGCACTGTGAAATCTTGTTTCTGCCGATGAAATTGCGGACAAAGTGGCCGGGAATCCTGCGGCATATGGCTAGCTTGATGCTCCTGGCCCTGGCACTCCAAGCGTCCTCCGCGCCCCTAGGCACGTCCGCCACTATCCCGGTCGCAGCCCATATAGAACAAAAGTCGGTCCCGACCGCAGGCAATGCGCTGCGCGTTGCCATTACGCTTGATGACCTGCCCTGGCATGGCGCACCCCCGCCCGGAGAAACGCGCCTGCACGCGACACGCCGTTTGCTTAGTGCGCTGGCTGCACATAACGTGCCTGCCACCGGCTTCGTCAACTGCAGCCGAATATCCCCGGAGGAACCGATTCTCCAAGAATGGCTCTCGGCTGGCCTAGAACTCGGCAATCACACATCGCGGCACTTGGACTTGGACCGAACTGAAATTGGCCAATGGATTGCGGATGTTAAAGACTGCCAAGGAATTCTTTCCAGGGTTTCTCCCAGGCCGATTCGATACTTCCGGTATCCCATGCTCCACTATGGGGCAACTGAAGAACGCCGGCGTACCGCGAGCGAAGCCATCCAGCAGCTTCACTATACGGTCGCGCATGTCACCATCGACAATTCGGAGTGGTTGCTGGCCAGCGCCTACCAGGAAACCCTTAAAACAGGAGATGCAAGTACACAGCAGTCCATCGCCAATTCATACATAGACCATGTGACCGCGGGAGTCGAGCACTTTGACCGCATGGCCAAGGTGGAACTCGGGCGTCCCATCCCTCATATCCTGCTCCTGCACGCCAACGCGCTGGCAGCGGACCAGCTCGGAGTATTGCTAGACGCCTTGCTCTCCCGTGGCGCTCGCTTCATCTCGCTACAGGAGGCGCTATCAGACGAAGTGTTCGCTTCACGTGACATGTATGTGGGTCCCAAGGGATTGTCCTGGCTCTACCGCATCCGTCCCGAGTATCTGCAGCGCTGGGGTGGCTGGGATAACATCCAAGCGGAAGCGATTCGCCAGCAGTATCTGTCCCCTTCTCGGTAAGCCGTCCAACGCCACTAAACGCGGGAGTGCTATAAGTTGTGACCGTTTCGCCGCTTACTTGACGCTAGCATATTGCAGGAATAGGCTTTCACCTCGCAGATAAAATGCGATTGCGCTGGGGAGGAATCATGTCGAAATTTTCGATTGGTACTTGGCAATTCCCGCTCATGGGTGACGGGGCGCGGGTAACACAGTTCCACGTTCGGCAAACAGCAGATGGCGTTGTTCTAACGCAGCGCATTGCCGAGGGAAGAGCGGAGATGTTCCAAGGGTCGAAGAAGCCGGCCAACACCATCCGCTTGAGTATCCCAAGCATCTTTGGCCGATCAAAGGTCCTCACTATCGGCGCGGACTGGGTAATGATCGGAGACCGCCTCTTCCGAGCTGTCACTTCAGGCAAGAAGGGTACCGGCCGCTAGTCTACAGTTAGCTGCAGCTCGGGTACTGCGCCGGCATGGCACAGTTCGGCTATTGGGCGGCAGCCGGCAGGCGCCTGCAGTTCAGTTCGGGATGAACGCCCGGGTGGTACATCCCGTGTGTTCCTCGCTCTATCACGTACACCAGGATTATCTAGGCATTGTCGATGTGGCCAGCGACATACCAATGAGATCTTTCCAGCTATCGCTAGGGTACTAGGCCTTGGCACGCCATCTGGATTCAAGACTCAAGAGCCCATTCTCGGCAAGTGACGCCGGCATTGTTGAGCACCAGCGCGGGCGCCTCCACGAGGTGCTCCGCCACGCCGCCCGCACATTAGGACACAGAGAGCGCCTTTTCCGCGCGGGAGTTTGCGACTCAGCAGGCCTCCTGACAAATGGGTGGCTTCAAGCCTTCGCGCGCGTCGAACCCATTCATCGCTTTGAGATACGACAGAATCCGGGGAGGTTCCTTGCGAGCGCCGGGGATGTCGAGTACCGCGGGAGCACTAGCGGCACTCACTCGGAGGTCTTTGTCTACTTCGCCGGTCACGTATGGAATACCCTTCGCCAGAAACAGCGAGACATGTATCTGTCTTGGTGGGGTATCACGCAAGATGTGCCAATAGTAAATGCCGTGAGCCGATTGATGCCGGCTCGGGTGCAGGATGTTGCTATTGGTGGGGTGCTCGACTTGGACCGCATCCTGCGAAGCTTGGATCGCTTTGCGGATGCCAAGTTCGCCCTTCGGGGCTACCCGAGCAGGCTGAGCGAGTTGGCCGCAGTTTGGCTCTCCCTGCCGAGTGGTGTACGCAAACCGCGCCCCGTAGCTGTAATTTGCACGGGGGAACTGCTGTACTCACAACAGCGCGACCTACTGGAGCGGGCCTTTACCGCACCTGTGGTGAACGAGTACGGTTGCCACGAGACGGGAATTTCGGGCTTCACTTGCCCCGAAAAGAACCGCCTCCACCTCGATGATACACGCTGCCTCTTTGAGGTGCGTGGAGAGGAACTCGTCACAACGGACCTCTACAACTGCACTCTGCCAGCCGTGCGCTACTTATCGGGCGATCTCGTTGCTTTGGAGCGCGCTTGTACTTGCGGTCGCCCAGGCATCACGGCTCGCGTACTCGGCCGTGCCGAGCACCGCGTCCTTATTCGTCGGGAACGCACCCCTGCCGGCGCTGTTGACTTGGAAAACGATTCTGGCATTAGCACCTATGCCGGCGCCCGGGACGAGAAAGGCAATGTGATCATCCATGCGGTTAGCGCACCTCATGAACCGAAACCAGTTGACCTTGCGCATGCCGCAGCCTATTGGGCAGAACGAAAGTTCGGAGAGCCTATCCACGTCTCTTTCCACGCCGTTGCACCCACAGAAGCACCGCAGCCGCCCCCCGCGCCGCCCGCTCACTCGTGGGTGCAAGCACTGCTCGACGATGAATGGGGAGAGGCGTTTGGGCAGTTGCTCCCTCCTGAACCTCTGCAGGACATTGCTTTGCTTCATGGCAACATCCTTACCCCCCATGAATTACTTCAACACCGAGGAATGGCGTTGGAGGATTGCGCGCGCTTGGAGGGCCTGCTCAGCGAGGATCCGAAGGGCAATGCTAACGAGCAACTCCTAGCGGCACGCTTGCTAGTATGGGCAAGCGCGCATCGTCCATACACGGATGTGCGTGCGTGCCAAGCCCTTTCGATGCGGGCTTTGGAGCGGCTGGTGTCTGCAGTCACGAAGGCGCACGCTGACAATGTGTCTGTCGTAGCCGCTGTCGCGGACCTGGAGATTGTACGGTGGCTGCACCTGCCCGCATATATGTCAGCGAGCAATCATGTCTCTGCGCGCGCAGAGACATACCATCTCGATGCCCTAAATGCGCACCACTTGCTCGCAGCGCTCGAGCAAGCCTGGATCTTCACCGCTGGCGCGAAGCAGTCCCTTGCGCGTAGCCGGCTGCGCCCTCTTCTCCCTATCCTTATCGCTGATGCAGAGTTTTTCGCCCCGGATTTCGGGCCGTGGCTGCTGTCTGTCTTTCGGGCCATGCTGCGCGAGGGGAATGGGGAAGAGGCGCCGCATCCTCCGGCCCAAAATGCATTCGCAGTGGCTTGGTGGCGCTTTCGGCTTCGGCTTGCTGCAGGAGAGGCATCGGTCGCAGACTGGGAGGTGCTCCAATCAGTCTGCACGAACGAGCGCGAGACCGCCCGCTGCAAGCTGGAGGCTGCCTATCTCGCTCTCCTCCATGGTGAGTTGGGCGAACCGGCGCCCTGGATTGACGTATTCCACAGCTCGGCCGAGGCCCTAAGCGGCTCCGCGGCTCAAGGAGGTGAACTCGATGTTCTGCCGTGGGTTCCGCTCCTTCGCGCACTTGCTCCCGCGCTCTATGATGCTGGCAAGCCAGAGCTTGCGTATCAGTGCCTGGTTCTATCGACCTCGCCTTCATCGCGGATGTCTGCCTTCAATCGTCTCACCAGTGTCTCTAACACCAAACAGCTGATTCTCTATGACATCGCCACCTGAGGGCACACTGGGAATTCGTTCCTCTAAAGAGATGAGTTCCGACCCTTCGGGCGTGTGGGAGGAAGTGGTTCCTTCCCATCCGCTGCGCTTCGAGCAGGTACGCATTGAGAACACCGCACACTGTGGGTACGGTTGCTTCTTTTGCCCGCGCGAACAACTGACGCGGCCACGCGGTTTCATGCCTCTGACAGACTTTTCCCTCGTGCTAGATCGTTTGGGCGAGCACTCCGGGCGGGTCGACCTGCACGGGTTCGGCGAGCCCCTTCTGGACACCGAGTTGGCGGAGAAGATCACGCTGCTCAAGGAGCGCTGGCCGCAGTCCATGCCAACTATATACTCGACGCTGGGAGTTCGTATTTCTCTGCAGCGCTTGCTCCGTTTGGTTGCTGCTGGACTTCGCCACATCGAGGTAAGCTTCTACGGCACGGATGCGGATTCCTACGCGCTTGCGCATGGCGCGAAGCGCTTCGAATGCGCCAAGGAGAATCTAGAAGCATTGGTTCGCGTCCGCGACGAGCTTGGCAGCCCTCTGAAGATCGTGGTGCGCTCCTTTCCGCATCACGATGAGATTAAGCAACCGGGGACAAGCGAGGAGGCCGTATGCGCCCTCCATACTTGGATGATGTCGTTGGGCGTGGAACTCATCCGCGAGCGAGCATTGCACAACTACGGCTCTGGCCGCGCATACAACCCTCCCGGACGGAAGACGCCCTGCTCCGTTATCTGGGGTCTGCGTTATCGCATTCTCCAGATTACTTGGGATCTCGACGTTATTCCCTGCTGCTTTGACTTCAATGCTGAAGTGCGGCTGGGCAACCTGCGAAAGCAGACCCTCGCGGACATCTTTGACAGCCCTCTATACCGGCGCTTCTACCGGGCCCACGCTCTGGGCAAGCTCGAACAGTTTTCAGTATGCAGAAGCTGCGAGCGATGCCTTGAGTCCTGAGGACAGAGGATGGTGAGCACAGCAATTCGCCCGATTACCTTCACGAGTTTGGACGCGCTCTACGCCGTGGCCGACATGGCTGCCAGCTATGCTCTACCGCATAACGTACTTGGGACCCATGCCGCCCGCTCATATGCCTTGCGTCTGGCGCAACACCCGCAGGGTAAGTGGTATGGCCTTTTCGCGGGCGCCCAGCCACGTGCGGCCGCGCATTTGGCTCTCTATGGTCTAGGTGACGGCTACAACCATACTCTTTGGAAGATACGCCACCCTCTCGCGCTGCGTGGCATTGCCCCTGTCGGTGACTGGTCAGACCTCTTCAAGGCCCTCGTGCGCGAGGCCCTCGACGTGCGCCCGGGTAGCGTTAAGGTTGTGCTGTTCCTAAGCGAGCAAGAGCGTGAGGCGGGTCGTGCCGCTGAGCGTGCTGGATTCATTGTCGAGGGACGCCTCCGAGACTTCTACCGAATGGAGGAGACTTGTCTAATATACGGCCGAATGGAAAGACAATAGCATCGCTTCCCATTGTCCATATCAATCCACTCTGGCTGAATATCGACCAGGTGGTCGCGGAGGGTTTGTGCACTCAGTGCGGAGCCTGCGTTGCCGCCTGCCCTCATGAGGTCATCCAAATTGAACGTGACGAGCATTGGCGCTACATCCCCCGCGTCGTAGACGAGCTTCCATGCAAGAGCAAATGCAAAAATCTGTGCGTAGATATATGCGCGGGTGTCCATGAGGATCCAAGCCTTTGGAAACGCGACCCGATCGAGGCGGACAGCTGGGACGAATTTACCGTAGGACATATCGAGTCCACTTGGGTAGGCTACTCCACGGATCTCGGAATCCGCAGTCGAGGTACCTCGGGCGGAATGGTGATCGGCTTGCTGGTCTATCTACTGGAGAGCAAACGCATCGACGGCGTGCTGCTGGTAGGCTCAAACCGCAGACAGCCGTTGCAGCATGATATTAGAGTGATAAACACTCGAGAGGAAATTGAGGATTCGTGGGGTTCTAAGTACTATCCCATGCCCATTGCAGCCCAGTTGCGGGAGCTTCTTGACCGTAAGAACCGCGACAAGCGTTATGCCGTTGTCCTACTCGGGTGTCATATGCGTTCACTGCGGCTCATGGAGCGTCGAATGAAGGCTCTGCGCCAGACCATTGTCTTGCGAATTGGCCTTATCTGTGGTTACTGCTCCGGGTTCAAAGGCTTGCTTGATCAGGCGGAGGACTGGAAACTTCGAGATGTCAGGTCTATTAAGCGCATTGACTACAGAGAAGGCAAATGGCCTGGCAACGTGCGCATTCAGGCGCCTAGTTTCGACCGCAAAAGTATCATCTACGACTTCCTGACGAGATTGCCTTTCACGACCAACCAACGCTGCATGATGTGCTCGGACCTGATGAACGAAACCGCGGACATCACTGTAGGCGATGCGTGGCTGCGCGATCTTACCCAGCGTAAGGATGAGGGCTGGTCAGTAGTAGCCATCCGCAACCGAGCCGCAGCCGAGCTCGTTATGGCGGCCCACCGCGATGGGGCGCTCTACCTGCAGCCCATTGATACGGAGGCGTTCGCGCGCAGTCAAGAGAAGCCAATGCGCTACAAGAAGAATGCGCTGCTGATCCGTATGGCGTTCATGTCACGAGTGTTGGGCAGCGGGCTGCCCAACTATGACTTTCGAAAGCTTCAGCATGGCTTCGAGACCAATGTCTGGAACCGCCTTGGCAATCTGCTCTTCCTGGTCACCATGAGCACCTTCTTCAAGAGGGACTGGCTGCGCCGCTGGATGTACCGCCACGTACCGCGACGGTGGATCAACTGGTACGTGCGCAGCATATTTCTAATGATTGCACACGACAACAAGGGCAATTTCTTGTGGAAATGGTTGCGCAACAAAGATCCGGCGATGAATTGCGACGCGTGAGAAAAGAGCCTCTGGGAACTAAGGACATCTTCAACCGAACCTAAACCAGACTTGGCACATCGTGCGGCAATGCGCCAATAAGGCAGTTGAAAGTCGGACGTACTTGCCTGGATGAGTGACACGGAACAGCACTCATATCCGAGGGATAAGCGCGGGACCAACCAAGTGAACGAGTTGTACAGGTCGCCTTTCGGCGTGCGGCCGTAATGCGGGTAGCTGACCATTTTCGCACAATCTTTTATTGTGAAGCGCCCGATTTTTCAGTTCATTGAGGAGAGCAATCCGCGCGGGTGAGTGAAGCCCGGTCTCCGGAGAAGTGGTCAGCGAATTTTGCCGATGCCGTCGGAAGTACGTGCCTTCTGGAATATTCACAATGCGCCCAGCAAAGCCAGCCCGAAGAAGCAATTCTGTATCCGCTCCAAAGCGAAGCCCTGTTGCGAATCCCCCGAGTCTGCGCAAGAGCCGAGTCGAAATCAGCGATGTAGGATGAAGTAAGGAATGGCCTGGGCTTAATGAAAGAGCATGACTGACGTTTTGCGGATAGCAGACCGCATGCACGCGCTTCGCAATTTCATCTACTCTAATTTCTTGACTGCCTACCAACTCTGCGCCCGTGCGCTCCGCTTCCGCAAGTAACAACTCGAGCCGCTGTCGGGCTGACCAATCATCAGCATCCTGAAACAGGACCGCATCAAAACTTGTAGAGTCGATTAGCGATTGTACTAGCGCATAGGGTCCGACTTTCACATCAGATTGGTAGAGAGATACCTCCGGGAATTGTTTCACTATGTCTATTGGCGGTAACTCTGCTCCGTCGTGTAGAACCGCGATGGCCTGTGGTGCCCGGGTCTGTTCGACGATCGAGTGTAAACATCTCAATAACCACCCCTCGCACTGGTAATGAGGAATTGTGACCATTACGGAGGATCGAAAGCCAATCGCTGGTGCGCTTTCGGCCTCAGAGAAGTCGGACTTCTCGGGGTGGCACACCATTGGGGCGGCCCATGATGGTATTCCATCGATTGTCGTGACAGCGTTTGTGAACGGTCGCATCTTCCATGTTGAGGGGAGACCCCAATCCTCCGCTATCTGAATCCCATTCCGGCTCGCAAACCAACCACAAGCGGCAACAGGATGCAACTTCGCGCTCTTCTCCGGAGCATCCGTCGCAGCAATCCAAGGCGAGAAAGAGGTTGCCTTTCCCAAACCTTCAACCGCATCTAGGGCACACAAATCTACGTCGGTCGGAAGCCATGCAATTCGTTCCGAATGACAATTGCGAACCAGTCTCCGCATTAGAGTAGCCGTGTCATCTGTTTGATACGCGACGACTGCTAAATGCGGCCACCGAGCGTCGAGCCAATTCTCCAGATCTCTACGCTCGGACTCTGGACAAACAAGCACTGGCTCGCAGCGTTCTGTGTGTGGCCCGTACTGGATTTCCTCAAGAACTCTTGCCACTCTATCGCAACTCCATTTCCCTTCCACTTCGATTGCAATCGTCGTTTGAAGTGCACTATTCAGTCGGCCCAATGTGCCCCACGCTTTGCTAAGATTGACCTCAATGCAGGACGCAGCATTGTTTTCGTCAAGCAATGCGCACATGCGCCGGTAGTCGCCGTCTTTGATGTGGTTTTTCGAATGGGCGATATGAAAGGATTTGATCATCGGGTCGTATCGATACGAAACACCCACGCGTTTCAAGCGAGCAGCAAGATCTATATCTTCTTTACCCCAATAATCGAATCGCTCGTCAATACCTCCCACAGCGATGAGGATCTTTCGAGAGACAGCCGCCAGCCCAGCATGATCCGCCGTTGCAACGCGCTCCCGGTCGCGCGACGTGCGATCATGAATAATCTCTCGACTATGTGGCGTCGTTCCGACAAGATCCTCAAGCGGCAAATCGAGCACAATCCCACGCAGACACATGGGCTCCGGTGACAAATTCATATTATCGATGATGTATCTCAGGCTCTCACCTGCTTGAACAATCTCTGCGTTGTTGAAATAAACAATGGCTCCGCGGGACAATCGGATACCGACATTCTTGACTGTGGCCGAGGCACCATAGTGTCCGCCGTCACCACGCCAATTACGAATGTAAAAAAGCTGCGCCTCGGGATACCGAATACGGGCCTGCGCCACTACATCTCGTGCAGTTGTGTCTGGCGAATGATCATCGACCACAATTAATTCATAGAGCCGCTGGTCTAGCGACTGCTGGAGAAACGATGCAAGCGTGAGCTCAAGCTCTACGCTCTGGTTATAGCAGGCAATGACAATAGAGATCTGAATTTCAGTTTTCATTCCAATTCTCCGCGGCGTTTGGCTGCCCGGGCGCAGTAAATTTTTGTATTACGTTTCATTAGTGCCGCATCGTGCCATCCCGCCTCTTTCTCGTGCGGCATGTGGAAATATCGCAAATCGTAGCAACGGACCAGAACCCGCCCTAGCGCGAGCACACGTTCAATCAAATCCTGGTCCTCGCCACCCCATCCCTCAAACCCCTTGTATACTCCTTTAACGGCGTGCCAATCTTGTGAGTCATAGAAAGGGCATACACCAAATCGCTCCCCGCGAATCAAATATTTTCGAATCGCTGATGGATTCTCCTCTGGACCCAATATTTCCTCTTTGCCACTGCGAAGCGCATCGATCCATTGCTCCGTACATTTCTTGGGGGAATCAATCACGGGCAGTGCCGCAAGGTGCAGCCGATAGCCTGTTACTAAGATCCTGCACGACTCCGAAGAGATGCTGCTGTGAAGCAAGAGGGTGCCGTAAGCGGGAAGGAGGTCTACGTCGAGCGGACAGAGCTTTTCCGCTGCAGTACGAGAAGCCGCCGTATTTAGCAGGATGGCTTTGTTAAATGGGCCTACCATCGGCACAAAGACATATTGCGACCAATCGTCTTTTATTGCGGCACGCATCCGAGGTTGATCATCACCTTCGACAACGATCCACTCAAAGTCATTGAATTCTTCGTCGCGAAGCCGTTCCAGCCATGCACGCTGACGAAGCAGATGGTCTGGTCGGCCTCTGTAAGCAGTCAAAAGAGCTAAACGCATGTAGCTGCTCGGTTGAACTGACAGTCACAAGATGTCGCCGCCTCGGCGCTGAGGTACCCCCGCGCCGTATCCCGCGACAATGGCCTTTTTTCACTTAAGTGCATAAAGTGCAGCTCATTTACGATACGCCTTTAGATGCGCCCGTATTGCGACTTTCGATTGCCACTATAACTTTGCCCTACGAAAACCAAGCGAATAGTAGACTTGCATTGGGGAAAGGATGTTCGTTGATGCGACACATGTTTTTCTGACGTCTACTCGAAAGGCAGTAGCAGCGGAACCTCTACGATGCTGAGATCCGCCTTCGCGTCAAACATCGCATGCAGCATGCCATCGTTATAGATATACACAGTTCCGCCATCGATGCGACATGCGTCGCCAGAATTGAGTGCCTGGACACGCGCTTCATCATCTCTTGTCCGAATAGGAATACCGCGGCACAAGTCTTCAACGGCCTCATATGCATCATGGTTGCGCGCAATGGGCCGTACGCCGTCCAACGCGCAGGCGAAACGTTCGCTAAGGGCAAAACACGGGCGACGCATGTAGGCAACTATTTGATCTGCGAACTTCGGATCCCATGTGCGCACGAGTTCGAGCACTTCATGCGCGTAACGAATCGTTTCCTTGCAATCAAAAGCGCAGGGCATATGGAAAGAAAGCATCCAAGGCGTGAATTTCGTTAAGCAGTTTGCTTCCCAGTGGAATGAGCCGCTGCGGCGTGCAGCTTCCGCCAGAGTATTCTGGCGCGACCAGTCGTTATGGGAAACAAAAAACTCGACGCAGCATGATGGATATCCAAGAGCTCGACCCATTCGCGCATGATCGATCAGAGGCTTGCGGAGCACTCGGCTTTCCACAGCAACCGGATACCACGCAGCGGCAAGCGCATCTGCCGCCCATTCCGAGCGTGAAGAGACAACGACGTGTAGGCGCGAATCTGGCGAAGTCGCGATACCTTTTCGGTAAAGGGATGCGGATGCACGTGTCGTTGGCGCGAAATCACTCCCCGTAATCTGAGCACCATTCGCGACAGACTCGAAGACGCAATCGACTTCCACAGAAAGTCCAAGCCGCGTAGTCAGAGCACAATAACTCGCAACACGGTCCACAGGGACCCAATCATCAAGCGCCCGTCGCAATCCGGCGGCGACAGCGGCGTACTGCGACAGTTGGGTATCAGAGTCCCGCGCCTCGGCCAGCTCCTGAAATATCCCGGTCCATCCCATTAGCGAGCTTTCATGAAGTTGCGTTCCCGCCCAAATACAATCCGATCGAAAACGTCACGGTGAGTTAGGTGCCGATGGGCAAACGCAAGAAGGTGCCAGTACTCCTCGACGTCATCGTCGCAGTCGACACAGCAGAGGAGTGCCTTGACGCATATTTGGAAGTCCCCAAGTCTGTACGCACAAATTGCTGCGAGGTACATATCCGCCTCAACCTCGCTGTTGATATCGGGTCGCAGCCGCAAGACCTGCGCATCAGACATTGCGGCAAGAGCATCGATTGCAGACCAATCCTCCACACGCTCACGATTTCCATATCGCGTCTTGCAAAGTCGCAGACCGTATCCGAGATCGAGGACTATCTCTTTGCCATTCGTATTATTACTCAATCCCAGCAGCGCACGAATCCGCATCTCACGCCGTTCGAGATCGGCGTGCGCCGCACTAAGAAGCAGGTCGCAATCAATGTCGTCGCCGTAGCAGAGCAAACCGGCTACCCATGGCGCCGCGTGTACATTGTACGTAGCCTCTGAAAATATCGTCTCTACAAAAACACGATCTGCGGCTGGTAAAGACTCGATGGCGCGCGCAACTATTGATATCCTGTCGATTTTTTGTTGTCCTGACGAAGTCGCGATTCGCACCAACGCACGTGCAAGCCGAGAAACGTGCACTTCCGGATAGCGGTGATGCACACCTGTCTGTACGATGCACTCCGCTGCGTTGATCCATTCCTCGAGCCGAGAATCTCCAATGCGGTCGCGCAGGTCCGCAGCCGATTTTCCCCACACTGATGCGATTTCGTCTCCCGCGCTTCCACCAACCGCTGCGAGCGCCTCTATGACCAACTCAAGCCGCACAAGCGCAAGTTTCCGGTCGCGCGCCACGACCGCCAAGCGCGAATCAACCATCATGAGCGAATGAGATGCAGAGTGAATACCGCTCACCGGCAAGTACACCACTCACGGCATGGTACGAGGTCTCAGAAATTGCGAACCCCACCGCACTGCGATGCTCCGGCAGGTATAGACAATGTTCGTCCGTCACGCGGTCAGGGCACTCTTCATCGAAAAGCATCAAAACTCCCCCTTGCTCAATACTCCAGCCGCGGTTTAGCTGCAATATAAGTCGGTGCGTCTGATGCAACGAACCGAAATCAGTATGTACGCCGATATTGCGGCCTGGCAACAGCCGCTGAACTGCCACCCCCGGGCACCCACCAAGGGACGTGCCGAAGACATGCTCCAAGTCGCGTCGGACGACCTCCAAGAACGGCGCCTTGGTCAAATAGTTGAGTGTGAGGGGCAATCGCGTGTCACGAAGATTCACGCCTTCAAACTCGTAGAAGTCATCTACGAAGCTGCGCCATGGTGCGTCATTCTCTAGCCAGCGCAAGATATTTTCAGCGCTCAGGACATCAAGACATTCGACAGATGCAAAATGCGGAAACGGCTTAGCAATCAATTCCGCTTCCGCAATTCTTAGGACGGGCAGCACCGTCAAATCTCGGTGTAAAATGACAAACACAGTGTATATCGATCGCCGCGAATCACTCGACTCACTGCGTGCAGCGATTCCGGCGACACCTCAAAGCAGAATGCTGTCCGATGCTCAGGGACATAATAACAATCCTTTTCTGACGGCTCCTCTGACTGCTGGTCGTGGAAAAACATTAAGAGACCACCGTTTTCAAGCGACCATCCGCGATTGAGCTGCACGAGTAGGCGATATGTCTGCTTCATTTCTCCAAAATCTGAATGGATTTTGATGTGCTGGCCGGGTATAAGCCGGTGGGCAGTCACATCCGTCTTGGTGCCGAGGCGCGCACTCATGGCGCAGCCCACTTGATGCCGAACTTTTGTCAGAAAGCTATCGTCAACGAGGAAACGCAGCGGCTCTGGCAAATCCGAGTGCCGCAGGCTAATATCGTACGACTCATAGAAGGCCTCGACAATCCGTTCGACCCAGATCGCATCGTGCTCGAACCAGTTCAACAGATTCTCCGCGGCGCCTTCATCCATAAACTCTGGAGCGACGAAATGGCGAAACGGTTCATCCAAAACTTCCACGTTGTCGAATTGGAAGTTCCCCGTCATAGAGGCCCCTATTTCACACAGTGGCAACAACCATGGATGCTAGCTCTGGGTGCGACCTAAGCCACTCTCGGAGATGGTCGTGCATCAAGAGCGGCGTGACCGCATCGAGCCTGTGCATTCGCGCGTGTGTGTTCTCCTTGATCTCATGGAGAATACTCGCGCCGAGCGGACTTAACCGTTCGCGCGGCACTTGAGCGATTCCGAGACACAGGCGATGGGCTATGAGAGTCATACGCTGCCGGATGACGATCGTGTTTAACGTTCCGCGTTGCATTAGTCCAGCGAGGAACGACAGCACCTCGGAAAAGACGTGCAAGGCATGGAATAACCCGGCAATCGGACGTGGGTCTTGTCGCCACGGCGAGTAAAAGCGCTCGTCAGGTGAAATATCGCCCGTCAACGGCTCGACGGACATCAAAACATCCAGTTCCATGTGTGCATACTCGTGCACGAGCGCTTCCGAAAGGCGCAGCACGTCATCGCTCTGCGAGAGGAAAATAACGCCGTGTAAACGCGGAGAGGTAAATGAACAGTGCACATTCGCCTCCGGCGATACAATTGGCACGTACCAACTGATGTTCTTCCTAATGCGCTCAGCAGTCGCGGGATCGACGGTACTAATCAGCCTGGTCGCGGTGGCGAGATAGTGTGGAAAATGAGGATCGCACTTGGTCATAATCCGATCTTGGTATGCGTCCTCGAAAAGGATTGGATCCCTCACGGGAAGAACACATGCGTCGGTACCTGGCACATTGAGTGTGGGCAGCGAACGGTCGGACTGGAATGCTGTGCGCACCAGCACGACCTCGTCAGCTTCACATGAGCGCAACACGCGCAGGCGCGGTAGTACGATCTGACTACCAGTGCCCAACCGTGCACGCAACTCGACGTTGGCTGGAAAACACTCGAAAAAAGAGTCGAATGCCGAAAGCAATAGCCGGCCTGTGGCAACTTGCAGGCTGTCGCCTTCAGTCTGGGCCGCATCATAGAAACGGTCCACATTCAGCCAAAAGAAGGGAGTCGCGTTTTCGAGGATTTTTGCAACCGGCAGTTTTCTGAGTGGCTCAATAGCCGCGAATGCGGCGGATCGTTCTGGGGTAGGAGGCACGTCGTCAAGGTATTCCAGGACGTCGAAGCCACGAACTAAAAGGGCCTTGCGAATAGTCGCAATCCGCGCCGCTTCACCGTCGACCGCACACCTGAGAATTTCGCCCATCGTTAGTGCTTCGGCATTGCCGCCGTCGGAAGGGCAGCCACTGCACGCGCATGCACATGGCGGATCAGTTTTTCCAGATCACGGCAGAAAATACTGGGATTCTGGAATGCACTATCCACAGAGTAGCGGTTCGGAAGATAACCACCCCCACAAAAGTCTACGACGGGACACTCTGCGCACGTACTACAAAGACTCTTCACTCCAAGGTGTCGCGCGCGCACCGCCATGTGCTGACTAACGACCTCCATATCGTGGTCAAATATGTTTAGTCCTAAGATTGTCGCCCCTTCATACGTCCCTTTTAGTGAATCGACAGCTTCCACGTCTCCATTCGTCTCGACGACTATCAAATCGACCGGTCCGATGCCAATTGACTCCACAAGCGAACTGCCACCAAACATCATTCTCAATATGCTGTCGAATTCGCGAATCCGAATGTGATCGAATCTGCCGAACCAATAGTCAAAAAGACGCACAAGCCAGTCTCCGTACGGCGTATCATTGAAGTCTTCCTTGCCAGGCGGCCGGCGTTTGTAATTGTCATAGGGGAGGATGTAGTCGATGCCGTCCGGCTCGAATTGCGAGAGATAGTCAAACGTGCGCAATGGATCGGACTCTAGATTCACGACCATGAGAAAGCCACTCCAAACCTGTCGGTACCGATTTGCCAGCAGCCGCAACTGCTTTTCAAGGCGAGCGCTAGATGGCCGTCCCTTGTGATCGACGCGATAGCGGTCGTTCACGTCGGGTGGTCCATCGATACTTATGCCCATCGACATGCCATGCTCGAGCATGAAGTCGCCGATTTCCGGTCTGAAGAGTAACCCGTTCGACTGCATGCCCAGATGAACGCGAACGGACGAACCCCTGAACGCCGCTTCGATTGCGTCGACTAGCTCGACCAAATGACCCAAACCGCCAAGCAAGGGCTCGCCACCATGAAACACAATAGCCACGTCAACCTTCTCGTGACGTTCACAATGGTCTCGAATTCGCTTTGCTGCCTGCAGCGCCGTGGCAGCTGACATCCGCTTCGGTTGCTCGCGCCAACGGCTGTCACCCCGATTGTACACATAACAATAGCTGCAATTGAGGTTGCACCTACTGGCGATCTTCCATATGAAGCTGTGGATCGGAAAAGCGGCTGGCTCGCTGGGATTGAGGGTCCGAGCCAGGGAACTGTTACCCTCCGCCACCACCGCTCTTCAATCCGCCGCCGCCCTTTAATCCCGGTTTCACCATAGGCTTCCGGCTTTCTCGACTAACACGGGCATCGACGCTACTGTGCGACCGATGATCCTTATGCATCGCGTTAACGTTCGGATTGCGAATGACCGAACGTACGGCGTCACGAAGCGCAGCGTGACTCATTTTATCGATGTCGGACGTGGACAGTTTTGATAGATCTACCTTCGGCAACTTTGGCATTGGATCCCCCCTTTCGCTGAATACTCGTTGGAAACCTTATTCCCGGAAAGGACTCTTGTCAATATGTCAATAGTATAAGAATTTTTTGGCGCCCTGATCGAAGCGACTACGGTAGGTTATCGTTTTTGTATCCAGGTAACTGTAGACTTCGCGATTGCCATAGCCTCCAAGTCCGAGGGTGTTCTGCGTTTCAGGTGCGGAAATGACGTCGGAACAGCTATACGCCTTTATGACGTCAAAATACGCGTTGAGATCCATGCGCACAAGGAAATAGTTGCGATAGCGATCGGCGAAGCTGGCAACTTCGCCTTTGAGGAGGTATTCCTCGTTTGCCATGCGGTATTCGGGAAATGACCGTCGCAGTTCGCTCAATAGCTGACGGATCGCACGGATTCGCGGAATGGCAGCAATCTCATCTCCCTCAAGCTTTGGCATCATTGGATAGATATCGATCGCCGATGGCCGCAGTTTTCCAAGAGCCAAACGCAAATCTTCCGCCAGCCGTCTACGATCGGCTTCGTCGTCATCGTTCAGAAAGCACATCATGTCATAGCTAACTTCAATACCGCGCATCAGTGCATAATCGGTGATCTCTTGCAGACGTTCAATGGGTAAATTCGTTCGGTGCTGAGTACGTAATTCATCCTCGTCAAAGGTCTGGATGCCGAAAGTCACGTACGAGAACCCATACTCCGCCAGAAGTTTAATCTTCATAGGTTTAAGCGATAACGGGTCCCCTTCAAAGCACTTACTAGGGATATTCCGGAAATTCGGAATGGCTTCAAATATGCTGCGCATAAGCTCTGGCCCCATTAGTGAGGGGGTGCCTCCACCGAAATAAACCGTATCGATCGGATGCGACGACAACACCGGCACCCAATCTTCGATTTCGCGGAGCAGTGCAGCGTGGTAAACCTGAAAATCTGAGCGATTGTCACGCGTGCGCAGCGTACTGCTTAACATACAAAAACTGCATGCCTGCGCACAAAAAGGACTATCAATATAAATATTGAACTTGTCGCTCGACGACCAATTTCTCGTGAGCCACAACCGCTGTAAGAGAGGTTTGATATCCATAGACCAACTCCCGCATTATTGCTGAGATATCCGATGATCGTACAACACTATCGGGGCTCGTTACATTGGCAAAAACAGGGAATGAGTTCGGATTGGAGGCACCCCACGCAACCCTGCCTTCATGAATGGCTTAGATAAAACTCAAACGCTAGGCGCCAGGAACACGAGGCAAAAGTACGAGCGATGTCAAAGTTAAACGTAGAAGCAATGCAAACTGACGATCGCACACCTCCCAGAGATCGCAATAAAATTGCCGTCTGGATCGGGTAAGATCGTTAATTTTTCACCGGACGCGTAGTAGATATCCATCGGTGGATATGCCATTTTTGATACACGTTTCCCGGTTGCGAGATACGCAGCTAGTGCCCCAGTTCCGCAAGATCGAGTTTCGCCAACGCCGCGCTCCCAAGTACGCACCATTAGCCCCGATGACTCCATTTTGACGAACGTTGCGTTAAACGCTGGCCGCGAACACATCAGTTGGATGCCGCGCCGGTAAACCTCGTGCGTGAACAAATCTGATACGAGAGCAACAATATGGGGTGTGCCAAGATCCACGAGCAGTTGACCAGCCTCAAGAGGACTGCAGTGAATGGCGCGCCACGGGAATTCGACCACGCCCTTTTCTCCTTCTCGGTATACTTGGACGGTTGTGTGCTCAGTCTCCACAACGATACGCTTGCCCTCGGGAATGCGTGCATTAAGAAAAGGAAGGCTACGCAACGCATTCCCACAGATCTTCTCAGGTGTCCCATCAGGATTCCAAAAGGTTGCCCGGAGGCCCAATGAACTTTCGGTCATTAGGCAGTACATATCAACGAAGGGAATTCCGGAATGGAGGGTGGCGTCGATAAACGTTTCGTCCCTCAGATTCTGAAGCTCCTGTGAGCGAGCATCAATAACAACAATTATGTTTCCTGCGGCATCAAGTTTAGCTGCAGGGACTACATAGGATGCGCCCTTCATCCTGGAGGAATCGGATTCCGGTTGCGTGCGCAGCTCCGTTCCCGACGAAAGGATTCCTTTACCCTGCGGCCCAGACATCGGATCCTACTTTTTTGAGGGACTAATCGACGACATCGTAATTTATTCTTGCTCGATCAGCTTATCCCTTTGTACGCATGAAAGGCAAGGTGCGAAGTCTATTGTTTGTGAGTGACAAAGGCGATTCATCCATGTCCTTCCGATCGATTCTGTTGCGCCTGAATTTTCGGTTGGCACAGCTATGGGGTCGCGCCCTACAGCTATGGGGTCGCGCCCTACATCGACAGGTACGATTTTACCAGTTGAGTCACGACTGAGTGGTGGTTGACCCACGCGTGATGGCGGGCTTACTTTCATTTCTCTGGAACTGGAGGCGCACTTGTTAACTATTCCAGGTTCTTACATGCAGGTTGGGGATGTCGGCTCGCACACGTTAGCCCATCAGGACATGTTCGTCACCAGGCAGATCGGTGCCGAGTATGGACCAAACCGAATGGTTGCAAGCAACGCTCGGCTAGCCGCGTTCGTAAACCCTCCGCTTAGCGTAGAAGCCTTTCCCGTTTACGCCTTCTTTCCAGCCGCACTTCAGGGTGATATTTCTTCCGCAAAGGTGGTCGAAGCAACGAAGACAGGCGGGCGCACCTTCCTTCTTGGAGAGCACGCAAGCGAACAGCTCGGTCTTCCAAGTTCGGTTTATCTTGACCTGAATAAGCTTGGGTGGGGTGAAGGCCATCTAGAAGCACGCCTTGAAGTAAAAGGTGCAGGCGCGGACTTTGCGCTAACGGGAATAGACCCAAGGCGCATTAACAAGGTGCTCGCTGCGGACGTTGATCTCAGGCGAACGTACGACGCGAACCGAAGTCCTAATGGGGAACCCGCCATCCTAAGCTCCCTCGCCATGATTGAGGGTCGAAATGTAGGAGGGCAGGATGGCAGCTACGGTCGCCACGCCGTAAACGTGTCGTCCCAGTTTCTCGGACAAACTAAAATCAAGTTCGTGCCGACTTGGCTCTGTGTAGCACATTCAAGCGCGATTGCTCGGCACCTTGCGATTGTGAGCAAAGCGATCGCACCACGCCGACCCCTTTATCTTAACCCAACCGTCAGCGAGGTCAGGATTACGCCTGGAACCGTCCGAGCGCTCTACTTCGACTCAGCAACTACTGATGACGAATTATTAATACTCGCTAAACGAGTATCGACTGACGCGAACGAAGTCGAAGAGGCGCTCGGTCACATGCTAACTGATGCCAAGCACTACCTGCAGCTCTTGTCTACCACAACGACTCCGCTCTCTGTCGGTGGATTCTCGTGGGTCAAGATCGGGGATATCAGCCTGGAATTCCGTCGCGACGCTCGCGGTCTTCCGAGGCGAGCCATTCAGTATAAGAACGGGAAAAGCGGCGCTTGGTATATCGCAAAGGACGAAATAGTAGTGCGTCGGGTTGGGAAATTTTTCGCCGACATGGAAAGTTTCCGGGGTGGGCCGAGCCCCTACGTGGCTGCCGATGAACAAGAGCTATGGTTCCAACATGAGCTCTTTGTGCTCTGTGTCCTCCGTGACCACATTCGGGTCTGCACTCAATTTGCACTTGCGCTTCGGCTCCAACGGGGTAATAAGATGAGCCAAAATCACCGGCGCGCAATCGAGGAAGAAATCGTGCTCAAGGTTAGAGCGTCTGTAAATGACAGTCCCGACCTCTCGCTCACTTTGGACCGCCGAACGATTGAGGTTGCAGTACGCTATCGCCTTCTCGAGGGCATGACTCGCTCATACCGCTTTTTGAGAAGCCAGGCGGGGGAACGTTATCGTTGGTTCTTTGGCGCATGACTCGATTGTCTTTCCCCTCATCCGTCCGATTTTCGAACGCCCGTCACCGTTGGGCGGAAGAGTTAGCGGTACGGGCTCGTCGTTCACCGGTCCCGCAAGATTTCATCGTACTGCTCAGTTGCTATAGCGCGCACAGCGAGTTTTACCGCGCGCGTCTAGCTGGTGTTCGCCGGTGGTCGGCCGTACCGATCCTCGAACGCGAGGACATCGCCAAAATACCACTAGTTGGCGGCGAGGGACGACTGTTCGCGTCTACCACGTCCGGCACGTGCGGTGTTCGAGTCACAGTCATCAATGATGCCGAAGAACTGGAGTTTAGGCGAACGCTTATGTATCGCCCGTTTTCTTTCTACGATCTTCCGAACACCGTTCGGCAGCTAATCTTCCTAGACATTCCCTCACATCTCCCCCTTCCGGCTGCTCGGGTAGTTGAGCTCGCAGATCGGAGCTACGTTCGTTGGATGATTGGTGCACGCTCCTCACCAGCGCAGCAGCTGTCGGCAATACGAGCGGTTCGACCGCACATCATTACTGGAATTCCCAGTGCGATGATCCGACTTGCAGAGATAGTCGAACGAAAGGTGCGGACAAGCCAACTCCGCGTCGTTTCGCCTGCCGGCGAGTATCTGACCAAACATGATCGGCATCTACTAGAAGATAGTTATGGTGTCCCTGTTTACGACCGCTATGGCGCCACGGAGTCAGGCGCAATTGCATGGCAATGTCCGCTTTGTAACTCATACCACGCAAACGTTGATGAGATGCTAATCGAACCGCAGCGCAATGGTGTCGTGATTACTCCTTACTTTCTAACTACACAACCCCTAGTGCGTTACCGGCTCGGCGATCAAGTCGCTTGGGATTCGAATCCCGCGATTTTTTGCCAGGTGAGACTTCCCTGTATTGTTATTCAAGAAGCCCGCCGGGACGATTGGCTATACGACGGATACGGCCAAAAAGTTTCTCCTCTGGCTTTCGGGATCGAGCAATACGAGACGGTGAATGCATGGCGTATCCATCAGACAGCAGATGGTAAAGTCACGGTTTTCGTATCATGGCGTGGAAGAGCCTCGGCCGCCAGCCGGCAGGCGATCGCGAAGGAGGTACGCGACGTCGTACGCGGGCAAAAGGTACGCGTTGTTAATGGGATCGAGCATGCTCCGACGGGTGGGAAGTTCAAACGGGTGACAAGTGCATATGCCGAAGCATCTCGATGAGTCGCTTGCAAAAAGAAACTATTTTGTCATATTATTGAAAAAGTATAGTTGGGCTTTACGTGGTGTCATTTTCTAGTTAGCTACGCACCGGCAATTCAACGGGGAGATCTCACAATGAAGCGAAAGCCAACGACACAGCGGCGTAGACCTACGGCCTCGGATCGACAGCTCGCGACAAGGGCCTTCGCCTTAGTTTCAGATATGCAACAGTCGCGCCTGTCCGCTCCATTAAGAAAACTATTGGGGCTACGGTTTGATGCGCTAAGCCGTCTGCACGAGGCCGAAGCCGAAATCGCAATGGCACGAAGTGCCCTAGCGAAAGTGGAGGCCCGCTTGGTCGCAATGGGATATATATTTCAGCGTTAAAATTTCGAACTTGGGCGGCCCTTCAAACGATAGTCTTGCTATTGATTGCAGCTAACGCGTCGTCTGTAATCAGTAAAATTTCCTTATGCATCGGGATTTCGCGATCCTTACCTCGCCGAGCCCGCATCCTAGCTGATTCGGCCAAGAGCAGGATCAATTTCTCGTATTCGATACCGGCGGCTGCGGCGGAGAGCGGGAAGTAGCTACGCATCGGATCGAGATTTGGTAATGCGTTGGCGTCAAGTAAGATGGGTCCCCTCGATGTAATGCGGAAGTCAAAGCGACCGTAATCCCGCAGACCAAGGTACCTGAAGCAACGGCGAGCGAGGGTACTTACAGCGAACACGTCCTCTCGGTGAATAATAAGGTCCCATTGAAGGCGGCCTGGGACCATTAGGTGCGGGATGTCTTCCCTTTCAAAGCGGATCTCGATTGTAGGAAGTACGAGCAGCCGTTTGCGAAGCTGCAGTATACCGATAGTGATTTCGGTACCGTGCACATATTCCTGTATCAGCATGTCGTGTTTGACCGAACGAGCACGAAGCTGCCTAGGATCAATGAGCGCGACGTCTCGATGGCACGCCCCATACCGAGGCTTCACCACGACCAATTCTGGGAGCGATTGGCGGCGGCTCGGGTGGACGGTTCGGGGCGAAACGATCCCATGCTTTCGGAGAAGAGTGGCACAGGCGAGCTTATCCTGCGCCACACGCTGTGCCGAAGCTGGCGATCCCACTATGTGGAGGCGGCGCGCTTCAAGGCGCGCGACGATGTCGGGCTGACTCTCCTTAATCCCCGCTTTCCTGTCGAAATAGCCGTATGCGAGGTTGAAGACGACGTCAGGCCGATGCGTGGCGAGGATTCTATCGAGTCCAGCGGACGCGTACTTGGCGACAGTCGGTATCCAGCCATCGCTATTGAGAGCCTTCGCCATGCGAGCCAATTGGTCGCGCGTAACGTGCTCGCGGAACGGCGTGCTTTCTCTAGATGTGTAGAGCAGGAGAATTCTCTTCAAAGGATCGCGCATTTGACCTCAGAGCGCCTCGTCGATTGCAAGCATTGCAAGCACTTTAACCAATAGTTCGATATCGCCCCAAGTGAACGAGCGGATGCGCTCAGGAAATTCGATCAAAGAACCGCGGAGATGGCGTTGCGCGATTCCATACTTGTTGTAAGTTGGGTGTTGGCGCTGGCCAACCATGTGGGCAATCGGAAGCTGATGTTCACTTTGAGCGTTGAAGTGTGACAAAAAACTAGCGAGCAAATTTGTTTGATGTCTTGGAAGTGCGCTGAGTACTCGATCAACGATCGCGCTTGGGTGAGGCGCCCCTTGGAGTTGTTCACCGGCGACTCTCATCACGTCGGCGTAACGCGTCACAATGTTTCCCCACGTCGCAAGCAGGCAATCCATGATGTCGAGAGAGTTCTTTGACAGAGCAAAAAGCTGGCAAGCAAATGTAGGAATGAACCGGAGTCGGACGTTCAGGGGCAGGTGGCCCATGCTAACGAGAATATCACGCAGCTCGTTGAACTCACTGCGAACCTTCGGATCATTGATGTAGTACGAACTCGCGGAGCCTCCGGCGTGCCAGAAAACGCGCTGAGTGGGATCAAGGGCAAACTCGTTGATCGCATGAAAAATATAGTTGAAGCACAAGGAGAGCCACGGATAGTTTAGCGACTCCGTGCGGACGCCCGTACGTAATCGAGAATCAATGCTTTTCATGCCGTCCGTGAATAAAACAATCAGTCCGTCAAGCGATCCAGTAAACAAGGGAACACTATTGACTCCTCGCACAATGACTTCGTCCGGTGATTCGTAGTCGATCGTTGAGATCTTTTCCATTGTCACGTATCCCTTGCGACTTCGTTTGACCCATCGGTCAAACATCTTGTGCAGGGAACGAACGCGACAGAAATCCTTCGCGATTTCAGCTACCAAACGAGTATGTCGAAGCGCTTCCGTCGAGTCAAAAGCGAGATGCGATGCATTCTTTTCGTGTGCGAGTTCTTCGGAGACGCGGCAATGCCACGTGAGTAGATCCTCGCCCTCGAGCTCAGCATGAATACCATAATTCAGATGAGCTAGTTGCCTGCCGGACAGTTCCGCCACAACTTCGTTAACGTGGCGCCCAATCCATGCCTGCTGCCATAAGCCCTTATGATTTACGCCGGCATCGACTCGGCCACGATCACCGAGCTTTAACCATGCTAGGGCCACCTCATCGACGCCATACATTGTGTGATCGTACTGAACCATTCGGCTGTTAGGTGCAAGAACGAGCCAAGCCCAGTTGTTTGCTGTGTTGTTGCCAACATGACAGCTTCTAATGACGGGTGATCTCAGCGTTAAGATCTCAGCGAGAGTATCTCGGATTGTCATCTGCATGCAGGAACTAGCGAATGGCGCGGAATCGCTATTCATAGCGCCTTGTTTGGTCCTGTCCATTCGTGTCGCAAGACGCTGCGTCCGCAGCCACTAACGCTATCGGTCTGTCAGGATCGGCGACAAACGCATGTAGGAGCGCCACAAAGCGACAAGCCATACTGGCCACACTCGTTCTATCGAAGGAACGGCGACGATAGAGGAAATTAACAACAAGGCGAGGTGAGCTACCCTCGACTGTAACGAGAAGGTCACGGGAACTATGGCCATTACTGAGTTCGCTTGTGTCCATTCGCACACCAGAATCTAAGTGCTGGTCGACAGCCGTCTCCACATGGAAGCTCGCTGGGAAAAGTTCGTCATAACGTGCTAAATCTCCCGGGCGAATTTCATTCAAAATAGCAGCAAACGGGATGTCCTGATGATCATATGATTCGAGGACGACGCTTCGAACGTTCGTAAGCAGCGATCCCACCGTGTCATCACTTCGAAATGTCGTTCGGAGAATAAGCACGTTCGTAAAGAGTCCACAAGTTTCATCGAACTCACGCCGAAGTCGATTCGCCGAATCGGTCGTTACCACGATATCGGATTGTCCCGAGTAAGAAAAAAGTAATACTTTGAAAGACGCCAACAGATACATGAATAGAGTGACCCGATGTTGGCGTGATAACACACGGATCCTGTCGCTAAGCGGACGACTCAGTACGATGCGCTTCATATCGGCCTGGTCTGTACAGGATTTCACTTGAGCCTTCCTGGGCAATTGAGCGACTGGGAAATGCCCATCCGTTAGGCGTATACGCCAATAGCGTAAATCAGCCTGATATCGAGGACTTCGCCTCAGCTCAATACTTTGTCGAAAAGCGTAGTCAAGGTAGCTAACTGGCGGCCGTGAGAATGGCGACGGTTCGCCCTTGTGAAACGCACTGTAAAGGGCGCCGAGTTCTCTCTGGATCAGCACCCGTGATGCTCCGTCGGTCGTTAGGTGTTGTTGAGCTAGCAACAGGACGTGTTCTCGATCTGCAAGCTGTAGCAATGCAATGCACGTGGGAGGTCCCGCCGCCAGATTAAAGCGCGTTTGGGCGATCGCTCGGCTCAGTCTCTTAACTTCGCGCGCGAGGTCCTGGTTGCCAAGATGCGTGAGATTATGGACGAGAACCGGTATCTGCTTGGCGCGACGCAGAACCTGTCGTGGCCCCCCCCTCGTCTCGATGAATCGTACTCTCAAAATATCATGGCGTCCCACCAACTCTTGTAGTGCTCGCCGCAATGCAACGGTATCCAGCAGTCCAATGAGACGGATCGCTATTGCCACATTAAATGCAATTGCGTATTCGGTAGCCCGAATGCGCTCCCAATATCTTTGTTGTTCCAATGAGAGCGGCGCCGAATTGCGCCGCGATAGTGTGAGCAACTTAGCTGTATTATCCTGACGCTTTGGCGCAATTCCTTTAGTTAGCACCCGGGCGACGCCTGCGATCGTTGCGTTCTCAAAGAAGACGGATAGATCGACGACAAACCCTAGCACCTCTTCTATTCGTAGAACGATTTCCACTGCCTGCAGAGAATCGCCGCCGATATCAAAGAAACTCTCCGTTATGTCGAATTCGTGGGACTTCAAAACGGCTCGCCAGATCGCGTAAAGCTGATATTCGAGTGGGTTGGCTTTTTCTACGGCCACTGGTGTATCAGGGCGCTGTCGGGAGACCGCGATGGACAGGGCCTTACGATCTACTTTGCCAGTGGACGTGAGTGGTAGTGCCGAAAGGAATTGAATTGAGTTCGGGAGTGAATCGCGCGGGAGCACAGTCGAAAGTGCACGGAGCATTTTGCGCGAATCCAGTGCGGCCTTTGGCCGAGGAACAACGTATGCTACCAATCGCGCGAAGTTCTCGGAATCCGACGATACGCATACCGCACACTCAACGATGTCCGGTTGCGCGAGTAGCCAGCTCTCGATCTCCGCCACGTCTACGAACTTTCCACGCACCTTCACTCTCAGATCTTTTCTGCCGACATACTGAATAGTTCCGTCTTGACAGCGTCGTCCCATATCGCCGGTCAAGAGAGTGCGCGAATCGCTCACGTTTGAGCCTGCGAGGAATGCAGATTTCGTCCGATCAGGATCACACCAGTAACCTAAAGCCAACTGCTCCGCAGTTAATGCAATTTCCCCGACATCCCCTCGGTCCGAATGAGATAACGCTGGAGCGATGAGGGAGACCTTTACTCCACTGAGCGGTAAGCCTAGAGCGATGGAAGGCCCTACTACAGAACTTTCACGGTCCAAAATATGCTGAAGAGCGATTGTGCATTCCGTCGGACCGTAGCCGTTCACAAATTTACAGTGCTTAGGAAAATGGGTCCGGTAAAGTTCGAAGTCGGCCCTTAACGCCAGTTCTCCTCCAAGCACCACAAGGCGAAGCGGGTCTAAATCCGTATCTTGCCGTAGCGTTTTGACGACGTGGCGGAACACTGTAGGCGTCGAATGGAAGATCGTTATCCTATTATGGTTAATCCACCGAGCCAGGTGAACTAGGGCGTTGCCCCCAAACAAATCGATTGGGCAAAGGCTAGCGCCATTTAGTAGAGCGCCATAGACGTCCATGACTGCAGCATCAAACCAGGGTGCCGATACTAGGCTTAGGCGATCCGAAGGAATGACACCCAACGCGTCAGAGTAATTTCTAATATGCAACAAGACATTGCGATGACTTTGGATAACGCCACGGGGCTGACCGGTTGAGCCAGATGTATAGAGAATATAGGCGGCGCCTTCAGCGCATAATAGTTGCGCGGTTAGAACAGATTTTAAGCGGCGTCCCTCCATAACCCTCGCCACATCTCCGTTCTCCGTTAGTTCGATATACGTACCCACCTGCGATACTTCTCTCGCGACTGCTAAATGGTTCGTGGAACCAATGATAGCCGCGGCATCAAGTTTCACTAACATCTTGCGAAGGAGCCCCACGGGGCATCGTGGATCAAGTGGAATGTAAACAAGGCGCGCTTGCAGGACGGCAAGCATGGCGCAGACCACTGTAGGACCCTGATCAAAAAGCAGAACAATACGCTCGCCTGGCATAAGGCCCAGCCCCACGAGTACCGCAGTTACGCGTTCAACGCGTGACGCCAATTCTTCGTACGTCCAAACGACCTCATCGGTCACGAGAGCCATACGATCCCGATGCTGCTCGCATATCTCCGCGAATCGGTCTGGGATAGACCATGCGCCAGATGCGACCTCTAATGGCATACATTCTCCGGAACCAATCAACTTAGCTCGCATCGCACGAGCCCAATAATTAAGGGGGCCCGTGTTCCATAACAAGCCCCTAGACTGTCCGTCATTGAAGTAAAATAAAGCGAGTACGAACACCGCTCCTCTAACGCACCGCACGGGCGTCGCTGCGAGACGATGCGCACCACAATCCTTTAGCTGGTATTGTATATTGAAGCGAAGCTTTTACAGTTAGAACCCTTGGACAATAAATGCACAAGACATTATGTGGGTTCGAAGCGTCATGGAATATTCACTCAGCATCAGTTTTTATTCTGTTCGGCCGCGCACTACAGCTTCGTCCGGCAATATTGTGTTAGAGAAACGCTGCAAGCGCGTCGCCAGTCGGTCTGGTAGTCCCAGACAATCCATCATCGCAGCAGTGCTGAGTTGCCTGGGCTTGCGCTTCCTTATAGAGCCCTCTCGTAACGCGAGAAGATCAACGTTTCTTGACGTTGCCGAATTTCGGCCGGAAGATAGTAATAAACTCGACTAATTCAATTGAGAACAGCGTAGCCCCTAGTTCCGCCGCAATGTTGTGAGAAGAGGATAGCCATGTTGAATAGCGCAATTCAAAGTCTGGGCGTCTATGCGTCTAGATCCATAGCTCGAAGTGTTGAAGGAAATGCGCAAGTAATTAGCTTGAGTATAGGAGAGCCCGAGTTTGGACCGCCACCCACGGCAGTGGAACAACTTGAAGAGCTAATGCGAACAACCGAGTTGTTGACACACCTTAAGCGTTACGAGCAATCGCTTGGATCGACTTCACTACGGTTAGCGATTGCTAGGTACTACCAACGATATTTCGCTTTGGCTGTAGACCCGGAAAAGGAAATTTTGATTACCCATGGGGGTGCCGGTGCGCTTGCTGCCGCGATACTAGCAACAACGAAGCCGGGAGATGAAGTGCTAGTTGGTGACCCCGCTTATATGCTGTATGAGCGAATAATTGTAGTTCTCGGTCGAGTGCCGCGTCGAGTTGCGCGGGAATCATCTCAGGGATATCGATTTGATCTGCCGCGCATCAAGGCGGCTATCGGACCAAAGACGGCTGCCCTCATTGTAAATTCTCCGGAAAATCCCATTGGTTACGTTTGCCCAGATATAGAGCTATCGGCTCTTACTTCATTGTGTTCTGAGCACGAAATGAATCTAATCCATGACGAGGTATACGATCAGTTTAATTTTCTAAATAGTCATCGCCCAGCCGGGGCTTTCAGTGGGTTCGATAACGTTGTGCAAATAAACAGCATGTCTAAAAAATTTGGTGTGCCAGGACTCCGACTAGGGTGGCTCGTGTCAAATGCGGTGACCGTAGCGGTCGCTGCACGAGCGCAAGACTATACGCAACTATCGGTCAATTCGTTCAATGAGAAAGTGGCAGAAGTACTATTTGGTTGCGCTGATCAAGCGGAGTGGTTTACAGAAATACGCAATACCTTACGCAAGCGCGTTACGATTGCTACCGAGCGCCTTGGTGCTATTGAAGGAATTGATTTTCCCTTTCCTGCCTCTGGCGGAATGTTTATCTTTCCTACTGTCTCCGGTTTTGCCGAGCGTCTAAAGATTACGAACTCCAAAAGCGCGGGCGAGGCCGTCGCGGACTGGCTATTTCAGCAAGTAAGAATCGCTGTTGTGCCGGGCCTTGTATACGGTCCGCATGGTGCCAATTCAATTCGCCTTGTACTTAGCGGCCCACAAAACGATCTCGAGAAAGCGCTTACTCGAATCGAGGACGCAGAGAAGGCCATCAACGGTTCGCACGTCAATTAGAATACTGCCCCTATGTTAAACGTAAGCGATCGGGAAAGATTCAATCAAACCGGATGGCTGTGTATTCCGAAGTTCTTCCGTCGCAATACGATAAATGTTTTTCGTTCCTCGATTGACAATTTAGGACGCGAAGCTTTGTCCTGCTTGCGATCTCGCCAAACATCATCTGTATACCCCAAGTTGATAGTTGTACCCGAACTGAACAATGTACATGAGGTTTGCCGTTACGAATATATTCTGGCATCGCATCAGGGTCTTCGAGAAAACGCCCTGCCTATAATTACAGCAATGCTTAAGGAACTGTGTAGCGAAAACTTCGTGCCGTTCAAGGACAAGGTAAATAACAAGCCTCCTGGGGGCGGGGGATACCGACCGCATCAAGACATAGTGGCCTATAAAGCATTTCCTCCCAAATATCATGTAACAGTAATGTTAACGATCGACGATGCGACCAAGGCCAATGGCTGCCTGCACGTGGCGGATAATTATCTGATCGATAACCTTGACGCAACAGACAGAGTTGCCGAATGGATCGGATCCAAACCCGTTTTTCATAGCAACTTCGGCGGTCCTCTGAACGGAGATATTCGTTCCGATATTGTTAGAACCATTCGATGGAGGCCACTTGAGACTAAACCAGAGGATTTGATTGTTATCGATTCCTTTGTCCCCCATTACTCTGAAAGCAATTCGAGTCCATTCTCGCGGCGCGCAGTGTTCTTAACTTTCTCTCTCGAGAAGCATGGCGATTGGTACGAACAGTACTATGACGAGAAAAGAAGAAATCCTCTTGATGCCAAATTTCATGTTTCAACGCCGACCCGCCATGACACAACCGGTGGCGTGTTCTGATCGGGATGCTTCTTCACGGCTTACGCATTTACTGGAGCGTTAAAACGAGCTTGCCCGATGATCTGAGGATATTCCGCGCCTAGGGCAGCTTGGCAGTACCGACTACCGTTCGGCCCAACAGTCGCACGGAAGTTTAGTCGACATATGATGTGACAGTTTAGGAAGAATGAACTATCTCGCCATGATCGATGCGAAAAAATTTCTAGAGGCATGTGAATTCCACGAGATTCGCCTAATTACCGGTGTTCCCTGTTCGGATCTGGCCGCATTGATCAATGCCGTTTGTGCGCAGAACAACATTCGATACGTTGCGGCAGCGAACGAAGGGGAGTCCGTAGGAATTGCAGCGGGAGCAGCGTTGGCCGGCTGTCGCGCAGCAGTAATATGCCAAAACTCGGGCCTTGGCAATATGGTTAATCCCTTAACATCTTTAATCGCCCCGTTTCGCATTCCTATACTGTTATTCAGTACATGGCGAGGTCGGCCCGGTATCCAGGATGAACCGCAGCATCGACTAATGGGAAAGATCACCAAGTCAATCTTGAAATTGATGCATGTTCGACATGACCTATTGCCGATGCAGGACGAGAAGATGAGGGAAGCAATGAGTAGGGCCGTCAGTTACATGGAGAAAACGCATCATCCCTATTGTTTTCTAATTGCGCACGGTACTTTTGCAGATGTCACCGCGCCATTCCCGCCTTTCGAACCACCGCAACTATTAGGTGAAATATCGGACTACTTAGAGTTATTGCCTACCTATCCGACCCGAGCTGAGGTACTGCGTCGCCTCGTTGAGCTGGTTCCAAACGATGTCGCAATTGTCGCAACAACTGGATACTGCGGGCGCGAGCTTTTCACGTTATCGGATCGAAAGCAGCATTTTTATCTTGTTGGGTCGATGGGTTGTGCGAGTGCCGTAGGTCTCGGCATCGCATTAAATTCTTGCTGTCTCGTGGTCGTTTTGGACGGTGATGGTGCGGCATTGATGAAACTGGGCAATTTGTCCACCATTGGATGTCAGTCGCCAACCAATTACATTCATATCTTGTTAGACAACGGAATGTACGAGAGCACTGGTGGACAACCTTCAGCTTCAAGGAATGTCGATTTCCCCGCTGTCGCTCGGGCCGCGGGCTACCGAACTATAATGCGTTGCAATACTTTGGATGGATTCAGCAACAGCTTCCTTACTGCTCTCAAGAAAATTGGACCAATCTTTGTGCATGTCCGGATTGTGCCGGGCACGCTTCCCTTTCTAATCCGACCAACAGTCGCACCTTCGAAAGTTACTAAGCGATTCAGCAACTTTTTGCGAGGTTACGCGCTTCGCCAGAAGCAAAGCTCTGAGAGTGAGTCACGAGCGATCTAAATGCTTGCACGGCCAATGGGGGCTTTATTTTCTAGAGATTGAAGATGAGAGTAAATTAGGTTCGTGGCCTTAACGATTCAAACAAAGCAAGCGAGTGTGGACGATGGCTCATTCATTCAAACAGACATTGATCCAAACTGAACGGACGCTAAAAATCATTGGAGCGCATGACGCGTTAAGCGCCAGAATCGGCCAGGAGGCAAGCTTTGATGCCATCTGGGCAAGCGGATTGGGGATTTCAGCAACACACTGCGTGCCTGATGCGAATATTCTCACAATGAGCGAATGTCTGGTGCCGGTGGCTTCGATGGTACAGGCGGTGCAGATTCCGGTAATTGCTGACTGCGATAGTGGATACGGAGATTTGCCAAACATTGCCCGGCTGGTCAAGGACTATGAAAGAACCGGTGTTGCGGCCATCTGCATAGAAGACAAAGTCTTCCCAAAGCTTAATAGCTTCATTGCCAATAACGGTTTGCAGCTCCTGATATCGATAAATGACTTTAAGTCGAAGTTATCAGTGGCGTGTGAGTCACGAACCAGTACCGATTTTGTCATTGTGGCGCGAACAGAAGCTTTAATCGTCGGTCGCACCATGAGTGAAGCAATTGATCGTGCACTAGCATATGAAGCAGCAGGTGCGGACGCTATAGTTGTACATTCGAAGCAACGAGACCCGGCAGAAATAGAAACGTTCTGTTCTATTTACAAAGGACGGTGCCCGTTGATCGTAGTGCCTACCACATATCCAATGCTTACGACCGAACTTGCGTACAAAATGGGGATATCCGGCGTTATTTTTGCGAATCACGGAATTCGCAGTTGCGTAAGCGCGATGCGGCGCACGTTTGAGACGATTAGTAGAGAGGGTAATAGTCTTAGCGTTGAGTCTACCTTGGCTCCCCTTAGCGAGATTTTTGCGCTCCAAAATACCGAGAGGCTCGAATCGCTCTATGCCAGACATTGTGCTATCGATAGTACACCGGGCGGAAGCGGGACAGAGCACCAATCTATTCAGCCTCCTTAATAGTTCCGCGTAACTCGCCCGGTATCTGGGCACGGTCGTACGTTGACCAACGGAATGAGAATGATCGGCTGAGTCCCGATTCCCGCGCTTAGTGGCTCATAGCTGATTCGTAATACCTCACACCAAGAAATAAGTTGACACTACGAAATAGAACCGAGTCAGGGCTTTAAAATGTGCGGTAAGTTGATTGTTGTCACCAAAACATTTCGCCGGGTTAGCTTAGTTGGTAGAGCACGTATTTGTAATGCGACAGTCGATGGTTCGAATCCTTTACCCGGCACCAAATTTTAGGGCGGCCACATGGACTGCCCTTTTTTAATCGAACGCCTTTGGGCCGTCTCTGCGGAGTGTTCTACCGTTTGCCCTAGAATTCGCCGGTAACACTATTTGGTCCTTAGTCATTGGGGAGTAGTGAATGGCACGATGGAGTGGTCAGCCGGAATTAACTGAGGTACTCAAAGCTGCTGCCGCTGGGCGGGAACGATGCTTCCTTGATGACGGGGCCGTATTGACCGGAACGTTTTCACTATCGATTACGCGCTCCAACGAGTTATCGGAAATGACTTAGGTGTCGTGGAATGCATTTGAAAATGCATCGTAATAATTTTGACCCCCACTGTGATGGAAACTTACAAAGACCTTGTGCTTAGTCAATCGATGTAGAGGAAGGCTGCCAAGAACATTTTAGTTCATAGGGCCAGGCCGATTGTTCTTAACTTTTAACGTACCCCCTACCCCCAGTGCCTGCGCAAGTACTGGTACTTACGCACTATGTTCATGCAGTGGGGCGCGCGCCTGGATCAGTTCGCCTAGTGCCGCACGCCTTGTGTTCGCCTTGTTGCTGCAGCTAACGCTGGGCGAGAGTACTTAATGCCGCCTTGGCTAATAAGCCGACGATGCGCTTTGGTGACTTGTCTCCAAGGCCGCAAGGTACGCTAAGTGAAACCATAAGAAGCGAAAGCGATAGGCTAACAGTTGCCAGGTGCGCGGATTCGGGCAAGCAGTTCGGGCTGTAGAACGGGAAGGAACCGTAAAGAGGTATACGACGATTAAGAAAATATTTGTGCAAAAGGTCGCGGTTGCAGAAGCCCTCGCGCCATATCGCGACGCGAATCCGCCTCATAATCGGCCGTTGTGGCCCCCTCAGCAGCCACATGAGTTTTCAAATCGATGAGTTAGTGCTTTTTCCTGCCGAACGTCTCGCCGACTTGTTGTAGGTTGATTGGCGATATTGAACGACTCGCGAAGAATCTGATGATAGAAGCGGGTCGATTGGCACTAGGCAATTGAACAGATCATGGCCTCGCGCCGCGGCGCTTGCTGCTGTGGAGATATGTGCCCTTTCCAGCACAGTGGGATCCGAAGCTTGGAATTCACGTGACTTGAAGTCG
>JADMIO011507065.1_pt1 | contig 35254 bp, 38 predicted proteins | sample 8958161 | NCBI WGS metagenome assembly JADMIO01 (sample SAMN16585339, study PRJNA669376) | soil metagenome | isolation source: Crop rotation soil | place: USA: Cullars Rotation, Alabama | collected 2011
GCACGCGATGATGACCCGCCGGCGCATGTCCATCATTCTACTTGCCGATGAACTGTTTGGCGAAGGTGATGAAGCGATCGACGTCGGCCACGTTGCTGACGAGTCCGAGCGACACGCGGACGGCGCCGGTGCTCTTTCCGTCAACGCAAATCCGGAAATCATCGACCGTCAGATGAGTTTCATGCGCCGGCTGCCTGAAGCAGGAGGACAGTTCAGCGCCGGTCAAGCCGAGGGCGATTTCACCGCCGCCGGGATTGCAGAAGCAGCCGGTGCGCAGCGAGATGTTCGCCTCGCTGGCGCGGTCTTCGACGAGTCGATGGTCGATGGCCCGGCCCGACTGGTCGTAGAAATTGAAGGTCACGACCCCGCCGCGGCGGTCGGTTGTCGGCGGACCGTAGAGCCTGGCGAGCGGCCGGCCGTCGCCGTGCCGGAGCGGCAGCAGGTTGTCGAGCAGCCATCCCGTCAGGCACTTGACCCGCAGATGGATCGTATCGACGCCGATCGCGTCGATGTGCTGCAGGCCGATCTCGACCGCCGGCAGCGCCAGGAAGTTGAGCGTGCCGTCCTCGAAGCCCGATTCGCCTTCAGCCAGATAGTGTTTGTCGCCCTGCACCGACGCCACGGTAATCGTGCCGCCGGCGAACCAGGGACGTTTGAGTTTCGCCAGCGCTGTTCTGCGGGCCAGCAGACAGCCGACGCCGGTCGGATAGCCAAAAATCTTGTAGAACGACTGCACGACGAAGTCGGGCGCCCAGCGACCGAGATCGAGTCGGTTGGTCGGCGTAAAGGCGGCGGCGTCCAGCAGCACATCCCAGCCGTGCGCCCGCGCTCGGGCAATCCATTCCAGAGGGTGCTGCACCCCGGAGAAATTCGATTGGGCGGGGTAGGCGAACAGGCCGTGGGCGTTCTTGTCGCGGGCGAGCTCCCGATCGAGGTCCGTCTCGTCGACGCGCATCTCCGGCAGCATGACGGGAACGTAGGTGGCGCTCGCGCCGCGCGCGCGTGCAAATTCCCGAATCCCATTGACGGAGTTGTGATTGTCGAACGTCAGGAGAAACCGGCTGTCAGGTCCGAACGGGTAGGATTCGCCAATCAGCTTCAGCGCCTGGCTCGCGTTCGTCGTGAAGATCACCGCCCACTCGTCGGGCGACGCGTTGAAGAATCTCAGGACGCTCTCCCGCACACGTCCAATCGACGCCGTTGAGAAAGACGACGTCGGATTACCCGAGTGTGGGTTGCCGAAGACGTGATCGTGGAGCAATGTGAAGTGGCGCTCGAGCTGTGACGTCGCGTAAAGGTTCGCCGCCGTGTAATCCAAATAGGTGCAGTCGAGCGCGGCCAGCGCCGGATATTCGCGCGCGCGGAGGTCGTCCAGCACGTGCGTCGTTTCATACGCCGGATACGCGCGGTCGAAGGCGATGGAGGGTGCGGTCGTTCCCATAGCGTCACCGTAACATAGGCGCGGCCCTTGACCGCCGTGCGTCGGTAGGCGCACGATCGTTCTTCCGATGGACCCAATCCTGCTCGTCGATGATGACGTCGCCGTGCGGCGCGCGATCGCCCGCTTCCTCGTATTCGAAGGTTTCGACGTCGTCGAAGCCGGCAACGGCCAGGAGGCGCTGAACTACCTTCGGACGGGCGCCGGCGCCAGCGTCATCGTCCTCGATCTGCGCATGCCGGTGATGGATGGCTGGACATTCCGCCGCGAGCAGCGGCTCGACCCGGCGCTCGACAAGATTCCGGTCGTGGTGCTGTCCGGAGCCGACGCGCACCGGTTCCCTGAGCTCGAAGCCGCCGCGGCGTTCGAGAAGCCGGTCAAGATGTCGCAGGTCGCCGGCGCGGTGCGGAGGCTGTCCGGCGCGGAGTAGATGTCAGGGCGTCCGCGGATTACGAGGAGACGGGCGGGACAATCCGAATCTCATCACCAACGCGGACGTCGCGGATCATCAGGCTTCCCGCCGCCAGCTCGATGGTCGCCTTGGCGCGCGGCTCGATGGCGATCCGCCACGGGGCCAGCGCCGTCACGATTCGAATCGCCTTGCCCGCGCCGTCGACGAACAGCACGTCGATCGGGAACCGCATGAACATGGTGTGAATCGACCAGCAGGGCGAGAGCACCAGCGCCTCGGAGACATCGAGGCTCGTCCGGCCGAGCAGCCCCTGGCGGCGCTCCGCCCGGGTGCTCGCCAGCGTCACGTTGGTGGCGATCGCCTTGTCGGACCGGGCGTTCACCAGTTGCATCAGAACACCCCGGGAACCAGCCGCCAGCCGACCCGGCCGCAATACGACTCGTAGGTCGCGTCGGCCCGCAGGACGCGCTCCTCGACGAGGGCGCGCACGACCAGCGCGGTGTCGGCGACGATCGCGACCGAGACGTTCCAGACTGTCGGGTGGGCGAGCAGAAAGCCGGCGTGCGTCACCAGATATCCGGCGTAAATGGGATGCCGGACCAGCAGGTAAGGCCCTCGAATGACGACGCCGCGATTGGCGGGCGCGATGCCAAAGCTCCTCCCGAGAGCGAGCTTTCCGACAATCACGAGGGCGAGTCCGGCCGCGGAGGCGGTCGCGGTGATCGCTTCAGGCGCCAGGCTCGGTTCGTCGAAGGCCCGCAGCAGCGGCGGACCGGCGAGCGAAACCGCGGTGGCGATGACGCCGGCCGTCGATCGATCGACAAGCGACGTCCGGCGTCTGACGATCGTCAGCGCCACGACAAGCGATTCGCTCGCGAGCAGCAACAGTCCGGTCAGGTGGCCCGTGCGCCGGAAGTCGGCGAAGAGGTTCACCGACATCAGCGAGAAGAGCAGGATGACGATCGCTCTCGCCAGGAGATCCGTCGTCACGCCGCTGCGGAGCCGGGACATCTCTGAACCTCCGGACGTCACTGGAAATCGATCTCGTCGATCCCCGTGTCCGGCGGCAGCGTGCGCTTTTGCGCCAGGAACGCCTCATCGTCGACGAAGTAGGCGTTGCACGCGGCGTCGAGCAGCTCACGCGTAATGACGGGCTCGATGCCGCGGTACCGGCACATCGCCGCGACGTGCTCGAGCAGGTCGCGCGGGTGACAGGCGCGCATCGATCGGCCGAACGGCGCGTAGTGGCGCCGCTGGAGGTACGCGACCATCACCTCGTGGAATCGGAGGCCCCTCTTCTTGCAGTTCAGCTCGAAAATCCGGATGAACTGATCGATCGTCGGATTCTCGATCGGAATCTTGTAGGGAATCCGGCGAAGGAACGCCTCGTCGGCCAGCGACGATGGATTGAGGTTCGTCGCAAACACGGCGAGGACGTCAAAGGGCACCTGGAATTTCTTGCCTGTGTGAAGCGTGAGGTAGTCCACGCGGCTTTCGAGCGGCACAATCCACCGGTTCAGAAGATCCTGCGGCCGCATGCGCTGGCGTCCGAAGTCGTCGACCAGGAACACACCGCCGTTCGCCTTGAGCTGAATCGGCGCTTCGTAGAACTTCGAGATCGGATTGAAGGTGAGGTCCAGCATCTCCATCGTGAGCTCGCCGCCCACCATGACGACGGGCCGGCGGATGCGAACCCATCGTCGATCGCGCTGGACTCCCGATATCAGGCTCGCGCCGGCTTCGTCCGCTTCGAGCGATTCGTGGTTGACCGGATCGAACATCGTGATGATGTGTCCGTCGATCTCGATGGCGTACGGCATGTACATGTCGCCGCCAATCGTTCGTCCGAGCCCTTCGGCGATGACCGTTTTCCCGTTGCCCGGCGGGCCGTAGAGAAACATCGCCTTGCCGGCGTTGACCGCCGGCCCGAGCTGCTCGAAGATGTGCTCGCCGATCACGAGGTGCGCGAAACCGCGACGGAGGCGATCGCGCTCGATGTACCCGCGAGTCGCCATGAGGCCGCGCATCGCGTCGACGTAGGCGGCCAACGGGACGGGGGCGGCGCCGACGTAGCTGTTCGCATCAAGGTACTGCCGCGCCCGATCGCGTCCCACGTCGGTCAGCGTGTAGCGGTAGCCGGCCGCGGAGCCGGCGCCAGTGGCTCCTCGCACTTCGACGAGCCGTTCGGCGCGCGCGTGCTCGATGAGCGGCTCCAGCATGCCGAATGGGAGCCGCATACGGTCGGCGACAACGAGGCCGGTCGCCTCGCCGGTATACAGCGTTTTGACAATCAGGTGCTCGATGAGATCCGGCGTGAGGCCCGCTTCCGCGAGCGTCGTCGGGATCGGCGGAGAAGGCGCGGTGCGCTCAGCTTCCGACAGCGGCGGCGTGGTTAGGATAGTGGCCATAGTTCGACGTATGACGGATCAGGGCTGCGCCATCGGCAGCAGAATCTGGACGAACTTGATTACCGCGGGCCCGAGCGTCACGACCCAGATTGCCGGAAAAATGCAGATGACCAGCGGGAACACCATCTTCGCGCCGGTCTTGGCGGCGGCCTCTTCGGCGCGCTGCCGGCGCTTGGTGCGCAACGTCTCGGAGTGGACACGCAGCGACTGCGCGACGCTCGTGCCGAACTTGTCGGTCTGCACGAGCATCGTGACGAGCGATGTGATGTCGTCGAGCTGCGTGCGTCTCGCCAGGTTGTGCAACGCCTCGCTGCGCGCCGTGCCGGCGCGGAGCTCGAGGTTGATCAGCCTGAGCTCGTCGCACAATTCGGGATGGGCGAACATCAGTTCTTCGGACACGCGCTGCAGCGCCTGATCCAGTCCCAGGCCCGCCTCGACGGCGACGACGAGCAGGTCGAGCGCGTCGGCGAGCGCGAGCCGCATCTTGTGCTGCCGCTTCTTCGCCAGCCGCGCGAGCACGATGCCCGGCAGGATGTAGCCGAGGGCGCACGCCGCGAGCGCCATCGCGAGATTCGGACGGCCCACGAAGATCGGCGACGCCGACAAGGCGAAGAAGATGAGGGCCGCGCCGAGCCTGACGCCGTAGAACACCACGATCGCTTCACGGCTGCGGAACCCGGCCGTCACCAGGCGCTGCTGCAGCTTGCCGAGCTCCTTCGTCGAACGCGGGGCCATCGCCCCCATGCGCTTGAGCGCCTGGATTATGGTCCGGTCCGGCGGCGGCTCGTCGATGCGATCGGCCCGCGCCGCCGTCATTTCGCCCAGGCGCCGCTGGAGCTCGGTTCCACCGCTCGGCGCCAGCGCCATCGCGCCGCCGATGATCAGCAGCGAGATGAAGACGAATCCGATGAGCGGCAGGAGGATTGTCATCTCCATGGCTACACCTCGATCTTGATCACCTGGCGGACCCAGATGTACCCGATGCCCTGCAGCACCATCGCGCCAAGCAGCATCATCTGCCCCATGCGCTCGCGGAAGAGGAGCTGCATGTGTTCAGGATTGATGACCGAGAGCGCCACCGCGAGGAACGCCGGCAGCGCCAGCAGCACGTATCCCGTGAATCGGCCGTGCGCCGTGTGCACCCGCACCTGGCGGAGCACCTTGAACCGCTCCCGCACGACGTGCGCGAGGTTGTCGAGAATCTCGGACAGGTTGCCGCCGGTGTCGCGCTGAATCAGGACCGCGGTGACGAAGAAGCGAACGTCGAGGAGATTGACGCGCTCGGCGAGATCGTTGAGCGCCTCCTTCAGCGGCAGACCGAAGTTCTGCTGATCAAAGGTCTTCTTCATCTCGGGGCCGACCGGCTCCGGCATTTCGTCGGCGGCCATCCCGAGGGCGGTCTGGAATGCATGGCCGGCGCGAATCGCGCGCGACAGGACGTCGAGAACTTCCGGGAACTGCTCCTCGAATTTCTTCAGCCGCGCCCCGCGCTTGTATCGGAGAAATGCAATCGGGGCGAACGCGCCGAGCGCGCCCGCCAACGGCCCCGCAAACGGACTCGGCGCCGCCAGGGCGGCCAGCAGTCCAAGGCCGACGGCCATGACGATGCTGAACATCAGGATGGCGCTGCTCGTTGTCTTGACGCCCGACTGCTCGATCAGGCGAGCCAGCCGCGACCCGGAGCCGGTCTTTGCCGCCAGGCGGTCGAGCATCGGCAGCGGCCCTTCGAGCACGCGTTTGAGGATCGTCCCGTCGGAGACGCCGGCCGCCTCCGCGCTCGGACTGGGCGAGGCGATCTCCTGCAGCCGCCTGTCGAGGTCGCGGTTGGCCGAGCCGGGCGACGCGGCGAAGTAGGCGCCGACGATCAAACCGGTCACGAAGAGGAAGACGACGAGAGGCAACATCATCACCGCACCTCCGTCACGCCCTCGAACATGTCGGCCGGGATGTGGATGCCCGACGTCTTCAGGCGCTCGCAGCACTTCGGCCGCACGCCGGTGGCTCGGAACCGCCCGATGACCTTGCCGTCCTGGCTGACGCCCATTTTCTCGAACAGGAAGATCTCCTGCATCGAGATGATGTCGCCTTCCATGCCGGTGATTTCGGAGATGCTGGTCACCTTGCGCGAACCGTCGCTGAGACGCGTCTGTTGCACGACCAGCTGAATTGCCGACGCGATCTGCTGGCGCATCGCTTTCTCGGGCAGGTTGGTCGCGCCCATCGCGATCATCGTTTCAATACGGGTCAAGGCGTCGCGGGGCGTGTTGGCGTGGACGGTCGTCAGCGACCCGTCATGGCCGGTGTTCATCGCCTGGAGCATGTCGAGCGCTTCTTCGCCTCGCACCTCGCCGACCACGATGCGGTCCGGCCGCATACGCAGGGCGTTGATCATCAACTGACGCTGCCGGACGGCGCCCTTGCCCTCGACGTTGGGCGGTCGCGTTTCGAGCCGCGCCACATGCTCCTGATGGAGCTGAAGCTCGGCGGCGTCCTCGATGGTGACGATGCGCTCTTTGTCGCCGATGAAGCCGGAGAGCACGTTGAGCAGCGTCGTCTTGCCGGCGCCGGTGCCGCCGCTGATGAGCGCGTTCAGCCGGGCGCGCACGCAATGAATGAGGAAGTCGAGCATCGGACGCGTCAACGCGCGGAGCGTCACGAGGTCCTCGGCCTTGAGCCGCTCGGCCGGGAAGCGCCTGATGGAGAGCAGCGGGCCATCGACCGCCAGCGGCGGGATGATCGCGTTGACGCGCGATCCGTCCTTCAGCCGGGCGTCCACCATCGGTGAACTGTCGTCGACGCGCCGGCCGACGCCGCTCACGATGCGGTCGATCACGCGCAGGAGATGCCGATCGTCCTGAAAGTTCGTCGGCAGGCGCTCCAGGAGGCCGTTGCGTTCGACGAACACGTGCTTGTGAGTGTTGACCAGAATGTCGCTGATGCCCGGGTCGCGCAGCAGCGGCTCGAGCGGTCCGAGGCCGAAGACGTCGTCAAGCAGCTCGGTGAAGAGCGATTCGCGCTCGGACAGGCTGATCGGCGCTCCTTCTTCGGACAGAATCTCGCCGAACAGCATCCGGATTTCGCTCTCGGCGCGGGATCTGTCGGACGTGGCGAGCGCTTCAAGGTTCAGGCGCGCGAGCAACTTCTTGTGCACGCTCGCCCGCAGATCCAGATACTGCTGACGCGGCGGCTGCGGCCGAATGCCGCTCGATGCGGAAGCCGGGTGTGGAACGATGGGCGCGGGAGAATTGATCGGCATGGTCACCACATGGAAGCAAGACGGTCGATGCCGAGACGGCTGCGTTTGGCGGGTTGCGCCGGCGCGGCGGCGCCGTCGGGCTCGATGATCCGCCGTGTGAAAGCGTCGAACTGATCGGCGATTTCACTGTCTCCAGAGAGCGACAGCGGAACGCCGGAGTTGAGGGCCGTCGACACCGTCTTGTAGTCGCTGGCGAAGGTGTGATGAATCGGATGGCCGAGCGCCGCCTCGATCTGCTTGGGCGGAATCGGACACGGTTCGGCTGCGCGGTTCAGGAGAATGCGAACCCGCTCGCCGCAGGCCCCGAGCTGGCGAACGCGGTCGAGCAGCCGCTGCGCGTTGCGAACCGACGGCACGTCGGGATTCGCGACGAGGAACATGGTGTCGGCCGTATACAGCGCTGCGACGGCGACCGAATTGATCTGGTTGCCGGCGTCGATGAGGATGTAGTCGTATTGCCGTCCCAGCAGGCGGAACACCTCTTCGAGTGGACCGGCGTCCGGCGCGCCCGGCCGATCGAAGTTATCCGACCCGCCGAGAATGTCCAGACCGGACTTGTGCTTGACCACCAGCTCCTTGAGGAACTCGCGATCGAGCCGGTGGAGATTGTCGAGCGCATCAATCAGGCTGTAGCGCTGCCGCACGCCGAGAAACAGCGCCACCTCGCCCAGTCCCGGCTTGAGATCGATGATCACGGTCGAGCGCTTGCTGAGACGCGCCAGTTCGACGCCGCAGTTCACCGCGAGCGTGGTCGAACCGACGCCGCCTTTGGCGCCGAAGAACACCAATGTGGTCGCCGGCGGCTTCGCGCCCTGGGTGGTTTCGCGCCGCGCAGCGGTCCGTCGAATCGCCCCATGAAACGTTTCTTCCGGCGGCGGCCAGGTGAAGAACTCGTTGGCGCCGGCCCGCATCGACTGAAGGATCAGATCCGGGTCGGCCTGGAGCGCCACCGCGAAAATGCCGGCGTTCGGCGCGGCCGCGCGCATGCGCTCGATCGTCGACATGGCCGATGTGGGATCGCCCCTCGTGTCCACGATGATCAGGTCGAGCGCCGCCGCGTTATCGCGCGCCAGCCGGTCGTCGACAATGCTGACCGGAATCGCGCCGGACCGCACGAGCCGGCCGACCTGCGTCGTGAACGCTTCGTCGCCGCTGACGATGAGCCCGATGAGTTGCGCCATGTCGATGCCTCCGCCTACCGGCTCTGACCCTGAGTCCTCGAGAGCTCTTCCTGGTAAGCGTCCTGCGCGGCGCGCAAACGGGATTCGGCCTCGGCTATTTCCTTCTGGTGCTTCTTTTCGATCTCGGCCTGCTTGCGATCGATCTCAGCCTGCTTCCGCGCCTGCTCCTTGGCGCGTTCGGCGTCGCGTTTTGCGGTTTCCGCGTCGCGCTCCGCCTGGGCGCGGTCGATCCGGGCCTGCCGCTCCGCGTCTTCCTTTTCCTTCTGCTGATCGATGGCCGCCTGCTTCTCATGGCGCTTCCGCTCTTCGGCCATCGCCTTCGCGGCGAGCTCCTGACGCTTGCGCTCTTCGCTGCGGGCGCGCTCAATCTCCTCGCGCTCCTTCGTCGTCAGACGAGTGACGACCGGGCGACTCGGGCTCGCGGTCGCCGCCGCTTTCTCCGGCTCCGGCGCGGCAGGCTGCGCGGCCGCCGGGGCGGCTGGAGTGGGCGCTGCGGCTGCGGCGGGCTTGGCGGCTGCCGCGGGCTTGGCCGTCGGTTTCGGATCGGGCGTCCGGATGACCGTCCGGTTCGCCGGAGCATTCGCTTTCATCGTCGCGGCCGGCGAGGTCGCGGCCGGCGCCGAGGCTTGCGGACGGTCCGCCGGCGACGGCTTCACGACGGCGAGGGGCGCCGGCGCCGTGGTGTTGGCGTCGGTCTTGAACGCCGGCGCCGGAATCGGCACGACCCGGCGATCGCTGATCGGCGGCAGATACTGCTCCTGGAGCCGCGGAAGATCCGGCGTCACGCCCTGCGAGTTGTTCGGCAGAATCTCCGGCGTGATCATGACCACGAGCTCGGTCTGATTCTTCTGCGCCGCCTTGCTCTTGAAGAGCAGGCCGAGAATCGGGATGTCGCCGATGCCGGGAATCTTCTGCAGCGTGGAGTTCATGCTGTTGTTGATCAGTCCGGCGATGGCGAATGTCTGCCCGTCGTTCAGCTCGATTTCTGTCTCGGTCCGACGGGTGCTCAACGCGGGAATCCGGAAGCCGTTTAGCACCACGGCGTTCGTGAAGTCGAGCGTGCTGACTTCGGGCCGCACCTTGAGGTGGACCCGGTTGCCGGTCACGACCGGCGTAAAGGTCAGGCGGATGCCGAATTCCTTGAACTGGACGGAAATCGCCATCCCGCCGACCGCTGAGCCCTGGGCGACTGGAACGGGGAATTCGCCGCCCGCCAGGAAGCTGGCTTCTTTTCCGCTCTCAGCAATCAGGTTCGGTTCGGCCAGGCTCTGGAACAAGCCCTTGGACATCAGCGCCTTGATCACTCCTCCGAGCTGTTCTTTCGTGTTGAAGAGGAAGAGGTTCAGGAAGTCGCTGAACACCAGCTTGGGCGTGGCTGGATTCGAGTTGTCGAACACCGGGCCCGGAATCTGATCGGTCGTCGACCGCGCCAGGTAATCCTTGTACCCGGTGGCGCCGGTGAACAGCGACACGCCGAGGTCGGTCATCGCGCTCCGGCTGACTTCCGCGAAACGGACCCGCAGCAGCACTTGATTACTGCGGCCGGCTTCGCCCACCTGCAGGAGCGACACGAGCTCCTCTTTGTTGTCGACGAAACTGCTGGCGAGCCCCGCCATTTTCTCGGCGACGTCCTTCGATGAGACGCTGCCCGACAGGACGGCGGTGCGGCCATTGGCTCGCACCTCGACCGATTCCTTGGGGAACAGCTCTTTCAGCTGGGCCGACAGCCTGGCGAGATCCCGCTGCACGATCACTTCGTAGCGGCGGATGGCCCCGGCGCGGTCCCACACGAACATGGAAATTGTTCCGGCGGCCTTGCCGTTGAGCAGCAGCTCGTTCGGCGCGGTCACCAGCGCGTCGGCGATGTCGGGACTCGTGAGCGAGACGCGGGCAATCGGTTTGCCGACGTCAACGATCGTCGAGCGGCCGACGAGGAGGCGCACCGACTCGGCGGATTCGACTGGCGACGCGAGCTCCCTGGCGGCGGAAGCGGTCAGCACCGGCGCCTGCGTCTGCGCGTACAACGTTGACCGCCCGATGACCGCCACGATGAAGATCAAGACGCCGATCGTTCGACGAATCGGCTGTCTGTTCTGCGCGGACGCTTCCATGATTAGCTACTCCCCCCGCACAACTTCGCGTGCGCGTTTGTCGCCTCGAATGATCTCGACCGTGTCCTGGTTCAGCGGCGCCGCCGGAACTATCGGTCGGGTGCGCGGCAGCGCACGCGGTGTCGTCGCCGGCGAGCCCAATAGAGCCGCCTGCTTCACCCCGCGCGTCGTCGGCGCGGTCAGGTCGAGCGGATTGCGAAGCGCGAGCTGAATCTTGCCTTCAGTGCTGGCCAGGGTCAGCCGCTCCGCCTGTTCCGGATCGACGAGCATGGTGACGACGCTGACGGCGATCGGTTTCTGTTCCTTTTCGCCCTGCTCGATCTTGGTGCCCGCCGCCAGCACGAGGACGTTCGTCAGAATCACTTTCGTCGTGACGTCGGTCGCATTCTGCGTCGGGCTGACGGTCGCGACGACGTCCACGTGCGTTCCCGGCAGCACGTAGCCGGCGACGCCGATGACTTCATTCACCTTCACCGACACGGCGCGCAATCCAGGCGGAATCGCGGGCGGCAGGCCCGCCCCGGCGTCTTTCGGCGCCATCTTCAGTTCGAGGAACGGCTCGTTCTGAATCATCGGCATGACCAGCCCGCGCCCGATGACCTGGTTGGGATCCGAGATGGCGTCGGCCGGCGCCGCGTTGGCCGGCCAGTCAATCAGCCGGACGCTGTTCTGGGTGATTTCGTCGCCGACCTCGAGATCGGTGCCGGCGACCGCGACCTTCTTGGTCGGGATCGTCACCGTCTTCCCTGGTATTTTTTGCACATAGTTATAGGTGGCGAACGCGAACACGCCGCCAGCAGTGATGGCCAGTACGAGCACGATGAAAATCCGCATTCGAGCCATATGAGCTCCTAGAGCTGGACGTCGCTCTGCCGATTAAAATCCAAGGGCCGCCACCAGCGCGCCAAGTGCGATGGCCGGCGCATACGCGAATCGATTGTTAGCCGTGGGTCGTTCGATGTGGGCCACATTGGCCCCGGCGGTCACGACCAGTGTCGCCGTTTCCTGAAGCGTGTCGTGCAGCCGTCCGCGCATCAGCGCGACGGCCAGCGCGAGCGCGCCGCCGAAGATCGCGGTGTAGATGAACGCGACCGTGATGCCCGTGGGGCCGAGGATCGACCCAACCGCGGCGAACAGCTTGACGTCTCCGGCGCCGGTGGCGCCGACGATGTGGCCCGGCAGCATGAGCACGAGCCCCGCAGCAAAGCCGCCCAGCGCGGAGGCCATCGACCGATCGGTCAGATGGGTCGCGGCCAGCGTCACGCCGACGGCCGTAATAGTAAGGTTCAGCCAGTTCGGAATCCGCCGCGTCCGCAGGTCGTACGCCGCGCTCGCAGCGCCGCTCCCGGCGACCGCCGCGATGACGACAGCGTCAGACCGCACTGGCAATCACCGACGCGAAGGTGTCCCAGAAGAGCGTGCGGATAGTCGTCCCGACCGTCGCCACGGCGACCATCGCGACGATGGCGATCAGCGCGACGAGCAGGCCGTACTCGATGAGGTCCTGTCCTTCGTCGCGTCGAAAAACCAGCTTGTGGACCAGGGCGACCATCGCGTCCATAAGAACCTTCACCTTTCCTGATGGAATCGGTCGCCGACCTCCGCCCGCCGCAGCGGACGGAAGCCGGCGGAAACGAACGGGAAGAGGTTACGCCGCTGACGCGAGTTTGCCGGCGATGTTGCCGAAAATCTCGTTCACCGACCCGCCCGCCAGACCGATCGCGGCCACCGCCACGAGCGAGATGAGCCCGACGAGCAGCGCGTACTCGATCAGGTCCTGGCCCTCTTCATTCCGAATGATCGTGAGCAGACGATTCAAGCGGTCCATAACGACTCCTGTTGTTTGTCGGCGCGATTAAGCGGCCGAGGCCAGCTTGCCCGCGATGTTGCCGAAGATCGTGTTGACCGATCCGCCGGCCAGGCCGATCGCCGCCACCGCGACGAGCGAGATGAGCCCGACGAGCAACGCGTACTCGATCAGGTCCTGTCCCTCTTCGTTTCGCGCGAACGCCTGCAGACGAGTGATGAAGTTCATGACGTCCCTCCGCGCGCCGCCAGGCGACGCGCAATTACCGTGTGTGCGAAATACGGCCACGCAACGAGGCGCGACCGCGCCGACAGGCCGGTAATCGCAACCGCTGTGCCACGCGGAGCAATCGGCGCCGTCGAATGGGATGCAACTGCAGGCGACAGCGCAGTTACGGGAGTTCGTCGCGTGCTGCGATGCGATGAGAAACGGACACGAGCGACAGTTGGCCTCCCTCCTACACGGCACATTCGTAACCGCGCCGCCGAATTTCGGTTCTGGCGGCGATGCCGAAATGGAACACGCCGCGACGTGAAGGATCGCGCCGCGCCTTAAACATCAGTGAATGACGCGCTTCTGCACTCGCAGCGCGCGCATGGCGCCGCCGGAACGGCATTTGCGATGAGGACGCGGGGTCTCGTGTCGCTGGTGAGGAAGCGTGCAATTGGCGATGCGTTGATATCAATCGGCGCGCTCTGCGCGCTGATCGCTGTCCTCGCCACGTTCGACACACGCGTGCGCGAACAGATTTCTCTGCGCATGGCGGTGGGCCGGCCGTCGGCGCAGATGGCCTACGCCGAAGCGACGGTTCGCAATCTGGCGTCGGTGGTGTTCGAAGCGGCGCGCGATCAGAGCATCGAGCATGCGCCGCTCGTGATTTTCGTCTTGCTGGCGCTCGTGCTCTTTCTCTTCATGCTGCGGACGTAGAGATCGACGTAGAGACCGAACAGATATTGGATATGCCGCTCATTCTCGCGATTGAACCGGATCGCCGCCAGGCGGCGCAGCTCTCCGTCGTGGTGCGCAAACGCGTCCACGCCGAGCTGATTCTTGTCGACACGACCGAGCGGGCCCTCGACGCCATCGGCAACCGCATGCCCGATCTGGTGCTCGTCCCCGCCCTGTTGTCTCCGCAGGACGACGCGGCGCTCGCCGCGGCGCTGCGCGTCATCGCCGCGGCCGCCCACGTGCAGATGCTCACAATCCCGGTGCTCGGAGCGCCGCGGCCGGCCCCGGCGCCAGGCGGCATGCTGTCGGCCCTCCGGCGCGGAAAGACACGCGCCGCCGAGCCCGATGGCTGCGACCCGGCCGTGTTCGCCGAACAGGTTGCGGCGTATCTCGAACGCGCAACCCAAGAGCGACCGACTGTCGAGCTCGCGGCGGCGCCGGCGGAGACCGCGGCTTATGCGCCGGAGCTGCGCGGGTCGGCTCCGGCCGTTCACGTCGAGCCGGCCGCCGTCGAAGCGGTTCTCGTCGAACCGGCTGCGGTCACTCCTTTAGGTGATCTCGGCGCGCGCGACGACAAGTGGTCGGAATCGACCGCCGCAGAAGGGCCGATGGTTGCGACTCCGGACGAAAGCGTGACATTCGCGCTGGAGGAAGCGGTGCGCGCCCTCTTCGCCGCGCCCGCGCCCGTCGATCCGCCGGCGCCCATCGTTGCCGAACAGACGCCGGCGGCCGCGTCAGCGCCCGAGCGACCGATCGCGCAAACGGACTCGCGCGCCGCCGAAGACGAAGACGATCTCATCGCCGCGCTGATGCTCATCCCGCTCACCGTTGTCGAGCTGATTGATGAAGACGGGTGGATTGGGTCTGGCGTCGCCGGATCCGACCGGGCGCTCGCCGCCTCGGGCATCGACGTCGTGGAGGGCGAGGATCTCGATCCGTCGAGAGGAAACCCTTCCGCGCCGGGCGGCGAGCGGGAATGGGTGGCGCTCGTCGCTTCTCTTCGCGCCGACATCAATAGGCTGCGCGGGGAGCGGGACAAACCTGGACATCGGGTGGTCCAGGGCGTGCGGTCCGATCGCAAAGCCAAGCCCGCCCAGGACGAGTGGGGATTCTTCGATCCAGAGCAATGCGGATTCGCCGCGCTGCTGGCGAAGCTCGATGAAGTGACGGATTCGGAAGACAGTCCGGTAAAACACTAACCAAGGAGGCTGATGTGATCTGGGTGTTGATCGTTCTCATGAGCGTGGTGGGACTCGCATGGGTGAAAGTGCGCCGGCGTCGCAAGTCCGGTATGGCGGTGGGGCGCTAGTCATGTCCCCGCGGATCGTCACGCGCCTCCGCGACGCCAAGGGCACGACGATGATTGAGGCGGCGTTCATCACGCCGCTCTTTCTTCTCCTGACCTTCTCGATCGTGGACTTCGGCGGGCTCTTCTACGCCTACCTCGCGCTCGAGAACGGCGTGAGCCTGGCGTCGCGCTACGGGGTCACCGGTCGCACGCTGGACGATCCGGCGAACCCCGGCACACCGCTCAACCACCAGGAAACCCTCAAAGCGGCGATGCGGCAGGGAACGCCGACGCTGACGATCCCTGACAGCGCTTTTTCGTTCGCGCATCGGGCGCCAGGGGGCGCCGCCTGGGTCGCCGGAACCGGCGGGCCCGGCGAGCTCGAGCGGGTGTCGGTCGATTACACCTGGACCTTCTTCACCCCAATCGTGGGGGCGTTCTTTCCTGGCGGCCAGGTCACCCTCAGGGTCGATTCGGCGATGAAGAACGAGGGGAGCGTTCCATGATGCAGAAGCAATCTTTCCGGAGCGACCGCGGCACGAGCATGATCGAATTTGCGATCGTCATGCCGGTCATTTGTGTGCTCGCGCTCGGCGTCGCCGAGATGGGATGGAGCCTGCTCGACGCGCACGTCGTGACGAGATTGGCGAGGGAGGGGTCGAACCTGATTTCCCGTGATACGACCCTCGCCGACGCCGTGGCGGCCATGCGCGGGATGAATTCGCGTCCGGTGAACTTCGACGCCGGGTCCAAAGTCATTCTCTCGGTCATCAGAAACGTCGACACCACGGGCGCCGCGAATTTCAACACCCCGGTGCTGTACCAGCGGTACGAATACGGGTCGTTCTCGGGCTCCAGCAAGCTCGCAATCGCCGGCTCTGGATCCTTCGGTCCAGCCCCCGACTACCAGGCGATCAACTCCGACAGCAACACCGGGTTGCGCCTCACGAATCTGCCGCCGAGTGTGGGGACGACCCTGGGCGGCATGACGTACGTCACCGAGATCTACAGTCCGCACACGTTGCTGACGCCGTTCAACAGCTTTGGTTTCTCATTGCCGAACTCGCTCTATTCGATTGCCTACTTTTGACGGGCCGACGCGATCCCGGATTCCCGAAAGGCTGACGGATATGAAGAAGCAGGCTTCCAAGACTTCCAGCGAACGCGGTTTTGTCCTGGTCTATATGGCCGCCGCTCTGACGTGCCTCCTGCTGTTCACGGGCGTGGCCGTCGACACCGGCCGGGCCTACGTCGTGAAAGCGCAGCTGACCAAAGCCGTGGACGGGGCGGCGCTCGCCGCTGCGCGCAACATAAACGGCGGCGACCCCCGAGGGGAAGCGGCAAAAATTTACAGGGCCAATTTTCCTGTCGGCTACATGGGAACGACATCGTCGACCGACCCGGCCGAGGGCGGCTTTTTCAGCTCGGTCGTCGACGAAGCCAACGGCGTCAACATCGTCACGGTGACCGCCACCGCCGTGCTGCCGACGACCTTCATGAAGCTCGGGAGCTTTGACACCGTGACCGTCGTCAGCTCAGGCGAGGCCACCCGGCGTATGGTGGACCTGTCGCTGGTGCTGGACGTCTCGAGCTCGATCGGGCCGGCATGGACCGCCGTGAGGGACGCGGCGAGAACCTTCATCGGCGCCTTTGATGGCGCGCACGATCGAATGGCCCTGCTGACCTTCAGCAACGGCGCACACGTGGTTGACGCGATGCCGTCCGCCCGAGGGTTCAACAAGGCCGGGATGATCGCGGACGTGCCCAACACCCTGCCCGGCGGCAGCACCAACATGGTGGAGGGACTCTACCGCGCGTGGGACGAATTGCGGTCAGTGCCAGCCGGTTCGCAGTCAGGCCTGCGCATCATCGTGCTGTTCACCGACGGCGCCTCCAACAGCGTGCCCGGTTTTTACGACGCGCCTGGGGTGGCGAAGGCTATGAGAACGTATGACTTCCCGCAGAACCCGGGGGATACGTTCGGCCAGACCTGGAACAATCCTCAAATCTCCGGTTTTTATGATACGGACTCGGGCGCGACGTTTACGTCTCCGACGGCGGGATTCGGCATCGCCTTTCCGTACACCGATCGATCGATTCCGCCGCTGGCGCTGCCCGCCGGCGCACGGTGGCTTCCCATTGGCAGCGTGAGCGCCCATACACACCATCGGAGCCCTGGCATCCCGACGTCGTTTCCGTTGCAGACCAATGCGCTGATGGTTGACGGCGCGCCGCAGAATGTCGCACGGGGATTGCGGGACCTCACCGTGGTCGGAGGCGTCTCGCGCTATCCCAGCCAGGTGTTCAACGTCAACAACGCCGCCAGGAATCTGGTCGAGATCATCGCGAACGAAGCGCGGAACGACAACGGCGACTACCGCATCCGCATCTACACGATCGGAATGGGCCAACTCGTGCCCCTGCTCCTCGGGACGAGGCCCGAAAGCTCCGAAAGCATCCTCAAGCGGATTTCCAATGACAGGAGATCGCCGGACTACAACGGCGCGCAGCTCGAAGGGAAGTATTTCTACGCCCAGACAGCGGCCGACGTGGCCCCGGCGTTTGCGGGAATTCAGAATCAGATTCTCCGCCTGACCAAGTAATCGGCGATGTTCGCGCCTCAGACACTGACGCGGCCGCTCGGCTTCGCCGACAGGCGGCCGTCGGCGGCCGCGCGTATCTGGGCCGACATCGGCTGGCAACGCCTTTCTCAAATCTGCCTCGGGCTGCAAAGCCTGCTCTTCGTCGCCAGTCTGGCGCTGTACCGCGTGACCGACATCGAGGTGCGGTGGTCATCGGACCTCGCCCTGCTCGCGCTTGCAGGGGCCTTTGTGGGGGCGTGGATAGCCCTCGTCGCGGCGCCTGGCGACAGCATCCCACGGCGACGCGTGGCCGAGGGACTGGCGGCGTGCGTCCTGTTTCTGGTCCTGATTCAGATCACAGCACCCATGCAGTATGGGGCGCTGGCCCTGAGGCGACCGTTTGTGGACGCGTGGCTCGATCGGGCCGACCACTCGCTCGGGGTCGACGTGGCGCAGCTGACCGCCTGGACGGCGCAGTTCCCGTGGCTCGTGTCGATCTTGAACGCTGCGTACAACAGCCTGGCGCCGCAGCTGGTCGCGCCGCTCATCCTTCTACCGCTCGCCGGCGATCGAGACGCTCTATGGGAGTATGTCTGGCACCTGCACACATCTCTCGTTATCGCGCTGATCTGTCTGGCGCTGTGGCCGACGGTGTACGTGTTCACATACCGCGGCTTCGATCCGCTCGTCCCGCCGGAAATGGTCGAGCACTGTATGAGGCAGCTCTCGAGTCTTCATGCCGGGACTTTTCACGTCCTGACGTCGCAGGACATGCAGGGCTTGATTTCCTTTCCTTCGTTTCACACAGCCGCGGCGCTGGCCGTGACGTGGGCGCTACGGCGGCAGCGTCGATGGATCTGGATGCCTATCGCGCTCCTGAACATCGGGCTTGTGAGCGCGACCGTGTTGCTGGGACTTCACTATGTGACCGATCTGATTGGCACAGCGGTGATGCTGGCCGCGAGCCTCGGCGTGTATCGTCGCTTCCTTCAGCCTTCCGAGGCGGCGACCCGGCCTCGGGCGCTTACGGCTTCGGTTGGACGGTGATGGCGATGACCTTCCGAAACTTCACCGGAAGGCCTTCGAGCGTCGCCGGCTTATAGCGCCAGTTTTTCGTCGACTCGAGGATGAGCCGATCGTAGGTCCGGTTGACCGGTTCGAGCATTGTCGCTCTCTCCACGAACCCGGCTTCGTCGATGACGACTTCGAGCGCCGCCTGCACCGGTTGGAAGACGCGGCCGGTGAATGGCGGCAGATCCTGCCGGATCACCGCCGGGATCATGACCTTTGTGTCGGCGATGGTGTAGATACGGGGCGCCGTTGGAACGGTCGGCGCCGGCTCGGCTGTCACGACGGGCGCCGGTGGGGGCGTCGCGGCCAGCGGAGGCGGCGGGATGGCTTTCGCGCTCAGTTCTTGAAACCCGACCGCCAGTGTCTTCAAGTCAGACAATGGCGGCTGACCCGCGAGCGTTGCGAGATCCGGATCCGCCAGCACCTGGCCGAACCCGTCGGCTGCGGTCATGTAATCCTTCCGGTCGAACGCCGCCTTGGCCTTGGCGTATTGCTGCGGGACAATCGACGGCAGAAGGCGACGCCGCACCGCGGTGAACGCCGCACGCACACGCGGCGACACGTCCTGCGACGGCTGGTACAGCGGATCCGCCGTGACGAGCGATTCGATGGCCACCTGGGCCTCTGTGCTGCGGCCGAGCGCGAGCAGGCAGAAGGCGCGATATTGCTCAACAGCGAACACGTCAGCCGGCGCCGCGCCCACCGAGCGCACCCGGTTGAGCGTCGCCAGCGCCTCTTCGTAGGCGGCCGACGCGTACAGCTCGCGGGCCATCGACAAATCGTCGGCGGCCCGTGCGGCGACGCCGGCGGTCGCCGCGATCAGCATCGCGGAGATTACCCACGACTTCTTCATGGCTTCTTCCTCATATCGACGCTCACGCGAGCCGGCGATGAGAGGGTGACGGTCACGACTTGCCGCTGCTCACCCAACTCCGGATGTCGAAAGATCACTTCATGCGTCCCGATGGTGAGCGGCAGATTGCCGATCGGCGTTTCGCCGATCTTCTCGCCGTCAATCCAGACGTCCGCCCAGGGGACCGCGTTCAGGGCGATCTTGCCCTTGGGGAACTCGACCTTCACGGTCGCAACACGGCCGGCGCCGACCTGCACTCTTTGGGTCGAGCGGTATCCAAGCGAATCGTTGACGAAATCGATTTGATGCGTCCCGGCGGGCAGCATCAGCCGTTCGGTGTCGCTCGTGCCCAGCAAACGGCCGTCTTCGAACAGTTGTACGGTCTTGGGGGTCGACACGTTGATCCAGCCGCCCGAGGATCCGGCGCTGGCCTGCGTCGTCGCGAGATTCGCGACGAGTGAGGCGGTCGCGCCGGCTTCCACGGCGACGGTCTGCCGGGTCGAACCTCCATCGCTTTCGAGGACGACAGTGTGGTCGCCGGGCGCCAGATCGGACACGATCAGAGGCGTAACGCCGCGCGCTACGCCATCGACGCTGACGCGTGCGCCGGCCGGCTCGGTGCGGACCTGGAGGCCTCCCGCCGCGATCGGGCCCTTGGCCATTTCAATGTACTGGGACAACTGGGCCCCCGCCGCGACTTCGAGCGTCATCATTCGGGGCTCGCCAGCTCCCCGGAGCTCGAGTGAGTGCGTTCCGGCCCCCACCGATAACGTCGTCGGCGAAGCGCCTTGCGGCTTCCCGTCGAGGAAGACCTGCGCGCCAGACGGGTTCGTCGTGATCGCGATCGTGCCGGTTTTCGCGGCTGGCGCCGGGCTCAGATAGAAGCGCGCCGCCACGGCGCCGCCGCCAGCGACCAGCAGCAGGACGAGCGCGAGTGCCGTGCGGCTTCCGCTCTTGCGTCTCGGCGCCATATCAATCGACTCCTTTTCCGCCTTCGCTTCGCTCTCATCGCCGGACGCCATCCCAAATACCGATGTGTGTGACGACAATGACGTATGTGACGACAGCGACGTGTGCGACGACGGCGATGTTTGCGACGACAGCGGTGCGCGCGGCGGCGGCGCTTTGTGGAGCGGCTCGTACGACCGTGATGACTTTGCGACAGGCGCCGCAGATTCGATCGGCGAATCGTGCAGGGCGCCTGTCGGCGAATCGGGCTCGATGACATCGCGCCGAAGCGGCTCCTGCACGGCCCCGAGCTTCGATTCGGGCCATGCCGCCAAGTGCGCGGGATCCGCGGCGAACGACGGCGAAATCCGCTCCAGCAAGGGAGACTTCGCGCGCTCGAGTGACGGCGAGACATAGTCGGTGGGCGGCTCGGCCGGCGTCGGCTCAAACGACATCGGGGCCGGCGGCGGAGCAGGAGGCGCGGGCGGCGCGGCCATTTCGGGCGCAACCGGCGGCTTTGCCGCCGTGTGTTTCGACGAGTCGCCGGCCGTCTCGATCCGCTCCTGGTACCGGGCGAGAAACGCTTCGAGCGCCGTCGGAGATCCGAGGTCGTCGTTGCGCTCGAATACCTTTTCCAGCTCCTCGCGCGCCTCGATCGCCGAGGCGAATGAGGATCGCAGGTCGATCTGCAGGGTTGCGGTGAGCCACTGACGCAATCCTGAAGGCAGCGCTTCGACGTGGCCATCCGCCGACACCGCCCGCGCCGAGACGACGGCGTCGCTGACGCGTGAAGGAAATTCGTCCCCATTGACCGCCCGCCGGAGCAGCAGCGACAGGGCCACGAGCCCCACTTGCAGGATGTCGGCGCGGTGATCGAATACCGGCAAGCCGGCCGCTCGCGGACAGGGAACGCGAAGCTCCCGCCAATATCGATCGCCGGAATACTGCAGCTGCTCGATGGCGCTCCCCATCACGTGCTCGACGATCACCAGGCGCGCCTGTGGCGTGACGATGACCCGCTCGGGTCCGAGTGCGCCGTGCGCGACGTCAGGCGCCTGCTCGTGGAAGGTCGCCATTGCCGTGACGAGCTGACGGATGAGGCACAGGGCCGCATCGCAGTCCAACACCACGTCGCTTTTCGCGGCGGTCAGGAGGAGATCAGAGACGCGCACGCCCGGCTGCGCATTGGAAATGATCGCCAGCGTCCGTGCGCTGTCGCTCAAACGCTCCACCGTGCGAATCTGCGCAAAGTAGGGATGGCGGAACGCGGCCAGCCGGCTCACTCGTTCGCGCAGCGCGAACTCGAACGAGGGGACAGCTGTCAGCTCGCCCCGAAGGCAGAGCACGTCAAGGGTGTCGCTCCCCGTCGGGGCGACGATGCGGCGGCGCTCGCCGAACGCATCGCGGAACACCACAGGCGGCGGCGCGGACGTGCGGGCAGCGGCAGAATTCATTCGAACGGCCTCGTTTGTAATACCGAAAGTGGAAGATGCGCGAACTGTGCCGTTCAAGAGGAATGTATGGAGCGGCGCTCAACATCATGAAACGCAGAGAGTTGAAGCGCGATTGTCGAAAGAGTCGTATGGCGCGCGGCGGAGCTGAACGGAGCGAGGGTTACAGGAGCGTGTTTCGACGGCGAATTTTGAAACCGTGAAATAACGGTTCGCGTAGCCAGCCGCGCACTTTTCGGAGGCGCGACGCCGCGCGATGGCGAGCTAGTCGTCGTCCGCCGCGACGCGAGTCCCCCCGAAGGCCCACGCCACGATGATGCTGACGAGGTACAGGGCGAGCATCGGCGCCGCGAAGATGGTCTGCGTCACCATGTCGCCCGTGGGGGTGATGACCGCGGCCGCCACGAAGATCAAGAGAAACGCGTACTTGAACTTTCGCAGCAGGAACCGTGCGGAGATCAACCTGGCTTTCGCCAGGAAAAACACCACCGTCGGCATCTGGAACACCACGCCCATCCCGAGGACCATCTTGGTGTAGAGGTCGAAGACGTCGGACAGCTTCGGATAGAACACGAGATCCGGGGTGTTGAAGCTGGCGAAGAACATCATCATGTACCGGAACGCGACGAAATGCGTGAACGCCGCGCCGAGCACGAAGCCGAGTGTCGTGAAGAACGCGAACGGAAGGGCGAACCGTTTGGCCGCCCGGGGGAGGATCGGGGCGACGAGCTTCCAGCACTGGAACATGATGTAAGGCAGCGCCGCCAGCACGCCGACCAGGATGGCGATTTGCACGGTGAGGCCGAAGGCTTCGCCCGGCTGCGTATAAATCAGCTTCGAACCGGCCGGAAGCGAGCGCCTCGTCGGCGCCAGGATGAAGTCGATCACGTGGTTGATGAAGCCGAAGCCGAGCCCCACGCCGACGCAGACGGCGAGGGCGCAGCGTATGAGCCGGCGCCGGAAATCGTCCAGCCGGTCGAGGAGCGAAAAGTCCCCGAGAAGGCCGTCGAACGGGGACGCGTCGCGCGCCCGTGTGGATTGTCGGCTTGCGAAGGGGACCAGCGCCATCGTGCTTCAAAAATTATACTAACGGTCGGGCCGCCGCGCGCACCTACTACAATACCTGTGTTGAATGGCTTCGCCGTCGTGAGAACCACGGCCGCGCTGATCGGCGCGGCCCTAATGACCGCGTCGGCGTCCGCAAGGCCGCAGTTGGACAAGACGCCCCTGTGTGACCGCGGTTCGACAGCCAGGACTGCATCTCTGACTTTCGGCCAACTGACGCTGATGGTCATCGCTGCGCCCGGCAATGCCGACGGGGGGTGCAGTTTCAAGTTGACGTCGCCGTCCGGAGACGTCCTCGCCCACGACGAATATGTCGATTACATCTCACAACCGGACTACGTCGATCTCGACGGCGACGGCGCGGCGGAACTGATCGTCGTCGCCGGGGCGCACGGAAGCGGCGGGTATGCGGACTCGTTCGTAATCAGCCAGACGCCGCAGCCTCGCGTGATCAGGGTGATCAACGAAGCATGTCCTTTCCGTGTCATGAACGGACCCGAAGGCAAGGCGGTCGTGACATGCGAGCTGAATTTCAGGTTTTTCGATGGCCTCTGCAACGCCTGCTCCCCGCAGCCGGCGGTCTATCTGGGGGTCGAGAACGGGTTGCTGCGGGACCATAGCGCGCGTTTCGTCTCCGAATATGACGCGCACATCGCGGTGCTGCGGGGCATGTTGAAGGAGGCCGATGTTAGGGCGTTTCTGAAATCGCGATCGATTGACGCGCCGGCATACGTCCAGTCGAAAGCGCGGCCGCTCGTGCTGAGCATCGTCATCGATTATCTGTATAGCGGGCGCGAGGCGCAGGCGCGTGAAGCGCTGCAAACGATGTGGCCCGAGTGGGACCGCGAACGCGTATTGGCTGACGTCATCAACACCCGCAGCATCGGCGTGCTCGGACGGCTGCACTGAACCGCAGCGAGCCGGCGGGATTGGCCGTCGCAATCGGTCCTTCGCGCTTTCCGGTCACGACGTGCGTCGGCAGCGCGCCACGGCCGCAGCCGGCCGACGCGACCACCGCCGGCGGTTGTTGCGGCTGCAGGCGTCGGGCGCGACGAAAACGTAAAGAGCGGCCGGTCTGGATTTGCAAACTGTGCGCGAAGGTTCAGCTCGCGGCGACGCCCGTCCGCCTGAAGGCAGCGCCGGTCGCACCGGCACGGCTGTCCGACGCCTGCAGCCATCGACGTCGTCTGCTCGCCGGCCGGTCCGTCCGAGCCATGAATCACTCAGACGCCATCACGTTCGTCGCTTGAGGGCCCAGAGCTCCTGCTCGGCGGCTGCGAGGGCGTCCCGGGTCCGCTCCCACGCGGCGCGCGCCTGCGCTTCGTTCGTCTTTGCGCGCCCAACGGCCGCCGCAGCGCGCTCGATTGCTTTCTCTCGCGCGCGCTCCTCCTTTTTTCTCCGTTGCTCTTCCTGTCTCGTTCGCTCTTCTTCGGCGGTCTGTTGACGAGCATGGTCCTTTGCCGGGGCCGCCGAAGGCGCCAGGCGAAGAGGGGCCGCCTTGACGGGCACGCCGGCAAGCGCCTCGAAACCGGCGGGCCGCAAGGCTTTCGTGAGACGGCCCGGCGGCTCCGGCAGCTCGGCCGCCAGTGACACCGCTTCGAGCGTCTTCGACAGTTCATCGGCGTCGGGATGCGCGCCTGCGGCCGAAGCAAGTCGCAGCGCCTCGGTCACGGCGGCGGCCGCTGCTTTCCGATGCGCGTCGGTCGCGGCGCGGATGTCGGCCGACTTTCCTTTGAGCGCCGCGATCTGCGCGGCGCGGAGTTGTGCGCCGGAGGAGCGCAAGCGATCGTAGGCGGCGCGGGCGCGCCAGTACAGTTGATTCACCACCCAGGGAACGACCGTTGGTTTGCGCAGCGCCTTCACATCGCGCGCTTCGGCGCCCGAAAGCGACCTGGCGAGCTCGGTGCGCTTCGACACGAACTCCTCGAGCGGCGCTTTGTACAGCTCGTCAATCTGCGAGTCGATCGAAGGCGTCATGCTCATTATTATGCTCGTCGATTTGCGAGCGAGGGTGCTGATAGTATGGAGCCATGAAGCTGCGCGTTATCTGCAAGTCGAAGATTCATCACGCGGTTGTGACCGGAGCGGACGTGAACTACATCGGCAGCATCGGCATCGACGCCGGCCTGATGCGCCTGACCGATATCGTCGACGGCGAGCAGGTGTCGGTGTGGAACCTGAATAACGGTCAGCGGATCGAAACGTACGCCATTCCGCTTGCGGAGGGATCCGGAGAGGTCGTGGTGAACGGCGCGGCGGCGCACCACTTCAGGCCGGGCGACAAAGTGATCGTTGTCGCCTGGTCGCTGGCCGACGAGCCGGTGGCGCCGCGGATGATCATGGTGGATAGCCGCAACAGATTTCTCAAGGACCTGGTCGGGACCACCGTGTAGCCGCGCGCGCGCGTGGTCGTTCGGGTGCTTGCTGTAAGAGTTCAGGAGGCGAGTGTATGGCCGACTCTAACGCGCGTGGTTCAGTCGCAGCCGCGATGCGGCAAATTCCGAAAAGCCAGTGGCGGGTGTTCTTCGACAGCGTCTCGAAAGCGCTTCGGGGCAAGAGGGCCGAAATCGAAGTCGCCTCGCTCGATCTCGGCGATCAGATTGTCGCCGAGTGGATTCCGCTGATCGGGATTACTTACGATTCGAAGGATGACCTGCTGGACGTGGCGCTCGATCGGGCCAATCGGCTGATTCGGCGGCCGCAAGCGATCCAGGTGGAAGAAAGCGCCGCCGGCCTCGTCAGCGTCGCCGTCGTTGACGCCGACGCCGCCCGACATGTCATACGCCTGAAGGATCCGTTGATGTTGCCCGAGGCGCGCTAGTCGATTGTTCGCTCGAAGTTCGCGCCGGCGCCCCCAGTGCGCGCCGGCGCATCACAGGTGTCGTTCTTCAACCCCAGACGATGCTGTGTGAGGACTCCATACCCACCCGGTTCGGCATGATTGAGACCGCTGCGTAAGGTCGGGCGCAAGAACAACTTACATTTTTACCGTAGCCCCATCTGTCGTGATTGGAAACGGTAGCGTTTACACGGTGCGCGTCAGCCGTGGATCGACGTCTTCACACGGTTTCCCAACCACCGGTCGACGCGAATAACAGCATTCGTCCCGCAAACACGGAATTGATTGGCGCCGCGAGGCGTGGTCTTTCCCGCAGCGCCTCTCCGGGACGCTCAACGTCTTGATTCTCAAATGCTTAGCCATGCCGCTCCGGGGGCGCCGATGGGCGCCTCGATTGCTCGATCCGAGCTTTGCCGCTTTTCTGAAGGAGGCGTCAATGGGCACGAAGAAAGCCGGTCACGCCAGCAGCTCCTCGCACGATGAGTCCTGGTTCGCGACGACCGTTGCGCACATGAAGAACGTTGTCCCCGCCAAGTGGGGCGACACCGAGACCACGATTGTTCTCGTCGCCGTCGGCGTCGCCGCGGCGGTGATTTTAAGCGCCGCTCTTCGCTCCAGCATGCCGGCTGACAGCGGCGTCACGAAGGCGGCGCCGTCGCCCGCGCCGGTTCGAGCCGCGTCGACCGCGCCAGCCGCGGCGCCCACGCCGAGCGGCGCGAAGACAGCGGCGCAGGAATCGCCCGTGACGATCACAGGCTGCCTCGAGGAAAACGATGATGCGTTCCGTCTGAAGGACACCACAGGCGTCGATGCGCCGAAGTCACGGAGCTGGAAGTCAGGCTTTTTGAAGAAGGGCAGCGCCACCATCGAGGTGATCGACAGCGCGAACAGGCTGAAGCTGCCGAGCCACGTCGGCGAGCGCGTCGTGGTCACGGGAATGCTTGTCGATCGCGAAATGCGGGTCAGCTCGCTGCGGCGTCTGTCGGCCTCCTGTAAGGAAGCCTAGGCAAAAAGTCCGGACTTCCCGTCCGGCCGCGGAATGATGGATCATGAGGGCCGTGCACACGACCCTCGTGATCTCATGAAACTCTTTCGCGCGGACATTCGCGGCGAACACCGGACCGGCATAGTACTCGACGACCTGGCCGTTCTGCTGCCCTCACATTCCCCTGATCTTCTCGACCTGATTCCGCCGCTCGCCGATCCGTCGGAGGCCGCGAATCTCGCCCGGCGGGCGCGTGAGGGAGAGCGCATCCACCTCGACGCGGTGCGCCTGCTCAGTCCCATCGGTCGCTTCCGCCGCGATGTGATGTGCACCGGCTGGAACTACTGGGATCATTTCGAAGAAGGCCTCGGCAGGCGCAACCTTGGAGACGACAAACGTCCGGATGCGCCGACCTTCTTCACCAAGGGCCCCGACGTGGTCATCGGTCCGACCGACCCCATTGCGTTCGATCCGCGCATCTCGCGCAAATGGGATTACGAGGCGGAGCTCGTGGTCATCATCGGAAAACCGGGCCGAAGCATCCCGGCTGCGAGGGCGATGGATCACGTGTTCGGGTACTGCCTCGCCAACGACGTGTCGGCGCGCGATCTTCAGCGGCGGCATGGCGGCCAGTGGCTGAAAGGGAAGAGCATCGACGGGACGATGCCGCTCGGGCCGTTCCTGGTGACGCGGGACGAAATCGCCCTCGAGGATGTCCGGCTGGAGTGCTACGTGAACGGCGACAAACGCCAGGACGCGAAGGTGTCGCAGATGGCGTTCCCGGTGCCGGAATTGATCGCCGAGCTGTCGTTCGGCATGACGCTGAAGGCGGGCGACGTCCTGCTGACCGGCACGCCGGCCGGCGTCGGCTTCGCTCGCACGCCGCCGGTGTACCTCAATGCAGGCGACGAAGTGATTGTTCGCGGCAGCGGTCTCGGCGAGCTTCGCAACATCGTCACTGAGACCGATCTCTACGGAGACTCCACGGTCACCATCGAGCGGCCCCCGCAGGCGGCAGTCCCTTGAAAGGGCCGCGCTTCTCCCCGCTCGACTTTCGTGAGCACCCGGTCGAGGAGATGCGCCGCCGGGCCCGGACGTTCTATGAGGATCTCAATCGACGACGAACGGTGCGGGAGTTCGCCGATCGCCCCGTGCCGCGCGACATCATCGACGACTGCCTGCGCACGGCGGCGACGGCGCCCAGCGGCGCGAACCTGCAGCCCTGGCATTTCGTGGCGGTTTCGGACGCCGCCGTGAAGCGCCGCATCCGCGAAGCGGCGGAGGCCGAGGAAGCGCTGTTTTACCGGGAGCGGGCGCCGGAGGAATGGCTCGAGGCGCTGGCGCCGCTCGGCACCGACGAGCACAAGCCATTTCTCGAGACGGCGCCATGGCTCATCGTCGTCTTCGCGCGGCTCTATGGAGATCACGACGGCCGCAAGACGAAGCACTATTACGTGCAGGAGTCGGTGGGCATCGCGACAGGTTTACTGATCGCCGCCGTGCATCGGGCGGGGCTCGCGTCGCTGACCCATACGCCTAGCCCGATGGGTTTTCTGAACACGGTGCTCGACCGGCCGCCGAACGAAAAGCCGTTTCTGATTCTGGTGGTCGGGTATCCGGCGCCCGATGCGCGAGCGCCGGACATCCGGCGAAAGCCGCTCGATGAGGTCGCGACGTTCTTTTGACCGGGCGCCGTGTCGGAATCGGGAGAGCCGCGAGGACGTCCTCGATCGACTTTGACCACCATCTCTTTCACTTTCCGCCGCCGCTCTTCAACCGTCGCCCAGATGTTTTTGCAGATCCGCCTTCGACTGCAGCGGGCCGCGCCGCGTCTGAACATTTGGCGACGAGCTTTGGGCGCTCGACAGAGCGACGGCTCGCAGCACCGCGACGGCGAAGCTTCCCGTAATGATGCGTGATATCGATAACCTCCTTCTGAGGCGCGACGTGATGACGAGGAGTTGGAGCAGTGAACGCTCGATGTTCTGCTATGAGGGCTAAACCAAACGCTCACGACGATTCGTGCGGAAGAGTCTGCAGGTTCTGTCATCCGGATACCCGGCTGTCAAGAGTTCGATGGCGCGCGGGGGCAGTGAGTAATGTGTAGTTTTTACTGTCGTGATCAGCAACACCGGCCGGCCCTGAAAAGCCGAATCCCGCGGCGCACGGCGCTTGCCGTGTGTCATGGATCTTGCCAGTAGCCCCTCCGTGACACACCGCACAGCGCGGCCTGTCATCTCGATCCGGGCAGTTTAACCTGGGGGGTGGACTGCCCGGATCGCATCTCACCCATGTCACCGATCATCGACTTCTTCACGGCGTCGGCCTTGGCTTTGTCCAAACGTTTCGTGGAAATGGGTTCAGGCGAGCTGCTTCTCTACGGAGGGCTCATCCTCTCGGGACTCATCGGCCTGCTGCTCATCGCGCGCGCGTGGCGCGACTCCCACGGCCCGGGCCCGATGGGCGCCGTCAGCCGCGAGTGGCGCGCCGATCAGCGCGGGAAACGCGCACTCGAATAATTCCTCGGCGCCGTCAGCCCGAGCTCTGGGTCGGGTGACGCGAGGGGAACGGGCCGAACCCCGCGTCAATCTACATCGCGAACTCATCGGCGGAAAAAGTGGACGCCGACGACGAGGAGCTGAGAGACGACTTCGATAACTGATCGGCGGCTTGCGTGCGACAGTGGGGAGGCGGAAACGTTCCGCCTCCCTTTTTTATGACCGCTGAAGCACCTGATGAACGAGCGCGACGGCGATCGATCCCTCGCCGACCGCCGAGGCCACGCGCTTGATGTTGCCGCTCCGGACATCGCCGACCGCGAACACGCCCGGCCGGCTCGTCTCGAGCAGGTACGGCGACCGCGCCAGCGGCCAGCCTGCTGTCGTCAATTCCTCGCGTGACAAGTCCTGGCCGGTCTTGATGAAGCCCTTTTCGTCGAGGACGAGGCATCGCTCGAGCCATCGCGTATTCGGAACGGCCCCCGTCATCATGAACACGTGACGGACGTCGCGGGTCTCAACGGCGCCGGTGCGGTTGTCGCGCCATCGCACCCGCTCGAGATGTCCCTGCCCCTCGAGCCCAGCAAGCTCGGTCCTGGTGAGCAGTTCGATTGACGGGTTGTCTTCGATGCGGCGAATCAGATATCGCGACATGGTCTCCGCCAGGCCGTCCGCGCGCACCAGGATGTAGACCCGTCTGGCGCTCTGGGCCAGAAACACCGCGGCCTGCCCGGCGGAATTGCCGCCGCCGACGACGATCGCTTCCTCACCAAGACAGAGCTGCGCTTCCATCGCCGTCGCGCCGTAGTACACCCCGGCGCCTTCGAACTGCGACAGGTTTTCGATGGGCGGCCGTCGATACTCCGCGCCGGTGGCGATGATCACGGTTCGCGCAGTCAGCCGCGTTCCGCCGTCGATTTGCACGCCGTAAGGCTGTCGCTCGCAGGCCAGCGCCGTCGCGCCTCTGGCGATCATGATCTGGGCCCCGAACTTTTGCGCCTGCGAATATGCGCGTCCCGTCAATTCCAGTCCTGAGATGCCGGTTGGAAACCCGAGATAGTTTTCGATGCGAGAGCTCGCGCCGGCCTGGCCGCCCGGAGAGTTCGATTCCAGCACCAGGACGTCGAGCCCCTCGGACGCGCCGTACACCGCGGCCGCCAGCCCCGCCGGTCCGCCGCCGACGATCACCAGATCGCTGACGCGACTCTGATCGATAGCGTCGTTGAAGCCGAGACACTCGGCAATCTGCGCGTTGCTGGGATTCCGCAGCACGGCGTCGCCGCGACAAATCAGCACCGGCACGTCGGCCGCGCTCACGTGAAACTGGTCGAGGAGCTCCTGCGCCTCCGCGTCGCGATCGAGGTCAACGTAATGGAATGGGTGGCCGTTCCGGGTGAGGAATTCCTTGACGCGCAGCGTGCCGGCGCAGTGCATCGAGCCGAGGACGACGACATCGCCGAGATCGTGCGCGATCAACTCCGAGCGCCGAAGAATGAACGCCCGCATGAGAATGGCGCTCAACTCGGAATCGGTCTGGACGAGCGCAAGGAGCTGCTCCCGGGTCAGCTCGATGACTTCGCCCGGCTCGGCGACCCGGGTCGTCGCCATGGATCGGCGACCGCTGATCATCGAGCCCTCCCCGGAGAAGTTGCCAGGCCGGTGGGTCACGATAAACGCGCCGTTGGCGTTGGAGACCTCGAGCGCTCCGCTGACGACGACGAAGAAAGGAACGACTTTGTCGCCGGTCTTGACCAGGACCTCGCCCTGGCTGATTCGGCGGCGCCTGCCTCGCGCGGCGATCCGCGCGATCTGCGCCTCGGTCAGGATTGGGAACAGCCGCTCGTTGGGAGTGAGCGCTGTCGGCGACAGCGACTGCGGGGCGTTCATTGATTTGACATCCATCCGAGCGCCTCATTATGCCGGATGATCTGCACGCGATCTCACGGAGTTGTACGATCGCTGACAGTTTTGCCATTCGGGCCTCCCGGCCCTCGCCCGCTTTGCGCATCTTCCAAAGGATCTTTGAGAAGTCTGCCGTGGCACTCGACGTGCTCCAGGTTGATCCGCAGCCCTTTCAAAAATCGACACAACCCGACGCATACACACGCTTCCACAGGAGGAGTATGAAGATGCCGCGTGAACACGCCAGGACCACGGTGAACGAACAGACCCAACAGTTGCTGTCAGGACCGCTCAAGCACGTGCGCGCGGCCGCCCTCGCGGCGGCGCTTCTGCCGCTGGCGTCGATCGCGGTCGCGCCGGTGTCCGCGCAGGACTGCGGGTCCGGCGGTATATGCGGCTCCATCTCGGGGTTCGTGTTCAACGACACCAATAGCAACGGCATCCGCGATGGGGTGGACACGCCGCTTGAAGGCGTAAGCGTGATCATCTGTCAGGTATGCGACGGGAACGACAACACAGCAACGGGCTTCACGGACAATACGGGGGCCTTCTCAGTGCTTGTTCCCATTGGCTCGTATACCGTGATCGTTCAGATCCCGGAGGGAAGCACTCCGTCCCAGACGAACCAGGGCGGCAGCGAATTGTTCGACAGCGATGGAATGCCGACCGGCTCGGGATTCAGCGGCGTTCCAGTAACCGTCACGGATGGCGGCGCGTCGAACGCCGACTTTGGATTCGCTCCCAGCCCGGCGCCGAATCTCGGCACCGGCACTCCAGGCTACTGGAAGAACCATCCGGAAGCCTGGTCTGTGGCGACCATCACGATTGGCGGCGTCGCTTATTCGAAGGAGCAGGCCATCACTTGGCTCGGCAAGGTCGGCAAGGACAAGACGACAACGATGTTCAGCTCGCTGGTGTCAGCCAAGTTGAACGTCAACCCCGCGGTTGGCAACGAAAATTGCGTGGCCGCCACAATCGCGGCAGCCGACGCCTGGCTCGCCACGTACCATCTAGGCAGCGGCGTGACGGGGTCAAGCGCCGCCTGGAAGGTTGGCGAACCGCTGCATCAGACCCTGGACGCCTACAACAACGGCTTGCTCTGCGCGCCGCACCGCAACTAGAAGAGGATCGCCCGATGGCCTTCGGGCCATCGGGCGTTGTTCGCTACGAGTTATTGACTTCGTGCGCCGCGCGACTGCCCGATTCGATGGCCCCATTCATCCAGGCAAACCACGTGGACGTGTGCTCGCCGGCGAAATGAATGCGCTCTTCCGGTCGGCGAGCCTCGGCATGGAACGGCAGCACCTGCCCGACGTTCATCAGTCGGGTCGCGCCGCCGGCCCATTGATCGTTGTCCCAGCACTGGGAGGTCGCGTACTCCACCTGCTTTCGCAGGCCGGGGAACACTCGCTCGACCTGTTCGATCGCGTAACGAACGCGCTCGGTTTCTGACATCTTCGACGCCAGCTCTGACGAGGCGCCCTGCAGATATAGCTGTAACAGCCCGCGCGCCCCAGGGCGATCGTGCGCGCTGGACCAGATTTCGCCGGGGGTATCCGTCGTCGCGAAGCCGCTCAGTCCCTCGCCCATCCAGTACCGCTGCTTCACTTGAAACGTTATGCGGGACAACGATCCGTACGCCATCTCGCGAACGACACGTGCTTTCGCCGCGGACAAGGGCGGCGTAATTTGAACGCGGCGCAACACCGGGAACGGGATCGTGCAGATGAGCCTGTCCGCGGCAATCCGATTGGTCACCCCGTTCTGCGAGTAGATCGCCGCGACGCCTGTTTTCTCCTGTTCGATCTGCTGCACCGGGGCCCCATACAGGATCTTGTCGGCGACCCTGGCGGCGAACGCTTTCGGCAGCTGGTCGTTGCCGCCGGCGATCTTGAAGATTTGCTTGCCGGTGTGCCCGCTGCTGATCAGCGTGATGGCTTCGAGAGCCGATGTATGCACAAATGGCTGGAACCCAAGCGCTTCGAACGCGTCAGCGGACAAGCCCTGTGCGATCAGGAAGTCTTTCAACGTCATCTGATCGGCGCGCGCCAACATTTCCGGCGGCCAGATGGAGCGATCGGCCACCAACCCCAGCGAAGGTCCCAATCCTTTTCCGATCAACCCGTCGACGCCAAGGGTCAATTCTTCCGGCGTCAGATTGAGTCGAAATTTTCGAAGGTCCGGCTCTCCTCCGGGGTCGGCTTCGACGCGAATATTTCGCAAAAACGTTGCGGAGCGTCCCGTCGTCGGGTAGAACGGCGTGAGGGGCAATCCGAACTGCTTCACGTACTTCAACGTCCACTCGTGGTTGTCCGGAATGCGGGCCGCGCCGAGCTCCGCATACAAACCGTCAGCAAGGGGATCCCGCAGCGTTCGGACACGACCGCCGGGGCGCCCCTGGGCCTCGAGCACGGTGACGTCGTGGCCGGCCTGGATTAGTTCGTAAGCGGCGGTCAACCCCGCCAGGCCGCCCCCGACGATGACGACGCGCTTCGGTGGGCCGGAGCGAACGAGCTGCTGCGCGACAGCCGAAAAAGGCCTGATATAGAAGGACGCCATCGCGAGAGCTCCGAGCCTCAGGAACTCCCGTCGACTGTTGTGACTACTCATCCACGGAGCGCATCATCCTACACCGTTGTGTTTCTGGATGATCGGTTGTTCTTCGATACGCACCGGCTGGAATCGCGGTATGGGTCGGGGTGTATACGGAGCAACGACGCGCTCGCCGCGCGCCACCTGATTCTTCCAGCCTGCGAAGAAGGTGGGCCAGTCCGGCGCCACGCCTTGTCGATGGAATTGACACATCGCCTCGAGGTCCGCGCGAAAAAACTCCGTATAGGGCGCGACCAGCTGCTCACATCCAACCTCACGCAGAAGCGTCACGGCATATTCAGAGGCGATCTCCTCAAAGTCACGGAATGCTTTGAGCGCCAGTTCAAATCGCTGAGGTTCCGAAATCTCCGCGGCCTTTGCGGCGCGCAGTTCCTCGAACACCCGGACGGCGTGCGCGTAGTCGACGCTCCACTCCACGATGCTGCCAAAGGAATGAGTCAGATAGAAGAGCTGTGGCTCGAGGTCGCGGCGCGTGTTGACGGTAATAGACCAGCCGTCAAATTCTCCCGCGATGTCCGCGTCCAGCGGCCGACGAGATACTGCGATCGAATAGTTTTGAACGGCGGTCGCGAGTGTGGAAAACATCGACTCCGCCCCGGTGAGCTGTTGTGTCATGGCCTGACGAACTGCAAGCGAGAGACCGGTCGATGGGGCTACAGACGGCGCATCTGGAACACGCCCCGCCCCGCTTCATGGCGGTGGTGGTGATGGGAGCGACGAAATTCACCGACCTGCGTACGTCGCTGATCGCGAATCCGCCGGACGGAAAGATGTCGCCGTACATCGCCGCGACGTAAGAGCCGTTGGCGGACGATCGCGAGCTGCGTTGAGCCATGCGGGCAGAGCGGCGAACGGACTTTTACGCTCGATCGCTACACAGGCGGCGACGGTATTGGTTAGCCCAGTTCGGCAAGTATCAAGGGAAACGAATAGAGTCCGAGGCGTGATTTGGAAAAAGAAGGCGGGGCGCCACGCCCCGCCAGAGTGCGTGAGTTAGAACGCCTCTCGATATGGTTGTGCTCGTGCACTCACACGATCGTCCTGCGGCCCGAAAGCAAGCCGACAAGGAACAGCACGATAGCCACAACGAGCAAAACGTGAACGAACGCACCGATCGTGTAGGTTCCGACGACGCCAAGTAACCACGCAATCAGCAGTATGACCGCAATCGTATATAACATCCGGTCCTCCTGCTGAAGGTCAGTGCAAACAGCGATCCTCACCGGCTCGGCCACGCTTTTCACTGATTACAGCTCGGCAGCGACGGAACGGCGGAGCTGTTGATTGGTCTGCCGGAGGAGGGAGTCGAACCCTCACGACCGTACCGGTCGGCGAACAGCTAATCCACTTCGTGAGATTTTGGCGGGCATTAGCGGACGACCATTCGCGAGTGAAACCTAGCGGTCGAGCACCCCTCGCAGCGCGGCCGACAGCACGACGCCCATTACCAGACCAATTGCACGCAAAGGCATCGACGGTTGATCGATGAGGACAAACAGGGGCGCCACGCATGCGAGGATGCAGAACCCGGTGAGCGCTGATATCTTTCCAGCACATTGGGATCCTAAGCTTAGAATTCCACGTGGACAAGTTGTCGC
>JADMIO010826410.1_pt1 | contig 35248 bp, 34 predicted proteins | sample 8958161 | NCBI WGS metagenome assembly JADMIO01 (sample SAMN16585339, study PRJNA669376) | soil metagenome | isolation source: Crop rotation soil | place: USA: Cullars Rotation, Alabama | collected 2011
CTTCCCTCCATGCGTTCCTGGCGGTCAGGCGACGTAGCGCGCAAGCAGCACTCCACCGACGACGAGAAGCAGGAAGCTGGTGGTCACCAGAGTGAGGTAACGCTCGATGAAGGCGCGGATCGGCAGGCCATAGCGTCGCAGCAGCGCCGCTACGAGGAAGAACCGCAACCCGCGCGTGAGCAGGGAGGCAAGGACGAAGACAACGAAGTTGAACTGCGCCAGCCCGCTGGCGATGGTGACCAGCTTGTAGGGGATCGGCGTCAATCCCTTGATCAGGATGATCCAGAGCCCGTACGCGTTGTAGGCGTCCTGGAAGGCGCGGAAGTCCTCTCCCGCGCCATAGGCGTCGATGATCCAGCGGCCGAGGGTCTCGTACAAGAACAGGCCGATGCCATAGCCGAGGATGCCGCCCGCGACGGAGGCCGCGGTGCAGACGGCGGCGATGCGCCAGGCCCGGTCGGGCCGGGCGAGGACCATCGGCACCAGCATGGCGTCCGGCGGGATCGGGAAGAACGAGCTCTCGGCGAAGGAGACGATGGCGAGGGCCGGCAGCGCCCGGCGACCTTCGGCGAGCCGCATGGTCCAGTCGTAGAAACGCCTCAGCATACCTGCCTGCCGCTCGCTGCCGCCCGGGAGTGGGCGTCTCTAGCAGCGGCGGCACGCAACCGCAACCGAGCCAGCTCCGGCGACGTCTCGCCCGCTGACGACTGCGGCGGCACGCGCCGGGTCAGCCGAAGTTGGATCCCCGGTATTGATCTGCCGGGCGGTTCCGACGATGCGGATCTGGTCCACCCCCGGGGATGACCAGGGCGTCGTCGCCGTCGCTCGTCACGATCAGCTCGATCGAGGCGAAGGGCTCAGACGAAGTGGAAATCGTCGCTGTCAATCTGCCCGGCGGCTCCCAAGATGCGGATCTGGTCTATGCCGCGGGTCACCAGCGCGTCGGCGCCGTCGCTCGACACGTCGAGCTCGTCAGAGGTGATGCCCAGGCCGAAGAGGAGCCCGTCCGAGCCATCCTCCCAGCCGACCAGCCGATCGACCCCCCAGCCCACGAGAAAGAAGAATCGATCCGGCCCGTCGCCGGCACACCGGCGCATGCAGGGTGAGCCGCCCGGCCATCGCGACGAGGAGGCATGGCCCTCGTCGACGAAGCCGGAGGCCAACCGAAGCTCCAGCTTCTCGACGCGGGTGGCCGATCGCGGCGCCCACCCTCAGCAGCGTCAGGCTTTCTCCCACCACGGCCAGCCGACCCGCGCCGACTCGGCCGACCAGTGGTGAGCGCAAATGATCGAGGCGCAGAGCCCTCCGCTGCCGTCGCAGCAGCCGCTTACTTCTCCGGCTTCAGGGTGAGCCCGGCCACGCCAGCGGCGATGTTGAGGCCCTGCGTTCCTTCGATGCTGATCGGCTGCAGCGCGACCTGGTTGTTGCTGCCGCCGACCAGCACATTGGCGCCGAGGCCGACGCCGATCGTCGCCTCGGCGGTGACGCCGCCATAGGTCCCCCGCAGCTCGCCCGGCTTGACGTTCTCGGTCGGCGCGACCACCGCCCACATCAGCGTCGCCGCCTTGAGATACCCGACGTCGAGGCCCCAGCGGTCGATGCTGCCGGTGTAGTTCTCCTGCGCGCCTCCGTTGGCTGGGGCGTAAACGCAATTGACGTCGCGCGAAGAGCCGAACACGAAGCCGTAGCCGCTGCTGACCTGACAGGACAGGTAGCCGGCCTTCACGCCGGATTGCGCGGCGGATGCCGGCTGCACGGCGGCCTGCGCCGGAAACAGGAAAACGGCCGCGACGGCGGCGAGCAGACGGGTTCTCATGACAACCTCCATTGCTGTCGTTGCAGATTCCCCACCCGGGTCCTGCCGAAGCCATGTCAGGGGAGGCGCGGCAGCGATGTACCGGGGCCGACCCGCGGGCGTCCAACGGGGCGAACGCCCAGCCGCCCTTGTCGGCTCCGCGGCGTGGCGCGATCGCGCCACGGTCGCGACGATCCGGCGCACCGCGGCCGGCTGCAGCGGCCATGGCTCGGGCGCAAAAGGGAATAAGGACCAAGCTGCACGGTTGTAGGAATGCAGCCATCATTTCGTCGTATGGTAAATGAACCCTCGATGAACGCGAAATAAAGCCGAAGTTCATCGACTTTCGCATTCTGACGCTATGTCGAAACAAAGACTGATGGATTCGCGTTCTTCTATCGTAATCGGAAGAGTACTTTCCGCCGCTGGGCGGGCACAGCCGAAGGATGGGCGGGCTCGGCTGCCGGCCGAGAGGCGTTCGAAGGAGGATGAGATGAGCAGGACTGCAGCGATCCTCGGCTCCGGAGGCTTGGCCCTTGCGCTCGCGTCCTTCGCCACGCCGGTGCTGTCGATCTTCCTGGTCTGGGTGGCGCTGCTGGCCGTTGCCGTCGCCGCCCTGCTGGGCAGCCGGGTGCTCACGGTCGCGACGATCGCGGTGTGCGCCGCCAGCATTCTCTTCGTCAATTCGCTGGTCGGCTTGCTCGGCTGGATGACTGGCGCCGACGCTGCGGGCGCCAGCGTGATGAACCGGGGCCTGCTCATCGCTACGGCGGTGTTCTTCCTCGCCGCCCTTGCCGCGCTCCTGCTTTATGCCACCGGCCATTCGCCGTTCGGCCCGCCGCGCGAGCACGCAGCCGACCCCCGCTGACACTTCGTGACGAGCGGAAGCAGCCCTATCGCTGGCACCGCGGGCGTCCCGGGACGGTGGCGACCTTCGCCTACACGGGAGAGTTCGGCGATGCCGTGCTGCCGCTTCGCTCGCAGCTCTATCTGTTCTGCGACGTTGCCGGGCAGTGGATGGTCGCATACCGGTTCAGCCACCGGCAGAGCTTCGACGCGGCAGCGCGCATCGCCGGCTTCATGCGAGCCCTGCCCTGGACCATCGCGGCCAGTAGCGGCGATCCGCCGGCTCGCTGCCGCCGCCGTCGTTGACCGGCGGCGGGGGGCCGCTATATCACCCTCTCTGCGCGCGACGCTTCCTGCCCCGGGTGCCCCAGTGGCGGAATGGTAGACGCGGCAGACTCAAAATCTGTTGCCCGCAGGGGCGTGCTGGTTCGAGTCCGGCCTGGGGCACCAATCTCCTTCCGCCCGTAGGCGCGAAAAGAATCGGCCCCCCGGGAAGGGGGGCCGATCGATCCGCGCTTCCTGCGCCTCTACGGCCGGCGTTCCGCCAGCCGCGGGTTGCTCTCCTCAGGGGAGACCACCCTGCCGAGAGAGACCAGCTGATACACGCCGCAGATCCCCACGAGGACGTAGACCGCTCGGGCCAGGGCTGCGTCCTGCCCTCCGAAGAGCGCGGCCACGAGGTCGAACTGGAACAGGCCGACGAGGCCCCAGTTGACCGCGCCGACAATGACGAGAATTCGGGTGACGATATCGAGTGCCTTCATCTGAAGCTCCTCGGCGAGGGGGTCCGAGCGGAGACCTCGACGCCTGGTGGTTGGGTCAGTCCTTCGGGAGGATCACCGCGTCGATGACGTGGATGACCCCGTTGTCCGTATCGATGTCGGCCTGGGTGACCGTCGCGCCGTCGACCGTCACGCCGCTGCCGGCGGCATCGATCGCCACGCTGCTGCCCTCGACCGTGGCCGCGGTGGTCTCCTTTCCGGCGAGGTCTCCCGACATCACCTTCCCGGGCACCACGTGATAGGTCAGGACCTTGCGGAGCTGCTCGCGGTTCTCCGGCTTCAGAAGGCTTTCGACGGTGCCCTCGGGAAGCTTGGCGAAGGCGGCATCGGTCGGTGCGAAGACCGTGAAGGGCCCGTCTCCCTTCAGCGTCTCGACCAGGCCCGCGGCCTTCAGCGCCGCGACGAGGGTCGTGAAGCTACCGTTCGAAGCCGCGGTATCGACGATGTCCGCCGCTCTGACGGGCCCAGCCAGCGCGGCCGCGGCGACCAGGGCCAGGACTGCGGTGCGTTTCTTCATCTCGCTCTCCTTGTCGTTGCCCCCCAAGGGGGCGCCTCATTGCTCACCACCGCGAAATGGGCCGTCGGACCGGTCCCTCGGATCGGGTGAAACCCTGAGTTCTGCGGGAGAATCGCTGTAGGCGGCGCCGCCGTCTTGTCCTCGGCCCGCTTCGGCGCAAGTTCTAGGCCTCGGCAGGACGGTGGGTGGACATGCAGAGCAGCGGACGAGACCCGGGCGCGGCACCCCGGGACGGCGAGGCCCCGGCGGCGCCGCCCTATGCGCCGGCGACCCTCATCGAGCCCGCCGCCGACGCCGAAGGATTACTCCGTTCCACCCTCGACGCGCTGTCGGCCCATGTCGCGGTGCTCGACGAATCCGGCACGGTCATCGCCGTCAATCAGGCGTGGCGCCGCTTCGCCGCCGATGCGGGCTATGTCGGGGCGAACGACGGCGTCGGCGCCAACTACCTGGAGGTCTGCGAGCGCGCCGCCGAAGCGAGCGAGGATGCGGCGCGCACCGCGCGGGCGCTGCGCGACATCATCGCCGGGAAGCGCGCCTCCTTCCGCATGGAATACCCGTGCATGAGCCCGGAGGGGCAACGCTGGTTCCAGCTCCGGGTGACCTGCCCGCGCCACATGCCGGTTCGCCGCATCGTCATCGCGCACGAGGACATCACCGACGTGAAGCGGGCCGAGGAATCGCTGGCGCGCCTCAGCGGCCGCATCCTGCGGCTCCAGGACGACGAGCGGCGTCACATCGCGCGCGAGCTGCACGACACGACCGCGCAGAACCTCCTCGCGATCACCCTCAACGCGGCCCGCCTGCAAGCCGCCGCGGAGAAGGGCCAGCAGCCGAGCGCCCGCATCACCGCGGAGATACTCGCTCTGGCAGAGCAGTGCCTGCAGGAGGTTCGCACGCTCGCCTACGTCCTGCATCCGCCGCTGCTCGACGACATCGGCCTCGAGGCGGCCCTGCGGTGGCTTGCCAAGGGGTTCGGCGAGCGAAGCGGCATCGTGACGGAGGTCAGCGTGGACGAGCTCCAGGCGCGCCCGGCGCCGGAGGTCGCCACTACGATCTTCCGGGTGGCGCAGGAGGCGCTTTCCAACGTGCACCGCCACTCCGGCAGCAGTTGGGCCCGACTCAAGCTTCGTCAGCGGGACGGGTGGATCGAGCTTGGGGTCGAAGATCGCGGGAGTGGCATCCCGGACGCCGAGGCGCAGGTCGAGGAGATGCGTGCGCTCGGCGTCGGCATCTCGGGAATGCAGGTCCGCCTCGCCCAGCTGGGCGGGCGGCTCGAGCTGGTTCCGCGCCGGCCCGGTCTGCTCGTCAGGGCCGGCCTGCCGATCAGCCGGAACGTCGAGGTGGCAGACCACATGCGAGCCGACTTTCGCGCCGGGGCGCAGGCCTGATGCTCCGCATCCTTCTCGCCGACGACCACGACATCGTGCGGCGCGGCCTGAAGGAGCTTCTCGAGGAGCATGCCGGCTGGACCGTCTGCGCCGAGGCGTCCAACGGACGGGAGGCGGTGGACTTCGCCATGGCGCACCGCCCTGCCGTCGCCGTGCTGGATCTTTCCATGCCCCAGCTCAACGGGCTGGAGGCGACAGTTCGGATCCGCCAGGCGGTTCCGGAAACCGAGGTGCTCGTCTTCACGATGCACGACAGCGAAGAGCTCATCCGGAGCGTCCTTGCCGCGGGCGCCCGGGGCTATCTGCTGAAATCGGATGCCGCCCTTCAACTGATCCCGGCCGTGACCACGGTGGCGCGGCACCAGCCGTTCTTCGCGGGGCGCGTGTCGGAGGTGATCCTGGAAGGCTTCCTCGAGGCGGAGAGGCGAAAGGCCGGGGCGCTTTCCGCGGAACGCCTGACCTCCCGCGAGCGCGAGATCATCCAGCTGCTCGCCGAGGGCAACAGCAACAAGGATGTTGCGAGGGCCCTGGAGCTCAGCGTGAAAACGGTGGAGACGCATCGCGCCGCGATCATGCGCAAGCTCGATCTCCATTCCCTGGCGGACCTGATCCGGTATGCCATTCGCAACCAGATCGCCGCGCTTTGAGCCGAAGAGCTGCCGCGTGCCTCCGGGTGAAGGCGCGGCGCGATCGACCAGCCGGCCAAGGAGCCCGACGGCGTTCAGGGCTGGAAACCTGCGCCAGGCTGGCTCGCTGGAGGGCCATGGCGAGGAAAGCTTGCTGACCGAGTGGGATGAGAGAGGCGATAGATCGGCAGGACAGACCAGGATGATCAGGCAGGCCCGTAGAGTGCGTTAGCCGCATGCTCGCGTTCGGCCAACTTACGGGGTCTTATCGTACGCCGTTCGTGCAATTAATGGCAGAGCTACAGGTTCCGCGCGAGGGCGCCCCGCGCCGGCGTTGCTGCCATGGCGCTGATGGAATCGGCGGTTCCACCGGCGAGGGGAAGGAGGGCACTCATGCAGAGACGCGCACAGGGCATCGAGCTGGACATCGCCGGGTATGAGACGGTCATGGAGGGAAGCGACATGCGCGCCCTCGTGCTGACCCTGGCCGCCGGCCAGTTTGTGCCGTGGCACTACCACTCCGACATCGCCGACCGCTTCTTCTGCCTGCAGGGGCCGATGGTGGTGGAGACGCGCGCACCCCGGGCCCTGCACGAGCTGGAAGCCGGCGACAGCTGCACCGTGGCACCGAAGACGGCCCATACCGTGCACGGCAAGGATGGCGGACCCTGCCGCTTCCTGATCCTGCAAGGGGTGGGCGTGTACGACAACATCGCTGTCGGCGGCGGGGCGATCCATGACCCGCTGCAGACAACGGCGGAGGCGTAGATGAAGGCGATGCGGCTCTGGTCGATCCTGGCGCTGGCCGCGCTCGCGCCGGCGGCATCCGCGGCGGAGGAGCAAACCGTCGAAGCCCTTCTCGCCGAGGGCTATGCCGTCGTCGGCGCCATCACCAGCCAGATCGGGCCCGGGCTCTTCCTGCAGAAGGGGCCAAGCCTGTTCCTCTGCTTCGTCTCGGAGACGCCGGATTCGCCGGGGGTGACGACGCGCTACTGCAAGCCGGTGCGCTGACGGCCCCACGCAGGCCGCGGCCGCGCTCCCGCCCGGCGCGCCGTCACCAGGCTTCCAGGGCCGGGAAGTGCGTCTCGCCGGCGAGGCAGTCGGCCAGGTAGAGGGCGAGGCCGATGTCGCCGGTCCAGAGCGAGAAGCGGCCGCGGCCGTAGCGGTGCTGCTGGTTCCGCCACTGGGCGATCGCGGCCGCGGCGAAGGACCGGGCGCGATCGAGCCAGACCGGGTCGCCGAGACGGCGATACAGCTTCAGGAGCGCGTGGCCGTTGCCGGCGGTGCCGTGGCAGAGGCCGGGGCCCTTGGCCAGCGGTCCCGCCGTCCAGATCAGGTCACCGCCTCGGCGCAACATCCGGTCAAGCTCGGCCGTGGCGAAGGGGGCGTCGGCCAGCACGGCGACGATGCCCGGGGCGCCGTGGCAGTACTGGACGAGCTGGGCCGTCGCGCCCGCTTCGGCGACGGCGGGCCAGTTCGCGCCGGCAGCGGATTGCACCGCGGTCGCGGCGAGGGTCCGGGGCGCGGCATCCGCGAGGCGGGTGCGGTCCTTTCCCGTGCGGTCCGCCGCCTCGAGCCAGCCCCAGCCCTGGAACAGCGCGCCGAGGTTTCCCGCCCAGCCATGCACGGCGCCGAGATAGCGCAGGCGCTCGCCGTAGAGCGTCTGGGTCCAGACCGCGCCGATCTCCGGGTCGGGCTCCAGGGCCGCCAGCAGCCTTTCCGCCTGGTGGCGCCACAAGGCGGGCCAGCGCTCCTCGCCCGTCAGCGCATGCATGAGGGCGCAGGCGCGCATGCTGCCGGGCGTGCCCCACATCAACTCGAGCAGCGAGCGGGAGTCGTTGGCCTGGACGCCGGCAGCGATTGCTTCGGCCGTGTCCTCTGCCGGAGCCAGGCGCATCGCCAGCAGCAACACGCCGAGATCGCCCATCAGCAGGGAAGCGTGCCGCGGATAGGGCATCTCCTCGTAGGCGGTCCGGTTTGCCGCGCGCACGGCTGGCAGATCCGCCGCGAAGTCCCGCTGCGGATCCGCGAGGCCGCGCCGGCTGAGCGCGTCGAGACCCCAGATCACGCCGGTTGCGCCGAAATAGAGGGTGGTGTCGCCGCCGGCGATCCCGTCCTCCAAGGGATGGGCCGGCCAGAAGCGCTGCGGCTCGAAGGCGCGATAGGCCTCTTCGGCGATCGCGGCGATGACGCCCCGTGCCTCCGCCGCGTCCCAGCTGCCGGACAGCGGGCCGTGCCGCCGCGGCTCGTAGTTGGGCGCTTCCGCCGGCACGTCGGTCAGGCGGTCGGGGACCAGGGTCCCTCGACGGGGTAGGCCTCCCCGTCCGACCAGGGCGGCATCGTCACGCCGACGGCCGCCAGCGGCTCGGGGCCGTCGCAGCGGAACTGAAACGCAGTGCCGACCGGGATGGTGATGCTGGTTCCCGGGCGAACCTCGATCGTCTCCGACCGGTCGCCCAGCCGCCGCCACATCCGGCCGCGCCCGGCGAGGAAGAACCAGACCTCCTCGACGGAACGATGCGCCACGGCGCGCGATACCGCACCCGGCGCCAGGCTGAAATGCGCCATGCTTCCCCGCGGGGTGCCGCAGAGGATCCGCACCTCCGACCCGTCCGGCGCGATCGCGTCGGGCCTCTGTGCGAGCTGACGCGTCTCGAAGCTCATCGCCTGCCGCGCAACGCGAGCCGAAGGGGGGCGTCGCCGCGCTAGAGCTTCACCAGCTCGACCCGGCGGTTCTTCGCCCGTCCTTCCTCCGTCTCGTTTGTCGCCGTGGGCGCCATCATCCCGACGCCGGCGGGGCGCAGCCGTTTTCCCGAGATCCCGTAGTCCTTCTTCAGGGCTTCGACCACGGCCTTGGCCCGCTTCTCCGAGAGCTTCAGGTTATAGTCGAACTCCCCGACATTGTCGGTGTGGCCGACGATCAGCACCTTGAGCTCGGGATCGTCGGTCAGCAGCTTTGCGATCTCGTCCAGGGTCGGCTTCGACTCCGGCTTGATGGCGGCCTTGTCGAAATCGAAGAAGATGCCGTAGAGCGCGATTCGGCCGCTGCTGGACAGCGCCGAGCTCATCTCCTCGGCCTTGACCGCGACCATCTTCTGCTCGCGCGCCTTGCTCTCCATGATGAGCACCATCACGAAGGTCCGGCCGTTGAAGGCCTTGCAGTAGAGGTCGTCGGCCATGGCGTAGGCGAGGACCGCGATGGTGGTGTCGCCGCCCTCCGCGGTGTTCAGCTTGCCGACGGTATAGCGCTGCTCGGTGACGTCCGAGGTGGTGGCGCAGTTGCCGTTGGAGAAGTTCGCCGCGGTGATGCGCTCCGGCGGATAGAGCAGCATCATCAGGCTCTGGGTGTTGCCGCCGAAGTCGTTGCCGGCCAGCCTGCCGCCGCAGGCATCGTTCTTGCATTCGTAGAGGATCTCGCCACCCGCCGACTTGATCTCCTCCTGATAGTTGCGCACGACCTCCAGGGGCGAGCGTCCCTCGGGCAGGATGTAGATCAGCCGGGTGTAGGGGCCTTCCAGCTCGAGCTGCTTCTCCGCGGCAACGAGCCGGTTGTTGTGGCTGTCGGTCTCGTCCCCTTCCTTCGGCTCGAGCTTGCTCAACGGCACCGTCAGCTCGTCATAGGCCTTGGTCTCGGCGTTGACGATCAGCGCACCCTCGTAGCGCTTGAGAAGGGGGTGGTCGCGGGTGCCGTCCTCGTCCTTGGTCGGAATCGTGGCATCGGCCCGGGCGGCTCCGGCGACACAGACCATCGCCAGGACGAGCAGCAGCATCCGCATCCCTGTTCCCTCCTGTTCGGCTCGCGAGCGCGCAAGGTGACCTCCCGGCGAGGCGCGACGCAATACCCCGGCTCCATCATAGCAAGACCCCAGCAGCGGAGCGCCTGCCTCACCCGTGGCCGGACCACAGGCAATGCCCTTCGACGGCCGGTGCGCCAGGACAAAGGGAACGGTGGGAAGCCAGTCCTCGGGCAAGGCTCGGGCGGCAGACTGCAAAGGCGAGGCAGCGGTCAGTGCTGGAAGGAGGCTTTCCGAGTGCCTCCACCGTGGTTAAAAACCGCGATGACTTCATCCAAATGGATGATGCGGCCGAGCGTTAATTTCTGGTATATAGCTGGAGCCTGACCCCTCGTCGGCTCGGAAATCCAAGGCCGTGGCGCGCGTTGCGAGCTGCCATCCGCGGTGAGAGCAGCAGGGGCTGGCTGTTCCCGGGTAAACCCGATGTTCCAAGGATCTCGCCATGGCGGTACCGCAGGGGGGCATTCCTCGTCCCGGCGTCAATTACATCGACGGCATCCTCTGGGGGGTGAAGTGGAACACCGGCGCGAGCCACACCGTCACCTATTCGCTGTTCCAGGGTCCGGTCTGGTACAACTATGAGGCGAAGGCGGTCGTCGCCGCCTTCCAGACCTGGGCCAACGTCGCCAACGTCAAGTTCTCCTACGCCGGGATCAACAACACCGCCGCGGACATGTGGCTGGGGCTGGACAGCGCCGATCCGAGCATCCTCGGCGCCTTCACCCCGCCGATCCCGGGGGACCCGAGCTATGGGACGGGGGTCTTCAACTACCTGGGCGTGGGCTGGAACGCCGCCGGCCTCCAGAAGGGCGGCTTCGGCTTCGGCACCCTGATCCACGAGCTCGGCCACGGGCTGGGCCTCGCGCATCCGCACGACAACGGGGGCGGCAGCCCCACTTACGCCCAGCTCGGCATCGGCAGTCTGGACGACAGCCTCTATACGGTCATGTCGTACCATGACATCGATCGGGCCTGGAACTCGTACCAATCCGGCAGGGCGGACTGGGAGAGCTTCGGGCAGGCGGGCACGCCGATGGCCTTCGACATCGCCGCCGTCCAGTACCTCTATGGCGCCAACACCAGCTACAACCTGGGCAACACGACCTACACCCTGCTGACGCACCACTACGAGTGCATCTGGGACGCCGGCGGCACGGATACGATCTCGGCCGCCGGGCTCGCCCTCAACACCGTCCTCGATCTCAACGAAGGGACCTATCTCAGCCACGCCGCCGGCGCTTACGGCGGCTATACGGTCGCCTTCAACGCCCGCATCGAGAACGCGATCGGCGGCTCCGGTCACGACAGCCTGACCGGCAATGCCCTCGCCAATGCCATGTCGGGCGGCGCCGGGCGGGATTCCCTCGTCGGCGCCGCCGGGAACGACACCCTCGACGGCGGGGCCCATCTCGACCTGCTGAAGGGTGGCGTCGGGGACGACACCTACCTGCTCGGCGATGCCGACAGCGTGGTCGAAGGCAAGGCGCAGGGCCTCGACACGGTCCGCAGCTCCGTCACCAACACGCTGGCGAACTACGTCGAGAACATGATCCTCACCGGCTCGGCCGCCGCCAACGCCTCCGGCAATGCCTGGGCGAACACGCTCACCGGCAACGGCGGTGCCAACCGGCTGAACGGCGACGCCGCCAACGATTCGCTCGACGGGGCCGCCGGCGCCGACACCCTCACCGGCGGGACGGGTGCCGACACGATGCGCGGCGGTCTCGGCGACGACACCTATGCCGTCGACGTCACCACCGATTCCGTGGTCGAAGGCGGTGGTACCGGCTCCGGGATCGACACGGTGCGCAGCAGTCTGAGCTACGTCCTTGGCGCCAACCTGGAGCGGGTCATTCTCCTCGGGGCGGCGAACCTCACCGGCACCGGCAACAGCCTCGCCAATCTCCTCACCGGCAACACGGGCGCCAACCTGCTGAACGGAGCGGCCGGCGCGGACACGATGGCGGGCGGGACGGGCGACGATACCTACGTCGTCAACCTGTCGACGGAGCAGGTCACGGAAGCGGCCGCCGCCGGGACCGACACGGTCCGCAGCACGGGGAGCTTCGTGCTCGCCCCGAACGTCGAGGCCTTGATCCTGCTCGGCGCCGCCCACCTCAACGGCACCGGCAACGCCTCGAACAACACGCTGACGGGGAACGGCGGCAACAACATCCTGGACGGCGCGGCGGGCGCCGACCTGATGGTCGGCAACGGCGGCCACGACAACTATCGCGTGGACCACCTGCAGGACCAGGTGATCGAGGCGGCCAATGGCGGGACCGATCTTGTCCGCAGCTCGGTCGACTTCACCCTCGCGACCAACCTCGAGAACCTGACGCTGCTCGCCTCAGCTGCCGGCGGCACCGGCAATACCGCCGCCAACCACCTCGTCGGCAACACGGTCGCCAACCTGCTCCAGGGCCTCGGCGGCAATGATTCGGTCGAAGGCGGGAGCGGCAACGACACCCTGCGGGGCGGTGGTGCCGCCGATACCCTGCTCGGTGGCGGCCATCACGATTCCCTGGCGGGCGACGGCGGTGCCGATTCCCTGTCCGGTGCCGGCGGGGCCGATACGCTGGACGGCGGTGCGGGTGCGGACACGCTCGCCGGTGGCGCGGGCGACGACACCTACTATCGCCTCGGCGCCGACGACCAGGTCATCGAGGCTGCGGACCAGGGCCGCGACACGGTGCAGAGCGCGGTCACCGTCACGCTGGCGGCCAACATCGAGGCCGTGACGCTCCTCGACACCAACTCGATCGATGCGACCGGCAACGAGCTGGCCAACACCCTGACCGGCAATGCCGGCGACAACGTCCTCGACGGTACCGCCGGTGCCGACAGCATGGCCGGGGGTGACGGCAACGACACCTACAGGGTGGACAGCATCGGCGATCAGGTCGCCGAGACCGGCACGACGAACAGCGCCGCCGATCGGGTCGAGAGCACCGTCGATTACACGCTCGGAGCCAACCTGGACGACCTGACCCTCACCGGGTCGGCGGATGTCGACGGCACCGGGAACGCCGGCGCCAACGCCCTGACCGGCAACGCCGGGGCCAACCAGCTGGCCGGCGGCCTTGGCAACGACACCCTGGACGGCGGCACCGGCATCGACACCTACCTGCACGCCATCGGCGACGGCCAGGACCTGGTGCACGGCGCGGACGGCACCGACCATCTGCGCTTCACCGGGACCGACCTGTTCGACTGGGGCAACGTCAGCCGCGAGGGAAACGACCTGATCCTCGCCGCCCTCTCCGAGGATACCTCGACGACGTCGACGACGGGTTCCGTGCGGGTCGAGGGGCACTACGCCGGCACCTCGCTCGCCTATTTCGAGATCGACGTCGGGGCGACCAAGAACCAGTTCTACTCGGCCAACGACGACCTGACCCGGGTCTACACCCCCGGCTCGCTGACCGGCACAAACCAGGGTGCCGATGCAGAGCTCATCATCGGCTCCGCCGGGAACGACAGCATCGTCGGGAACGGCGGACGTGGCGATTGGCTGTTCGGCGGGGAGGGTGCCGACAGCATCACGGCGGGGACCGGCCACGACCTGCTCGGCGGCGGGGCCGGCGCCGACACGCTCGCGGGCGGCACCGGGGCCGACACGCTGACCGGCGGGGAGGGGGCGGACCGGTTCGTCTTCATCGACGCCGGCGAGGGCGTCGACAGCGTCACCGTCTTCACCACGGGGACCGGCGGCGACCTGCTCGACATCGCCGACCTGCTGGACGGCTTCCAGAGCGGGACGTCGCAGCTTTCGGACTTCGTCCAGCTGGCGAACGACGGCACCCATACCACGGTCCAGGTGAACGCCGATGCGGGCGCCGGCGGGTTCCAGGACCTCTGCGTCCTGCAGAACGTCACCGCCGTGTCCCTCGACGATCTCTCCGCGAACATCGTCACCAGCTAGCGTCGGGCCCTGACTGTCGCCGTTGCGCGAGGCGCGCGTCGCGATCCGTCGTGCACGCGGCGCTGAACTGCGCTCAATTGGGCGCGACGACCTGCTGCGACGAGAGGGGCAGCGCCATGCCTGACGGGGCGCGTTGGGGGAACGCTGCGGTCGGGCGGCGGCGCCGCGACCGCCCCTGGCTGCGATCCTGAATGGCGACCCCGCAAGGCGGCGTCGTCCGTCCCGGCATCAACTACATCGACGGCCTCCTCTGGGGCGTGAAGTGGGACACGGGGGCGGGCAAGACCCTCACCTACACCCTGGTCGAGCCGCCTGCCTGGCAGCCCTTCGAGACCAATGCCGTCGCCGCGGCCTTCCAGACTTGGGCGAACGTCGCCAACGTCAAGTTCACCTATGGCGGGCGCAGCAATCCCGCCGCCGACCTCTGGCTCGGTCTGGTGGAGGATGACCCGGCCCTGCTCGCCTCGTTCACGCCGCCGATCCCGGGCGACCCCTGGTACGGCACGGGGGTGTTCAACGAGAAGGGGATCGGCTGGAACTCCGTCGGCCTGCAGAAGGGCGGCTACGGCTTCACCACCCTGGTGCACGAATTCGGGCACGGGTTGGGCCTGGCCCATCCGCACGACGGCGGCGGCGGCAGCCCGACCTACGCCGAGCTCGGGATCGGCGGATTTGACGACGGGCTGTACACGGTCATGTCCTACCACGACGTGGACCGGGCCTGGAACGGCTACCAGTCGGGACGCGCGGATTGGACGGGCTTCGGCCAGGCCGCCACGCCGATGGCCTTCGACATCGCCGCGATCCAGTACCTCTATGGCGCCAACAGCACCTACAACCTGGGCAACACCACCTATGCCCTGCTGACCCATCATTACGAATGCATCTGGGACGCGGGCGGAACCGACACGCTCTCCGCCGCCGGCGTGGTCGGGAACGTGACGCTCAACCTCAACGAGGGCACCTTCCTCAGCGCCCAGGCCGGCAGCTATGGCGGCTACACGATCGCTTTCAATGCCGGGATCGAGAACGCGATCGGCGGTGCCGGCGCCGACGCCATCACCGGGAACGGCTTCGACAACATGCTGTTCGGCGGTGACGGCCGGGACTCTCTCTTCGGCAGCGGCGGCACCGACACGCTGGACGGGGGTGCCAAGGGCGATACCCTGAAGGGCGGGTTCGGCAATGACTGCTACCAGATCTACGACGGCGACATCGTCGAGGAGGCTGCAGGCGAGGGCTCCGACACCGTCAAGAGCAGCATCAAGTACACGCTGCCGGACAATGTCGAGAACCTCGTCCTCACCGGCAGCGATGCGATCAAAGGCGTCGGCAACGAGCTGGCCAACCTCCTGTTCGGCAATGCCGCGGCGAACGTGCTCAGCGGCGGTGGCGGCGCGGACACGCTCGACGGCGCCGGCGGCGCGGACGCGCTGGCTGGTGGGACGGGCGACGACACCTACGAATGCGACGTGGCAGCGGACGCGGTCGTCGAGGATCCGGGGGCTGGCCTCGACACCCTGCGCAGCGCCGTCAGCGCGGTGCTCGGCGCCAATCTCGAGGAGCTGGTGCTCACCGGTAACGCAACCACCAGCGGCACCGGCAACGCCCTGAACAACGGGCTCACCGGCAACGGCGCGGCGAACCTCCTCAACGGGGCAGCCGGCGCCGACACGATGCGCGGCGGCCTGGGCAACGACATCTATGACGTGGACGCGGCGGGCGACAGCGTCGTCGAGGCGGCGGGTGCCGGCACCGACACGGTCCGCACGGCCCTCGCCTGCACGCTCGGCGCCAATCTCGAGAACCTGGTCCTCACCGGCAGCGGCGACGTGAGCGGCTCCGGCAACACCCTGAACAACGCCCTGACCGGGAATGCCGGGGCCAACCTCCTGAGCGGCGCCGCGGGAGCCGACAGCATGTCCGGCGGCGCAGGCGACGACGTCTACATCGTGGATCTCTCCACCGAGATCGTTACCGAGGCTGTCGGGGGCGGAATCGACGAGGTTCGCAGCGCGGCGACGTTCGTTCTCGGCGCCCATCTCGAGGAGCTGCTCCTGCTCGGCAGCACCGCCCTCAACGGAACCGGCAACGCGCTGGGCAACCTGCTGGTCGGCAATGGCGCCAACAACAACCTCTCCGGTGTCGACGGAGCCGATACCCTCGACGGCGGGGCTGGTGCCGATACCCTGCTGGGGGGTGGCGCCACCGATACCCTGCTCGGCGGCGCCGGCGCCGACACCCTCTCGGGCGGCAACGGCAACGACTCCCTCGCTGCCGGCGACGATGCCGACACCCTCGACGGGGGTATCGGCGCCGACACCCTGGCGGGCGGAACCGGCAACGACACCTATCTCGTCGGCGATGCCGACCTGCTGATCGAGACCGCCGACGGCGGCGTCGACACCGTGCAGAGCACCGTCACCCTCGCGCTCGCGACGAATCTCGAGAACCTCATCCTAACCGGGACCGCCGCCCTCGACGCCACCGGCAACGACCGGGCGAATGTCCTGACCGGCAACGCCGCCGCCAACCGGCTCGACGGCGATCTCGGGGCCGACAGCATGGCGGGCGGGCAGGGCGACGACATCTATGCCGTCGACAATGCCGGCGACAAGGTCACCGAGGCCGCTTCGGCCGGGGTCGATGCGGTCGAGAGTTCGATCAGCTATGTCCTCGGCGCCAACCTCGAGGCGCTGACGCTGGCCGGCAGCGCCGACCTGAACGGCACCGGAAACACCCTCGCCAATCGCCTCAACGGGAACGGCGGCGCCAACCTCCTGGACGGCGCCTCAGGCGCCGACACCCTGGCCGGTGGAGCCGGCGACGACACCTACGTGGTCGACAATGCTGCGGATCAGCTTGCCGAGACGGGCGCGGACGACGCCGACAGCGTTCGCAGCAGCGTTTCGTTCGCGCTCGGCGCCAACCTCGAGCGGCTGACGCTCCTCGGCACCGCGAGCATCCAGGGCACCGGCAATGCCCTCGCCAACCTGCTGACGGGCAACGATGCGGCGAACCGGCTCGACGGCCTCGGCGGCGCCGACACGTTGGTTGGCGGCGGCGGCAACGATCGCTACCTCGTGGACTCGGCGGCGGACCAGGTGAGCGAGGCTGCCGTGGTCGGCATCGACACCGTCGAGAGCGCCGTCGGCTGGACGCTGGGCGCGAACCTCGAGGCGCTGGTCCTCGCCGGGAGCGCCGACCTCGCCGGCACCGGCAATGGCGCGGCGAATACGCTGACGGGCAACAGCGGCGGCAACCTGCTGGATGGCGCCGCCGGATCCGACAGCCTGATCGGTGGCGCCGGCAACGACACCTACGTCATCGACAGCACCGGCGACCAGGTCAGCGAGACCGGGGCCGACGACGGCGATTCGGTGCGCAGCGCCATCTCCTACAGCCTGGGAGCCACGCTGGAGCATCTGCTGCTCGCGGGGACCGCGAACATCGACGGAAACGGCAATGCGGCCGCCAACCGGCTGGTCGGCAATGCCGGCGGCAATGTCCTTCAGGGCCGGGCCGGCGCCGACACGCTGGATGGCGGCGGCGGGGTCGACACCTACCTGCACAGCGTCGGCGACGGTGCGGATCGCGTGCAGAATGCGGATGGGACTGACCGCCTGCGCTTCGTCGGGAACGACCTCTTCGACTGGGGCAACTTCGCCAGGGAGGGCGACGACCTCGTGCTGGCCGCGGTCCCAGATGCCGCGGCGGTCGCGGCGACAACCGGCTCGGTCCGCATCGAGGGGCACTACGCAGGCGCAGCGCTTGCCTATTTCGAGATCGACGTCGGCGACGCGAAGAACCTGTTCTACAGCGGCAATGTCGCGCTGACCCGGGTCTATACCCCGGGCACGCTGAGCGGCAGCGACCAGGGTGCCAACGCCGAGCTGATCATCGGCTCCGCCGCCGCCGACGGCATCGCCGGCAACGGCGGGCGCGGCGATTGGCTCTTTGGCGGGGGTGGCGCGGATTCGATCCTTGCGGGCGGCGGACACGACCGGCTGAGCGGCGACGACGGAGCGGATACCCTCCAGGCCGGGCTGGGTGCGGACACCCTGACGGGCGGGGCGGGATCCGATCGGTTCGTCTTCACCGGCATCGGCGAGGGCGTTGACGTCATCAGCGATTTCACCGGCGGCTCCGGGGGCGATGTGCTGGACATCGCCGACCTGCTGGAAGGCTTCCAGGAAGCTGTCTCCGACCTCGCCCAGTTCCTCCAGCTGGCGGAGGCGGGCACGCAGACGACCGTGCGCGTCGACGTCGACGGCGGAGGCGACCTGTTCCAGGACCTCTGCATCCTCCAGGGCGTCTCCGGCGCATCGGTGGCTGCTCTCGCCGGCGATGGAAGCCTCGACGCCGTCGCCTGACGCGACACGGCCTGCAGCAACGCTGGACAGGTGACCCGAGCTCTTATCCCCATGGCGCTCCTCGCGGCGGTGGTTGCTTCTGCGCCTGCCTGGGCGGCCGACATGGTGCTGACCTGTCCTGCCGAGAAGTTCCTGCTCGCCGGCAACCAGACCGGCGAGGTCACCGTCACGGTGACCAAGGACGACCCGGCTTCGATGCGGCTGCAAGGCCTGCTCGGGGAGGTCACCCTGCCAGCGCGCATCGAGGAGCGCGAGGGCATGGTCGGCGCCTCGGCCTACGGCACGGTAAAAATGACGATGCCGGCGAGGGCCGAGGTCGACGCCTGCCTGGAAGCGGAGCGCAAGAAGCAGCCGGGGGCCTTCGAGGACGGACAGAATGCCTACCTCGCCCTCGTCTGCCGTGGGCAGGCTTCCACCACGCCCGAGCCGGTCGAGGTCACCCTGAGCGTGGAGGTCATCGTGATGGAGCCGCCCTCGGCCATGGCCACCATCACCCGCCGCTATGCCGACGAGGAGGGGCCGGCGGCGGAGAACCACGGCGTCGAGATCATCGCCGACTGCACCCTGCAACCCTAGGACTCTGCCAGGACCTCCGGCGCATGAGCGACTCCCCGCCGGCCGACGCGCGTCCGGAGCGCATCGTCGTCAGGACGACGGCCGCGCCCTTGCACGCCTACGACCTCGAGGGGCCGGTGCAGCCCGACATGGCCTGGCTGCCGTTGAGCTATCGCCGCGAGGACGGCCGCGGGAGCTACCTCATGCGGATGCAGCCGGGCGCCGTCACCATCGCCCACACCCACCCCGGCTTCGAGGATTTCCTCGTCCTCGACGGCGAGCTGATCGATGCCGACGGGACCGTGCTCACTGCCGGCGACTTCGTCAGCTACGCACCGGGCACGCGGCACAACTCCTGGACGGAGAGCGGCTGCACGCTCGTCGTCTTCGAGTGGCGGTGAGGCCGGGCGGCGCAGGGCGCCGCTGCCCGCGCCCGCGGACCTCGTCGTGGGCTTCCGGTGGCGCCTGACGCTTCCCACCTGCCGGGGTGGAGACAAACGCGAAGGCCCCTTGACCCTCAGCGCCGACCTGACCCTGCAGGTGTTGCGCCACCGCCGGCTGGCGACAGCCTTCGGCATGGCGATCTACCTGGCCGCCTATGTCCTTCTCGACTGGGTCAGCCTGATCCACCCATTCGGAAGCCTGGCGATCACGCCCTGGAACCCGCCCGCCGGCCTGACCTTCGCCCTCTTCCTCCACCACGGCTTTCGCTTCATGCCGGCGGCGGCTGTGGCGGTCGTCCTGGCCGATGTCCTCTTCCATGGCTTGGCCGTGGCGCCGTTCGCGACCGTCGCCTCTGCCTTCGTCATCGCCGGCACCTATGCGGCTGCCGCGGCGAGCGTGCGGCGTTGGGCCGGCATCTCGCCCGGCCTGCACGACCACCGCGATCTCCTGTGGCTGCTGGCCGCCGGCGTCTGCGCCGCCACGGTGACGGCGCTGCTGGTCGTCGGCCTCTTCCTCGGCGCCGGCATGCTTCGGCCGCAGGAATACCCAGCGGCGGTCCTGCACTACTGGGTCGGCGACGTGATCGGCATCGCGGTGCTGACGCCCTTCCTGCTCCTGGTGCTCGATCCGCGGCGAAGCGACAGCCGCGGACAGGCCATGGGCGTTGCTGAGCCTCTGCTGCAGCTCGCCGCCATCGGGCTCGGCCTCTGGGTCATCTTCGGGCTGGAATCGACGGACCACTTCGAGTTCTCCTACGCCCTGTTCCTGCCCCTGATTTGGATCGCCCTGCGTCGCGGCCTCTGGGGCGCCAGCTGGGGCATCCTCGTCACCCAGCTCGGGCTGGTCCTTGCGATCCAGCTGAAGGGCGGCTACGCGCCGGACCTCGTGGCGCAATTCCAGTTGCTGCTCCTCGCCGTGGCGGTCACCGGCCTGTTCCTCGGCTCGGTGGTCGACGAGCGCCGGCGCGCGCAAGGATCGCTCCGGGACAGCGAGGCGCGCCTGCGCGCCCTGATCGGGACGGCACCCGACGCGATCATCACCGTGGACGAAGCCGGGCGGGCACACTTCGACAACCGGGCGGCCGAGCGCCTCTTCGCCGGACGCGGCCGCCCGCCGCGGACGGTCCGTGTTGGAGAGTTGCTGCCGGAACTCGGGAGCGCCGGGGCGCAGCCCGCGGCCGGGCTGGAACTCACGGCACATCGCCTCGACGGCACCACCTTTGCGGCAGAGGTGGCCATCGGGGAGGCCCGCATCCACGGCCGCCGGACGCACGTCGCCATCGTTCGCGACGTGTCGGCCCGCAAGGCCGCCGAGCAGCAGCTGAAGCGGCACCAGGCCGAACTCGCCCACGTCGCGCGGGTGCACGCGACGGGGGAAATGGCCGCGGCCCTCGCCCACGAGCTCAATCAGCCGCTGACCGCGGTGAGCAGTTTTGCCCGTGCCGCCGAGGAGGTTCTCCGGTCTTCTGCGCCGGGCCCGGAAGCCATCCGCTCCGCCATCGCCTTCATCGGGCAGGCCGTGCGGCAGGCCACGCGGGCGGGACAGATCATCCGCAGCACGCGGGAGTTCCTCCGCCGCGGCGACAGCCGCAGCGAGAAGGTCGAGCTGGCGCGGGTCTTCGACGCGGTCGGCGATCTCGTCCGCGCCGAGCTGGCGCAGAGCGGGCTGCGCCTGCGGCTGGAGACCGCGCCGCGATTGCCGGCCGTGCTGGCCGATCCCATCCAGGTCGAGCAGGTCATCCTCAACCTCGTCCACAACAGCATGGAGGCGATGTTGCGGGCAGAGCTCCGCGACGGGACGGTGACCCTTCGCGCGGATGTCGCGGCCGACGACCCGGGCGCGGTGGAGATCGCCGTCCGCGACACCGGCCCAGGCTTCCCGCCGGAGATCGCCGACCGGTTGTTTACGCCCTTCGCCACGACGAAGGAGACCGGCATGGGTCTCGGCCTGTCGATCAGCCGGTCCATCGTCGAGGCGCACGGGGGCCGGATCTGGGCGGCGCCCCAGGCGCGCGGCGCCGACCTGCGCTTCACCCTTCCGGTCTATCGCGCGGCTGGCGACGATGAAGCCTGAGCCGACGATCTTCGTCGTCGACGACGATGAAGCGGTGCGCCTGGGCCTGCAGGCGCTGCTTACCGTCCGCGGCTACCCGGTCGAGCTCTTCGCGTCCGCCGGAGCGTTCCTGGCCAGCGTTGGCCCGGAGCGCAGCGGCTGCCTGCTGGTCGACGTCCGCATGCCGGGAATGAGCGGCCTCGAGCTGCAGCGTGAGCTGAAGCGCCGGGGGATGACGCTGCCCCTCATCGTGATCACCGGCCACGGCGACGTCGCGATGGCGGTCACGGCGCTGAAGGCGGGCGCCGCCGACTTTCTGGAGAAGCCGTTCGACCCGGACGCCCTGCTGGCCGGCATCGAGCAAGCGGTGGGCCGGCAGGCGGCAGCGCCAGCGGCCGACCCGGAGCTCGCTGCCCGCCTCGAACAGCTGACGCCACGCGAGCGCGAGGTGATGCACCTGGTCGTCGCCGGCGCCTCCAACAAGGAGGTCGCGCACCGGCTACAGATCGCCTTGCGCACCGTGGAGATCCACCGCGCCCGGGTGATGGAGAAGATGGGCGCCCGCAATCTGTCCGAGCTGATCCGGACGGCGATCCGCCTGGAGCCTTCCGCCGGCGGATAGTGGTTTACCACTATTTCGCCGTCTGGCTGGCCCACCTAGCTTCGAATCAACAGCTCAACGCTTCCCGCGCGTCACCGTCGCGCGCAGCGCCATCCCTTGTCGCGCCGCGCTTCTGGGACGGGACCGTCGGGCCCGCGGACGGATCCTCGCGCGCCGATGTTCGACCTCGAGAACCTCATCAGCCTTCTTACTCTCGCCGGGCTCGAGATTGTGCTCGGCATCGACAACATCGTCGTCATCGCCATCGTTGCGGCGACGCTGCCGCTGCATCAGCGCGACCGGGCCCGGGTGATCGGGCTGTCGCTGGCGATGATCACGCGCCTGGCGCTGCTCTTCTCCATCACCTGGATCGCCAGCCTGACGGAGCCGATGCTGGCGGTGGCGGGCAAGGCCTTCTCGGGCCGCGACTTCCTGATGCTGGGGGGCGGCATCTTCCTCATCGTCAAGGCCGTGCGCGAGGTGCACGAGGCGGTCGAGGAGGCGAGCGCAGCGGCCGGAAGCCGCCGTCCGGCGGCCGGCTTCACCAACGCCATCGCCCAGATCGTCGTCCTCGACGTGGTCTTCTCCTTCGACTCCGTCATCACGGCCGTGGGAATGGCGCAGGAGATCTGGGTCATGGCGGCCGCGATCGTCGTCGCCGTCGTCATCATGCTCTTCGCCTCGCGCCCGATCATGCACTTCATCCACGCCCATCCCACGGTGAAGATGCTGGCCCTCGCCTTCGTCCTGCTCATCGGCACCGCGCTGGTGGCCGACGGCATGGGCTTCCACATCCCCAAGGGCTACCTCTACTTCGCCATGCTCTTCTCGGTGGTGGTGGAGGGACTCAACGTCACCATCGCGCGGCGGCGGCGTCGCGCCGGCGCGGCGCCGGACCTCATCGGCCACGGTCACGGCGAGGCGCGCGCATCCTCTTAGACCGGGCAGGGAGGCCTTGAAGATGCAGTCCGTCCTCATCGTCGTCGATGCAGCCGCGCAGGCAGAGGCTGCAGCCCGCTACGTCGCCGCGGAAGCTCGGGACCCCGGCGGCTGCCGCGTGCACCTCCTCAACGTGCAGGCTCCGCTGGGCGCCTACATCGCCCGCTTCCTGGATCGCGAAACGGTGCGGCGCTTCCGCAGCGAGGAGGCGCAGCGGGCGTTCGCGCCGGCCCAGCGGATCCTCGGCCAGGCGGGCCTGCCGTTCGAGACCCTGGCGCGGGTCGGCGACGAGGCCGCCGTCGTGGCGAGGACGGCCGCGGCGGTTCGCGCCGAAGAGATCGTCATGGGACCCGACGGCCCCGGCCTGGTGACGCGCACGCTGTTCCAGTGGCTGGTGGGCCGGGTCGTCCGCCGCACCGACGTGCCGGTCACGATCGTGCAGCCGCCGCGCACTGCGGCGGGGTCTCGGCACGCCTTGGATCACTGGCGCGCCGCGCTCTCCCGCTAGTATTGGCGGTCCCGTCCCAGCTCGGGGCCGCCGTTCAGACCCCGGACACGACCCAGAGGTCTCCCTCGCTGCAGCTCTGCCGGAGCGGGATGATCGCCTGGTACTCGGGCGACGCGTACCAGGCCTGCACCGCCTCCACCGACGGGAATTCGATGACGACAAGGCGCCGCCCGTCGTGCCGGCCCTCCAGCACGACGACGTCCGGCGCGCGCAGGACGAAGCGGCCGCCGAACTTCTCGATGGTCGCAGGAACGCGCGCCCGGTACTCCTGATACCGCTGCGGGTCCTGCACCCGTACCTGCGCGACGAGGTAGCCCGGCATGTTTCCTCCGTGCTCGCTGGCTCCAAACTCCGCGCGCTGACCTGCCCCAGGCCGCGGCGCGATGCAAGCCAGAGTACCTGCTTTGGGCGCTTTCTTCCCGGTGCTATGCTCGCCGGCGTCATGCGCCTCGCCGAGGCGCCACGACGACTGGCCACCAGCAGGGAGGCTTGGCCCCATGACAATTCCGCTTTCGGTGAACGGCAAGTCGTACGAGGTGGACGTCCCGCCAGAGATGCCGTTGCTCTGGGTGTTGCGCGACGTCATCGGTCTCACCGGCACCAAATACGGCTGCGGCATCGCCCAGTGCGGCGCCTGCACCGTGCACATCGACGGCCAGGCGGCGCGCTCCTGCAGCCTGGAGGTCGGCTCCGTCCAGGGCGCCGTCACCACGATCGAGGGGCTGAGCGCCAACGGCGATCACCCGGTGCAGAAGGCCTGGACCGCGCACAACGTGCCGCAGTGCGGCTATTGCCAGAGCGGCCAGATGATGGCGGCGGCGGCATTCCTGGAGGACAACCCCAGCCCGACCGACGAGGACATCATCGCCGGCATCGACAACATCTGCCGGTGCGGCACCTACAACCGCATCCGCGCCGCCATCAAGACAGCCGCGGAGGAGATGCGATGAACGCCATCCTCTCCAATGTCGGCCGCCGCACCGTCCTCAAGGGCATCGGCGCCGCCGGCGGCTTCGCGCTCGGCCTCAAGCTGCTGCCGGGCGTCCGGGCGATGGCGACCGCTGCCACCGCCGATGCTGGCTTCGCGCCCAACGTCTTCGTCAGCATCGGCAAGGATGGCCTCGTCACCATCATGGCCCACCGCTCCGAGATGGGGCAGGGCGTGCGCACCAGCCTGCCGATGATCGTCGCCGACGAGCTCGAGGCGGACTGGGCGCAGGTCAAGGTCGAGCAGGCCGAAGGCGACAAGAAGTACGGCGACCAGTACACCGACGGCTCCCGCAGCGTGGTCAAGAACTTCCAGCGCCTGCGCGAGTTCGGAGCCACGGCCCGGCAGATGCTGGAGCAGGCCGCGGCGCAGCGCTGGGGCATCGATGCCGCGCAGTGCTCGGCCCGCAACCACCAGGTGGTCCGCGCCGACACCGGCGAGGCGATCGGCTTCGGCGACCTGGTCGAGGCCGCCGCGGCCCTGCCGGTGCCGCCGACCGAGGGCCTGCGCCTGAAGGACCCGAAGGACTTCCGCTACATTGGCAAGGGCGTCGCCGGCGTCGACCTGCCGGACATGATGGTCGGCAAGGCCGTCTACACCATCGACGTCAGCCTTCCGGGCATGAAGTACGCCTCGGTGGAGCGCTGCCCCGTGGTCTTGGGCACGGTGAAGTCCTATGACGCCACCGAGGCGCTGCAGGTGCCCGGGGTCGAGAGCATCGTCGAGATCCCGGCGCCGACCAAGCCGGTGATGTTCAAGCCGCTCGGCGGGCTCGCGGTGATCGCGAGCAACAGCTGGGCGGCCATGCAGGGCCGGCGCAAGCTCAAGGTCGAGTGGGACTACGGCGAGAACGCCGACTATGACACCACCGCCCATCGCATGGCCATGCAGGAGACCGCCGCCAAGGAGGGCGACCGGATCCGCGACCTCGGTGACGTCAGCAAGGTCCTGGATGGCGCCGGCAACGCGGTGGAGGCGCTCTACTACACGCCCCACTTCGTGCACGCGCCGATGGAGCCGCCCGGTGCCGTAGCCTGGGTCCATGACGGAATGTGCGAGGTCTGGTCCTCCACCCAGGACGGCCAGGCGGCGCAGGCCACGGTGGCGGAGACCCTTGGCATCGATCCTTCGAAGGTCGTCTCCCGGGTGCCGCTGCTGGGCGGCGCCTTCGGCCGGAAGTCCAAGCCCGATTTCGCGGCGGAGGCGGCCCTCTGCTCCAAGGCCGTCGGGGCGCCGGTGAAGGTGACCTGGATGCGCGAGGACGACATCAAGCACGGCTTCTACCACTCCTCCAGCGTGCAGCACGTGAAGGCGGCGGTGGATCCCAACGGGATGCCGCAGGCGTGGCTGCACCGCTCGGTGTTCCCGCCGATCCAGTCGACCTTCGAGGCGGACGCGGTGAAGCCGGCGGGGTGGGAGCTCGACTTCGGCCTGTCCGACATCCCCTACGACGTGCCGAACCTCAGGATCGAGGCCGGCCAGGCCAAGGCTCAGGTGCGCATCGGCTGGCTGCGATCGGTGCAGAACATCTTCCACGCCTTCGCGATCAACTCCTTCGCCGGCGAGCTGGCGGCGGCGGCGGGACGCGATCCCCTGGACTACCTGCTGGCCCTGATCGGCGCGCCGCGGCACGTCGACGTCGTGGCCCAGGGCGTCAAGGAGTACTTCAACTACGACGGCGCCCTCGACGTGTACCCCATAGACACCGCCCGCCTGGCGAACGTCGCCAAGCTCGCGGCGCAGAAGGCGGGGTGGGGCAAGACCCTGCCGAAGGGACAGGGCATGGGCATCGCCGCCCACCGCAGCTTCCTCACCTACGTCGCCATGGTGGTGGAGGCGGCGATCAGCCAGGACGGCAAGCTCTCGATCCCGCGGATCACCATGGCGGTGGACGCCGGCCAGGTCATCAATCCCGACCGGGTCAAGGCCCAGATGGAGGGGGCCATCATCTATGGCATGAGCGCGGCGCTGTTCGGCGAGATCACGGCAAAGGACGGCCGCGTCCAGCAGAGCAACTTCGACGACTACCGCGTCGCGCGCATGGCCGACGCGCCGCGGGAGGTCGAGATCCATCTGGTGGAGAGCTCGGCGCCCCCGGGCGGGGCCGGCGAGCCGGGCACGCCTCTTTTCGCGCCCGCCCTCTGCAACGCCATCTATGCCGCCATCGGCAAGCGCATCCGCGAGCTGCCGATCTCGCGCCAGGACCTCACCTGGAGCTGACCGCGCGCTGAAGACGCGCCGGGCGCCACCCGCGCCCGGCGCTCTTCTTCCCGTCCGCCATCCCAGGCGCCAGCGCGCGCTGGCCATCCGGCCGCGGGACTTCGGGCCGGGAGTCACCCGTCACTGCGGGGATTTTCTTCCGACGTTCAGGTGTTGGGATCCGTTGCCGCCGGCTCCGGCGAGGCCGCTCATGCTCGTTTAACCACTTCCGGTTAATAATCTAGGCTGGTGCGCAATTCCGCCGTCGCGGCAGAGGACTCCGGTGCTCGACACCATCGAAAGACATCGGCCTGTCAGCATCGCCGCGCTGGAGATCCTGGCGGCGATGGACCGGTACTTGCGCTACAGCTTCGGCAAGGAGCGGCACGAGGCCACCGTCGCCGATCTCAACCAGGCGATGGCGCTGGCGGTGCGCGAGCGGGTCATCGACGCGATGATCGCGACCGAGCACCGCTACCAGTCGAGCGATGCCAAGCGCGTCCACTATCTCTCCATCGAGTTCCTGATGGGCCGGCTGCTCGACAACGCCCTCGTCAACCTTGATCTTTCCGAGCCCTGCCGGCAGGCCGCCGCGGCCTGCGGCTTGGACCTGCAGGCGATCCTCGACGCCGAGCCGGACCCGGCCCTCGGCAACGGCGGCCTCGGGCGGCTGGCCGCCTGCTATCTCGACTCCCTCGCGACCCTCGACATGCCGGGCTACGGGTATGGCATCTGCTACGAGTTCGGCCTGTTCCAGCAGAGCTTCGTCGGCGGCGCGCAGCAGGAGCATCCGGACCGCTGGCTCAAGGCCGGCTCGGCCTGGCTGATCGAGCGCGCCGACCTCGCCTGCTCGGTTCCCCTCTATGGCCGGATCGAGCATGGAACCGGCCCGCGCGGCGAGTACAAGCCGCGCTGGGTCGACACCCAGGAGCTCGTCGGCGTGCCGCACGACATGCCGGTGGTCGGCTATGGCGGCCGGACCGTGAACCGCCTTCGGTTGTATGCCGCGAAGCCGTCAAGCGACTTCGACATGCAGATCTTCAACCGCGGCGACTACATGCGCGCGGTGGAATGGAAGATCGCCTCGGAGACGGTGTCGAAGGTCCTCTACCCGGAGGACTCTGTCGCCGCCGGCAAGGAGCTGCGGTTCATCCAGAACTACTTTTTCGTCGCCTGCGCCCTGCAGGACATCGTCCGCGATTTCAAGACCCGCCATGTCGACCTGCGCGGCCTCGCCGAGAAGGCGGCGGTGCAGATGAACGACACCCATCCCGCCCTCGCGGTGGCGGAGCTGATGCGCCTGCTCATCGACCAGGAAGGGCTGGAGTGGCACGAGGCCTGGCCGGTGACCCAGGCGGTGCTCGGCTACACCAACCATACCCTCCTGCCCGAGGCGCTGGAACGCTGGCCTGTCGATCTGATCGAGCGCGTCCTGCCGCGGCACATGCAGATCATCTACGAGATCAACCGCTGGTTCCTCCGCGAGGTCGACCAACAGTCCCCGGGCGACTTCGACCGGCTGGCCCGGATGTCGATCATCGAGGAGCACCCGGTGCGCTGCGCCCGCATGGGGCACCTTGCCATCGTCGGCTCCCATTCGGTGAACGGCGTGGCGGCGCTGCACAGCGAGCTCATCACCAAGACCTTCGGGCGCGACTTCGCCGACCTCTATCCCGACCGCTTCAACAACAAGACCAACGGGATCACCCAGCGCCGCTGGGTGCTGAAGGCGAACCCGCGGCTGGCCGAGCTGGCGACCGCCCGGGTCGGGGCGGGCTGGATCACCGATCTGCACCAGCTGCGCGGGCTCGAGCGCTACGTCGACGATCCGGAGACCCTGCGCCAGCTCGGCGCGGCGAAGCGCTCGAACAAGGAGCGCCTCGCCGACCTGACGCGCCGGGTCACCGGCTATGGCATCGACCCGGCCTCCATCTTCGACGTGCAGGTCAAGCGGATGCACGAGTACAAGCGCCAGCTGCTCAACCTGCTCTCCGCCGTCGACCTCTATTTCCGCATCGTCGAGGACGGCCTGCGCCCGGAGATACCGCGCACCCTCGTCTTCGCCGGGAAGGCGGCGCCCGGCTATCTCATGGCGAAGCTGGTCATCCGGCTGATCAACGGGGTGGCGGAGAGAGTCAACGACGACCCGCTGGCCAGCCGCTACCTGCGCGTGGTCATGCTGCCGGACTACCGGGTCTCGCTGGCGGAGAAGATCATCCCGGCCGCCGACCTCAGCGAGCAGATCTCCACCGCGGGGTTCGAGGCGTCGGGGACCGGGAACATGAAGCTCGCCCTCAACGGCGCACTGACGATCGGCACCCTCGACGGCGCCAATGTCGAGATCCGGCAGGAGGTCGGGGCCGAAAACATGTTCATCTTCGGCAAAGCGGCCGAGGAGATTCGCAAGCTCCAGCTGCCCGGAGCCTACAGTGCCTGGGACCTCTACGCCGGCGATGCCCGGCTGCAGCGGACCATCGACGCCCTGCGAGGCGAGCTCTTCTGTCCGGGAGAGGCGGGCCTGTTCGAGCCGATCGTCCGCGCGCTGCTGGACGGCAACGATCGCTATTTCGTGCTCGCCGATTTCGCCGCCTATGTGGAGGCGAAGGACCGGGCGATCGGCGAATATGCCGACCCGCTGAGCTGGAACCGCAAGGCCCTGCTGAACGTCGCCCGCATGGGCGAGTTTTCCAGCGACCGCAGCATCCGCCAGTACGCGGCGGAGATCTGGAAGATCCGGCCTATCCCCGCCTGATCGATGCTTGGCCGCCGCCGGCGAATACCGCTGTATTCGTTGCCCGATCTTTCCCTACGACCGGCGTGCAAGCCGCTGATTCCGGTCGAATTCTTGAAACGGGACGAGTTAGTTCCCATCCTCACGGCGGGGCGAACCTATGCGTGAGGCGAGCGCTGTGGCTGGGGCCGCTCAGGAGAGAGAGTCGTGGCCCGTATTCTGCTTATCGACGACGACGAGATGCTGCGCGAGACGGCGGAGTTCGCGCTTCGGCGCGCCGGCCATGAGGTCCTGACCGCCGAGACGGGCGTCGGCGCAGCAGGGATCGTCGACCGGGCGAAGGTCGACCTCGTCATCACCGACATCCTGATGCCGGAGAAGGAGGGCATCGAGACCATCCGAGACCTCCGGCGGGGCGGCCACAAGGTGCCGATCCTCGCCATCTCGGGCGACACGCGCGGCGATGTCGGCGGCTATCTCGGGGTCGCCAAGCGGCTCGGAGCGACCGAGACGCTGGCCAAGCCCTTCAGCGCGTCCCAACTCGTCGCGGCGGCGCAGCGGTGCCTGCAAGCGGCCGTCGCGCCGGCCTCGCCCGCGTCCTGAGGGTCTCGTGAAAGAACCTAGGAGCGCGGCTCCCCCGCATCGGGGTGAAGTGCCGGGATGATGATGAAACGGGCAGTCCTGTTCCTGTCGCTGCTGTTCGGCCTTGGCGTCGGCGAGGCGAGCAACGCAGCCGAACGGCGTGTCTGCTACGTCACCGAGACCCAGGTCGGAGGACACGACCGCGGCCGGATGCTGCGCGCCGTACCCTGCAAGCGCAAGGAGCCCAAGAGCTCGGCCTCGACGGGCTCGACGCGCTGAGCCGACGCCTTCAGGACAGGCGCGGATTGGGTATTGCGCCGGTCGGACCGACTGGCCGGTCGCCGGTGATCGTCGTCCGGTGCATCAGCCGCCGCTGCCCGTCGTAGTCGTTGACGGCGTAGTGCAGCGTGCAGCGGTTGTCCCACATCGCCAGCGAGCCCTGGCGCCACCGATAGCGGCAGGTGAATTCCGGCCGCGTCGCGTGCGCATAGAGGAAGTCGAGCAGCGGCCGGCTCTCCGCCTCCGTCATGTCGGCGAAGCGCGTCGTATAGATCTTGTTGACGTAGAGCGCCTTGCGGCCGGTCTCCGGATGCACCCGAACGACCGGGTGCGGCCGCTCGACGTCCGCCTCGGCGTTGCCCCGGCTGATCTCGATGGACTGGCTGGTGCGGATCCCGGTCGGCGGGCGGGCGGCCCCGTAGACATGGCCGCTGTGCATCGCCGTCATCCCGTCGAGCAGCCGCCGCATGCCTGCGGAGAGCGCGTCGTAAGCCTCGTACATGTTGGACCACAGCGTGTCGCCGCCATGGCTTGGCACTTCCAACGCGTAGAGCACGGATCCGAGGGGCGGCTCCTCCAGCGAGGTGAAGTCCGAGTGCCAGTCGCCGCCGAAGACGCTGATGCTGCGCTCCTCGGCCTCCTTGCGGACGGCGATGATCTCGGGATGTGCCTCGAGCGGCTTCACGTAGGGCATCACCGCCAGAGGGCCGAACCGGCGGGAAAAGGCCTTATGCTGCTCCGGCGTAAGGCGCTGGTCGGCGAAGAAGATGACGAGGTGCTCGAGGAAGGCGCGGCGGATCTCGGCGAGGGTGTCGGCGTCCAGCGGCTGGGCGAGGTCGACGCCGCCGATTTCGGCACCGAGCGCGCCCGCGATCGGCGTTACCTCGATACGCGTGTAGGGTTGCATGGCCGCAGTTCTCTTCGACGAAGGCTGCAGTGAGGGGCAGCACTGTCGAAGATTGCGCCGCAGAGATCAACGGCCTCTCGCGGAACGGCACGTCTCGGCGTCACGGCGACGCGACGGTGACGGTAGTCTCCAAGGTCACCTTTTCGAAATCGCTGATCAGCGCCTCGATGCGCAGGTTCCAGTCTCCGGCCATGGCCAGCTCCGATCCCGACAGCACGAAGGTGCCCGGCGAGGTCGGCGTGGCCGTGCGGGTGATCGGCTCCATGCCCGCGCCGGCGTGCGACAGCTTCAGCTCGACCTTCAGCGCCTCGAAGGGCTGGCCGGCGGCGTCGTGCAGCATGATCTCGATCCGGTTGGTGCCCGCGACCGCCGGGCTGACCTCCACCATCGCCGCGTAGCCGCCGCTCTCGGCCATCGTGCTGAAGGCGTGAGCTTCTGCCTGATTTGCGGCCTCGTGCAGCGTCCGGGGTGGCGGGCTCTGTCCCATGAAGGCGGTGACCAGCAGGATCACCGCAACGCAGCCGAGTTCCAGCCGCACCGACAGCCGCAGCTGGCGCAACGCCGCCGTGCTTCCTTCCCGCAGCGCCGGGGTGAGCCGAAGCTTGTTCCAGGTGGCGAGGCCGAGCAGCGCCGCGAACACCGCCAGCTTCAGCAGGAGGAGCCGGCCGTAGTGGGTCCCGACGAGCCCGTGCAAGCTGCCGAGCTGCACCGCGGCGAGGACGAGCCCGGCGCCGGCGAGCAGGGCGACGACCGGCACCGCCAAGCCGGAGAAGCGCCGGATCAGCGGCGCCAGCGTGACGGGCTCGTCGTTGCTCAGCAGCACCGCGAGCGCCACAAGCGAGCCGATCCAGAAGGCGATCATCGCCGCATGGACGGCCAGCGCCGCAGACATGGCCCAGCGGGGGTCGGCGGTGGCCGCATGGCCGGTCAGCGTCAGGCTGCCGACCATCGTGATTGCTGCGAGGCCCGCCGCGGGCCAGCGGACAGACCGGGGCAGGACGAGCAGGGCGAGGACCAGTGCCGCCAGTCCCACCAATCCGACCAAAAGGCTGACCGCCAGGGTGCTCTCGGCGGCGGTGAGCCAGGCCTCTGCGCTGAACAGGGCCCCCGGGGGACCGGCCTGAAGCAGCGCTCCCTCAAGCCCGACCGCGAGCAGCGCGGTCGGCGCGGCAATCGCGGTTCCCGCTCCGAGTATCCGGCGCAGCTGCTTGTCTTCTGCGGCTTCGGCCCGGGTCACGAGCCAGATGAAGAAGACCAGACCGGCTGTCCCAAGCAGGGCGGCGGAGTAAACGGCCCGGTCGAGCACGAAGGCGATGCGCCAGGCCCGCTCACGGGCGGTGTCCTCGTCGATGCCGGCGTGTTCGGCCGGTGGCGGTTCGCTTCCGATCGAAAACAGCAGCGAGCCGGCAACCGGGTGGGCATCGAGCGAGGTGACCCGGTAGCTGACGACATAGGTCCCGGCCTCGAGCGCGGGGGGGAGGAGAAGGCTTACCTCAGGGCCGACGACCTCCAGGTCGGCGGCCGTGGTCCGGACTCGTCCGGTTCGATCGAGCACCTCCACCCGGATCGGCCGAACCGGCTCGTTGAAGGTCAGCAGCACGAAGTCGGGAGCCTGGGCCAGCACCGCGCCGTCGGCCGGCGTGCTTTCCACCAGGCCGGCGTGCGCCGATGCTGCGCGCGGGTCGAGGACCAGCGCGATGAGCGCGAATGCGGCGAGCCGCAGGATGAGGCGAGCCATGCCGGCCCCGGCGGGCGGCCGGACGCGGCCGCCCGCAGCCTGAGTTCAGTTTGCCGGGGCTATGAGCTTCAGGCCGGGTGCCGGTTCTTCATAGCTCTCCGGGTCCGCGCCTTCCGCCGGGATCTCGATCCAGCGATGCTCGCCCGTCTCGCAGGTCTGGATGACCGGAAACCACACGGTCCGGCCCGCCTCCGGCGGCAGGTCCACGTAGAAGGCAAAGGTGTCGTGATTGCCGTCGGGCAGCTTGCCGTCGCGCCACTCGATCTCACGCACGTCCTCGGTCACGGACTGGCCCAGGAGCTCGTAAGGCTGCTTCAGGGGCTCCATCTTCGTCTCGACCACCCAGTCCGGCTTTCCCTCAGGGGTGGCCTGCCGGACGTGCTCGGGAATCTGCACCCGCACCGAGGTCGTCGGGGAACCGTCGCAGCCGTGCCCGATCTTGAGCGCTGCCCTGAAGTTCTTGCCGGCGGGGGCCTCGCCGGTCTCGAATTCCACGTGGGCCATCGCCGTGGCCGCCGTGGCCAGCACGAGGCCGGCCGCCATCGCTAGGTGACGCACCATTTCGTTCACACTCCTGATCCTCTGTTGAATCGACGCGGACGGCTGCAGCGGCGCCGCCGCGGGTCGCACGATCGACGACGGGATTCAGAGCGAGGCGAGCGGGGGAGCGCGCGGTCGCGGCCGCGAGAACGCGGATCCGTCCGCCGGGTCGTCGTTGCCCACGGGCCAACGAGCCGAAGCGAACGCGGTGGTGGGCAGGGGCGCGGGCGCGACCGGGACGAGCAGCGTGGTGGCGTGCTGCAGGGTGATGCAGATGAGGCAGTGCTCGTGCGTCGTCGACGGTGCCTTGCCGGGCGCGGAACGATGATGGCCAGCCTTGGCGTGGCCTTCGGTCGCGCCCGTGATGGCCGCGCTGGCCGCCGCGAACGGGCCGGGCATCGGCACGAGCACGGCCGCGCACTGGACCAGCAGGGCGAGGATGCCGAGCCGGACGGCCCAAAGGCGTCGCACGGGGAGGGATCGCCGCGCTCGCACGCTCCACCTGTCTGCCGTGACCACCCCGGCAACCATCCAGCAACGATGGTTAATCATTCGTGACCAACTAGGCGGCCGGGCGCTGCGAGGGCGGTTGAAGCGATCATCGGACTTGGCAACACCTCGGGGCGGGGTTGCGTTCCGCCTGGAGGGGCTGCGAAACGGGGTCGGCTTCAGGCCGCCTGCACCGCCTTGAGCACCTCTCCGACGTGACCCGGCACCTTCACCTTGCGCCAGACCTCGCGGATGACGCCGCTGCCGTCGACGAGGAACGTGGCCCGCTCGATGCCCATGTACTTGCGCCCGTACATGCTCTTCTCGACCCAGACCCCGTACGCCTCGCAAACCTTGCCGTCCTCGTCGGCGGCGAGCGGGAAGGTCAGCCCGTACTTCTTCTTGAACTTCTCGTGGCTGTCGACGCTGTCGCGGGAGATGCCGACCACCGCCGCGTTCAGCTTGCCGTAGTCGGGCAAGGCGTCACGAAAGCCGCAGGCCTCGGCGGTGCAGCCGGAGGTATCGTCCTTTGGATAGAAGTAGATGACCACCGGCCGGCCGTGGAACTGGGAGAGCGACACCGTCCCGCCGCCGTCGACCGGCAGGGTGAAGTCGGGAGCCTTGTCTCCGGGCTTGAGCATGCGCGCCTTGTCTCCTTCTGGGGCTTACACCGCGCCTTGCGGGGAGGATATCCGCGCCGGCGCACCGACGATGGATTCGAAACGGCTGCGCACCTCGACCGCGGCGGCCTCCATTGTTTCCCGCAGCGCCGAAAAATCAACCGCGCCGCCCGCGCGCGCCAGGATCTGACGCATGCCCTCGGGCAGCTTCGACTCGTCGAAGCGCTTGCCGACGGTGAGCCGCACGATTCCCTGCAGCCGCCGCCACAGCCGGCCGGCCTGCGCCAGCTGCACCGCCGCGGCTTGCTCCAGGAATCCCGCCCGTCCGAGGCTCTGCAGGGCCGCGTCAATGCTCGGCGTCAGGATGTCTGGTGCTGCGGCGGCATGGTGCAGCAGCAGGTACTGGGCGATGAACTCCACGTCGAGCAGCCCGCCCGGCCGGTACTTCACGTCGAACGGCGAACGTCCCGGATTCTGCTCGGCGACCCGGGCGCGCATGTCGGCGATCTCCGCGGCGAGCTTCGCCGGATCGCGCGGGCGCGCCAGCACGGCCTGGATCGTGCGTGCAATCTCGGCAGCGAAATCGGGTTGCCCGGAGATCACCCGCGCGCGGGTGAGCGACATGTGCTCCCAGGTCCAGGCGCTCTCCTCCTGGTAGCGCCGGAAGCCGTCCAGGCTCGAGGCGATGGGGCCGGCATTCCCGGAGGGACGCAGCCGCATGTCCACCTCGTAGAGCCGCCCCTCCGCGGTCATCGCGCTGATCGCGTTGATCAGCCGCTGTGACAGCCGGGCGTAGTAGTGGATCGGCGCAAGCGGCTTGCCACCGTCGGAGAGCAGCGTGTCCCAGGACTGCGGATCGGTGCCGCTGCCGGCCGGGACATCGTAGAGAAAGATGAGGTCGAGGTCCGAGCCGACCGTCATCTCGCGCCCGCCGAGCTTGCCCAGCGCCAGCACGGCCAGCCCCTGGCCGGGCTTTCCAGCACATTGGGATCCTAAGCTTAGAATTCCACGTGGACAAGTTGTCGCG
>JADMIO011101937.1_pt1 | contig 35248 bp, 22 predicted proteins | sample 8958161 | NCBI WGS metagenome assembly JADMIO01 (sample SAMN16585339, study PRJNA669376) | soil metagenome | isolation source: Crop rotation soil | place: USA: Cullars Rotation, Alabama | collected 2011
CGCGACAACTTGTCCACGTGGAATTCTAAGCTTAGGATCCCAATGTGCTGGAAAGGTTTGGAGCTCGACCCGAAGCAACGGCCGCGCAGTTACATGCTGCTGCATCACCCGTGGCTCAAAGATAGCGATACGTTCACCCTTCAGGTATCACATGCCCATCCCGCATACAAACTGCATGCACAACAGAATGGCACGTGGCGAGGGTAGGGACGGGGAGGAGCGAGGAACAAGGCCCACGCACCTGCCTCTACGCGTCGATTCAACTCCACCTATCTTCCGCCCCTCCCCCCTTCTTTTCCGTTACCGTTATTTCTTAGACCCCTCCTTCCACCCTGCGTCCCATTTGTATGCGTGGATCTGCGAGTGCATTTCCCCTGTTGTGTAGCGTTGCGTTTATGCTTCGCAATTTGATATCATTTAATAGCGCACTTCACTCTCGCGTTTTCTGGCGTTTGATCTCCATCGCACACCTCCCGTTCTCTCAGTCCTGCCTCTTTGCCTTTACGTATTCGTTTCGTTCTTCTTCTTTTTTCCCGCTTCATTCAATGACCCATCCGCCGCGGCTAATCACACATCTCATTGCACCTTCAGACACCCGCATGGCCGCCGCGCAGGCTGTGACAGCACCGGCTCTTGTTGTAGCCTCTGTTGGCCCAATCGACGCTGCGGTTGAGTCCCAGACGGAGTCCCTTGCCGAGGTTGTCTCGCACGCGTTATCGTGGGGTTATGGTGTCAAGCGTTGCAGCCGTGTGATCGCGGAGTATGCGCTGGATCGTCTTCGCGTTGTTCTCGCTCCGAAGCAGTTTGCCTCAGGTTCATCACGCTCAGGTGCAGCGGCTGCCGCCGGTTCGGATTCCACCGCCGATGCAACCGGTTATGTGCCGCGGCCAAAGTCGATGTCTGCTGCCGCAGCTGCAGCTGCAGCGCACACTGCGATGGTACCCGGTTTCGCCGAACTCCAAGCGTTTGATGCCGGGTCTTTCAATCAAATCTCCTCCTCCTCCGCCCTCGCGCCATTGAGTGTTCACTCGGCCGTCAGCACCTCCTCTGCGCCAACCACAGGGGGCGATGTAAAGGCTAAGAAACCCGCTGGCGCGCAAGAGAAAGAAATCAGTGAAGTGAATCGATTGAGTCCGGTGTATTCGATGTGTGCCGTGTGCATACGCGATCCGATAACCGGTGAGTTGGTCGAACGCGTACTGACCGGTACTCGCGAGGTCATTCAATGCTGGAACCTGAGTGCCGGCGCTCGCAGCGGACCTGCGCACACCCTCGAACGCACATTTGAAGGACACACAGGCTCTGTCCTGACACTCTTACCTCTCACCTTACCCCTCGCATCAGCGATCGCCACGCACGTGACGGCGAAGGGCTCTGATGACGCCGATGTCAATGATGCCGATGCTGATGGCGCTGATGATCCGCATGGTACAATTCACACGCACTTTGCCAGTGGCAGTGAAGATGGCACCGTTAAGGTGTGGCCCCTCGCACTACCGTATGCGGTGGCGTCAGCACAGGCCAAGTCACTGACACGCCCGCCCGTACCGATCGTGCAGTGCGCTTTCACGTTGAACGACGCCACGCAAAGCGATGGCTTTGGTGTGACCTCGCTCGCTGCTGTGCCGCACGCGCGACTGCTCGCAGGCCAAACCGATGTGGTGTTGTACGATTGCGTGACGCGACAAACACTCGCACGATTTGAAGGGCACACGCGGGCTGTCACGAGTCTTGCGGTGCACCCAACACCCGATTGTCTCGCTTTCCGCCTGTGGAGTGGCAGTGCAGACTCCACGATGCGGTCGTGGAAGTGGAACACACCTTCAGCCAGTGCCAGTGGTGGCAGTGCTGGCAATAGCGGTAGTGTCAGTCTCAGTGCGGTGTCGTGTTATCCGCTGCGCGACAAAGTCTCTGCTCTGATAATCGTGGCTGTAGCAGAGCTTCCCATACTCGCCGCTGCCGTCGGTAACGATGTCTTGCTCCTTCGGGAATCCAATACGCCCACTAAGTCTACGCCTGCTGCTCCAGCTGCTGCTGCCAGTACGGTAGCAACGGCGGCGACCACGACGATGACGACGCTCGCTGTGATGAGAGGTCACGCCAATACCGTGCGTACGATCATGCGGCTGTCTGATGCACGACTGATCACTGTCGGTCTCGATCGCAGTCTTCGGGAATGGAATATACTTGGTTGTGCGTTTCCCGAGGCGCCAGTCACTGCCCCGAAAGAGTTGAGTCCCGTCTCGAGCCACGGCGGTTTGAGCGCGCAGGTGTGTTGCTTGGTCTCAATCGACGTTGATACGCTACGCAAACAGCGACCGCAATCCACTGTGCTCCCTGCTGCTGCTGCTTCCGCCGCATCCGCTGCAGATGATGGGGACCACAAAGTACCCGCCGCCGCGTATCAGGCTGCATTGGCCGCTGCCGCAGCAAAGGCTGGAAGTGCAGGTGCGCCCGCAGCGGCAGCTTCCGCAAGTGCTGATGCTGCTAGCGGCACGCAGACAGTGTTGGTTGGCGGCGGTATGTTTCCCTCCGTCACCTTTGCAGTCGGCACAAGTGGGCGGCCGCCGGGTGCACCAGGTACACGCGCGATCGGGAAGTTTTTCACATAACAACTCTCACAAATGCAAACCTCACGTGAGCCACGAATACCGCCCGACTCGACCCGACTCGAGGTTAGTAGTCCTCCTTCGCCATTGATTGTTTGATCGTTCTGTGTCCCCCCCCCCCCCGCCTTCACGCTTTGTTTCGTGCTTTCGATCGATTGAGCTATTGTTCGTTGTTTCTAATGTCTTTTGCTGGGTTGTGTCAGGTCTTTTTTTGCCTGTGAAACTCACACAGGGCAATGGCCGCGGTAGCCGCGACCGCAACGGCAAGCACTTGCAGTCCCAGTACCGGTGCCAATAGCAGCAGCGCCAGTGCTGCTGTTGGTGTTGGTAGCGCCGTCAGCGGTGACGTCAAACTCCCTGTGCAATCGCCGGCCCTGGTGTATTGTTCGTGCTCGTGTTGCGGTATCTTCCCGCCGCCACCCACCGCCAAGCCCCTGCCTAAGCCCAAGCCTAAGCAGCAGACGTTGCAGAAACCATTTTTATGGAGTTGCGAAGTGCTGCATTCCTTGATCGGAGCCGTTCGCAATTGGGCCAAAACCGCCATCTTCACCTCTGGTGTCAGTGGCAGTGGCAAGAAGAAGGCCTCCCGCGCAGTACCGGGTGTGGACGGTTTTATCGCTGATTTGCTGTTTGTCGCCTGCGGTGTGCGCTCTGCAGCGCTTTTGGATCTGCCCGTTTCTCCGATTTCGGTGTCGGCTCTGTTACACTCTCTGTCTCAGAGCGTTGACGCGGTGTTTGGCACACTGCGAGCTATCGGTGTCATCGCTGCGTCCCGCGTCGCTCAGGGCAACGCCAAACAGAGCGCACCGACCACCAGCGAGTGCTACGCCGTACTCGTGGCACACCCGTCACGCTGTGTGGCCGCTCTCGACGCCGACGTCGCCAACAACTTTGCCAGCAAAGTCTTGGTCAATGTACACCCTGAATTGGGCGTCAAAGGAGGCACCGGCCCGCTCACACTCACCGCTGAGTCTGCAGTCCTATCCGCGGCTCGCGCCACTGTCACGGGCCAACTCGCTCTGGTGTATCAGGTGTTGCGACCGCGCTTATGCGGCGCCGTGTCCGGTGGTTCGCCCGCTCTGATTGGCTGGCCACTTGTCACACCTGCCGCAGCGTCGCTCTCGCTCACGAGTGTTGTCGGATGGTTCTGTTCGTACGCCGTCATCTATTGCTTTGTGCCGCCCAATAGCAATCCCGCCGCTGCTGCCTCTGCCGCTGGAGCAGCAGATGCCAAGGCTGTGGCTGCGTCCACGGCATCGGCCACGAACTGTTTGTCGAACGTGCCTTTGCGCGTGTACACTCTCAGCGTTCCTCTCCGTTCTGCTGAGCTCAAGAACACTCCGCTCGCAGAATCCTTTACTCACTCCTATTTCACTGGGAAAAGCGCCGCCGCTCTGAAAGTGTGTAGCTTCTCTGTGCCCTCCGCACTGGACACTCCGAAGCACTCAATTTCTGCGTCCAAAACCGCGGGTCGTTTATGCGCGGAGCTGTCGCAGCGGCTCGATGCGCTGTGTTGCAATTGCAATCTTCCTATCAATCCCCTGAGTCGCGGCGCGGTCGGCGGTGCTGCACCGCGTTGCCGGCGTCAACTCTTTGGTGAACCCACAGTGTCCGCTACAGAAGTCACACTCACCTCTGTTGCGATGTAATCCGATAAGGATTCCTTTGTTTTTCATTGCTTCTGTTGTTTTTGGCTTTGCCTTTGTATTGTGTTGTTCGCTTGTTGTTCTTGGCGAACTATTTCACGTTGACACTAATTGCCCGCCCGCGAATTTTGCTTGTTTGGTAATAGGATTCGCGGCGGGCGATCATACGAACCAAGCGACCCTCTCGCTCGCACCAGAAACACTGGTGGCGTGCGACCAACGTGAGGCTGTGGCAGGTTTTGCAGCTCTCAACACGTCGAACGAACGACACAGACAAGAGTTACTTCTGCTGAGTCGCTATCAAAGACATGTTTGCTCCCAATTCGAATCCGAGTGCTCTTCCCCTTTCCAATCCCAATCCGGCGTTTGCCGCGCTCGACGCAGCGGTCAAACGGCCCGCCGGAGGGGCAGTGGCGGTTGGCCAACCATCCGCTGTGCCCGCTCTGCCGCCGGGTTTGCCTGCGCTGCTGACGCGCTTGGATCAGTGGCGGATGTATTTGGGCATAATACGTGGCGCACGCATTGGGCCGCCGCCGGTGCCTCCACTGACGTCGGCACTGTCGTGGGTGGTGCATCCACACCCAACCGTCGCCGCAGCCGCACTCCTTAGCGACACCAACGAAAAGGACGGCAAAGAACATACACGCCGACTTGCGGCTGGCGCTGCTGCTGGTGCTGGCCCTAGCGCTGGAGCCGTCGCTCTCCCTGGCACCGCGACTGGCGGGATAGCGGCACTTGCCTCAGTGGGTCCTGCGTCATCGGATTGGAGTGTTGCGATCACTGACTTTGAGCTGTCGCTGGAACACGTCAAAGAACTGGTGGAAGCGTTGCACCACTCCAGTGCGCAGGGGTTAGCATTGCGTAACTGCCGCCTCAATTTTCTGTCCCTTCAGCTGCTAACTGAACGACTCAAACCACCCTCCGGAGCCGCATCTGCATCCCCTGCCAAACCCATCAAATCATCTGATTTGTTGGCCGATTCCAAATCCGATTCCAAATCCGAACCCGCCGGAACCACCGCCGCATCGCCATCACCTGCCGCCAGCGGGGGCACTGGCGGGGCGGGAGCAGTCGCAGCCGCAGCGACTGGTGGAGTGAATGGGTATCGGTTATGCCGTTTATCGATTGAGGAGAACGATCGGTGGTTTGGAAATATCGGAGCAAAACTGACCGCCGATGTAGTACGTGCCAACCCGCATTCGCTGCATACGCTTGCGCTTTGGAAGAATGCGATCGGCGTACAGGGCGGTAAGCTGATCGCTCATATGCTTAAGTCCAATTCGAGTGTGACGGTGCTCGATCTCTCGAACAACAGCATCGGAGTTGACGGCTGCAAAGCGCTCGCAGATGCGCTCTGTATCAACCGATCCGTTACCTCTCTCAACGTCGCTTCCAATGGCATTGGCGATGTCGGCGCACTGGCACTCGCAAAAGTGCTCGCCACCACTGCGTGTGTGCCCGTCGCCACTGCCCCACCACCCATTGCCGACGCGCTGGTTGGCACCGGCGCGATCGCCACACCCGCAGTCCCTTCACCGGCCGCTCTGGCCCCGTCCGCGGGTGCTGCGACAGGTGGTTCGGCGCCGATTCGCTCACTGAACCTGCAATGGAACGGTTTGGGTGACGACGCAGCCAGTGCGATCGCCGAGTCACTCAGCTTCAATGGTACACTGACGCACTTGGACTTGCGATGGAACTCGTTGGGTGAAGACGGGTGTGACTGTATCCTGCAGGCTGTCGGTCGCAATCATACGATTCGGTCGTGTCTGTTGGTCGGGTTTGCCACCTTTCAGCTGTCGAATGTGCAGGGCGCACTCGACCTGTTTTGCTACCGCAATCGCGAACAACAGAAACGACTCGCGCTTCAACCCATACCAACATCCAAACCCCCACCGATACCAACGGCCGGGACCTCATCAGCTGCTGCTTCCAGTTCTGCGATGGCCAACTCCAAACTGCCAACCCTTTCGGAAGGCAAATCGGAGGGCCTCGCTGGTAGCGGAGGAGCTCCCGGTGCGGCGCTGACCATCGATATCGTCACCGCAAATGGGTCATCGTCTGCTGCCGCTGCGGGCGGTGGTGATGCTTCCAGTTCTACTGGTCTGCTCGGTGTGCCGACCACACCCGTTGCCGGGCGGCGGAGTCAGGTGGTTGTTGTGGAAGAGATGGAGGATATTGGTGGCCGGTCTCGCGGTCGAGCGATGGTCAAGCTCGGCGGATCGAGCAGTGCCGCTGCGGACGGAGAGATCATCAGTAGCATGGGAGGCGGTCGGTCGAGCATCGCGTCGCTACGCTCCACGCGCGGCTCCATTCTGGTGCTCGGGCAGGAGCAGCGCGAACAGGCAATCAAAGGCGAACAGGCCGCAGAGAAGGAAAGCGCTGAAATCGAAAAACAATTGCACACGCAATTGCAAAACGTCATCGCAGAAGAGACGCGCGCAGATTCCACCACCGCCACTGCCGGTACTGCCGCGGCCTCCTCAGCTCCAACCGCTTCTGCGACTACAGCCAGCGCCGGACTGAGCGCGCCCACTGCTTCAAGCCCTGCCACAGCTCCCTCTGCTGCGACGAGTGCCTCGCCTGAGGCGGTGCCGTCTGCTTCCTCCGCGTCTTCCGCTGCCTCTTCTTCCACGTCCTCCAGCCCCTCAAAGGAGCCACCTTCGAGCAGTGCGCCAGCAGTAACTGCTTCTGCTGCTTCCTCCTCTTCGAGCGCGTCGAGCTCAACCGCTGCCGCTGCGTCGAGCTCATCATCCGCCGCTATTGCGGCTTCCGCTGCAGCCTTTTCTGTGGCCGTTGCCTCGTCCTCGTCATCGGCGTCAGTATCCGCCGCTTCGAAAAAGCGTGGGAGCATGAAAGCTCACAACCGTTTGAAAGCGCCGTCGAAGCTGACGCACGTGGCGGGTCGCCAAACGCGCGCCGCGACGCTGGCCACGTATCCATCGGCGTATCCGTCTGGTTACGGTGCTGCACCGGGAGTGCTAAACATTAACGATTCCGAAGACGACACCGACACTGACACCGCTTCGGACTCGGAACACCGCAACGCTAAAGGCAATGCCAAAACCGCTGAAGACGATGACGAACCACAGTCCGCCTCGCACTTGGCTGGTGCGCTCAAGAAACGCACCCCCAAACCCAAACGGCTGCCTGCCATTACTGCTCCGAAAGACGAACGCAGCGGTGACGGAGGGCATCAAAGCGATGAGGACGCAGATCGCGTGCGCCGTAAAAGCGCCGCGAATGTCCGTCCTTCGGAGGTACCGCACCCGGCCGGCAGCGCAGAAGCCGCCGCGGCTGCCGCCAAACTCGCCGCTGCGACACGACTGAGTCAGAAGCGTCGCAGTGTGAAGCCGCATCGCAGTGTCGGCGATTGGGCAGAGCTGTTAGGCAACACCAAGAAAGGCAGCAAAGAACAAATCGCCGCACTCACTGCATTTGCTGAGGCTGTCAAAGAGGAGCACGAACAAGACGCTAACACAAAACCCACTGCAAACACCGATGCAAAAGCTAAGGCGTCGACGGCTCAAACCGCTTCGGGCTCAAAACCGGAATCCTCGCCGTCGTCCTCCGCTGCCGCCGCAGCGAGCCCTTCCACTCCGGCGACCACCCCCGCCGCCTCCACGCGGTCCCCCGGTCCGCTTGTGCGTTCGCAAACTCACAAAATCATGCCGGGCACGAGCGCTGACGATTCCTCCACGAGCGCTACCGTCCGCGCTCGAAAGGCCAGCGAGCAGGAACGCCGCGTTCGCCTCATGAACGCCGCAGAGGAAGAACGCAAACGGGTCACCTTCGATGCCAGTAAACGCCGCGCTGCGGCGGCTTTGGTTGGTGCGGGGTTAGAGCCCAGTGCTGCCACACGCGCTGCAGCCTCTGCTGCTGCTGCGATGGGTTCCGTGCCCAACGCTGCCACACTGCTCGCGACGGTGCTCGAACAGGAGGCAGAGATTCGTCGCCAACACATTCAGATCCGAAAACTCAAAAAACAAGCCAACGGCACGGGCATGCTCGGCAGCTCCGCGGCCGTCGGCTCAGGAGGCAGCATCGATTCCGCTCCCCTCACCGCTGCCTTCACGCAGACCATCGTCGAGCAGAAACGTACGATCAGTGAATTGCGCGCCGCGCTGGACCACTCGCAGCGCACGCTGCAATCCGCTCGCGATCACACCGCCACACAACAGCACGCTCTGATTGAGATGCAAGCCGTTGCCGCAGGTTTGCGTGCCACGATCGAGCAGAAGCAGTCCCAACTCGCGTTGTGTGCCGATACCATCCACCACCTGACGTGGGCAGCGGGTCACGCTGCGTGCCACGACAAACGCGTCGCCGATATGCAGAGTCAGATTACGCGTCTGAAGAGTCAGCTCTCGAATTACCGTTTGATCGATGAGCAGCAGCAAAAAGCAGCCGCTGAGAAGCTTTTGCAAAACAAAACCACCAAAAACAGGAAACTGCTCAATCAGCAGGGAAACAAAATCGTCACCAAAAACTTTGATTCACTCAAACTCGCCGCTGGCGCTGGACCCCTACGCCGCAACAACTCTGCCGCTACTCCCGCTCCCACACCCGGTCGCCCGGCAGCGCAATCGTCAGGCGGTGATGGTGTTACGAGCATTCCGCGCGCTGCCAACGCTACTAAACACCGCCGTACCGGCTCGAACTCGATCACCGCCGCGTTCGAAGCAGCAGAAAAGGATAAAAAAGTTGTGACCACGACCGCCGTGGAAGACGGGACGCTTTCTATGGACGATATCGATGCAGTGCTCACCGTACGACTGCGCACGCGCACGGAATCGCTCTTTGGCGATAAACCCAATCCCAACGCACAGCAGGACGATGACGACGACGACAACGACGACGCTGATGGTTCAACAGACGACCCCGCCACTGCTGCGGCCGAGGATTCGAAAGAGGCTTCACCCGCGCCTGCAGCCACTGCGACATCGCCCACTGCAGCAGCGGCATCTGCAGCCACACCCGCAGCATCGGCTGCGAAAGGCCGCACCGCCGCTGGAGGCGCAGCACCTGCAGGTGCTGGCAGTGGCAGTGGCGCATTAGAACTCGAGCTTCAAGCGATGCCGGACATGCGTCATCTCCCGCAATTCAAGACCGTACCTGCGGCCGCGGCGGGCGCCAATGGAACCGCCTCCGCTGCTCCCACTACCGCCCCACCCACAACCGTCACCACACCTGCAGCCACCGGCGCTACAACCCCCGCGACTGCGGATGTCACGATTGTACCCCGTCACTTCGGCGTGTAACCATCGTGTTCCATCGCTTTCTTCGCTGTGACGCGTTTTGTTTTTCGAATACTTCCCATTTGCTACCTTATGTTGTGTTGAGTCGCATCTCTCTCGCTTTTTTGTTGCGGCTGTTCCCGCTCTCAGTCGCTCTTTCCCTCTTTCCCTCTCTCGATCTCTCGCTCTCTCCTTCTCTTCTTTCCCTTTGTACTTTCCGCTCCGCTCTGCCGGCTGTAATAGTTCGCGCATGTTCTTTCTGCCCTGTAGCTTCCGGTTTGTTCGACACACCCTTGCTGCCGTCTGACTGGCTCATTCCTCAGAGACCCCAGACTCTTTTCCATTTGTTGTTTCCACGCCCACTTCTCACCCCTCGTCATCTTCCTTTCCCCTTTCCCCTCACTTTTTAAAGACAATGCAATCTTGCTGACACTTTGCAATGAACATTGCTCACCTGCTCACCTCATGACTGGTTTCTGACTGTTTTTTGCAGTGTGATTTTGGTGTGCGACCTCCCGTGTGTGAGCGGAGCCCAAAAATCGTTGTTGTGTGTAAAACGCTATTAGTTCTCAAATCATCTTATCGCTCCGATGTTTAACGCCGCCGTCACCGATCGCACTGCGGGTACACTGGCCATTGATCTCGACATTCTCGGAGATCGCGGCGCTGACCCACAATTGGCACCCACTCCGCTGGCAGGTCGTGTCCACACGTACACTCACGCCAACTGCAATCACGCCAACGGCCACTCCCATGGCCATGGGCTGATTACTCCCAACGGCAACTCCGCAAACGGCCATTACGCCACGAAAACCGATTCGCTGCTTCCGTTGCCAAACGGCTCGAGTGAAGGGTGTTCGGATGCATCCTCTCGTTCGCGTACACCGTCGTCGACCTCTTCTTCTGTTTCGGTCGCAGCGCCTGCCAAAACCGCGATTATGGCCTTTAAAGATCCCACTTCCGTGTACCGTGCGCTGGTGGCGTCCGGCGAGCAGAAGTGCGCCATGCCGTGGCACACGTGCTTCAGCCTCGGCGTGTCGGCTGGCGCTTACATTGCTATCGGTGGTCTGCTTAGTATCGTCGTGGCCGGTGGGCTGTCAGCGGATTCCAAAGGCAATGCCGTACCCGTGGGTGTCGGACTCGTCAAGTTCGCCGCCGGCGCCGTCTTTCCGGTCGGTTTGATGCTCGTCGTGATGACGGGCAGCGAGCTCTGCACTGGTAACATGCAGAACGTGCTGTTTGCGTTGCTGGGCGGTACGGGCAGCGGCAGTGCCGGGCGTCGTGTGACGTGGCGCGACGCCGCAAACAATTTGTTTTGGAGTTATGTCGGTAATCTCGCCGGTTCGCTGCTGGTAGCATACTTCTTTGCATACCTCACCGATACGGTGACCGCTGAGCCGTGGAAAACCTATACCCACACCCTGGCGCTGGGCAAACTGGTGCCTCATTGGGGGCGGCTTTTCTTGAAAGCGGTTATGTGCAACGTGCTCGTTGGACTGGCCATTTGGTTCTCAGCGGCTGCAGAGGATGTGGTGGGTAAAGTGCTTGGTATTTGGTGGCCGATCTTCACGTTTGTAGCGTGTGGTTACGAACACAGCATCGCCAATATGTTCTTTATCCCTATTGCTATGCTCAACTCTGCACCCGGACTGGCAGGCAAGACCTTCATTGGCGCCGACGACTTCATTGCGCATAACCTGCTCCCCGTTACGGTCGGCAACTTTATTGGCACTGCTCTGCTCAATGCCGTCTTCTATTATGCCGCTTACGGATGGACCAATCCGTGGGCCGCCGCCACTACCACGCCAGCAGCGGCAGCGGCGTCCGCTGCGACCGCCGCACCCACCAAGCCCGCCGACACCGCTTCCTCCGGCCGCCCCTAAATCTGTGAGATTTACTTTCACAGTTGGTGGTGGGTGTGATGTTTTGTTGCTTTTGTTATTGGGTTCGAATTCCCTTCATTCCCGTCATACCTTTAGCATTTCTTTTTCGTTCTCGTTTCCCCACGCGACCTCCTATTTTGACTCAATCTCGCAATTGACTTTCTCCCTTCCTTTCCGATTCAATCCGTTGTCGTTTCGACGTGCGACACCATCGCTTGCATTCTTTTTTATTGTCACTTGACCACTTTTTGCTCATTGATTCAACGCAACCGCCCGCTTTGTCGCTCCTCCTGTCAAAGGCATGTCGGCATTCCCCCTCCGCCCTTTATTTTTTGGTTTCTTTTTCTTTCTTCAATCTTCCATTGTTTCACTGCGCTCTTCGCTCTTCTGGGCTTTCTGTCATCTGCCCGTTCTGCGACAATTTATCAACATTCTGTCCTGCTCTCTGTCTGCTTTCACGCCCTATCAATTCACTTCAATTATACCCTCCCCCCCCCACAGTTTCATATTATTTTCCTATCTTTCTGTCGCTTGGCATTCTTCGTCCTGCCTGGCCTGCTTCTCTCGCTTCTCCGATTCTTTTTTTCTTTGCGGATTTCATCCCAAAACAACTCAAATCAATCAAAGTCACATCAAATCAAATCGATCAACTCTTTGAAATGCTCTCCGTTTCATCGGTTGGTAATTCGATTTGGCTCTTGTCATCTCTGTCTGTCTGCGCGTCTCCAATGCGCGCGGAAATGTTATGTTTGTTTGTTGATCTGTTTCTGGCGCTTGCCTGCACGTAGTAGCTTGACGCTCGTGTATTGTTTGCTTGTCACGTCGCAAGAAACAAACGCCGTCAAACTCACTCGCTGCCCGCAACTCTCCATAAAATAGTTTCCTTTCTGAATGCTCACTTTTTCCTGTTCTCTCCTGCCCCGTCCTTTAGCAGCACAAGGCATCCGCTATCCGAAGGGCTACTAATTCGGCTCCCGCAGGGTCGGGTGCTTCTGCTATTAGTCGTACGAGTGATGACGGAAGTGTATCATTTGGAACGCCACGTATGGGCGTGGATCGTTGGAGGCGTGTTTGCAGCACTGGCATGTGTATTGAGTGCTCACACCATCGTGCAGACGTGGCGTCTCAACTCAATTCCAAACATTCGACGCTGCATCATTCGTATTCTATTAATGGTATGTTTGTGTGAGACACGCATTTCCTCAAATGCTCACTCGCTCTCTTCACACGGAACAGTGTCCGGTATACGCCATAGAGGCGTGGCTCGGTTTAGCCCTCAAAGAGGAAAGCTTTTTGTTTGATGTTTTACGTGAGGTATGTTACTGGTTCTGCCTCACCCGCACCACTCCCTCTCGCTCAGTTGATCTCATGTCTCTTTCTCTCGCTGCCGTTGTGGCAGTGTTATGAGGGGTTTGTGATTTGGTCCTTTTTCAGTTTTTTGTTGGAGTTTATGGGCGGTGAAGCGGCTGTCGTGAGTTTACTGAGCAACAAACAAGCCGAAGCGCATCACATGGCTCCATTCAAATGGTGTCTGAAGCCCTGGTCTGTCAGTGACTCCACGTTTGTTCGCCGAACCAAATTCGGTGTGCTGCAGTACGTGCCGTTGCGACTGGCGTGTGCATTGCTTTCGTTGATCGCACAGCAGTTCGGGTTTTACGGCTCTGGCGAATTCGAGCCACAGTACGCGTACCCGTGGCTGACGCTCATCACGAACTGCAGTCAGATATGGGCCATGTATTGTTTGGTGTTGCTGTATCACGCTTCAATTGATTACATCGCGCCCATTAAACCGTTCGTCAAGTTTCTATGCGTCAAAATGGTCGTGTTTTTCACGTTTTGGCAGAGCGTCATCATCGCGTTGGCAGTGTACGCGGGGAAGATTACCGACACCGAAACGTACGACACCGAACAGATCAGTGCTGCTCTCCAGGACTTTCTGATTTGTATCGAAATGTTTATCGCTGCCATTGCTCATGGCTACGCGTTTCCGTCGCACGAATTTCACGACGAAACACAAACCGGTCCTGCGCTGGGCCGTATTTCCTCGGTCTTTGTACCCACTGACATCGCCCAATCCGTAGCCGAAATGGGCACACACGCCGCGCGTGAAGTTCACGCCGCAGCCAAACGAGCACTCCCGACGCTGCCGCCCATGTCAGGCTGGGGAGTCAATCAGAACCAGAAGCTGTTGGCCGAAGTGCGCGAACGCGAGCGACAGCTCGGTGTGGCGGGCCACGGCCCTGGACCTGTCACGCCTGGCAGCGGCCGTGGCAAAGCGGGCATGAGCCTGGGCTCTGAGCGCTCGGCTGCCCCTTCGCCCCTACCTCCGCCGCCGCTTATCGCGTCGGGCAGTAATGCCGGTGGCGGCAGCAGTGCAGGCAGCAGTGTGAATGGTCTCGAAGCGTTGGCCATCGCTGACGATCGCCCTTCCGCCGGCCACGGCTTCGACTCCCTGCCCGCGAGTCCCGCCAATCGTGATCTGCACCCCAGTAACGCCGCAAACCCCTTTGCACATGCAAACGGAAATTCAGCTGCTGGACCAGCTGTGGGTGAGTGGCGAGCACTGTAGTGCGCTCATGTTGTTGCCTGCGCTTTCACTTTTTTCTCTTGTTTCTTGGTTTCTTGTTTTTCCCTTTTTCGTCGCCACCCAAATAGCTGTTACTCGCTTGAGTTAACGGCTTGCGCCATCCCTCAACACATTGACGACACCCCTGCATACCACACTTGTCATTGTCCCGATTCAGCAATTTAATTTAATATCTCTCGATCCAATTGCCATTCCCCGTTTCTTTCCAGCAATTTTTGTCTCTCGAAATCCAGAAGATACTCGTAGCCACACTCGGCTTCTTCTTCACGGTCTGATGCATCTTTTTTGGTTTGCTCGCTTCTGCTGCTTCAGACGTGCGTGAGTGTGGATGGGTTCGAAAAACGATTCCAAGCAAAGCGGAGGTGCGAAGGACGAAGGCGCCGGCGAGCGTGCCCGTTCCTTGATCCCATACGCGTGTCTGTACATCGACTCGACGTGGTCTGATCTGATGGCCGCGTACGCCAGTACCTTTACCGGTGCTGATGCATCACAGCTCGAGAAAGCCATTGCCAAGCGATGGGTGCAGGGCAACGCTGGCGCCGGCACAGGCACACCCTCGAGTGGTCCGGTCGATCCGGCTCATGTGATGGTGACGCTGTCGGTGCGTACGGCATTGGATCTGTTTCTGCAGGTGCACAAGTTCCCGCGCGGCTCTCATGTGTTGATGAGCGCCATAAACATTCCTGATATGAGCGTTGTGTTCCGCCACCACGGGCTGGTACCCGTACCCGTCGACGTTGATCCGCACACCTTCTTACCAGACCTCACACTCGCCGCCAAGCTCTATTCACCCGGCAAGACCGTTGCGTTCTGCGCTGCACACGTGTTTGGCCGTCGCTTCGCCATGGAGCCGATCCTCGAGTTTTGCAGTGCTCGCAAATTAGTCGTTATCGAAGACGCCGCTGAAGCGATGAGCGGCTTCGGATATACCGGTGACGCGCGCAGTGACATCAGTTTCGTGTCGTTTGGATCCATTAAAGTCGCTACCGCGTACGGCGGTGCCATTTCTCGCGTGAAATCTCGCGGTGTGATCGATGCGATGCGCAGTCTGCAATCGGGCTGGTCGACGCAAACGCGTTGGATGTGGTTTTCCAAAGTTATGAAAAACACGCCCGTCATCAGCATTCTCAACGTACCACTACTCACTGCGGCAGTGCAAAACACCGCGTTTTGGTGCGGAATCGACCACAAAGCGATTGTCGTGTCGCTTCTGCGCGGCTTTCCCGATCGGTTGATCGAGCGATTGCGCACCAAACCAAGTGCGAGTCTGCTCAACTTCTTGAATCGCCGTCTGACGCAGTTCGATGCTGGCAGCTTCCAACGCAACACCGACAAATGCCATCTGATGTCTGCGCTGCTCGGCAACCCTCTGCCCGCAACCACCGCTTCCAATTCGCTGACCGCTGCGGCCACTGCCAAAGTGGTTGAATCCAATCCGCCGGTAACGCCGAGCTCGTGCGTGGTACCGGGCGGCGGTGGAGTGGCCACCAACTATTGGTTGTATCCGATTGTGGTGTCCGAACCCGCCGTTGTCATCACCGAACTCACGAAACTCGGAGTTGATGCATACCGCGGGGCCACACAGCTCGCGATTGTGCCTGCTCCGCCAGAATGGAAGGCCGTCATCGACGATGCCAAAGCGGCCTCTGCCGCCACTGCCACTGCCGCTGCCACTGCGAGCACTGCTTCTGCCGCTGAACCGTCCACTGCAAGTGCCATCGGTACGGGCGGTGACGATGGGGTGTCGCGTTCGCTTCTGCCGGTAAACGCGCAGTATCTGATGGACCACATCGTGTATCTGCCAGTGCACAAGCACGTGCCAGATGCGGAGGTGCGCAAAATGGCTGCCACTGTACGGTACGTCCTCAAACGGTACTCGCCGGTGCCGCCTTCGTTTCCGGTTATCCCCAGCAAACTCTAACCCGTCTGCTGGGGCTCTCCTGAACTCGCCACCTTTGCAGCTGGCCATGAACCAATTTTTCTACTTGATCGTTTGTCGTTGTTTCAGTCTATCCGCTCTCAAATCGCATTGTTTGTTGCTTTTTTGTCGAAATACTCCTGCTCCTCACCTTCTCGCCTGACTGATCACCCGTTCATGCTCTCCATTTCTGTCAGTCCGTTGAGGCGGCTACCGGCAATACGCAATGAGCGGAGGGCAAGCCGCCATTAGCCTTCCGGCGGCTCAGCTTCATCCGGAAGTGATGGCTTTGCTGCATCGCTTGTATTCCCGCGCAGACACTGCCAGTGGCACAAGCAGCAGCAGCAGCAGCAGCAACAGCAGCAAAGGTTGCCATTTGGAGCAGACGTTGCAGCGCTTGGCCGCACCTCCTGCTCTGACGACATTGCGTGTGAACACCTTCAAAGTATCCCGTGCCGCATGTCAGACCGTGTTGCAAGCTCATGTTAATCGCACGTTCTTGTCGGCGACAGTAGCAGCTCCCAACCAATCGTCCGCCTCATCCTCCTCCGCCGTTGTACTCGCCGCTGCTGCTGGTTCGACTTCCTCCGCGTCGACTGCAGTGTCTCCGCACTCCTTATTTGACGACGTACTGACACTGCCGTGCACCGGCCCGCACTCCGTTGTGCCGGTCGCACCGCCATCCCCAGCAGCCGCTGCGGTGTTTGTGGATCGCACGTGTGGCTGTAGTGTGTTGCGAGGAGCACCGGTGTTTGCGATGGGCACTGTTGCTGCCGGTGCAGCAGTGGCCGACGGCAAAGCTGTGTCGGTTTATATGCTTATGAATGACAAAATGCCCGCTGGGAATGACTCCACTGCGGCTGCCACTTCGTCCGATGCGACTGCAGTGAGTTCCGCCGTATTCGTGGCCAATGGCGTGGCACGGATGAGCGCCGATGTTTTGAACCAGCGCTTGTGGCACGCCCTGCGACGCCGTCCAGGAGATGCTGACGCCGATCTCGAGGCAGACGACGATGCAGAAGGCGATACCGACAGCAGCATACCGCTCGCTGCAGCTGCTTTAACCGCCATCACAGCACCACCCGCGGCGGCCACCGCGACGCGCGCAGTTGCGGCAGTGGCGCAGGGCATGATAGCAGTGACGATTACGGACGCGATCTATCGCTCTCCGTCTCTGTACGCAATCGAAAAGGGTCAGTGCCAGTGCGGCTGTGGCTGGCAGTCGCGAACGGGCACTGTATTGTTGCAAAACATACCGTCGATGTGTGCCGTCCGCGCACTCGCGCCGCTTCTGGGAGAGCGCGTGCTCGATATGTGCGCCGCGCCGGGCGGAAAGACTTCGCACATCGCCACACTCATGTCCAGCACTTGCTCCACTCCGTCTGGCAACACCGCCAAGACCAACGCCGGCGTCCTGATTGCAGTGGAGAAGCATCCAATCCGTGCGGCATCGCTCAAGCGTTTACTTCGCGAATGGACCTCTGCCGATAGCGTCGATGCCAAACAGCTTTCCTCCGCCGCCGACGCTGCGTCCAGTTTAGTGCGAGCAGCAACCTCTTGCACACCAGCTGTGCACGTCCTGGCAGCAACCAATGCGTTGGACCTGCTCGGCACTAACCACAAGGGCAATTTGAAACGCCGCGCGGGAGCTGTGACCGGCACAGCCACGCCGCATCGCAATTCGACGGGGGCTCCGACTGTATCGTCCACAGCATCGCCGTCGGCGTTGCCTTTAGCGTCGCCATCGCTGTCACTGTCGCTCCCGTTGGCAGGCGAATCGTTCGATCGCATTTTGCTCGATCCGCCCTGCTCCGGTCTCGGTCAGCGCCCGCACTTCAAATCTGCTGGACAAAGCGTTGCCGCACTACGCGGCTGTGGCTTGTATCAACGGCAGCTGATGACTGTCGCGTATGGACTGTTGCGTGCGGCTCGCGACGGTGATGCTTCCGATAGCGGCGGTGTGCTGGTGTTCTCGACGTGTACTCTGAGTCCATTTGAAAACGAAGCCAACGTCGCTTGGTTTCTCAGGCGCTATCCCGACATGCAACTGGTGCAATCACGACCCACACACGTGCTCAGCGACACGAAATCCAACACAAATAAAACCGATTCGAACGATTCAGATATGTCGGTCGTATTCGGTTCGGCAGCACTGCCCGTTACCGCAACAGATCTCGGTCTCGATCCGCTCTCTCTCGAGCCCGCCCTCTTATCGCCGACTGTAACGGGCACGGCCACAACAAATGCTGATACACCACTGCTCACCCCCGAGCAGCGTGCTCTGTGTCAGCGGTTTGAACCGGTGACGCACGACACCATCGCCTTCTTCATCGCCAAATTTTGCAAACGCACTGTTACGACGTCGGCCTCCGCAACGGCATCGGCGTCAGCCACGGGAAACGATTCTCAGCCTCTGAGTCAAGCCGAAGTTCGCGCTGCGCGATTGAAGCGCAAGCAATTGGAAAAGGAACAGAAAGCGTTTCGAGTCGCTCAGAAGCGAATGAAGAACAACGCCGGTACAACCAGCGTTCTACCGAGCAACCACTCGGATAACAAGTCCAGCACACAGCCAGCCAAATCAGAGTAACGGTGAATCGTTATAGTTCGCCGCTGTTTACGTTCTTGTCTGTTTATTGGTTGTTTCTTTGCTTATTTGTTTGTTTGCACTTATGCCGTTGGTTAGTACCAATTCACCTGATAGTGCTCTGTCCTCCACCTGATCTTCCGTTGTGTTGGTGAAAGGGGGTCGCGATTGCTTCGAGAAGTAGTGGGCATTTTGTGAATGCAGCATCACCCACCTTACGGTCTCGCGCAGCCGCAGCCGAAGCGGTCGCCGTCCTCTGGGACGGCTTCCCCACAGATAACTCCGCCGCAGAGCCCGAAGATCACGGCGGCTTCGGGGACCAGCAGCTACCAGCCCAACGGCGTCCGTAGTCCTATGACGATGGCCGCCATTCCACTCCGACCCGGGCAGCGCCTTAGCAGCGGAGGAGGCAGCACTGCGAATGGTGTCCCGCAGCACCACTTTGCAAATGGTACCAGCCCGAAACCGCGATTTTCGTATCCCAACGGCCCAACTTCTAGCAGTGGCAATGCCGGCAGCAGCAACAGCAGCAGCAGTAGCAGCAGCAGCAACAACACTAGTGGTAGCAGTAAGCATTCCGCTTCCGTCGCGAAGCAGCACTTTGCTGCAGTCGATACTTCGCAGGACGCCGCGCTGGCGACTGCGGTATGTCACAACGCAAGTTTGTGTGTGCAGCACGCAGTGAGTGAACCAACGGTTTCTCTGCATAGCATCGTATCGCACATCCGTCAGCTGACACCTAAACTCGTCGCTCTGCAAAGCGAATGGAATACAACGCGTACTGCCATCACCAACTGCACACACGATCTCACCGAAGCTCTGGACACTGTATCGGCACTCGTGCAGCCCCGACCTTCACCGTTCGATAACACGCTACAAACACTGATTGCTCTAAACAGCGCGCTCGCCAATCCGCATAGCGAATCCGCAAAGAATTGGGCCCGCGGACTGCCATCACCCTACGCCAGTCCGACGCCCTCCGAATCCAACACTCCAGCAGATTCTGCACCGCATACGCCAGAGCTCAAAGGCAGTGCCGGTGCTGCCGGCTCTCGAGGGCCTACGAATCATCAACGGAAATCTCATAAATCCCACGGCCACGCGCACAGCCACGGCCATGGAGAGCATGGCTCGCCAACACCGCTTGCCATCTCCCCGCCCGCATCGAACGATTCCCGCGCGAGCAGCGGCACCGCTAGCGAACTGGCGACTACGTCCATGCCCGGTGCTGCGCTACCCAGCCCTACGCTCACAGCACTCGGCGCCATTATGACCATACAGCCGCCGCTCAGCTCGCATGGCAGCTCGGGCGGCGCAACAGGGATCACGAGTGGTGGCAGCGGCTCAAACTCTGGCTCTGGCTCTGGCAGTGGCACACCCCATGCGACGGGTACCGAATCGCCTGTATCCGGGATTGGTGGTCGCGGCAGCAGCGGTGGTAGCAATTCACCGGTGGGTACTGTGTTACTCACGGGCAGCACCAATAGCCTGGCCAGTGCTGGTGCTGGCACTGGTTCTGGCACGAGCAGCGCTACCGGATTGACACCATCCTCATCCACAATATCGCTCACAACCGCCGAAGCTAGTTCGAGCAGCGCAGCCGGGGCAGGGGCAGCAGGCGCGGGCTCGACGGCACAGGTACAGCCCAAGCGTCATTCGCTGAACGCTCTCAAGCAGCAGTCCGGCAAAACTGGTGCCTCTAAGACTGGGCTCAAACACTCGCCCGCTGCGGCTGGGGCTGCGGTGAGCGGCAGCGGTGGCAGTTCCGGTCGTTCTTCGTCGCCGCACCGCTCGGCAGCAGTCGCGGCAGCCCTCACAGCGCGTCACCGCCGTGCGGGCAGCACCGGTAGCACTGGTCGTGCAGCTGCGGCCGCCGCTGCGTCCGCCGTGTCGGCAGCGACGTCGTCGTCGGGTGTGCATCACGTTCGACGCGAAAGTGGTGGTGGTGCGGCCGGCGATTCTGCCAGCGAAGGGGGTGACATTCCTGCCGGTGGCGCAGATGGCGATGGTGATCCGCTCGGCGACGAGAGCGTTGATGGCGCGACCACCTCCGAACCCGTCGATCTCGTTGATGTGCGACTGTAAACAACCCGAACATGCTCATTCCCGTGTGCGTCTATTTAAATCTGTGTTTGTGTGTTTCCTTCTTCTGCTTCTTCCATTACCAATAAAGTGCCGTCTTCCCAGTGTTCCCCCGGCCCTCTGGCAGCTTGGCTTCGCAGCGCGCGGTACGCGATGCGCGCGTTACGCGTCCACGCCTGCAGCCTTACGACACGAAGAGACAACAGAACACAAAGAACCACAAACGACTAAACCAATTGTGTACACTGTACAGATTGCAAAAATGGCATTGTTGCTGCGGCGTGGATTGGTGCGCGGTGTCCCTCGGGTCGCGCCTCGTCTGATCCCGGTATGTCTGTGTCCGGAATGATGAATCCACATCCTGCGATGCTCAATGACTCGCTGATGTTGTGTTGGTGCTCGTGTTAGACCCAGAAGGCAGTCCCACGCCGATTACTGTCGACCGCTGCAGCGCCGGCAGCTGCTGTTGCCAACTCAAAGAACACACATCGGCCTCGAGTACGGCACGCACTGACGCCGAAGCATCTATATGTCGTACGAGTTGTCTGATTTTGCGTGATCTTGTGTGATTTGCTGTGGTGGTGTGGTGTTCGTAGTACACTCAATTTGTGCCCAAACCCAAAGACAGCCGAACGCGCACTGTGACGCTGTTTCCTGGCGATGGTGTTGGGCCAGAGGTCTCGCAGGTGGTGGTGGACGTGTTCAAAGCGATGCGCGTACCAGTGGAGTGGGAGCGATTTGATCGCAAACCGGAATCCAAGAAACTGCCTGAAGGATTGATCGATTCGCTGAAGCGCAATTCTGTGGGTCTGAAGGGTTCGTTTAAGTCCAGTGTTGGTGGTGACTATGCATCGCTCAATATGTTGCTGCGTCAGGAGCTGCAATTGTACGCCGATGTGGTGGATTGCTTTTCGATTCCCGGCATAACGACGCGCCACGATAATGTGAACGTAACGATCATCCGAGAGAACTGTGAGGGCGAGTACTCCGGTATGGAGCATGAGGTCGTGCCCGGCGTCGTCGAATCCGTTAAAGTGATGTCCAAAGACGGCTGTCAGCGCATCGTGGAGTTTGCCTTCGAATATGCATTCCTTAACAACCGCAAGAAAGTGACGGCTGTGCATAAGGCCAACATCCAGAAGCAGGCCGATGGGCTGTTCCTTAAAGTGGCTCGCGATGTGGCAAAGAAATACCCTCAAATCGCGTTCCAAGACATTCTGATTGACAACTGCTGCGAGAAGGTATGGTATCTGCACGTCTAAAGAGACATGGCCTTGCGTGCATGCATACCATCATCACTACGTTGTGCTCATGCAACCGCACTGCTCTGTCTTGCTTGTGCTCACTCACCCATCTGCCCGTGCGCTGCTGTGTCACTCACGCAGATCATTAGTAACCCGAACATGTTCGATGTGATGGTCACCCCTAATCTGTACGGTTCTTTGCTCTCCAACATTTGCTGCGGGTTGGTGGGCGGACCGGGTATCTGCGGCGGCGCAAACGTCGGCAACGGACTGGCAGTGTTCGAGCAGGGCGCACGTCACGTCGGCGCTGATATCGCGGGCAAGAACGTCGCCAACCCAACGGGTATGCTGTTTGGTAGTGTTATGATGCTGCGTCATATCTCGCTGCCCGGCTTCGCCGATCGTCTGGAGCGTGCTGTTTTGGACGTTCACGCCTCACGCGCAGCGGTCACGGCAGATATCGGCGGCAAAGCATCGACCTCCGACTTCACAAAAGCGCTGCTCACCTCTCTCGAGAAGCTGTAACTGTGGGCACACGCGTCGTATGGCGGTGCGCGCTGCGCATTGCCGCGTCCGTACACGAACATGATACAGCCAACTCGTCACAACTCCTTTCCGTCATTTTCCCCTCTTCAAAAGTCACCTCACCCACGGTCCGCAGCCCTTAAAAGTACGATTCAACAAAACAGGTTTATTGAAGCGTAAGCCGAAGCAAAACGGCAGCAGAACATCGAACTGGACTTTAACAACACGACGCTACGCAACAACAAGCCAGCATGTGAGTGAACATGTGCGCGGGGGGCGTCTGCATGGATGTGGCGTACTGTTCGGCGGGTCCCAATCGGGTTGGTGGTTCTCCACGAGCAGCGGGTCTTTCTTCGACGCAATGAACGCCTACGCACAGAGACAACGAGACGCCGACACGCTGTGAGGGGAGGAGGGGGGGGGGGGTTGCGCGAGGTGATGTCTGTGAGTTCTTACAATCACTTGCTCGGCGGCTTTGGGTGCGGGCATGGCGTTCTGCAGCGTCTCCCACTCACGATTCAGCTGAGCCAACTGGCGCTAAACACAGCAGACATAACGGCGCGAGCGAGGAGCGTCGGAAACACACACAACAAGCACGAAGTCGACCAAAACAAACCTTGAGATCGTCCACGTTCTCCTTTTCCGGAGCTTTTTTGGCGTCCGACGACTGGGGACGGCGAACGTAAATAGTCACTGTTAGCGAGGACACAGAGAGCGACAAAGGACAGAGCCGTGCTTACCATCTACGAGCAGCAACAACCAAACAGAGCCCAGTCACGAGTCAACAGAGGCAAAATGCAACAACAACACATGTGCGCGCAAGGGTGCGGAATCGGCCGACAATCCATCCTCCAATTTTTCCGTGAGGTTAACGGCTCCGAAGCAACGACTGCGCCTTGTCTGTCCAAATCCACACCAAACCGCCCCTCTCCTCACGTACGTACGAATTTCGTGGCCTTTGGCTGGTATTGTTGTGTGGACTCGTTGCAGACTGCCAATGAACATCAGTCACATTAGCAACGACATCAAAGAGCAGATCGCCAAGTTCGAGCCGCACTTCGAGCAGTACACCAACGCCGAAGCTGCAGCTGCGGATCAGATTGTGGCGGAACACCATCAGAATGTGCTGCAATTCCGCGAGGCAGAGAAGAGCCTCAAAGACAAAGAGGCCACTCTCCGTAAAGCCAAAGAAACCGAAGAATACAGTACGCAATGCTCACACACACAGCTCACGCGATGGCTTCGCTCTCTCACCCGTTTGTGTGTTGTGCATGACCTATCGTTCACTGCAGAACTGAGGGACGCCATGATTCGTCACGCCGGTGTGCGCGAAGAGATGGCTACGCTCACGGCGAAACTCGCAGCGCTGCCGGCCACACTGGCGGCGGCGCAGACACAACAAACAACCAAAAACGATGCACTCCAACAAAAGCAGATGGGTATGTGCGTTGGCTTTGCACTGCTATCGATCCGGCGCCGTGTATCTATGTATTTGTGTTTTGATGTGTTTGCTTGGTTGTTGTCCTGTGTGTGTTTGCTGCGCTACAGACATCGACAAACAGCGCACAATGTTTGGCGCTAAGCTGCAGACGCTGATGGCGTCAGTGGGGATGTATTCGCGGCGGTTGGGTATGTCGATCACAACCGATGCGCGGGGCTTGAGCTTTGTGTTCACTCACATCGACCCCAAACAGCCGCAGCGCAAGTTTGAGCTGTTACTCGGATACGACGAAAACAAAGCCATCAAAAGTAAGGAACAGAACAACAACACACTCTCGCGCACACCGTACCAATGCACACACACACACACATTAACTGTTGGTTGCGCTCGTGTCGCTGTGCTGTACTGACATATAGTCCTGAGTACCAGCCCGCGGCTGGACGTGAGCGAACTCGAGGAAACCATCGATTGGAGTGACATCAGCTGCTTTGGGTATGTGGTGCAGTGGGCGCGTCAGCAGTTCCGTCAGATCGCGCTCGCTCCTCCCAAACCGGTGCAGCCATCGCCGGCCAAAGCGCACAACAAAACTCCGTCCAAAGCCAAATCCGCGGCTGCGGCAGCAGAAGCTACTTCGGTATCAGCGGCAATCGCCACTCTCTCGTTCGACGCAAAAGCGTCCTCCTCCTCGTCCAACTCCGCCACTCCATCGGCGCTGTCTGTCTCGGCGGCGTCTGCATCTTCCTCATCAGCGGCTGCGGTTGCGGATGCCAAGAGTGCGAGCGCGAGCGCCAGCGTTCCGGCGCCGGTGGCGACTGCAGCGGTGCCCACAGCGGTAGACATTGAACCGGTGGCCACAGCGGCCGTGGAATCCGCAGTGCCATTCCTGAGTTACCCCGCACCGATGTGGGGGGCTCTGCCCACTGTGGCGGATACCTACATTTCATAACCGCTGCACGAGCAGAATTCAGACCTTTGATTTCTGGACAAACTCTGCTGTCTCATGTTCTTCAGCTTAACCCACACTGTGATCCGTGCGTTGCGGCGCGGCTGCTGCAGCAGGGGCATCAATTTAGCAGCGTTGCAGTGGAGCAAAAACTTGTTTGTGTGATTAACACGTAACAGGGAACAAGACGAATTGGCACGGTTACGCGCATGAGGTGCAGGACAAGCGGAATGGCCTTGCAAAAGTGCGATAAGGAATACATAGGAGTGGTGAGTGGGACAAGAATTGGCGGTGAAGCACAAGTGCTAGCAAGGCATTCGGGTATGAAGTGTAGTGCGATAAGACACAGACCAGGAACAAAACGGACATAAATGGCGACGCAATACAATGTGACAGAGGAATCCGACCCGTTTTGACTGGAGCATGCGCACCGGTATGGCAGGACCTCGGATTCCGAAGTGGTGAATAATTAGATGAGCAGAAACGGAGAACGGTGCAGAAACGGAGTAGGAAGTGAGACGGAATTGCGTTGAGTTGCGCGGTGATAACACTTATTTGGGGCACTGAGAAGTGGTGGAAACAGGCAGACTGGTGATACAGGTAACGCGCGCACCCGCGCGGTTTGGTGTTCATTGAACGCTGAAGATCCCAGTAGTACTGAGCAGTTTACATGACGAACGAGCGCCCGGCCGATGAGGCGAACACAGCGGCGGCGACGAGGAAGAGAGACGCCACGGCGTGAGCGGCAGCAGAGTCGCACGACCCGACGCAGATCACAGGGTCATATTGCAGTGAGCGTTGGAAGGCCGGGAACGCAAACGCGGCGTATTGTTTGTTGTTTTTGCTGACGATCGTAACCGTCACAGGGGTGTTGGCCACACCATCCACTGTGGCAGTGACGGGAGTGTCCATCAGCCCATTTTGGAACGCCACGCGTTTGTCGTTGCCGTGACCACTGCCCATCGAACCGCCGTTGTCTCCGCCTTTGGAGGCCACTTCGATCTCGTAATTCAGCGTATTCGTCGTCGCAGCGAACGTGGGCCAGCCCGTTACATTGATCGAGAATCTGTTGTGTTGTTAAAAGGAAAGGAAAAAAAATTGTAGTGAGACACTCGGTGCGGGGATGCAGCGATGAGTGGTGGGTAGTGTGTGTGCGACTGACTTGACAGAGTTTTTGTAGACAGTGACCATCTCATTGCCATTCTGCACGGTCGTGGCGTTTGAATAAACACGCGCCAACAGCTCAAAGGTAGCCACTGTGGTGCTGCCGCTGCCTCCACCGCTGCTACTGCCAGACTGAACGGTCATGTAACTCGTGAATTTGGTGGAGGCGTACACAATGCCATCGGTTTGGTGCACGACCACGGGGGGTGCCCACGCGGCGTTTGAGATGGACGACGCGAGGTTGATGGAGCGACCGTTAACGGCGTTGCCAGACGTGTCCTGCTCTTCGAGTTTGGACTGTTTGATGCGAATGAAATTGGTGGAATCAGAGGTCAGACGCACATTGATACTGCCCGAATTACCCAACACATCGACCGACACGTCACCAGACGAGTAGGTCTGATCACTACTGTGAACGGCCACGGCGGCCAACACCAGCATAACGACGAAGGAGAGCGACAGCGAACGCATTTATGTTTTGTTTGTGTGATTGAGTGATTGATTCACTGATTTGGAGCGACGGCGAAGAGAATAAATAGTAGTTGTTGCGGCAAACGGTGCGGCAGGCACGGTTCAGAATAGATCGATAGATGAAGAACTAATGCGCAACAACAAAGGAGAACGAAGATCGTCGTAAGTGCAAACGCTCGAGTGTGAGGTAAAGCGGCATGTAAAGAGTTTTGAAACATCGAAAAGAAGCCAATAAGCAGGAAGCAGCAAATATGGAAGCACAAAGAAACAAGAAAAACGTGTTTATAATTGAAAGGTATCGAAGGGTCTAGAGAAGGGAGGGGGAGTTTCAAAGAACAAAGGGGAAGTTAGAAAATGGCTCCGTCCATTTTTTTGGTGACATTCATCACAGGGAAGAGAAGCGACGGGAACGATCGAGCGCACTGTACAAATTCGTCGAACGACAAAACGCCGTCTTTGTCTTTGTCGCCGTGCGCCATAATGGTATCGGCTTTCTTTTGCACTTGTTTGTCGCTGGACGCCATATGTACAGCGCGTAGTATTTTGATGAGTTCGTTCATAGAGATTTTGCCGGAATTGTCTTCGTCGTAAAGCGAAAACGCAAATTTGAGTTTGTCGTCCTTCGTCGAATCAGCGTACGCCGATATTCCAATCAAAAACTCCTTCGCATCGATCTGTCGGCTGCCGTCGTGATCGAACAAACCAAACAAACGATTCGCATACGCTGTCGCTCCCGCTTTGGCGCTACCACCAGTCGCACCAGCACCAGTGCTGGACGCAGAAGCAGATGAGTCGCCGCTGTCGCTCGCCGGGTCGAGTGCCAGCAATTTACAGAACTGATTGAAGTTGAGTCGGTATTTTGCGCGTCGCGTGTCAGCCCCAACAGCAGAAGCCCCAGCGGCAGGTGTCTTGCCATCGGCAGTGGTATTGTTTGTGGAATCGTCGACTTTACCGATTTGTTGAAACTGAGCCATCAGACGCTTGATTTGCTCGGGATTGATGGACAGTGACGTCATCACACTCAGGAGATCGCCCTTCTTCTCTGCAACTTTCGCAGCGGAGAACGCAAAACTGCTCGTTGCGGCTGTTGCATTGGCCGGAGTGGTGGCTGCAGACCCGCCACCACCCCCACTAGCCGCAGCAGCGGGTTGCTTGTCATCGGTGTTGGTGGTATTGGCTTTGTCCTTTTCGGGTGATGGTTTGTCGGCCGCGCCTTTACCGCGAGGTGTTGGCGTGCCGCTCGCTAAGCCAGTTTTGTGTTTGTTCTTTTTGCGACCCGACTTACGCTCCTCACCACCGCTACCGCCAATGGCAGGTGCACCGCCAGCTCCACCCGTAGCGGGCGCCGAAGTCGTGGCGGTGAGCGCACCGGCTCCGGTGGCAGTAGACGCACCGCCGGCGTTGGCAGTGCCAGTGGCAGTGGCAGCTCCTCCAGTGGGTGCAGCCACAGCTCCCATAGTGGTGGGGGGCAGGTGCTTGGGTTTGTCAGGTACCTGTGGGGCGTATCGGAAGATCATTTTAGCGAACTCAGCCTCACTGACCTGCCCATCACCGTCAGTATCAACCATTCGGATCATTTCATCGATTTCGTCGTCCGTTACCTCCTCGCCCAACGCGGAGTACACGGAGCGCAATTCTGCAGCGCCCACAAACGCGTTTTTGTCCAAATCAAACGCTGCAAATGCCTGCTTCACGTCAGACATACTAAACGGACCGAATTGACTCACTTTCTGATCCATCGCGTCGTTTGGCCAACAGTACCACACTCACACAATTACCAAACGACGACTGAGAGGAAGCAATAAACAGACACAAGAATTCAGTATCACCCAAAGATGTAGAAGCGGAAGTGTGTGTGTGTCGAAGTGTGTCAAAATGGCTTTTATGTGTTTTATGTGGGAACGCAAAAATCGGGTGCGCGAAAAGGGGGTGAACAAGGAAGGAAACACAACACAAAATTTTGCCACCGCATTTCGAAGCGAAAGGCACAGAGAGAGGAGAGTGACATTTACATGCCGCCAACACTGGGACAATCTCAAATGAGGCGCACGAAATCGGGAGAGGAGGCAGGAGCAGGAAGAGGAGCGAAGCAGAGAGAATGAGAGAGGAGGCGGAGAAGAGGGCGCCAGTGGGCGGAGCGCAGTTGGTCAGCGGAGTCGTCTTCTGAACGCGATGGACCCACCGGTGTGGCGAAGAATAGTGCAAAAGGGCTGGTTTTGCTACACACTGGTGATGGGGGCGGAGGTGGGAGTGGTGGCGGTAATATGATTTGACGGCAAAAGAAAATCTAACAAAAATCCAGTCGGGAAGTAGACAGCGGTGAAGTAAGAGACCCGACGGTACGACTCGCGAACAAACAAGAGACGCGATAAATCGACGGAAAGAGACCATCGAGACTGCAAACAAGCGTCAAGACAGGCCGGCCAGCCATAAGTGGGCGGACGGAGAGAAAGAGGGGAGAGAGCAGAGGCAGAGAAGAGAATAAGGGGGTGAGCAGCGGGAGCGAACGAACGGAAAGAAAACTGAAGAAAACTGCAGAAAAGCAAATACGGGAAGCTGAGGCACATTCGACGATAACACCCAACGCAGATTTAGGACGTTGATGTCTTCGCAAACGAACGGAACGGAACGGCACTGCGCGCAGGGCGTTGCGGTAGGCAGCCATGGAGAATAGGCAGGCAGGCCAGCGTGTATGCGCCCAGAGTAGGAGCGGAGTGGACAGCACAGTGGGCCAAAAACGAAGTATTACACGAACGCCGAAAGAAAAGTAAACGAAGCGCGTGAAATGAATGAACTGGAAGGTGACGAAACAGCAAACCAAGCCCACGCACACCGCTACCGCACTACCTTCGCAAACACACCAGCGCGGAGCGGTATTTTGTGTTGTTGTTTGTGTGTTGTGTTGCGAAAGTCGAACGGTATCAGTGGGCCGAGCAGCGCAGCACATAGCAGCGGGCAGGATTGAATGAAGATATGAACGGGTGAATGAGAGTGGGGAAGTGGTCGATTCGAATTGTGAGAGAGGAATATGTTATTGTGGGGCGGAGAGAGGGAGGGAGGAGGGAGGCATCTCACATCACCAGTTAATGGAAGCGGTATTGCATGTTGGCTTAGCTGTGGCTGGTCGGCGTGACGGTGACGGTCACAGCCGGTTCGCTGGCAGTGCCGGTGGCAGCCACAGTCTGAGGGAGAGCGGGAATCGAGGGCATAGCGGGCATAGCGCCAGTGAAACCAGAAGTCGGCGAAGAGGAGCCGCTTGACGGGGCCGGATTCATAGGCAGCAAGAGCGCTGCGGGTACACCAGTCGCCGGCGCTTCAGCATTCCACGTCGGCTGCTGTTGCTGCTGCGGTGGCGGCAGCAAAGGCATCACCGGCGGAGCCAACGTGGCCACTGCAACAGGTTGCTGCTGCTGCTGCGGTGCCACGGCCGCGGCACCACCCGGACCGGGTCCGCCGCCGTGCGACGCGGAAGACGAACCGGAGGACTGCACAACGATTCCGGTTTGGGCCTCGATTTGTGCTTTGACTGCGATGTTGTTATGCGCTGCGGCGAGCGACGACAGCATTTGCGGTACGAGCGCCATCTGAATCTGCACGCCCGGACTCTGCAGCGCCACCTGACCTTTGTTCACCGCTCCGGCGTGAGTGGGAGAGCCATTGGTGGAGGCAGCGGCGATGGTGTCGGCAGTGTTCTTCGCGGTGTTGGACAGGTTCGTGGCAGTCGTGGCGGTAGCGGTCGCGAGTTTGGCGCGTGCTTTGGCTCCCAACGCCTCCTGACGTTCGGCGGCTTCGCGTTTGTTGCGCTCTTCAATGGCCAACTCCTCTGCTGCATCGATCGCTTTGTGCTTGCGGTGCAGGGAGTAAATGAACCAAAACACAGAAATGTTGTACACAACCCAGAAACCACTCATAATCCAACTGCAAAACACAAAGGAAACGAAAAAATTTGTTTAATCGAATTATGTTGTGTCATGTGATATGATATGCTATACGTACATGAAGTAGAGATCTACGATTTGCGGGAGGTTTTGTTCGTCCGTAACCGGGAAGAGCGTGACAACACCGTTTTCGATGGCGATAGAGTACAGGAAGGTGAATGCGACAAGCATGTACTTGTCCATTAGAGTCAGATACGCGATCTTTGGAAGCGACTCACCGACCACAAACTTAAACGCCACAGCCGTCAGCAATAGCGTTAAAGTGGTTGAGAGACGCGAAGAGATATCTGTGACGTCGATACAGAACGTCAAGAAACAGAGCGACACGATCATACCCACCACCAAACCGACGTTCCAAATGTACGAAGCATACAGGCGACGCGCTTGCAGCTTCACCATCAACTCACTGTACACGCGACCCGACGTACTGTCAGACGGATCGGACGTTACCACCTCCCATTTGGGCGGTTTCATCTCCCATTCGGGCAGCAGAAAGCGTGACACGCGCACTCGATCACTGGTCGGCGACACAAACACGACGTCGTTTACGGAGCGCGTTGTGGACAGAACGATGGTCAAGTCCTGGTGGTCGAACGGAAACTCTTCGAGTTCCAAATACTCCGAAAGAGACCCGCGGTAACGCGCAGTATCACGCACCAGACCAATCGTCGGGTCTTCCAAGCGGCGAGACACAGTGTCTTCGAGTTTGTTCAATTCGAGCGCGTTTTTCACGGAGACGCGCGGGTTCCACGCGTGCGTCCAATCGATGTCCGAGTTTTTGGCGCCGATGAGTTTGGGGTCGATCCACCGCAAGACCACAATGAAATCAGCGCTAAAACGCTGTTCGACGTTACTGACACTGCTCACCGACAGAATCTTCATCGTCACCTGAATCTCACGCGGCTTCTTCTCTCCCGTCGTGCTCTTCGGCTCTGCCTGACCGTCGACGGTCACCGTCGGGTGTTTGAAGTCGCCACCGCCCAGCAGCGACTGACCCGGCGCTCCCATAATCGACACTTTGGAAGCGCGACGCTCCGGGTTATAACCTCCGTGGGAGGAGGAGGCGTGGGCCTTCGCGGCCGCACGAGCGGCAGCAGCAGCACGAGCAGCAGCGGCCATTGAGAGGCGAGGAAGTTCTACGGCACACACCAACACAGGCCCAACCAAACCAAACCACACAATGCGAGAGGGCACTCGTAAGCACTCGATAGCACGAAGGAAGAAAGACAAATGGGCAATGCAACAATCAAAGGAAGCAAAAAAAATAGACAAAGCAACCAATCAATCCGGAGAGAAGGAATTTGCGCGAAAGGAAGAGCGGCAAACACCTCACTTCGAAGTCGAAGTCGGAGATGCCGCCGAAAGAGCGCGAATGCGCTGAACGCGCTTTGCAATGGCCTCGTAGAAGCGTGACGCTGCGAGAGGATCGTTTTTGATGGCCAAAAACGGTTCAATCAATTCCAATTCCTGTGAGTGACAGCGAGACAGCGAATGAGAGAGCGCTCGATCAGGAAACAAGAAAAAGAAATGAAGTTTGGGCCTGCGCGAGAGAGAAGGACAGACGCATGCACTGCACATACCATCAGAAGCACGCTGCCGGCCCCACTGCCAGACTGAGCGGTGCTGCGATCCACCATGTCTACACGCGCGTATAAACACGACTCGCGGAGTGGCTGCTGCAGGGCAGGGTCCTCTGTAGCGGCGGTGGCCGGGGCCGTGGCGGTGGCAGTGGCAGCGGAAGGGTTGGGTTGAGAATTGGATTTGGGTTTGGGTTTGGGTTTGGGAATGTGATTCAGCACTTTTTGCGCAAAATCGAGGACGTGTTTGGGAGGAATTGCGGGCTTTGACTTGGTCCAAAGCGCGTGTTTATCGATGTTACTGGGCGATTTGAGTGTTGCGTGAGAGAACACACCATCGAAGTGCACGAGAGACCACTCACCGGGCGATACAACTTCCGGCAGAAACTCCTGTACCGCCATCACTCGACCTTCCTTTAGCAGATGCTGCAGAAACGCAGTGTCTTCTGCCCGCGCTTTGGTCAGTCCTGCGGCATCCGATGCCGTGGAGTTGGCGGTGGGGTTTGCAGTGACGCGAGTGTTGTCGGAACTGGCGCTGATCCCGGGTTTGATGACCGCACGCGACCACTTGCGTTCCGTCAGAATCTGTTCCACTGACACTTTACTCAGCTGCTCCGTGCTCATCGCTGCGGGATCCAACCAAACGGTATCGGCGACCGTAATCCCAGCCGCTGCCAGCTCTGGCAGGTACTGGTGTTTGACGCTGTTCCACAATACAACTGAGATGGGGTTGCACACACGCGCCTGCAATGCACTGTGACTGGCCAGCGATTCGAGCCACTTACGGAACTCGCCGTACCGCTCTGTGTAGTCCCACGTGGAACGTATGATCAACAGATCATACGGCGGGACAGCAATCGGTGACCCTGCCCCTGCAGCACCGGTAGAGGCACCTTCGCTCGGGGGAAGGGCAACGGGTCCATTCGCACCAGCACTGGCGGCAGGGGCGGCGGTCGGCCAATAGGTTTGACGGTGCTCAACGCTTGTTGGTTCGGCGGTTTTGGCGGCTGCTCCGGCTTCGGTAGTCAGAGCTGTAGCAGTCGCGGGGGAAGCATTGGGTAGCTGCATGAGTGAGAGGGGAGTAGCGTCGTGCCAGAGCAGTGGCACGAGTTTTGGTTTGGCGGACACAGAAGCCAGGTGGAGATCGTCTTCGCAGCATTTGGCATATCCCGAATACGTAAACAAACCAATTGTTAGCGGACCAGAAACAGCACCACCAGAAGACCCAGCGGAGGGGGTGGATTTGGAATCGCCACCGATAGAAGAAGCAGACGCAGCGCTGCCCGCCATCGCGTCTGATGGAACCAAACGGAATGGAATGCGGCTGGTCAGTTTCGAGATCGAGTGCGAGATTAAGCCGTTCGGACGAACGCAATCAAAGGCAAGCAGCAAAGCCAACGCGGATAAAAGCAGAAAGAAGAATGAACAACAATTAAGAAAGACGGGCCATCACAGGCCGTAAGAAAAGCGAAAGCGCATTACACACAAGAACACAGACACGAGTGAAAGCCAATCTCGAAACTAGGAGCGACACCATACAGAGCAGAAGATACAGTGTGAATGAATGAATGCGTTTACTCGTTCACTCGTGTACGCCTTACGACTCATTTACTGACTGGTCCGGAGGTGGCCGCAGTGGACATAGCGGCAGCGGCAGAAAGCGTAATGGGCTGAACGACGCCATCGAGAACTACGTCGTGGGGATCAGTTGGAACCTGATCGGGCGGTAGGAATTGGGGGGACAGCCCGATACCGATCAGCCGCGGCATCGGCATTGGCACTGGCAGCCCCGATCCTTTGCTTGGCTTTCCGCTGCTGACCGCGCTGGTGCTCGCGCCGGTGGCGCTGGTGCTCGCGCCGGTGGCGGTGTTGGCGGTGGTGACACGGCGTTCCCGCAGCGCAGCAAACCAGCGATCGTAATATCCGCGTCCATGTCCACAGCGCAATGCACGCCCAGAGCCGTCGCTGAGTACCCCGAACGCCATACCCGGCACGATCACGAGGTCCACATCCGCACAGTTCAGTGCATCGGCGCGCAGTGGCAACGGAATTGCGGGAGTTTTACTGTCGCCGCTCTTGCTATTGACACTATTGCTATTGTTATTGCCAGTGCCACTGCCAGTGCCAGTGCCAGTGAGCGTGACGGTACGCGGTGGTTCAGGTATTTGCCAGCGATTTCGTGGAAACGCGGCGACCTCTGACATCCCATAGCATTCGAGCATTGTCATGTACGATGGCGGCGATTTCGATTTGCCACCCGATGCAGAGGCCTGCGCTTTAGGTGATACAGGCGCTTTGGCTTTCGCTGCGCCGTTCCCACCACTCGCGGAGGCCGTCACTACCGCAGTGGCAGAAGCGGTGCGGAGGTGTTCGATGCGCGGAACAAAGCATCGTTTGCCTGACGCGAAGATGGCATAGAGCAGTGCATCAGTGAGTATCTCGCCCTTCGGCATACTCAAAAACACGCACACCGCACGACTTGCTTTGAACCAATCTGCTGCGAGTATCTGCGTGGCAACCGAAGCGCTTTGAGCGCTGATTTCGGCCGGTGACAACGCTGCAATCTGCAGCGCTATGGTTTTGCGTAACTGCTGCTTCAGCGCCAACATCACACACAGACACACACCACACCACACAGCACGCCACACACCACACGCGCGGCTGCACAACGGAGTTCACGAGTTCAGTTTTGTTTGGAGGGGAACGATGGAGCTTGCGCCGTAACATCACGGAGAAAAACGAAGAAACAGCGCGTTTCGACTGCCCATACTGCTCCCGTCGTTTTCTTGTTGATGTACCAAAACAGTTTTCTCGAAAAAAATTGAAGTCAAAACTCCCGACCTTGCCGGAGCGCGCGCGCGAAAGGCGCGTCGAGGACTGGCGGATACAACGTGGTGAGCCACACGCAGCGGCCCGAGAGAAGGACATATCGTAAAAGCGGAGAAGGATTCAAAGGCTAAACAGCGGAGTGTGCAACAGCAGCGGCACAGCGGGAAGGACAAAACACACAGGAAGGAAAGAGGAGCGGCAAAGGAGGCCGCCCCAGGCCGTGCAACGGCAAAGAAAAAAAACAATTCGGAGGACGAAGCGCAGCGACCAGCAGAAAGGAATTCGTATGAAAGGGAAGGAATGGGTCATGGGAATGAATGAAAATGGAATGGGAGAATGGGGGGAACGACGAACCAAATCAATACGACCAGCAATGAACATCGCTGGCCGCACCGATCCTGGCAGCCACCGCGTCGCTGCAACGCAACAGTCGACCCGCAGAGCGGGGTGAGCAATCGACACGGGAAGCAGAGCCGCAGAAAGGACAAAAGAGACAGGCTATGGGGTTAAATTGGATACGAGAGAGAGAGAGAGAGAGAGAGAGAGAGAGAGAGAGAGAGAGAGAGAGAGAGA
>JADMIO012610700.1_pt1 | contig 35241 bp, 34 predicted proteins | sample 8958161 | NCBI WGS metagenome assembly JADMIO01 (sample SAMN16585339, study PRJNA669376) | soil metagenome | isolation source: Crop rotation soil | place: USA: Cullars Rotation, Alabama | collected 2011
AATCTCACGTTTCTACCCACAATACGTCCCTACGGGACGAGAGGTCGTTTATAATTTGTCGTTCCACCCACGAAACGTCCCGACGGGACGAGAGGTCGTTTATAATTTGTCGTTCCACCCACGAAACGTCCCGACGGGACGAGAGGTCGTTTATAATTTGTCGTTCCACCCACGAAACGTCCCGACGGGACGAGAGGTCGTTTATAATTTGTCGTTCCACCCACGAAACGTCCCGACGGGTCGAGGGTTCGTTCATAATTTCCCGCTTCTACCCACGAAACGTCCCGACGGGACGAATGGGTCGTTTATAATCTCACGTTTCTACCCACAATACGTCCCTACGGGACGAGAGGTCGTTTATAATTTGTCGTTCCACCCACGAAACGTCCCGACGGGTCGAGGGTTCGTTCATAATTTCCAGTTTCTATCCCACGAAAAGTCCCGACGGGACCATGGGTCGTTTATAATTTTCTGTTTCTACATATGATTAAAAATATATTAGACGATCGCGGCTTTTAATAAATGTTCGCATTGTCCCGTAGGGACATTTTATGGGTAGCAATTAAATGAAATTTAATTGCCCATCGTCCCGTAGGGACGGCTTGTGGAGGGCATAAGAGACGTTAGATTCAAGAGTAAAAAATAGATCATGCCTCTGCAGCCCTGTTAAATTTCATTCCGCAAACAATTATTTCGCTTTAACACGTTCTAAATGCTAACCACCAATTATGCGATTATTAATTCCAGCCATTTGCCTATTTCTGATTGCACCTGAAGTTTCCTGCCCCAAGGCCGGTACAATATCGGAACCAAAACAATCATTTTCAGATACCGGCGAAGTCGAAATGTCTCTTTTCTTTCCTCATCTTTTTGAAAAACATGGCGGTTGTCTGGATTCTTCTTTCTATGTCAAGGTTCTGATTGTAAATAAAACAGATACCGCTGTTAGTCTATTTGAAGAATGGAATATGTGGGGATATTTTAATATGTCATTTAAAATATCCACAACAGATTCCAGTTATTTTCTGTACAAAAAAGGTCGCGAATGGGATAAAAACTATCCTTCTACCAAAACACTTTTTCCGGGTGATTCGATAATATTCAACTACAATTTGAAAGAACTCCACTGTGAGCATAGTCAATTTTACAATACAATTCCAGAGCCAGGAACTGAATTAAAATCAATTCAAGCTTTTTACTTGACAAAGACAGATATTAATAGTGATGTTGTACTAAAAAGTTTCGATAGAATGATTAAGTATAAATACAAATATCCAGATGTAATCCCCGTAAATAGGCGTCGGGAAGTAAAGCCTTTTATAGTAGACTCGCTAAAACATGAAGTCAGCCTTATCCAAACGATCCTCCTATGCGAGCTCTCTTCAAAAGAATATTTCCTGTCTGATTTCCAATAGTCTGATTTGAAAAATATTTTAACTCAAATAGCCAGCTGCATTTATTACCTTAACATAAAATAACTGCTATGGGCTATACATATCCTTTTACAATAGACAGCGGCCGCGGCGAAAAAATAATATTCAAGGAAGTCGTGAAAGAATCTGATGGCGATAAAGTTCTGATTGAAGGTACGGTTGCTCCTAAAGCGGGACCTCCGATGCATGTTCACTTCAAACAGGATGAAGGATTCACAGTTATAAAAGGTAAAGCCGGCTACCAGGTATTTGGAGAAGATCCGAAATTTTTATCGGCGGGCGAATCAGTTGTATTTCCCCGAAATCATTATCACCGTTTCTGGAATGAAGGAGATGAAGAATTGAAAATAGAAAGCTGGGTGAAACCTGCGAACAGCATCGTGTTTTTTCTGTCAACTATGTATGGAGCATTGAAAAATTCAACATCTGAACGACCTGAAGCCTTTGATTCTGCCTATGTAATGGTTCGATATAAATCCGAATATGATATGAAAGGGCTTCCGGGATTTGTAAAGAACGTGATCATGCCAATCACTTACCAGATCGGGAAATTAAGAGGGAAATATAAAAAGTTTAAAGATGCGCCGGAACCATTGAAGTAAATTGAAAATGACATCAGAAACAAAAGAAAAAACAATTAATAATTTTAATCTGTTTCTTTTGATCGCGGTTGATACTCTTCATCACTTTGCCCGAGTTCATCTTCAAGCTTAACACCCGCTTCCTGAATGGCAGGCCTGTGAGAAGTTCTTAACGGAATTTCAGGAAGGAAAAAAACAACGATCAATGCAACAGCCATTAAACAACTGGCAACGATAAACACATCATCAACTGCACTGCTAAATGCCATTTTTGATGACTGGATAAAATGCTGGAATCCGGCATTCAGATTATTTGCATTTCCTCCATCAACTTTATTCAGCATTGCCTGAATTTGCTGCTGGCTTTGAGGATTGAGAACTGATTGTATCAGGGTCCCATTTAAAGTTTGGGAACTTCCGGCCGGACTTATTTTTTGCAAGTCATTTAAGAAGGGTTCAGATTTCATACTCTGCATCTCCCTGCCTAATTGCATATTCATGATCCCTCCCAACACTGCAGTTCCTACAGTGCCTCCAATATTACGGAACAGTTGCGTTCCGGCAGTTACCTCGCCCAGTCTTTGTACAGGAAATGCACTTTGAACAGCCAGTGTAAAAATGGGCATGGTTGAACCTAAACCGATACCAAGTATGATCATACGAACAACAAGTCCGCTATTAATAGTTTCGGCATTAATTGTTGAAAAAAGAAAAAGTCCTGCTGTAATAATAACTGTTCCTGTGATCGCTAAATATTTATATCGTCCTGTTTTTGAAATAATTCTCCCACTGATCGTTGATGCAAGAATCAATGAAAGCATCATAGGGGTCATTACCAACCCTGCATGGGTGGCCGAACCTCCGATTACTCCCTGCGAAAAAACCGGAATGTAAACGATCGCTCCAAACATTCCCATTGTTGTAAGAAATAAGGCACAAACAGAAACTACGAATACCCTGTTTCGAAATAAGCCGGGAGCAAGTATTGGATTGGGAGCTTTGAATTCGGTAGAAATAAACAGAGCCAATGAAACAATACTGGTTAACAAACAACCAATGATCTGCCATGAACCCCATGAATAAATGCTTCCACCCCAAACCAGGGATAATAAAAGTGGGATAAGTGTTGTAGTGATGAAAAATGCACCCCACCAGTCGATCCGTTTATCTTTTAAATGAATTGCGATTTTGGGCAGCGCAGCCGAAAGAACTATAATAGCAATGATACCTATTGGGATATTAACGTAAAAAACCCACCTCCATGATGTATGATCAGTTATCCAACCTCCCAGTAGGGGACCTCCGATTGAACTTAATCCAAATACTCCTCCTATCATGCCCTGGTATTTCCCTCTTTCTGCAGGGGGAAATACTTCGCCAATTATTGCAAAAGAATTCACCATCATCGCTCCGCCGCCAATTCCCTGCAGTGCTCTGAAAAATATCAGTTGCGTCATAGTCTGTGACAAGCCGCAAAGAACAGATCCTCCTAAAAAAATTATAATGGCCAGCAGGTATAAATTCCGTCTGCCAAACATGTCAGAAAGCTTTCCATAAATTGGAACCGTAACAGTAGAGCCAAGCATATAAGCTGTGAATACCCAACTGAAATGTTCCAGGCCTTTTAACTCCCTGACTATCGTGGGCATCGCTGTAGATACAATAGTCTGATCGAGTGAAGCAAGTAGCATTGCAAGTATTACTCCGATCAGTATAGCCAGTTTACCTGATGATTTCATGAAGTTTAATGTATTGAATTTGCCGAATGGCTAAATCAGTTGTTCAATAATATTGCCAAACCTTTACATTTGTTGCCATTCATGAACCGAACAAATCATAAGGTAATCATTATCGCGGCACCTTCGGGTGCGGGTAAAACCTCGGTTACGCGTCATTTGCTGACAACTCTTACAAATGATCTTGCATTTTCAATTTCCTGCGCAACGCGGCCGCGTCGTAATAATGAAATGGACAAAGTTGATTATTATTTTATTACTGCGGATGAGTTCAGGGGAAAAATAAATCATAATGAATTTATAGAATGGGAAATGGTTTATGAGGGAAAATATTATGGTACATTAAAAAGCGAGTTAAGCCGCATCTGGGAACAGTCCAAAACTCCTTTGCTTGATGTTGATGTAAAAGGGGGCATCAATGTACAAAAACAGTTTCCCGGAAATTCTCTTTCATTGTTTATTGAACCCCCTTCAATAACAGAGCTCGAACGCCGGTTAAGAGCAAGGGGAACGGAAACTGAGGAGTCATTAAAAGCCCGTATTAATAAAGCTTCTTTTGAAATGACATTTAAACCTCAATTTGATAATGTTATTTTAAACGATAATCTGGACCGCGCCTGTGCTGAAGCTGAGCTCATTGTTCGCAAATTTTTGAATTTACCTGCTTCCGGCGATTTGTCGCCCTGCCGCCCCGCTGAATAGCGCGGGAGCTTACAGAAGGGTGAAACACAATTCAACAAGGCTTTTACAGGTTTAGCCTCACATAGAATACAGTCAATAACACCTGATTTAGAAAAGCATCGATCTTCCCTTGTTATCTTCGCAAAATGGTTCACTTTCAGTCCATCCTATTTTTTATTCTGACCCTGCTATTGATGGGATTTTTCTCAGGAATTGAAATGGCTTTCTATAGCGCTAACCGGCTGAGCATCGAGATCAGGAAAAAACAGGAAGGAGTATCCCACCAGATCCTTTCAAAGTTCGTGCTGTCGCCGGCGATTTTTTTAGGAATGACTTTGATCGGTTTTACGATCTGCCTGGTTTTTTTTGCATTACAGGTGAGTAACGTAATGGCTCCGGTCTGGCATTATCTAAAACTGGACTCTGCAATCATCAGGCTGATCATTGAAATTTTCCTCACTACCTTACTGGTTCTGATATTTGGAGAATTTATTCCAAGAGCCGTGTTCAGGGCCAGGGCAAATACACTTCTTGGCAGGCTTGCTTTTGTCACTGATTTTTTCTACCAGATCCTGCAGCCGGTTGCTATTGTTCTAATAAAATTGTCTGAGTGGGTCTTGAACTATTTATTTAATGTTCGTATTGATAAAACAAAAGAATCACTTGACAGGAGTGATCTGAAACATTTATTCAAACAAGTTGATACTGACGACCGGCAGGAACGCAACACACAGTTAATGGAAAATGCGCAGGAACTGCCTAAGATCAGGATCCGTCAATGCCTGGTGCCCCGTAAAGAGATCATAGGGGTTGAAAGGGATGCTACGATCGATGAGGTGAGGAAAAAATTTGTAGAAACAAAACTGAGTAAGCTCGTTGTGTTTCAAAATAATATTGATCATATAGTCGGTTATATTCATCAGCTCGACATGTTTAAGAAACCAGCGGATATAAAATCGATCCTATTGCCTATAGCTGCAGTACCAGAAAGCATGAGTGCTACTGATATGATCGGCAAGTTCAGTCGTGAGCGTAAAAGCATGGCATGGGTAGTAGATGAATTTGGTGGAACTGCGGGCATCATCACAATGGAAGATGTTCTTGAAGAATTGTTTGGAGAGATACAGGATGAATACGATACTGAAGAGCTGGAAGAAAAAAAGATAAGCGAACAGGAGTTTATTTTTTCTGGAAGGCTGGAGCTGGACTACCTTGAAAGAAAATATGAATTCGATTTCGGAGAAGAAGAATCAGAAACACTTTCGGGTTATATTATCAGTCATCATGAAACTATTCCAAGACAAAAAGAACGCATTATCATTGATGATTACGAGTTTGATATTTTGAACGTTAGCGATACCCGTATTGAGATGGTAAGAATGAAAAAATTGAAATAAGGATGGCATTATTAGACTTTTTTAACAGGCGAAAGAAAAAAGGCGATACGGCGGAAATGTCGTTTATAGATCATCTCGAGGATCTTCGCTGGCATATCATACGGGCTGTAATTGCAATTATTATTTGCGCCATCGTGGTATTTTGCTATTCTGGTTTTGTTGTAGACGAAATTTTATTCGCCCCTACCCGTTCCGATTTTATTTCCTCGCAATGGTTGTGTCAGTTAAGCCATAAAATCGGTGCAGGCAGTGCAATGTGTTTTCCTGAAGTACATGCCAAATTCCTTGAAACCAGCATGACAGGCCAGTTTGTTTCTTCATTTACACTTGCTTTTATCGGAGGGTTCATTATTGCATTCCCATATGTTTTTTGGGAGTTCTGGCGCTTTGTAAGGCCGGCGCTTTCAGAAAAAGAAGCCCGTAAAACGAAAGGAGTTATTTTCTGGGTTTCATTTCTCTTTTTCCTGGGGGTATTGTTTGGCTATTATATCCTTACGCCATTTATGGTTAACTTTTATTTCAACTACAGATTGAGTACTCAAATAGAGATCCAGCCCACTTTTTCTGATTACCTGGAAAACCTTACCTGGACCACGGCAGGAATTGGGGTTCTTTTTCAAATGCCTTTATTAGTAATGGTTCTAGCTCGAATCGGGATTGTAACTGCAAAATTTTTGAAAAAGTATCGAAGGCATGCATTTGTTATTATCCTTATCGCAGCTGCTATTATCACTCCATCAACTGATCCTTTCAGTCTTACACTGGTAACTATTCCTTTATATCTCCTTTTTGAAGCGAGCATTATACTCGCAGGAAGAGTGAACAGGAACCAGGAAAAGAAGATTCAGGAATGGAGCTAGATTCTGCTAATATCACCGCCAAGTCCCACGTTAAATAATGATAAATCGAAGAGCTTATTGTGGAGACTCGGCTGGGGATTATTCTTATTTATCCATTCACCAGCCGATGTCTCTGCGTATCAGGACTCGGCGGTGTAATATCTCATGAAAATCGAAAGTTGAAGCACTCCGATAGTTGTAACTTTGTTGAACTAGCCCGTATCTGTTAATTCATAACGTTTACAACATGAACTCTCCATTCGACCTCAGCAAACCCATAGCAATCGGCAGCGATCATGCCGGATATGATTATAAAGAAGATCTTATTTCTTTTCTTGAAGGAAAAGGGTTGCCTTTTAAAGATTTTGGGACCCATTCAAAAGATTCTGTTGATTATCCGGATTTTGCACATCCGGTAGCATCAGCTGTGGAAGATGGAGAAGCATCTTTTGGTATCTTACTTTGTGGAAGTGCAAATGGAGTTGCAATAACCGCAAACAAACATCAGGGAATCAGGGCAGCTATTTGCTGGGGAGAAGAACTTGCCCAACTGTCACGTGAGCATAATGATGCCAACATTATTTGTATACCTGCCCGTTTTGTAAGAGAGGGAGACGCAGAGAAAATGGTAGCCCTGTTTATGACCACTCAATTTGAAGGAGGCAGGCATAGCCGCAGGGTTGAAAAAATAGCTTGTGCATAATCATACAACCGATCATAATTTTAGCCCTTTCCAATTGAGGAAAGGGTTTATTTTTATTATTCGTCAAAAATCATCATCAATACAAGAGTCATGTTCAAAAAATCAATCATTTTCTTCATAGCATCTCTGCCCCTGTTTGCAATTGCACAGAAATCGGCTAAGGATGCGAAGAAGATCTCCAAAACTATCAAGACAGAAGACCTTAAAAAAAGATTATACACAATCGCCAGCAAGGAAATGGAAGGACGCGATACTCCTTCACCCGGATTAGAAAAAGCTGCTACTTATATTGAAGGACAATTCAGGGCCATGGGGTTAGCTCCGGGCAACAATGGCAGCTATCAACAGCGCTATCCTTTATACCGCGATTCAATGGTGAGCAGTTCTTTGAAGATAAATGGACAGGCTTTGACTATGAATACGGATTTTCAGCCTGTGGCGACTGGGGGTTCAGGACAGAAACAATTTTCTGAAATTGTGTTTGTTGGATATGGAATAGTTGATGGAGATATCAGGAACGACTACAAAAATCTGGATGTAACAGGTAAACTTGTCCTGATTGCCGATGGATCACCTGCTGACTATAAACCAAGTGCAACAGGTTTTAATTCACCTGCAGGCGCATTTGGTAAAATGAATGCTGCCATGACAAAGGGAGCTGCAGGTGTGATTACTGTATATGGTAATTATCCAAGAAGAACCTTTAACATGAACAGCAATTGGAATCCAAATAATAACCGCACGAACAATGCACCGATCGGTTTCACCGTATCTACCTCTGTTGCTGAAAAAATCATGGGTGAAGATGGAAAGGGGTTTTTTGATAAACTCAAAGCGGGAACAATTGCACCAAAAACTTACACTTCGAATATAGATCTCAGTATTGTCAAAAATTCTCAAACCAGTTCAGCCTGCAATGTCCTGGCAGTTCTTGAAGGAACCGACCTGAAAGATGAATTTGTATTTATTACCGGCCATATGGACCATCTTGGCAAAAGAGGCGACTCGGTAATTTATTATGGTGCTGATGACGATGGCTCTGGAACAACCGGGGTGATGGAGATTGCAGAAGCATTCGCAGCTGCAAAGAAAAAAGGAAAAGGCCCGAGAAGAACAATGGTGTTTATGACCGTAAGCGGTGAAGAAAAAGGACTTTGGGGATCAGCTTACTATACTAACAATCCGATCTTCCCGTTGGAAAAAACGACGGTTGATCTGAACATTGATATGATCGGCAGAATTGATGCAACACGCAAGCAGGGTGATTCAACAAATTATGTTTATGTGGTTGGAGATGACAAAATCAGCAGTGACCTCAAAGTGATCAGTGAAGCTGCGAACAATGCAAATACCAAAATGGAGCTGGATTATAAATTCAATGACCCGAAAGATCCGAACCGTATTTATTTCAGAAGCGATCACTACAATTTCGCTCAGAAAGGCGTACCGATTATTTTCTATTATGATGGCATGCTGGGTGCGGATTATCACCGCCCAACAGATACGCCTGACAAGATCAATTATGAGTTAATGGCGAAAAGAGCCAAACTGGTATTCTTTACAGCGTGGGAAATGGCGAATCGGGATCAGATGCTGAAAAGAGATATTAAACTAGAACGTCCTCGCGGTTTCTAAAAGCTTCAGGTTACAGGCTACACGCTGCAGGCTGACTTCGGTAGAATTGATAACTATAATTCAAACGAGATCAGCATGCAGCTTGCAGCTTTTAGCCTGTAGCTTTTTACCAACCGAGTACCCATGCAAATATCAATGGAGCTACAATCGTAGCATCACTTTCAACAATGTATTTGGGAGTATGAATATCCAGTTTACCCCAGGTTATCTTTTCATTTGGAACAGCGCCTGAATACGAACCATAAGATGTTGTCGAATCGCTGATCTGGCAGAAATAACTCCAGAACGGAACATCGGTCCATTCAAGATCCTGGTACATCATCGGAACAACGCAGATCGGGAAATCTCCGGCAATACCTCCGCCTACCTGGAAAAACCCAACTCCTTTTCCTGAAGAATTGTGGCGATACCATTCAGTAAGCCAAACCATATATTCTATCCCGCTTTTAACTGTGGAAGCTTTTAATTCTCCTTTTACTACATAACTGGCGAATATATTTCCGGTAGTACTGTCCTCCCATCCAGGAACAACAATCGGAATATTTTTTTCGGCAGCAGCCACAATCCAGCTATCCTTTGGATCGATCTCGTAATATTGTTCAAGTTCCCCGCTTTGAATAGTTCTGTATAAGAACTCGTGAGGAAAATATCTTTCCCCTTTTTCCTCCGCCAGCTTCCATTGTTTTACAAGATGTTTTTGCAAACGTCTGAACGCTTCCTCTTCAGGAATACAGGTATCCGTTACACGATTGTAATGATTCTCCAGCAGATCCCATTCTTCCTGCGGAGTAAGATCGCGATAGTTTGGAATCCGTTTATATTTAGAATGGGCCACGAGGTTCATTACATCTTCTTCAAGATTTGCACCTGTACAACTGATGATGTCTACTTTATTCTGGCGGATCATTTCAGCCAGGGAAATTCCCAGTTCTCCCGTACTCATTGCGCCGGCAAGGGTAACCATCATTTTACCTCCTTCATTAAGATGAACTTCATAAGCTTTCGCTGCATCCATCAATGCCGCCGCATTAAAATGACGGTAATGATGTTCGATAAATTTTGAAACCGGACCCTTATTCATAGCATTATTTTAGAAAGTGAATGAGGCTGCAAAAATAGGGCTAAAAAAAAGTCCTGCATTTTTGAATTGCAGGACTGGATACGGGTGGAAGAATGGAAGTTATCTGGGTAGTTTTTCAACATCAGTAATGTTGCCGCTTGGAGTCAGTTTCACTTTATATTTCCTTCCTTTACTTTCAATCGTCAGTTTATAATTAGTTCCTTCTGAATTAGTGATCTCTTTAATGTCCAGCACATCAGACTGGGAATATTTTTTGTCAACAGCTGTCATTGCAGCCAAAGGCAATTGGTCAAAAAATATGTCACGTACACAGCCTTCTAACTGTCCATCCTGGTTATAGTAGGCTACAACACGACGGCCAGCTAATACAAATGTTGCCTTATCATATTCATCCTGCTTTTCCCAGAATACATTTTCGGCTGAAGAGAATTCTTTCTTGAATTGATTTAAAACCTGTTTGTCAGGATCAGGGCCTGGTCTTTCGTTTGCAAATGAAGACAGACCTGCTGTCATCATCATCGCAGTAAACAACACACTCATCTTTTTCATGGCTTTATGATTTGAGTTATGAAATGAATTTTTGATTTACTCTTCAAAGCTATCATCATGAACAAACAAAGTCAAGTGAATTGGGATTGATGGAGACTGTTGTTAAGAACTTTAACGAAGAGCTTCGTACAACAGGAACGGAATCGGAATTCGGTTTTTACAAACAAAACCCCGTCTCCTTGCGGATGACGGGGCTTGTTTTTACCACACACCAAAACTTACTTGCAGCGGTACGGTGCTAACGGCGAATTATGCTTTCTTTGATTTTGAATATACATTCCAGGAATTTCCTGTTGATTTCAAAACAATTTTAGTGTCTGCATTTTCAAGGGTAATGAAATAATTGGTGCTTTCATTTTTTGCGGCTTCAAACAAATCACTGATCCAATAACCTTCGTAGGATTTTTTCAGGTTGTTCTGAAGTGCAAGCGGAAGATCAAGCGGACTTAGATTGCGGGTCATGCCCAGCATTTCTCCATCTTCGCTGTAAAAAGCGTACACGTATTTCCCATTATAGTTGAAAGTGGCTTTATAATATTCGGAGCCAGTACTCCAAACCACTTCAGTAGCAGTTGAAAATTCTGATTTAAAGGCATCCAGTACTTTCTGACTAACATTGGTCTCGCCGGCAAAAGCAAAAAGACTGCTGAAAGCTATTGCCAGGGTTGCGATCATCTTTTTCATAATCGGTTCATTTAATTTTAGGGTTATGGTTTGTTTTCATCCACCAAAGCTTAAGCGAAGGTGTATTCCGATTCTTTGACGCATCAAAAGTATCTCAGGTTACATGCGAACGCAAGCCAATTGTGACTAGCGGAGCTCCATGTTAAACGGCCTTAACAATTGTTAATCAACGTTTACCATTCAACATTTTTTTAAACCATCCATACTACGAAATACGTCGTATTGCTTTTAAGAATTGGTAACAGCCGCTATAAGAATTTTTTATTGAATGTCTTTTTTTTCTGCTTTTCATTCGTTCCCATTCAAAAACGGGATAAATGCATAGGAATATTTTTTTTTCGCAAATTTTATTAAGCTTTGAATAGGCTATCTTCTTCTGGTAGCTGTCTTATCTATGTAAAAGCATCTAAAAATTTTAAAATGAAGTTCAACTTTCAAAATATCCTGTTATCACTTTCGGTCCTGTTGCTAGGTCAGCAGGCCTTCTCTCAAGACAAAAGATTTATAGGTACCTGGCAGGGCACATTAGACCTTGGAGTTCAATTGCGTATTGTATTCCATGTCAGTTATGATGGAAATACTTATCAAAGTACTATTGATAGTCCAGATCAGTCAGTCTTTGGAGTTAAATGTGAGGAAACCACAATTAGTGGAACACAAATGACTATTGAAATGAAAAGCCTGGTGGCTTCATTCAATGGAACTTTATATGATGACTCAACTATTAAGGGAAATTTCAAACAACAGGTTGAGATCCCTCTTGAATTAAGAAAAACGGATAAGCTCAAGGAATTAAACAAGGATATATCCAGACCACAAACTCCCAAACCTCCTTTTCCATACAAATCTGAAAATGTTTATTACAATAACACCGATCAATCCATCAGATATGGAGCGACAATAACTATACCTGAGGGCAAAGGTCCTTTTCCGGCAATGATATTAATTACCGGTTCCGGCGCGCAAGACCGCGATGAAACGATTTTCAATCATAAACTGTTTGCAGTGGTTGCTGATCAACTGACACGTAACGGTTATGTCATTTTAAGAGTGGATGATCGTGGAATAAAAGAAACTACGGGAAATTTTGCAACTGCAACCAGTGCAGACTTTGCAGATGATGTAAATAACGGCCTGAATTATTTATTGACGAGACCTGAAGTTGATAAGAAGAAACTTGGTATGCTTGGACATAGTGAAGGAGGAATGATCGCACCTATGGTTGCCACTCAACGTAATGATATCAACTTTATCATTTTACTTGCCGGGCCCGGGGTGAACATAATCGACCTGATGGCCGCTCAAAGTGCAGCCGTAGCCAAATCAGCCGGGCTTAGTGATGCTGCAGTAAACCAGATAGCCTGGCTATATAAAAAATCAGTGCCGGCAATTTTAAACACCTCCGATACGGCGATTGCACATGCAAACGTGAAAAAGATCAACGAAGCATGGGCTTCGGGGCAGCCGGACTCTATTCTGAGTGAGCTGGATTTTTCAACTCCTGAAGACAGGGATCGTCATGTTGTGGAAATGATACAGGGATTTAATTCGCCCTGGTTTAAATATTTTATTGCTTTTGACCCGGCAAAATATCTTGAAAAATTAAAGTGCAAAGTCCTTGCATTAAATGGAAATAAGGACATACAGGTAATATCTTCACAAAATCTTCCCGGTATTGAAGCCTCATTAAAGAAGGCAGGTAATAAACAATTTGAGATTGTTGAGATGCCTGGATTAAATCATCTTTTCCAGGAATGCAGCAGTTGTACCGTGGAAGAGTATGCGAAACTGGAACAGACTGTGTCTCCTAAACTCCTCGAAGTAATTACTCAATGGCTGAATAAGAATGTAAAATAATTAAACTATTTTCTGATTAATTATCTCGCTCATGCATACCTGTCCTTCAATAATCCAGCAGTTTTGCTGGGCAATATGATCAGCGATTATGTAAAAGGGAAAAGACAGTTCGATTATCCTGATAATATTCAGAAAGGCATACGGCTGCATCGTTACATAGATACATTTACCGATGCTCACGAAGCCACAAAAGAAGCTAAAAAAATATTTCAGCCTCATTACCGTCTCTACAGTGGTGCTTTTGTAGATGTTGTATACGATCATTTCCTGGCAATTGATGAAACTGAATTTTCTGAAGAAAGCCTCCTCGATTTTTCGGAAAATGTTTATGATCAGCTTGAACAGCACGTCAAATGGATGCCTGAAAAATTCGTCTCGTTCTTCCCGTATATGAAAAATCAAAACTGGCTTTTCAATTACCGCACAGCCTGGGGAATTGAAAAAAGCCTTGGTGGAGTAGTTAGAAGAGCCGCTTATCTTGAAGAAAGTCAAACTGCTTTTAATTTATTTCAGGAACACTATCAACTTTTAATGGATTGTTATCGTCATTTCTGGGCATTTGTAAAACCGTTTGCCCGCCATAGGTTTGATGAAATGACGAGTGAGGAATTACCGGGTCTTCTTTAAGCGGTTAATATTTAGCTTTGCAGCGAAATTTATTTTAGAAAAGTTCATCTAAATCAAAATAATATGAAGAAGGCTTTTATTTTACTGGCTTTGTTTCAACTATTCTTTATCTGCCTGCTTGCTCAACCTTCAACCCCTGCTGTCGACAAATCACCAATGGATATGAGCTATTACCCGGTCAATTATCCTGTTTTAAAAATGCAGGATAAAATAACTGAATCTCTCGCAGCCCGGGTGGTTTATAGCAGGCCGCAAAAATCAGGCAGAGTGATCTTTGGAGGGTTGGTCAAATATGGAGAGGTTTGGAGGTTGGGTGCAAATGAAGCAACAGAAATTGAATTTTTTAAAACAGTAAGATTGGGTGGAAAAAAAATTCCAAAAGGAAGATACACGCTATATGCACTGGTAAATGAAAATTCCTGGACCATTATTGTAAATAAAGAAACAGATATCTGGGGAGCTTTTTCCTATAATGCAAAAAAAGATCTGATCAGGTACGACATCACTCCCCAGAAAAGTGAAACATCTTCCGAATACCTGGGAATGAGTTTTGAAAAATCAACAACTGGTTTTAACCTGAATATTTATTGGGACAATTCAAAAATATCAGTGCCCTTTACTCTTTGATCTATGAAAAGATACATTGCAATTTCACTCAGTTGCCTTTTGTTATTTGCCTGCAATAATAAAAAGCCTGAAAATCATTCTGAATCAGATAAAAGGTTTCCTGATACTTCCGGCCAATTAAAAACTCCTGTTTCCGTAAATCCCTTAGCACCGATAGATGTTTCACCGATGGACATGAGTTATTTCCCGGTTGATTTTCCGAAATTAAAAAATACGAATTCCAGTGAACAGCCGATGGCAAGAGTTGTTTACAGCAGGCCTCACCTGCAGGGAAGAAAACTTTTTAATGATATCCTTAAATACGGCGAACCCTGGCGGCTGGGAGCTAATGAATCAACTGAACTCGACCTTTATAAAGACGCAACCATACAGGGTAAAAAAATTGCACAGGGCAGATATATTATGTATTGCATTCCTCAAAAAGACAAATGGACAATTGTTTTGAACAGCAATATAGATAGCTGGGGACTTCATCCGGATCCAACTAAAGACCTGGACCGGTTTGTAATTCCAGTAAAAAAAACTAACGATCGGCTCGAGTATTTTACAATGGTATTTCGTTCGTCTGCAAATGACGCAGAGCTGGTAATGGCCTGGGATGATGTTGAGGCAGTATTGCCGGTCTCATTTTAACTCGTACTTTCAGCTCAGTATTACTCAATTTTCACTCTAACATGTGTGGTATTGCCGGAATCATTCAGTTGAACTCCCATCAATTCGACCTCAGCAAGGTCAGGCAAATGACCGACGCAATATCGCACCGGGGTCCCGATGGGGAAGGTTACTGGAAGAATGATTCATCAAATATTTTATTTGGATTTCGCCGTCTTGCAATCATCGACCTGTCTGAAACAGGCAACCAGCCGATGCACTATCTCGATCGCTATACTATTGTACATAACGGTGAGATCTATAATTACATTGAACTCAGGGAAGAACTGGAAAGAAAAGGCTACCGCTTCAGGTCACAGTCAGACACCGAAGTCATTCTTGCTTCCTATGATTGCTGGAAATCTGATTGTTTAAAAAAGTTCGATGGCATGTTCGCTTTTGCCATATGGGATGAAAATGAAAAAAAATTATTTGCAGCCAGGGACCGGTTCGGAGAAAAACCTTTTTTTTATTTTGAAGATCCTGCAGGCGAAACTTTCTACTTTGGGTCAGAGCTAAAAGCATTGTGGTCAGCAGGTGTCCCAAAAACACCCAATCTTAAAATGCTGTTTAATTTCATCACTATTGGCTACACCGATAACCCGGAAGATCCTTTTGAAACTTTTGATTCAGGAATAAAAAAACTTCCAGCAGCCTTTTATCTGAGCCTGTCATTGAATGACAGGATCAGGATTACCGCAAATTCATATTGGGATATTGATCCTGAATTCCAAAATAAAAGGATCTCCGACACTGAAGCCATAGCTGAATTTTCAACACTGTTCCGCGATTCTATTAAAAGGAGACTAAGAAGCGATGTTCCCATCGGCACTTCGTTAAGCGGTGGGCTTGACAGTTCATCGGTTGTATCTGTCATACATGATTTCAAAACACCTAATTACAACCACCAGGCCTTTACGGCGTCATTTCCCGGCTTTGAAAAAGATGAGTTGCCCTTTTCTAAAATGATCGCGAACAGATTTGATCTTGACCAGCATATTGCTGATGTTACTGATGAAAATCTGATCAAAGACTGGGAAAATCTTTGCTATCACCAGGATGAGCCTTTTGGTTCTTCAAGCATTTATGCTCAATACAAAGTGTATCAGCTTGCAAAAGAAAGATCAGTAACTGTATTACTGGATGGACAGGGAGCAGATGAAACTCTGGCAGGATATCATAAGTACTATAAATGGTACTGGCAGGAATTATTCCGGCGCAACAGGTTAACCAGGTCTAAAGAAATCAAAGCAGCCAGGGACCTGGGAGTTCTTGAAATATTTAACTATAAAAATAAAATCGCAGCCTGGTTCCCATCATTCGCAAGTATTGTAATGGAAAGGCAATATTTGCTGAAAGCAATAAAACAGGAAGATCTTGACCAGGAGTTCATACGTTTTCAAAGCAAAGAAGCCTATTACACGCCGCCTGATATTTTCACCCTGAACGGCGTTTTGCATTTTAATACATTCACTCACGGTTTGGAAGAATTGCTGCGATATGCAGATCGCAACTCGATGGCATTTGGAAGAGAGGTCAGGCTCCCTTTTCTTTCGCATGAACTCGTTGAATTTGTTTTTTCATTACCACCTCATTTCAAGATCAGGAACGGCTGGACCAAATGGATCCTAAGGGAAACGATGAAACAGCAACTGCCGCAGGAGATCGTTTGGCGAAAAGACAAAACCGGTTTCGAACCGCCACAACTGAAATGGATGGAAAACAAATCAATCCAGGATCTCATTCATAATGCAAGGAAAAAACTAACCGATCAAAATATCCTGAAACAGGAGGTATTGAATAAACCCATCAAACCTCTGGCCGCTCATGCTGCCGATAATTTCGACTGGAGATATTTATCTGCTGCCCTTCTTTTTTAATGAACTGATACAGCAACGAATCCTATTATTCTTCAACTTTGCAATATGTCAGACAAAAACATAAGATCTTGGGGAGCGGATACTAAATTGATCCATGCAGGCGCCGAGCCAGACCCTTCAACAGGTGCCATTATGGTGCCTGTATATCAAACCTCTACCTATGTGCAGGAAGCACCTGGAAAAAATAAAGGGTATGAATATGCGCGTTCACAGAATCCCACCCGTAAGGCACTCGAAGATGCCTTCGCTATCATTGAGAACGGAAAATTCGGACTGGCTTTCAGTAGCGGAGTGGCAGCAACCGATGCAGTAATAAAATTACTCGCACCTGGTGATGAAGTGATTTGTGGCAACGATATGTATGGTGGCACGTACCGTTTATTCACAAAAGTGTTTGAAAGGTTTGGTCTGAAGTTTCATTATGTTGAAATGACTGATCTGGCTAATGTAGAAAAATACATCAACGATAAAACCAAACTCATCTGGATTGAAACACCGACAAATCCCTTAATGAACATCTGTGATATCGCTTCAGTAACGGTTATGGTTAAGGGAAAAAACATTCTGGTTTGTGTAGATAATACTTTTGCCTCCCCCTATCTTCAAAACCCTCTTAATCTTGGCGCAGATATCGTAATGCACTCTGTTACCAAATACCTGGGTGGCCACAGCGATGTGATTCAGGGGGCATTGATGATGAACGATCCTGAACTCAGGGAAAAATTATATTTCATTCAAAAAAGCTGCGGAGCCGTTCCGGGCCCGATGGATTGCTTTCTTGTATTAAGAGGAATAAAAACTCTTGGCGTGAGAATGAGACAACATTGCGAGAACGGAAAGATCATTGCGAGATGGCTTAAAGACCATAAAGGTGTTGGAAAAGTTTACTGGCCTGGATTCGAAGATCATCCGGGTCACCTGGTAGCAAAAAAGCAAATGAAAGATTTTGGTGGAATGATCTCGTTCGTACTTGAAAACGATAGCGTGGAAGAAGCACGCCGCGTATTATCTTCCACACATTTGTTCTCGCTCGCTGAAAGTCTCGGCGGTGTGGAATCCCTCATTAATCATCCTGCTTCCATGACCCATGCTTCCATCCCAAGGGAAGAGCGGATAAAAAACGGGTTATCCGACTCATTGATCCGTCTAAGTGTAGGTATCGAAGATGCTGTCGATCTGATTCATGATCTGGAACAGGCGATAGGTTAAATTCAGAGTTCGAAGTTCAGAGTTCGGAGTTCGGAATTTTGAAATTATATCGTAGATAGGATGCGTTTTAATTTGGGGATTTTGCGCCACAGTTTTAAAGAAGAAATATGCGAATTCCGAACTGCAAACTCCAAACTACAAACTGTAAGCGTCTTGGCATGAGTTTGGATTTACTCCGTTTGAACGAAGTAAATTCTACTCTATGTTATACCTGATAGCTTTAATATTAGTTATTGGATGGCTCCTTGGATTTTTTGTGTTTTCTGCCGGAGGTTTGATTCACGTCTTACTGGTACTGGCAGTAATTGCGATTCTGTTGCGTTTGATCCAGGGCAGAAATCCAGTATAATCATACATATATCAATCATAAATCCGTATTTCCCCAAAGGCTGCTATCCCAAAATGCAGCCTTCTTTTTTAGCTTTGATCATAGTGGTCAGCACTCAAACAACCAGTTTAAAAAAATTCCTGGGTCAAAAAGTTGATCAGTTCAACCGTCCTGATTTTATTAAAGATGACCCGATCTCAGTCCCTCATAAATTCTTAAAGAAACAGGATATAGAGATAGCAGGATTTTTTGCTTCAATTTTTGCATGGGGCAATCGCACTACGATCATAAGAAAATCGACCGAGCTAATGGAGTTGATGGATAACTCACCTTACCAGTTTTGCAAATCCCATCAAACCCAGGATTTAAAAAGATTTTTGCGATTCAAACACCGCACTTTTAACGACACAGACCTGTTGTACTTCATTGAATTTTTTAAATATCATTATACCCTGCACAAGAGTCTTGAGAAAGCATTTACAATGCATGGCGATTCGATCGAACAGATGCTGACCGGTTTTCATCATTATTTTTTTTCACTTGAGAATGTTCCCTCACGAACTAAAAAACATATCGCTACCCCCGAACGAAAATCAAGCTGCAAAAGACTGAATATGTTTTTAAGGTGGATGGTACGTATCGATGACCGTGGCGTTGATTTCGGTATCTGGAAAAACATCAGGCCCTCGCAATTGATTTGTCCACTGGACCTCCATGTTGCCCGTGTTGCCAAACGTTTTGGATTACTAAAAAGAAAACAGGCTGATTGGTTAGCCGCACTGGAATTAACAGGACATCTTCGCGGTTTCGATCCGGAAGATCCGGTAAAATATGATTTTGCATTATTTGGATTAGGGATAAATGAGAAATATTAGGTCACTTAACTTTGAAGCTTGAATGATCCACTCTCAAATATCGCTGCAGATCCATTTCTTGGATTGGTTTCCAAAAAAAACATCACGATCGAAATGCTAGCCGAAAAAATCAATGATCTTCTCAATCATGATTTTCAAAAACTGGTATCGATACTTTACCGGATGGATATCAGTGAATCAAAACTGAGAATTTTGCTACGGGAAAATCCAGATAAAGATGCTGGTTTGATCATTGCGCATTTAATGATCGAACGCGAAGCCATGAAAATAAAATCAAGGAATGAATCTAAGCAATCCCGCAAAACAGAAGATGACAGCGATGAAAAATGGTGAGCGTATTATTTTTCAGGATCTAAGCCTCCTTTAGGAGGTTTGGAGACAAACATTAGTTCCTTAACCTTCTCTTTGTCTTCTTTTTCTTTTTTCAGATCGAACATAGTTCCAAAAACATGATCCCATAATGTTGAGCTCACTCCATATCCATTATGCTCATTTTTATAATGATGCAGATGATGATTTCTCCAAAGACCTTTCATCCACTTGAAGGGCGGATTCCAGGCATGAATCGCATAATGCATGGTTCCATACATCAGGTATCCGAGAAGGAAACCAGGAAAGAACATAAAAACATGTTGCTTCATTACCAGATACATCAATCCAAAAATTGCAGAAGCCAGTATAAGGCTGGGAACGGGCGGCATAAACAACCTCTGTTTATCACGCGGATAGTGGTGATGGTTTCCGTGAAGCGTATAAATAAATTTCTTCGCTCTCCCGGATTTTGCAATCATGTGAAACAGGAAACGATGCGCCAGGTATTCGAAAAAAGTCCAGAAAAACATACCGCCTAAAAAAGTCAGTATGATCCTTCCTGTCGTAAAACCTAAAGAGGATCCGCTGTAATACAGAAAATAAACCATAACAGGCAGATACATTCCCCAAATCACCAGTGGATGGGTTTTGGTCAGCATTTCCAGGTAAGGGTTCTTAAACAGTTGAGCCTGACCCTTATTATGAATTTTTTCGAATTGCATACGGACAAAGATAATTGCTGGGAACTATTTCACGACTGACGAAGTTCAGCAAAAGCTTACACCTGTTAGTATGGCGTCGGCAGGAGCTCGTCAACTCTTTGAAACTGATAGCCTTTCGATTTTAAATATTGTATCAGGGGACCGATCCTGGAATAAAATTTATCAGTTCGTTTAGGATCTGTGCCGATATGAAGCAAGAGGACGAATCCATTTAAACCACCCCTCCTGCTTTTTTCAAAATTCAGGATGGATTGATAAATAGACTCGGAGCTTTGATAGTTTTTTAATTCAGGCCAGGTATAATCCGCCGCACTCCTGGTACCCGGACTATAATTTATCAACTCAACACCGAAACGATTGGTCCATGCAGCTATAGAGTCATTAAACCATTCATACGGTGGAAGGAAATAATGCGCGTCATTTTTCTTGATACCAAATGAATTCATAACTGCATAATTAGCCCGTAAATCCGCTGTAAACTTTTTTTCATTTACCAGTAAGCTATCCCTCTTCTCCCAATCACAATACAATAAATGTTTGTCTGAATGCGGACCGAGATAATGATCGTCCTTTTTCAGATCTGTTATTAACGATTTGAATGCAGGGTTTCGATAAAAATTTCCCGTAAAGAAAAAAGAAGCTTTTACACTTTCTGTTTTTAATGTCCCCAGAATTTCAGAACCACCATCAGCAAACTCATCCCCGGTGAAAACCAATGCTATTGTTTTTTTTGTTGAATCACCTCTTACGATAGCCCCATAACTATAGGACAATTTCGGGTTGGTGTTTTTTGCCGAGGCATCATTCCCGGGAGCCTTTGCATCTGTCAGCTCTTCATTTTCTTTTGCTGCAAGCAGATATATCAAAGATGCCGTTCCATCCATAGTAGGCTCGTTGGTGCTGTAATCGCCATAATCATCATGATATACTGCCAGGTTACTTTGCAGGGATTCATATTCATCAGGCTCATATAATTTAATTCCGATCAGGTTTTTATAAATAGATCCAAAAACAGGTCCATCAACAAGTCCGCCATCTATCGGGTAATTTCCAAGATGAGTAAAAGCTGAATGCGGATCTGTTGGTGTATCTCCCCAGGCCGGCAGACCATATACCATACTTGTTCCCCATGGATTGCACCCGAACAGCCAGTCAATATTGGATTGTTCCAGTTCGTTATAACTTTCATCCCCGCTCAGTTCACGGTACCAATAACATTGAATAGCGAATGATGTTGTAAGATTATTACTGCACCAGATAAAAGGTACACCGCGATAAAATGCATTTTGCTTTGCACGGTACCAGACTTTTTCAATACCTTCTTTATAGTAACCAGTAACGGTATCTTTTGATTTTCCACTTAATTGTTTTGCCAGCTCATGATGACCAACATTAATAAAGGGATACCATTGGTAATGACTCGCTGTATCTTTTCCCAGCCATGGAGTAACTGTTTCGAGCATGGCAAATGATTTTGCCATGTTCATCGTTTCGGGTGCAACTGCAGATCCTTCTTTTTTTTGCTCACGATAAATATTTGCAGCAGCAAGTTCCATATCATCGACCCAATTTTCTTCGGCATAGATATATGGAGAGCGGACAGAGGCAGTTTGAGTAACGCCTAACTTTTTAAATCCATATAAAAAAGCTGTCCTGGATTTTTCAGACAGCAGCGTATAAAAGGCTGGATCAACTTTTTCAAATAACGAAGCACCCAATGCAAATGCGCTCGCGAATTTTCCTGCTGTGGAACTGGTGCCGGTAGTATTATTCATAAACTTTCCTCTTTGCTGAGGATCGCCACTGACGAAGTAGACCGGTCTTTGAAATTTTTTCCCGTAAAATGTATCCTGCTTCGGTATCCGCATTCCCATATGATCGCGATCATCGGCGACTTGGTTGAACATACGATCCGCTTTGGGATGCATTTTTACCAGCCAGTTCAATCCCCATCTTGCCTCATCAAGCACATCTGCCAGTCCATCTTTTCCATCCAATCCATTGGCCAATTTTTCATCTGTAAACACTCCCGGGAAATCCCTGTACGCCATCAATAAATGATAAGTCGCATTTGCTGAAGTGGTGCTGTATTGCAAATAATCCGACGCATCATGCCAACCGCCAACAACATCAAGCTCGGTGCTGTCTTTGATGCCGGCAGATTGACCATACAAAGAATAACCGTCGTGTGTATGACAACTATCTTTCAGGTAAGGATTAAAGCCGCTGCGTTGCTGGCGCATATATTTCAAACAGAAATCAGCAGATCCTTTATAAACATCATTTCCAATCTGAAATTCAGGTGAGCGTATTGTTCCCGTTTGTAAATAGTAACGACCGGGAGTTTTGAATGATGAAAAGTTGAGACGATAGGTTTGACGAAACGGACCATAAGCACCAAAGGCTTTTCCTGCTGCAGCAGTAAATACAATTTTTTTTGAAACTGCATCAACAAGCTGAAATGATTTTAACCCGATTGTCGTTTTAGTACACCAAACTGCTACTTTTATCCCGGTTGGAGTATATCCAAGCTGGTTGATCCTTATCCACGATGTTTGAATATCGGGCGTGCCGGCAGTAAAGAGAATGGCGAATAGAACAAGAACTGTTCTGTTCATGGCTTTGGTTTATACTTCAAGTAAACGAAAAGATATATAACTTTTGTTAACAAAACTGTTAATTCATGCCGGTAATCGCCATTGACCTCGGAGGAACCAAGCTGGCTTCGGCCGTATTTGACCTTAATGGCCGGATTATTCATTCCGAACACATCTATTTGAATGATAGTGAGGGAGAAGGTGTTGCCAACTTAATTTATGAGTCCTGTGAAAGTTTAATCAGGATAGCAAAAATGGATGGTCAGCAGATTAAATCGATTGGAATTTGTGTTCCAGGGATTTACTACGCAAATTCCGGGAAAGTCTGGGCTCCGAATATTCCGGGATGGGAGTCATTTCCTCTTTTGGATTATTTAAAAGAAAAGTTTCCTGGTACAAATATTAAAGTGGATAGCGACCGTTCTTGTTATATCCTTGGTGAAACCTGGCAAGGGAATACAAAAGGCTGCAAGGATGCCATTTATCTTGCTGTGGGAACAGGGATCGGTGCAGGTATAATGATAGATGGCAATGTGTTGCGCGGCAGTCACGATATTGGCGGCGCAATTGGATGGATGGCATTGGATGATCAATTCCTGGAAAAATATGAATCCTGTGGTTGCTTTGAATACAACGCTTCGGGCGAAGGCATCAGAAAAAATGTAGTTGAAAGAATTCAAAACCCTTTGTTTTCTTCGAGCCATTTTGCAAATACAAATGCAGATAACATTAATACCCGGATGACTTTCGATGCTTATGAAAATAACGATCCGTTAGCAGTTGACGTAATTAATAATACCATTCAATATTGGGGTAAGGCTTCTGCAAACCTGGTGAGCTTGTTTAATCCTGAGAAGATTATTTTTGGTGGCGGTGTATTTGGACCGGCTAAAAAATTTCTTGATACTATTTATGAAGAAGCAAAGAAATGGGCTCAACCGATAAGTATTACCCAGGTTAAATTTGAAGCATCGGCCTTGGATGATAAGGCAGGTTTATATGGAGCCGCTTTCCTGGGAATTGGGGATTAGGAATTAGAGATTGGGAATCAGGCCTGGCTAGAAAAAACCGTTATGAGTCTAAATTTTTATTTCAAACAATAATTATAAAAATATTTATCTCTTGGAAATGCCCAATTCCAAATTCCCGATACCAAATTCCAGTTACAACAGGATTCAAATATTTTTCGCCGCCTGCATTGGTCTTTTCGTATTTGGTATGACGCTGATAACGTTAGGATCAATACTTCCTAAACTACAGACTGATCTCGGCGAATCTTTAAAAGCCGGTACTGCAACCGCGGTATTGCCTTTCGGTATTCTGTTCGGCTCATTGATCTTTGGCCCCATCGTTGACAGATATGGTTATAAAACTTTATTAATTATCAGTGTTCTTATAAGTGCCATCGCTTTGGAAGGATTAGCCATTTCAAAATCAGCCTCCCTGGTTTATCTCTGCATTTTCTTTATCGGTTTTGGCGGTGGAATTATTAATGGCGGAACAAGTGCACTTGTAGCAGATATCAGCGTTGATAATAAAGGCGCAAATCTGAGTCTGCTCGGTGTATCTTTTGGGGTAGGTGCACTCGGAATGCCTTTGTTGCTTGGACTATTTGAAAAATCATTTTCTTATAATTTAATATTAACGACTGTAAGTGCAGTAATGCTCATCCCGGTGATTTATTACCTGTTCTTAAAATTTCCAAGCCCGAAGCAAACACAGGGATTTCCGGTTAAACAAGGTATCACACTGATCAAACAGGGTACCATTTTATTAACCAGCTTTTTTTTATTTTTTCAAAGTGCGATCGAAGCGTTAAATAATAACTGGACCACATCCTACCTGGAAACAAGGTTGGGAGTTGGCCACGATAAAGCTTTACTTGCATTATCATGTGGCATTGCGGGTCTGGCTGTTGCCAGACTTCTGCTGGGAGCGCTCCTTCAAAAAATATCCTCTTTTACAATAATGATCTTCTCATTGATCTTAATAGCATTGGCAAACCTGGCGATGTATCTCACCAGGAGTTACGAAATATCATTCACAGCGTTGATTGTTGCAGGCTTTGGCCTTGCCGCTGGTTTCCCGGTGATCCTTGGATATGTAGGTCAGTTATATCCGCAGATTTCAGGAACAGCGTTTTCGATTTCGCTGGTCATCGCTTTAATCGGCAATATGCTGATCAATTATTCTTTTGGAGAAATCGCTGGTAAGAATCATATAGAATATCTCCCGCTCGCTTCGATCATTCTGGTAATAATGATGATTTTGCTGATGATCCTGATCCGGAATAAACTCAGTAATAAAATAAAGATTTAGACTATGCTCGCAAAAACCTGGCTTCAGCATGCACGTGAAGTGATGGATAAAATAGAATCGACACAGACTGAGAATATAAAGCTGGCCGCAATTGCTATGGCCGATACCATCGAAGTTAACCGCTGGGTACATACATTTGGTTGCGGCCACGCAACCATACCGGTAGAGGAAATGTATCCGAGGATAGGCGGCTTTGTCGGTTTTCATCCAATGGTGGAACTACCCCTTACTTTCTTCACAAATATTGTTGGAGGAATGAGTGTTCACAATTTTGTATTTCTTGAGCGTGTGGAAGGGTACGGCAAAGAGATCATGAAAGGATACCAGTTTGATCAGCGGGATTGTATGTGGCTGTTTTCACATACAGGTATAAATGCAGTTAATATAGATATTGCCCTGGATGCAAAAGAAAAAGGAATGAAACTTATCGTGTATGGCTCAGCAGCCGAAGCAAAAGGAAAACAAACAAGGCATAGCTGTGGTAAAACGATCTTTGAACTGGCGGATATCATTGTCGATACCTGCGTTCCCGCCCAGGATGCATCAGTTCCCTTAAAAAATCATATCGACAAAGTAGGCCCTGTTTCAACAATGGGTTTTATTACTGCAGTCTGGATGACGGTTACTACTGTTGCAGAGATCCTGGCTGATCGCGGTGTAAAACTTTTCATACATCCATCTCATAATATTCCCGGCGATACCACCGCCAAACAAAGGTTAGATGAGGCATTGTGTGAATATAAAAAAAGGATCTCTGGAGTATAGTTATCCATTCACTATTCTCTATTGACAATTCACTATTAGCATTAGTTTTGCTCAAAATTTCTAAAAATGAAACTGGTTTCCTATATAAAAGAAGAACGTGAACAATTGGGTGTACTGATCAATGATCTGATCTACGACATGGAAATACTTCACCCCGACCTGCCGAATTCAATGAGCATGTTTTTAAATTACTGGGATGATGCTTTTCCGATAGCGCAAGCCGGAGAGTTAATGTTGAAAGAAGGAACAAGAACATCAAAGAATACTGTCCGGTTATCAGACGTTACATTAATAGCACCAGTTCCATTCCCCGGTTCCTGCCGTGATGGTTATGCTTTTCGTCAGCATGTGGCTGCAGCAAGACGAAATCGTAAAGTTGATATGATAGCCGAGTTTGATCAATACCCGGTTTTTTATTTTACAAATCATCATAGCATTACTGGTCCCGGTGATATTATATGCATGCCGGATCATTTTGAAAAACTCGATTTCGAACTGGAAGCTGCTATTGTAATTTGCCGGTCAGGAAGAAATATTAAAGCAGAAGAAGCAGATGATTATATCGGTGGATTGATGATCATGAACGATCTGAGTGCAAGAAGATTGCAAATGGAAGAAATGCTGCTGAATCTCGGACCTGCAAAAGGAAAAGATTTCTCAACTGCGATCGGCCCCTGGCTTGTAACTACAGATGAATTGCAATCATTTGAAATTCCCTGTAAAGAGAATCATGTAGGGAAGGCATGGAATCTCAAAATGACCTGCAACGTAAACGGCATCCAGGTAAGTGAAGGAAATCTGGGCGATATGGACTGGACCTTTGCAGAATTAATTGAAAGGGCCTCTTATGGCGTTACTCTTTACCCCGGCGATGTAATTGGAAGCGGAACAGTTGGTACGGGCTGTTTTCTTGAGTTAAACGGAACAGGTAAGTTCAATGATCCCAATTATACAGAACAATGGCTTCAGCCAAATGATGTAATCGAAATGGAAATCGATGGGTTAGGAAAGCTGGAAAATAAAATCGTTGCCGAAGAAACAGACTGGAGCCTGCTGAAGTTGAAAAAATAGATAATATATGGTGCTGGAGCTTTCCAAAATGAGTATTACAGATCGTCAGTATTATTTGCAGCATGTAATTGCTCCGCGGCCTATATGCTTTGCATCCACTACCGATAAAGACGGGAATATTAACCTCAGCCCGTTTAGCTTTTTTAATCTTTTTTCATCCAATCCTCCGGTAGTCATTTTCTCACCGGCAAGAAGGGTACGAGACAACACCACAAAACATACTCTTGAAAATGTACATGAAGTTCCCGAAGTTGTTATTAATATAGTAACCTATGAAATGGTACAGCAGGTTTCCCTGGCAAGTTGTGAATTTCCAAAAGAAGTAAGTGAATTCTCTAAAGCAGGATTCACCGAAGAACCGGCAACAATTGTAAAACCTCCGATGGTAAAGGAGAGTCTTGTAAAACTGGAATGCAGGGTGCTCGAAATAAAACCGCTGGGCGACCAGGCAGGAGCGGGAAATCTCGTGATTTGCGAAGTACTGAAAATGCATATCGACGATTCATTGCTTAATGAAAATAAAAAAATAGACCAGAAAAAAATTCATCATATAGCAAGATTGGGAGCCGACTGGTATTGCGTAGTTAACGAACATAATCTGTTTGAGGTGGAAAAACCTAACACTAAACTGGGCATAGGTATCGATGCACTTCCAGGATCTGTACGGCAAAGTGATATTTTATCTGGTAATGATCTGGGCATGCTCGCCAATATTCATGAAATGCCTCTGATCGATCCTTCTTTCGACGATCCTCATTTGAAACAGATCATCCAATACTACAGTGTCAATCCCGATGAAATGGAAAAGGAATTGCACCGGTATGCAAAGAAATTACTGGCAGAGAAGAATGTCAAACACGCCTGGCAGATTTTGTTGTCGAGTGGCTAGTAGCGAGTGGCGAGTGGTAAATGGGCAGTAGGCCCTCCTATCTTTGAGCTTCTATCCCATTCACCACTTACCATTTACCACTAACCTTTCTACTTAGAGATTTTACGATTGTTTTTATAGTGAAAACTTGGCTATCTTTAATGTCCTCAAAATCATCGTCCAGTGAGAAAACCAACTACTTATTTTATTGTGGCTATTGCCCTTGTGTCGCTTCTTATTTCCTGCGTTCCTCAAAAACAGGTTAAGAGTTCCAAATCTGAATTAGAAACGATCAATTCCCAACTTGAACAAAATAAACAGGATCTTTCGCGATTAAATGCGAAAAGGTTAGGAAAGGAAAATCAAAACCAGATTGACGACACTACCAATAACAGGATCAAGAATTATATCGATCGCACAATGGCGGAGATCGATACAATGATAAAAAGCAACTCGTTCGTTATCGGGGAAACGATTGTTGATAAAGACGACTGGGAACGTCTTAAGAATGCTTTGAGTTTTACCCGCGGATCTGCAAAGAAGATCAACGATAAAATTCTTTTTCTGAACGACCTTACAAGCCGGAATCTTGTTATAAGGATAGACCAGGATGTAATTTTTGAACCCGGGCAGTACCGCGTTTCGCCAGCTGTTGCAGAATCTATCACCAAACAGTTTGAACCAGCAGTACGTGAGATCGATCTCTTTACAAAAAAATATCCCGACTTTCCTTTATCACTGATCATCACAGCAAGGGGATATGCCGATGGAACGATCATTGCCCCGAATACTCAGACTTATCGTGATCTCAAACAAAGATTGAATCTGTCCAGCAGTGAACCCAGCAATAAAGAATTAAACGTAGAATTGTCGAGAGCCAGGGCAGAAGCTGTTAAACTGTTGTTCCAGAAATTTGCCAACTCCAAAGTGGATAATAAACTATTTAATTCAAAAGTGCTTTACCTCTACGAGGGCAAAGGTGAAATGTATCCTGATCCGGCAGTAACGGACTACAGAACAAATGATCCGAGACGCAGGGTTGTTTTATTGTACTGGAGTGTATCACCAGAGTAATTGTTATGAGTTAAGAGTTATGAGTGAAGTTACTCGTAACACGTAACCTCACTCATAACTCTTAACCCATGACCCGTAATTTATTTCGCCCCAAAAACTTTCTTAAGAATATCTGTGGTCCTGGCTAATGGATTCGCCCTGATATTGGCTTCTTCCTTCGCTACCTGGTCAAACAGAGCTTCAACTGCTTTCTCAACTACATAAGAAGGAAGATCGGGATTGACCTTATTGAATGTGGTAGGAAGTTTATTATACGTCGTAACAATGTCTGAATAATATTTCGTTGCATTTACTTTATCCAGCGATGTTTTAACAGAAGGAGAAAACGCAGCGATCAGTTTTTCCCGGGTTTTTGTTTTGAAATAACTGGTTGCAGCATCTTTGGGTCCTTTTACAATATTCAAAGCATCAGTTAGTGTCATTTGTTTAATAGCATCCACAAAGATGGGCTTCGCATAACCCACTGCATCTTCGGCTCCGCGATTAATGGACAGAATGGCTTTATCAACCTGGGCACCCATTCCGATCCCTCTTAAAGTGTTCTCTACTTTTTTAGCATCAGGGGGCAATAACATTTTATAAAATTCACTTCCGAAAAAACCATCTGTTTTATTCAGGTTTAATACAGCATTGGTAACACCCTGCAACAATGCATCTTTTATACCCTGCCCGGCTTCAGTTTCCGTTATGCCGGTACTGGATTTTTTATTCGATAAAATTTTGGGCAACGTTATCTGTGACCAGGAAATTGCAGGGACGGCGAGGCAAATAAGAATAGCTAATGACAGTTTTTTCATAAGTGATTTCATTGGATACGCAAGATACTTGCGCATTTGTTTAAGATTGTTTAAAGTTGTTTAATGTAGTTTAAACGCAAGCATTAAACTATGTTAAACATGGATTGGAAACAAGATGCGATTTTTGGTAACAAAGTTGCTTAAATCCTGCTTCCAAACACCTTACGGAGGATTTCGGTAGTTCTTGCCGCTATATTCTGCCTGATATTCCGTTCTTCTTTTGAAACCAGGTCAAACAACGCATCGGTAGCCCTCCAGGTAACAAATCCAGGCAGGTCCGGGTTCAATTTTTTAAATGTAGTTGGAAAATTGTTATACGTATTGATCACATCGGCATAATACCTTGTAGCATCGAGTTTATCAAGTGAACTTCTGATAACGGGTAAGAAAGCTTCAACCAGTTTATCTGTGGTTTTTACCCTGAAAAAATGAGTAGCGCTGGTATCCCCATTCCTTACCAATCCGATCGCGTCGGCAATAGTCATGCTTTTTATTGCATCTACAAAAATGGGTTTCGCAAATCCCGCCGCATCTTCTGCTGCACGGTTTATTTGCAGGATGGCCTTATCTACCATTTTTCCCATTCCGAGATCACGCAATGTATTTTCAATTTTTCTTGCTTCGGGAGGCATCAGTATCTTATAAAGAGCATCTTTAAAAAATCCATCGGTCCTGTTCAATTGCAATACTGCTTTTGTCAGGCCTTGCCCCAAAGCTTCACGTATTCCCTGTGCTGCTTCACCTTCAGTAACCCCTCCTGAAACTGCTGGAAATTTGGAAAGTACATCGCAACCTGCAAACAGGAATAAAAAAGCCGGGAATATTAATAAGCGACGCATATAACGGAATTTATTTAAGATAGACTTACTAAAATTGGGCCATCTAGCTTTTCAGGGCTTGTTTTCTGGCATGTATCTTTTCCCTGATCAGCCTGAAAAACCTGTTTCTTTCTTTTTCACTCACCTCACTGATCAAAGTAGAACGTTTCATCTGGTTTTGAATATGCTGGTACATGTTCTGAGTAAACCCGGGATCCTGGGTTCTCATAAAATTGATAGTGGAATGCGATACATATGCGATACGCAACCCATCCAATTCCACCATGAGATTATTATCTCCCAAAAGCACTTCATTAAAATACATATTGTATTCTCCCAATGGCCTCTGGGTTTTATCGCCATAATTGAACTTATAACCCTGTGCCGCCTGCTTTTCAAGATGGTTCCAGAGTAATTCAAGCGCGTCGTACAACCGGATCACATCTTTGTCAGATTCAAACACCCCTCCGTCGCGATAGAAATCAATCTGCCTGAAAAATATGTTCATGTTTTCCAGGTTCCAGATCTCAACACAGGGAAGCTCGTTGTATAATTCAAGTACTTTTTTTTCCTTTTCATGATACTCATCCGGATGATCTTCATACCTGAATTTTCTTTTTTCAAATCCCGGAAACTGGAAATAGGTTTTCAGATAAAAAAACCATTTGAATGCTGCTATCTCACGAATATGGTACTGGTGAAAAATCGGGAGGTCCTTACACAAATAATACATACACTTCTGCTTAAACTGTTTCATTACAGTCAGCTCACCTATCAGGCTATCGAGGTACTCATCGAATTTGAAATTGTTTTTATCGAGGTATTGTCCATTAAACACGATCCCGTTCGACTGCAAATTCATCAACTGATCCAGCGAAAGTTGAAAATGCTGGCAAAGGTTTCGAAGCTCTGCAAGACTGATGAGTTTCTCGCCCCGCATTCTCCGGTAAGCGCTGTCCGTACTGATATCAAGCAAACGTGCAATCTCATTCGCAGTATGCGCCTCTCCGATCCGGTTGCGGATTGTTTTGAAAAGTTGCTGTTGCAGTTCGAGATTGGTCATACCAGGTTTTGCTTACGCTCCATTATTTTAGATAATAAGATATTAAAAAAAACATTACGCTGACGTTCACTGGTCATACTGATCAATGTTGAACGCTTCCTGATATTTTCAAAATGATCTGATAATTCATTACAAAACGATTCATCTGTTGTTGAGAGGTAATTCAGGTTATTATAATTGATAAAAGCCGTTTTTACTCCGTTTACATGGGTCATTATTGTGTTATCACCCAGCATAACCCTGTTGAAAAAGAATTTCAGATTCCGGGGAAATACTATCGGGTTTTCATCCGGCAGGTATTTGGAACCATTTTCAGCCTGTTCCTGTAAATGTTTTATTGTGGATTCCAGCGCATCATAAATCATCAATACATCTTTTGAATTTTCAAAATGCCCGGAACTTCTTGAATATTCAATCTGGGATATTGTGCTGTTTATGCTTTCCATATTCCATATTTCAGTTGAACGGATTTCACTATAATTTTTGATGATTTTCCGGCTCAGTTGCTCTATCTGTTCAGGCAATATATCGAGGTTAAACCGGGCATGCTCAAAATCGGGATGCTGATGCTGGATCTTCATCCAGAAATAATACCGGAAAGCAATCAGTGGTTTAAAATAAAAATTATAAAAGAGTGGAAGATCCTTTGACATGTAGATCAATTCAGCATTTTCATTTTCCTTTAAATAATCAATCTGCCTTTCCAGATCTTGCAGATATTGGGAATAACTATACCGGTCTTTTTGAATCCTGGTATTCCTGAATAATACAAGGTCTTTTTTGCTATCGATCAATTGATCGATTGAAACACTATACTCATTACAAATAGTAACGAGCTCATCAAATACAAGTGGAGTTTCCCCCCTGATTCTTCGATATGCGCTGTCGGTGCTTACATGAAGTAATTCGGAAATGGCATCTGCGATGGTTTCCTCCGGCGTTAGTTTGTCCCTGATGAAGGCGAATAACCGGTCTTGCAGATTGTTTTGATTCATTCAGGATGGTCTATGGCTACTTAAATTAAGGGTTTTTACTTAAACCTCCCGTTTTAGGGATGCTTAAACCTGTTCATTTGCAAAAACTGCAAATCATGCTTTTCTGAATGCAAAATTCAATTTTAAAACAGGAGCAATGGGCTCTAGATTGCTTTCAAAACCACGTAAATGAAAAAAAGCCACCTGCTGGTGTTGTTAATCACCGCAATCGTTTTTACTGCCAGCGCTCAGAATAAAAACTATTTAAGCATAGAAGCCGGCGGCGGTTTTGGAAATGCCAATGCAAATATTTTTTCAGCGATGCAATCTTCCGGCTTTGCCGATAAAGATTATATCGATTTTTTCATTTTTGGCTGGGAAACCCAGTTTCCAAAAAAAGTTAACGACGGTGCTTCTTTCAGACTTCGGGGAGGCCATTTCTTCAAAAAAAATTCAGGAGCAGAAATTGCTTATGGAAAAACATTCTCCGGTACTGTAAAAGGTTATGATGCCGGAACTAATACTTACCTGTTCTATACATCAGACATAAACATCTTATATGCGGGGATGATTTTCTCAGACAGTGTTCACAGGGCGGGAATCAGCTTTGGGCCCGCCCTCTCTTTTTACCGGCTTACAAGATTTGTAAATCGTACTGAAGATCAAAAAAACACAAGTGCACTTCCCGGAGGATTGGTTTCTGCGTGGTTCAATTTCTTAAATAAAAAAATCTGGTATTGGGGAGTAAGAACAGATCTGATGCTGTCTTCGCCCGTAAAAATTCAATCGGTAAGTTTTAGTGACCCCTCAGGCAGTACAGCTAAGTTTAAAGAAACCAAAGCCGGTTCGGTTGCAGGATCGATAGATTTTGTACTTGGTTTTCGTTTTCAATGATCCTGTCAAATTTTTTATCAGGCAACAACTCAACCAGGAAATTTTTATGAAAAAAAATTATTTATTACTGATTACGGCCAGCATAGTTTTCCTGTCTTCCTGTACAAAAGATACTGTGGGCTCGTCAGGTTATTTACGCGGAAAGATGGATGGAGTATCTTTTGAAGCAACAGGTTTTTCCGCCAACAAACCTGAGCCTGTTAATGGCCCTGATGATCCAACTGTCCGAATCATTGGAACCTGGGGCTCTGCTACGATCAAAGTTTTTCTCCTTTCAGAAACTTCCTCTTTGCATACTGGTGAATATATTTTTCAGTCTGATAAAGATCGATCCGGTACTGTAGTAGAAGGAAACAACTCTTACTATGCCGGCCCCGCAGGTCTTTTCATGCCATCTACCTTATATGGTTCGGGTAAGGTAACTATTACTAATATCAGCAAAAAGGTGATCGAAGGAAGTTTTGAATTTACGACCAGTGCATACATGGGTGTAACAAAAACAATAACCGAAGGGCAGTTCAGTATTTCAAGAAATTAACCTGTTCCCGCCTTTCATATTATATTTTTTATTAACTTTTAAATACCAACCACTTGTTATGAGAAGTATCCTGCCGGCAATACTATTATTCCTTTTCCTGAACAGCAGTGCCCAAAACAATGAAGCTACCAAACCAGGGACTTCTGAATATTTCCTGAAAAAAAGTAAAACTCAAAAAACGACTGGATTTATCCTGCTCGGAGGCGGAGTAATGCTGATGGGCACCGGAATGGTTATCGGGATAAACGAAACTCTAAATGTTATTGGTAATATCGGAAACCCGGATTCCAAAAGTTCTCTTGCCGGCGGTGCCATATGTTTTTATACCGGATTGGCGGCCTCGGTCGCAAGCATTCCATTTTTTGTTTCTGCCGGAAAGAATAAACGCGCGGCGGCTGAAGTGCATGGATCTTTCAAAATGCAAAAACTAACTTATCCCGGATTAACAACCAGCTATAATAAAATGTATCCATCCCTGGTATTGAGAATTGATCTTAATTGAATATATTGATGACAAAACCAAACTGCATCAGATGAAAAAAATATCACAATGGGGCAGAAGAAATCCATGGACTACCCGATTGATCATTGCGGTGTGCATGACTGTGCTGAGTTTGATGGTAATGACGCTTGGATATCAGCTCAACGACGCCGGCATCGATATTCCAAAATGGGTTTACTATTCAATACTGGGAATTTTTTTAGGAACATTTATTTGTTATCCATATTATGACCGCTACAGGAAGTTCACCGCCTCCTCTTTTTATATACGTCGGAAATTATGTGATGGTATCCTTGCATTCAGTAGCCTGGGGCTGGTTCTCTACATGTCGGATCACCCGGGAAATTTATTCAGATACCTGAGCAATGCAAAAGCAGCGACACCTGTTGAGAACAGAATTAGAAACAATGACCTTCCAAAACCTAAAAACCTCGTCGAATTTTATAAGTCGTTAAAAGATGAGAATAACAAACTTCTGAAATGGAAAGAAAGAAGAAAACTGCTTAAAGAGCAGGTTAGATCTATCCGACATGATGAGGGTATGTCGAATGGCG
>JADMIO010634469.1_pt1 | contig 35233 bp, 27 predicted proteins | sample 8958161 | NCBI WGS metagenome assembly JADMIO01 (sample SAMN16585339, study PRJNA669376) | soil metagenome | isolation source: Crop rotation soil | place: USA: Cullars Rotation, Alabama | collected 2011
CGCGACAACTTGTCCACGTGGAATTCTAAGCTTAGGATCCCAATGTGCTGGAAAGAGCACTTCCATCCTGGATACCGGTTATTAATACTCCATTTGTAACACTCGAACCTAAGTCTACGTGTAACAAGGCAGCTGAATTAGGTGTGGTTGTACCGACACCAACATTTTGTGAAAGCGTATGAAGTGAAAGCAATGCTGAAATGCAGGAAAGTAGAATCAGTTTCATGTTTGGGGATTTTAGAAATAAATTTAGTTTATTCCACGCAACAAATTATGAGCCGGGACTCGCAATATTCCCGGAAAAAAAATAAAGATTTCGCAGGATACCGTAATAAAAAATTGACAAAAAATTAAAGAAGAGATAGTGTGGAAGCGGCGTCTAAGAAGTTAATTTGAGTACACAATTACACATGCGTTTTATCGTTAAAGGTTAAAATAAAGTTTAAAGTCTGAATGATAATAGCGTGAAAAGGGGCACCGTCAAAATCCCTTTTGGTTATTTGAATTTAACTTATACATTTGCGGAAAATTAGGAGGGGCAACCATCCTGGTTTTCAAAAAATAAAAGGAGAGATATTATGTTTTGGACCCTTGAATTAGCATCCCACCTTGAAGACGCACCCTGGCCTGCTACAAAAGATGAGCTGATAGATTATTCTATCCGCAGTGGCGCGCCTATTGAAGTAGTGGAGAACCTGCAGGAACTGGAGGATGAAGGAGAAATATACGAGGGCCTTGAAGACATCTGGCCCGATTATCCCAGCCAGGAAGATTTCTTTTTTAATGAAGACGAATATTAGTTTGAGCCGGGAGCCCGGAGTCAGAAGCCGGGAGCCACAGACTTCTAAAATAGATTGCCGCTTTTATTGAGCGGCTTTTTTATTTAGACACTATCCTTGTGTTCGTTTGTCAAAACATGGCAGCGACGAAGGAATCGCACAACTCAGGCACATACTTTTGTTGAACCTTGTATACGAGCATCGGGGCTCAGCGGTCGCGGCTAAAGGTTCGTGGCTCATTGCTTCTTACAACCCGCTGCTCTCATTTCTTCTTGTAAAAATGTACCAGAAAAAGCTACCGAATACAGGGATCATAAAAACAACTAACACCCAAAATATTTTTTTATCACTTTTGATATCGGCGTGGCGAATTACTTCGATCAAACTGATGATTGAGAAAATGGCACACAATGCGATGCCGGTCCATAATATTGTATTTCCTACGGCATGACTTGTTCGTCTGAACACTACGCCAAGAAAGAACATCATCAGGCCAACGATGCCAATATCAAATACGGGATTTCGGAATTCTTTCATAGGCTGTGGGAAGCACAAGAAAGATGCCTAAAGAGGGAATGGGCAATAGGCAATACGCAATTGGCAATGGGCAATAGGCAAAGGGCAAATAGAAACGGGAAAAAAAGCAAAAGACAATGGTGAATTCAGCGATAAATGAGAAAGCTTAAGAAATAGATTTGCCGAATGGCAGCGGTGAATGTAAAACAAACTACTGTTTATAAGAAGGCGTTTGAATCAGCTATGACAATTTTTAGGATCACAAAGGATTTTCCTCAAGAAGAACGGTATTCGTTGACTGATCAGATTCGGCGGTCATCAAGGAGCGTTTGTATTTGCCTGATAGAAGCTTATAGAAAAAAGCAATACGTTGCACATTTTATTTCAAAGATTACCGATAGTGATATGGAAAATTCGGAAACTTCCGGATGGCTAGACTTCTCATTGGCATGTGAGTATATTACGCCCGAGCAATACTCTATACTGAATGTACAGAATGAGGAAATCGGAAAACTCTTTAGATATTAATTATTTGTTTGCTTATTGCCTATTGCCAATGCTTATTATCTATTGCCTATCGCCTATTGCCCATTGCCCATTGTCTACTTTTCCATCTGCTCTATCACCCCAGCGGTAACGCCGGTGTAAGAAAATCCTCCATCGTGGAAAAGGTTCTGCATTGTAACCATCCGGGTGTAGTCACTAAAAAGTGAAACACAATAATTAGCGCAGTCTTCGCCCGAAGCATTGCCCAAGGGACTCATTTTTTCGGCATAAGTAATAAATCCTTCGAAGCCCTTTACGCCGCTACCGGCAGTGGTACGCGTTGGAGATTGTGAAATTGTATTTATGCGAACGTGTTTTTTAATTCCATAGTGATAACCAAAACTTCTTGTCACACTTTCGAGAAGAGCTTTCGCATCGGCCATCTCATTATAATCCGGGAACACACGTTGTGCCGCAATGTAAGTAAGCGCCACTACACTCCCCCATTCGTTTATCGCATCAAGCTTCATTGCAGTAGCGAGTAAACGGTGAAGGCTCATTGCAGAGATATCAAGTGTTTTTGCATTAAAACCATAATCGATCTCGGTATAATGTTTTCCTTTGCGCACATTCAAACTCATACCAATAGAATGAAGAATAAAATCCACTCCTCCGCCGAAATGTTCTTTCGCTTTGGTAAGCAGGTTTAACATCTCGTCGTTGTTGCTAACATCGCAGGGAATTACAGGAGCGTTCACTTTTTCGGCAAGCTTGTTTATTTCGCCCATACGCATTGCAACCGGTGCGTTGGTCAATATCAATTCAGCGCCTTCTTCGCTGCACGCCAGTGCTGTTTTCCATGCAATTGACTTTTCATCCAAAGCTCCGAAGATGATCCCTTTTTTTCCTTTTAGCAAGTTGTGAGACATGGTGTTTGATTTTAGATTTGAGAGTATCGATTTGAGATTGCCGTGATTTTAAAAATAAGATTGTAAAAGTATATTCTTAGTATTTAAAGAAAAAATTCTTTCGGCCTAATGAAAATTATATGTGTTGAGACCTGCAATCATACTTTGAAGAAAAAACTCTTAAACCTGAAAAGTACATAACTCATCAACAACACGAGCGTAAATATTATGACAAGATTTGCAAGAAAGAAAAGCAGGAAACGGCCAACAGAACCGTGAGGGTTGATCTTTGATTTAAAAAACCGGTTGGCATAATACGCGGCGAGCATTCCGGCAACTGTAAGAGCTAATATGATGAGTTTTTTAAGAAACATGAAATAGACTTGGTTTGATGTTTGATGTTTGAGGTTTGAACTTCAAAGCGATTGAGATAAATCCAATGGGCGAAGCAACTACAAACCTCGAACATCAAACCTCAAGCATCGAACCTCTAACTCTGAATTAATTCCCTATCATTTCTTTGGCATTTGCAAAAGCAGCAGCGGTTGGACGTTCGCCGCTGAGCATGGTCGCTATTGCAGTTATTCTTTCATCCTCGTTAAGTAATTTAATCGAGGTAACAATTTTATCACCTTTGATCTCTTTATAAACAAAGTAGTGAGCAGACGCTTTCGCAGCAATTTGCGGTTGGTGTGTAATTGTGATCAGCTGGTGACGGCGGGAAAGTTCCTGCATGATAATTCCTACCTGCCGGGCTGCCTCACCGCTTATCCCGGTATCGATCTCATCAAATATTAATGTAGGCAACTGAACACTTTTCGCCACAAGAGATTTTATACTAAGCATTAAACGGCTAAGCTCTCCGCCGCTTGCAACTTTGCGCAACGGCTCATAGCGATTGGTTTTGTTGGCATCAAATAATATCTCAACATTATCTCCTCCAAAATAATTCAGTTCTGTACCCTTAATCTCTACTTTGATCTTTGCGTTTGGCATACCTACCTGCGCAAGTAAAGCGTTAACTTTTTCAGCAAACGGTTTTATTTGTTTTTGCCTGTTGGCGGAAATTAACCCAGCAATTTTTTTTGCTTCCTGGAAAAGATTGTTTACTTCTTTTTCCTTTTCAGAAATATTCTCTGTAAGATTTGTTACTTTATCCAATTGAGCATGGAGCTCTTCTTTTATCCTTAAGAGTTCAGTAGTGGTAAGAACACTGTGCTTTTTCAAAAGCCGGTAACCAAGTGCCATCCGTTCATTCACAAGGTCTATTCTTTCGGCGTTGTAGTTAACAGAATTATTGAGCCTGTCGAGTTCATCGGCAATATCCTGCAATTCGACTTGTGACGCATGCAGGCGTTGCGTGAGGGTCACAATATCGACATGAAAATTCTCAAGGGTATGCAACTGGTTGTTTAAAGCTTTTAACCGCTGAACAAGCGGCTGCTCGCCTTCCTGCAATTCTAAATAGACTTTATTAAGAGTAGATTTGATATTCTCTGCATTGCTGATCACCTTTAATTCAGCATCAAGATTCTCCAGTTCATTTTCTCCAAGGTTTGCTTCATCAAGTTCGTCGAACAAAAATTTATGGTAGTCAAATTCTTTGTTAGCGGATGCCTGCTGCTGTTTCCATTCTTCCAATTGCAACTTTGCATCCTTGTATTTTCTAAAACCGGCCTGGTACATCTGAAGCGTATCAGCATTATTTGCGAGTGCATCAATTACTTCCCGCTGAAAATCATTATCGCCAAGTTCAAGGGTATCAAATTGCTGATGAAGGTCTACAAGCAGGGATGATAATTCTTTTAAGCTTGTAAGATTTACAGGAGTATCATTTATGAATGCACGGGATTTTCCATTTGGTGAAATCTCTCTTCGTATCACGATCTCATCTTCAGCATCGAGTTCATTTTGTGTGAAAAAATTTTTTACTGCTGCAAGACCGGTCTTAAAAACTCCTTCTACAAAACATTTTTTCGCTTTATCAAGAAGCACGGAAGTATCGGCCCTTTCACCTAATATCAAACTCAACGCTCCCATCAAAATACTTTTGCCCGCGCCGGTTTCTCCGGTAATAACATTAAGATTTTGAGAGAAATTAATTTCTATCTCATCAATGATCGCGTAATTCTGTATTTTAATTTCCTTCAGCATTTAGAGCAAATTACTAATAAAAGTCATTGGGTCATTGGTCATTTAGTCACTAAGTAAGCGTTTAACCCTCAAAAAAAAATCGCCGGGATTATCCGGCGACCTAATGACTTAATGACCCAATGACCACTGACTATTTCACTTCAACTGCATCATTCAGTTCGTCATCAACAAGAATACGTCCACAGTTTTCGCAAACGATAATTTTTTTGCGTTGCTTAATCTCACTTTGCTTTTGCGGAGGGATTGCGTTGAAGCAACCGCCACATGCATCTCTTTCAACAGGAACTACTGCCAAACCGTTACGGTAGGTTTTGCGGATTCTGTCGTAGCTTATCAGCAATCTCTCATCTACGTGCTCCCTTGCAGATGTTTCAAGTTTATTGTAATGCTTTTCTTCTTTATCTGTTTCAGCAATGATCTTTTCAAGCTCACCTTTCTTTCCCTTAAGGTTTGTTTCTTTTGTTGATACCGCTTTCTTCGCAAGTTCAAGCGCTTTACCTTTTTCGGCAATATCTTCAGTAGCGTCTTTGATGTGTTTTTCAGCAAGCTTCACTTCGAGGGTTTGCATTTCGATCTCTTTATTGATCGCTTCAAACTCACGGTTATTTTTTACGTTGTCGCTTTGCTTTTCATATTTTTTAATCAGGTCCTGCGCATCTTTGATCGCCGTCTTCTTTTGCTCAATAAACTGCTGCATTCCATTGATCTCTTCTTCGATACGATTTTGTCTTGCATGCAAACCTTCGATCTCATCCTCCAGGTCACTCACTTCAATCGGCAACTCACCCTTCAACACCTGTATCCCGTCTCTCTTACTGTCGATCTTTTGCAGCTTCACTATCGAGGTTAATTTTTCTTCAACCGAATAATCTTTTACTGTAGCCATATTGTTATTTTAGATTTTAGATTGCTTAATTGCGGATTTAAGGGCCGCTCCGGTTTAGCTGAAATACTGTACCGGGTTCGTGTTCACCTCTGTTTTGAGGACGGCAAAGTTAGGGAATTTCTCCTGTAAAATTTCACTCAAAAGCTCCGTTGTGAACTGTTCACTCTCGTAATGGCCAATGTCGGCCAGGATTATTTTGTCGTCGGCATCAAAAAACTCATGGTATTTTATGTCTGAAGTGATGTAAACGTCTGCTTTTGCGGCCATTGCAGCGGGCAGAAGAAAGATCCCCGCCCCTCCGCAAAGTGCAATTCTTTTAACTTTTTTATTAGACAGGGCAGTGTATTTTATGACTTTCAAATTGAAAGCAGACTTGATTTTCCCCAAAAAACCGGCGGGATCCATCGCTTCATCTAATTCTCCAACCATTCCGCTGCCAACATCGCTCAAATAATTTCCCAAAGGAATAACATCGTATGCTACTTCTTCGTACGGATGGGCCTCTATCATCGCCCGGGTAATCTTATCCTGCAGATATCCCGGAAATATGACTTCTATCTTAAGCTCTTTTTCATTGTGCCTCTCCCCGATTTTTCCTACATATGGATCTGCTCCTTCTCCAGCTTTAAAAGTCCCGGTTCCCTCGGAATTGAAACTGCATTCGGAATATTTTCCAAGCTGACCGCCACCAGCCGAAAAGATCGCAGATCTTACACCTTCTGCCTTATCAAGTGGAGCAAACGTTACCATTTTTTTCAAAAGCTGTTCCCGCGGCTGCAGTATCTCAAGGCTTTTTAGTCCGAGCTTCTCAGCAATTTTTTTGTTCACTCCCTTTTTAACATTATCAAGATTGGTATGAATAGCATAGATGGCGATATCATTTTTTATCGCGGTGATAACCGTTCTTTCAACATAATTTTTTCCATTGATCTTTTTTAATCCGCGAAAAACTATCGGATGATGGGCTACGATAAGGTTGCACTTTTTTGAGATCGCTTCTTGTACTACTTCCTCAGTGGTATCCAGTGTTGTGATTACTCCGCGGCACTCCCACGAACTATCCCCCGTGATAAGCCCGGCGTTATCGTAGCTCTCCTGGAATACCGGCGGTGCAATGCTTTCAAGATGCTGAATGATATCAATAATTTTCATTTTCTTTTTGGTTTTTTACTCCAAATATGTTGAGAACAAAGACGTACTTTGTTTCCCTGCTTTTCATAAATTTCCGGAACCTTATGCCCGATTTCGATACTTCAAATACTCTTTTTCAATTGGCTGCTGATATGGTTAATCACAGCTCGCAGAATATTTTTCTTACAGGAAAAGCAGGCACAGGCAAAACTACCTTTCTTAAATACATAAAACAAAATTGCGGAAAGCAAACGGCAGTGATAGCTCCCACGGGTGTGGCTGCAATAAATGCAGGAGGAACTACTATTCATTCATTTTTTCAATTGCCATTTGCACCGTTTATTCCCACTTATACCGGCCAGGTCGCGAGAAGCGCCCCGAGCGGTGCGCCGACAGAAGTTGTGAGCAAACACAGCTTACTGGGTAGATTAAGATTAACCGGCGAAAAACGAAAGGTTATTCAGGCATTGGAATTACTAATCATTGATGAGGTCAGCATGGTTCGGTGCGATATTCTTGACGCCATCGATACAATACTCCGCCATTTCAAAAGCCATGATCAGCCTTTTGGTGGCGTACAATTATTATTGATCGGCGATATGTACCAGTTGCCGCCCGTCATCACCGACGAAGAGTGGAAGATCCTTTCCCAATTTTATGATGGACCGTATTTCTTTAGCAGCAAAGTGATCCAGGAATATCCTCCGGCTTTTATTTCTTTTGAAAAAATTTATCGCCAGAGCGATGAACAGTTTATTCAATTGCTGAACCAGGTTCGAAATAATGAAATGGATTATGACGGGATGGATTTGCTCAATCACCGTTTTAAGCAAGAATTCCATCCGGCAAAGGAAGAAGGCTATATAATTCTTACTACTCATAACTATAAAGCAGACAATATAAATGCTGCAGAATTAAATAAACTGCAAACACCTCTTCATTCTTTTAAAGCAATCGTTACAGGTGAATTCAATGAAAGGTCTTACCCCGCTGAAGAACTTCTTAAAATAAAGGAAGGGGCCCAGGTTATGTTCATTAAAAATGATACGGAAAAGATCCGCCGGTATTACAATGGCAAGATCGGGACAGTAACGAAGATAACTGAAGAAAACATTTTTGTCCAGTGTGAAAACGAACCAGAGGCCATCGAAGTAAGCAAAGAAAAGTGGGAGAACATCCGTTATAATTTTGACAAGAGCACCAATAAAGTAAATGAAGAGATCATCGGTTCATTTACCCAATTCCCGCTTCGGCTGGCGTGGGCAATTACTATTCATAAGAGCCAGGGACTTACTTTTGAAAAAGCTATAATCGATGCAGGGGCTGCATTTGCGCCCGGCCAGGTTTATGTTGCCCTAAGCCGCTGCACCAATCTCCATGGACTGGTATTGCAAAGCAGGATACAACAAAGCAGTATGCGCAATGATGAAAGGATAGTTTCATTCTCGCAGAAAAATTTATCTGTACCGCAACTGGAGGACCAGTTGAAAAGGGCTAAACATCTTTACCAGCAATCCTTGTTGTTATCACTTTTCCAGTTTTCGCTGATCATTCAAACTACGGAAGAATTGATATCGCTGTTGAAAGAGCATACCACATCTTTCAATGCAGAAAGTTTACCATGGGCGCAAAAACTTATTCTTCAAATAAAAAACCTGCAGGAAGTCTCTGAGAAATTTCATCAGCATTTGAACTTCTTTTTTCCACAACCCGAGTTGCCGCACGAAAATGTGGCTCTTCAATCAAAGTTGATTGCCGCAGCAAATTATTTCACCGGGCAAACAGGAAATCAGTTGGCTTTTCTACAAACGTCGCCCGCCGTTACGGATAGCTGGAGTAACGCAAAGGAATACAACGAAAAACTTTTCGAGATCCATTCATTACTTGCAGAAAAGAAATTCATGTTTGAATTTTGTAAGGATGGCTTCGACGCAACAGGCTGGCACCCGAGAAAGAATCAATTTAAAGTCCCGCCACTGGGCGTGAATGCTTATGCAGGCTCATCTTCCTACAAAAGCAATGATTCGCCGCATCCGGCACTATACCAGCAATTGAGAAAATTGAGAGACGCGATCTGCGCCAGGAAACAACAACCGATTTATATGGTGGCAGGCAGTTCCACATTGAATGAAATGTCTACTTATCTTCCTCAAACCATCGATGAACTTTCAAAGATCACAGGCTTTGGAAAAGTGAAACTGGAAACATATGGCCAGGAGTTTTTAGATATCATTAATAAGTATTCAGAAGAAAAGAATCTCACGTCTCTTATTCATGAAAAAAATCCAAAGAGGGAACGAAAAGAAAAAAGCACCGCAACGAAACCTGATACAAAACTTGAAACTTATAAATTGTACAGGGAAGGGAAATCGGCAAGTGAGATCGCAGCAGAACGGCATTTAACCACTCAAACTATTGAAGGGCATCTTGCTCATTATGTTCAGAATGGCGAGATAAAAATTGATGAACTGGTAAGCCGCGAAAAGCTGGTACTGCTGGAGCCTGTTATAAAAGATATTGAAGGCAATTCTATTACCACCGTGAAGCAGAAACTTGGTGACTCGGTAAGTTTCGGCGAAATAAGATTAGTGATGGCATGGAATGAATTTCAAAAATCGCAATCTTCTTCCACCGCGGAGAACATGAGCTAGCAGAGTCTCGCGCAGAGGATTTCAATAAGCTCAAGAAGTTTAAAGGTTCCGGACGTTTCAGACCTTCCACAACTTCAACAGGCCCATCTGTGTTCTAAACTTCTTTTTCACTATCTCTACTATGAAGAAATATTAAAACGATTCAGCCTTCATAGGCATGATTCTGAAAGTGTGCCAATCCTCTCTGCGCAAGACTCTGCTAGCTCTCGTTCTCCGCGGTGGAGGACCTCCATAAATTAAGAAAACCCCTCGTTTTACGGAGAGGTTTCTTATCCAAACAATCCAAAATATAAGAGTTCTTATGTGTTGGGCACTCATCAAGAACAATGGACCGTTAGTATTTTAAAAGCGTGGACAGCGAACTGCCTCCTTACTTGAATTATCTCTATTGAAATATGTTTGATATGATACTGAAACTTCAAACCCGCCTCTTGCCTGGCTCGCAGTTTTCAGTTGTGATAAATTAATGTCGTAACTCATTGCAATTGTAAAAGGCCTGTATTCCATTTTCGCCACCGGGATAAAAGCATCTTTCCACCGCATCAAACCTCCCACATGAAAAATGTAATGAGCGTCTGTCATATCATCCAGCTTCATTGAATATATCATTCCTGCGATCTTTTCTGCACTGGTTCCCTGTTTGGAATAATCAGCATGTAAAGTGATGTAGTTGTAATCAGTAACATCCATTCTCACACCGCCTGAGATCACCCACTTCGGAAGCATCTCTACATTCTCAGCCTGGTAAAACGAATTTTTGTGTGCTTTATTGAAATGATGATAAGCGATACCAAAAAATAAATTATCATCTTCATTTTGTCCAATCTGAGAATTAAAACTCAGCCCTGCACTTCCATCTAAATAAGAATAATTTGGTTTAGAAAATGTTTCTCCGTCCGGCAATGTGGGATCATATCCAATACCATTGTACTGGCTGTTGGTAGTCATCTTTGAGCGATCCAGCCTGCGCTGCACCAATCCTCCCATAAACCCTACAGAGAGATACATATTTTTTTCAGCACTCATGGATTTATGAAAATTGAGAACCGGTAAAAAATGTGTTGATGTCAATGCAATAGTTCCTGCTTTATCATATAACACTTCCCCGCCAAGAGAAATAAAATCGTTGTTGCGTCCAACCGGTAATTTGTATTCAGCATTGAATGAACCCGTTTGATAAGGTACGGTAACACTGCTCCATTGTGTGCGATATACTCCCTGCATACGAAAGTCGCCGCTGAATATTCCCGCTAGTGCCGGGTTGCGTAATAAAGGAGTTTCGAAAAATTGTGCAAAGTGAATGTCCTGGGAAAATGAAACCGCGGAGGACGCAGTAAAAAGTATTCCCCCAAGGATTCTAAAAAGAATGTTTTTCATTTTCACGGATTTGGATTGGATACGACAGCAAGCTATCGTCTATATTAAACGCCTTCTCTAAAATTTTATTTTCAAATGCTTAACATTTTTTTTGCTCGAATTACACATGGCATGTCACGAATTAAAAAACACGAATTACACGAATTAACCTTTGCGGTTTAATAAAGCCTGCAAATAATTAAAAGAGAAATCCGTGTAATTCGTGATAAAAAAATTCGTGTTACTAAATTCATATAAAAGCAAAAGGCTGATACAATATCAGCCATAATGCTATCATCAAGTAACCAAGCGTCTTTATTGTATAAGGGCGATATTCCCTTTGAAATTTAATATTGCTTCGTTCTCACACTGGATGTCGATTGTATAAACAAACACATCGGGTGGAAGTTTTTGTCCTTTGTATGTTCCATCCCATCCCACTGACGCATCGTTTGGATTCATATTCGATCTTTCAAAAACCACTTCACCCCAGCGGTTATATATTCTGAGCATCTTCACCATGAATAAACCATTCCCTCTCGGATAAAATACATCATTAGCTCCATCACCATTAGGTGAAAAAGTATTCGGAATAAATACATTCGCATTATTGCAGATCACATACACAGTAGCCTTGTCACTTGCTTTACATCCCCCCGCATTTGACACGCTGATCGTATACTCAGTGGTTCTTAAAGGCTTTACGGTAATACCGGGGTAATTATTTCGGAACACTCCTGAAGTTGGTGTCCATGTAGCATTGGTAACGTCGCTGGATAAAATTGGCATGAGGTCAACACTCTGGCCGATATAAATTGTTTTGTCAGCACCTGCATCTACTTTAGGGATCGGGAAGACTATCACCGGTACATAACCGGTATCTTTAAAACAACCTTTGTTATCTGTACCAACAACCATGTAAGTTGTAGTAACAGACGGTGATGCTACTGGCTGTGCTATCAGGGGATTATTCAATCCTGTTGATGGTGACCAAACATAACTGAATGCCCCAACCGCAGAAAGATTCGCCTTTCCTCCAATACACAAAGTATCACCAACTCCCACATTCATTGCGAAAGGAAGTTTTACAGACAATGAAACTGTATCGCGGTTTATACAACCATTCGCATCGCTTCCCTGGACAATATATTTCATTCCGGTATCAGGTCTCGCGACTGGGTTTGCACAGCTGGTACATGACAACCATGTGGAAGGTGACCATGTATAGCTTACTCCGCCGTTTGCCGTAAGGTTGAAACTTTGGCCTTTGCAAATTATCGTATCTGCATCTGCAACGATTGTTGGCAATGGATAGGCTTGTACAACTTTAGTAGTTGAATCTTTACATCCGCCGGCATTCATAGCGACCAGTTTTATGGTGTAACTGCCGGCTACAGGATAAACTTGCACCGGGGGATTTTGAAGAATTGAAGTATTTCCATTTCCTAGATTCCAGTTCCACGTCATACCGGTCGTATCGCCTGATACTGTTTGTCCCAGGAATCCAAGAGTTGCGGGAGTACAAGCACCTGTGCTTCCTCCAATATTTATTTTTGGGCTCTTAACTATTGTAATTGGCGCCGACATAGAAGCGGTGCCTGTACATCCCAATTGGGTTGTAACTGTGAGAGTAATATTGTATGAACCGGATGCATTGAAAGGATGAACCGGGTTTTGCAAAGTTGATGTAGTGCCATCTCCAAAATTCCAGAGATAGCCTGTTATAATATCATTGCTTATACAGTTAGTGGTAAAACTTATAAATCCTGAGTCACACATTGTTGTTGTATTGCTTGTGAATGAAGCATTCACTCCAAATACTTTTATTGTATCAGTTCCTACAATAGGTACCTGGCAGCCATTTGGATCAATCAATATCATCTTTGGAAGATAGAAGCCCGGAGTTGTATAAGTGTGTGATATAGTTGGCCCTGTTGTAGGAATTGTAGTTCCATCATTAAAGTCCCACACAAAACTTACACTGTCAGGAGTGCTTCCAACGAAATTCACTGTTAATGGGCTGCAGCCTGTTATCGGCGAATAAGTAAATGTTCCCTGCGGCCCTCTTACTATCACCTGTTTTGTGATCTGGTTAGTACATCCACCAACACCAGTTACGGTGAGTACAACATTGAACACTCCCGAGGTTGAATAAAAATGCGTTGGATTAACTAATGACGAAGTTGTTCCATCGCCAAAATTCCAGGAGTGCGAAGTATAAGAAGTAGAATTATTAGTAAACGTAACTACCAAAGGCGGGCATGTACTCAGTGAATCACTCATTGAAAAACGTGCCTGCGGATTTATGATAGTGACATAACTATTTCTTGTTATGCTATCAGTGCATCCATACTGATCAACAATTTTAAGGCTAACAGTAAATACTCCCTGTGTTGCATATTGATGTGTTGGATTCGTTGCCGAGGAAGTATTGCCATCGCCAAAGTTCCACAGGTAAGTAAGATTTGGTCCGGTAGATTGGTCCGTAAAAACAACTGTTCCACCGGTGCATGAAAGGGTATCTGCAATAAATGATGCAACAGGTTTTGAAATAACAATCGGACTTGATACCGCAGAACTGTCAACACAACCTTTACTATCTATCAGCTTAAGCCATACAGTAAAATTTCCTGCAGTTGTATAAGTATGTTGAAACGGTGGAGAAGTTAAAGTATCTGATGTTCCATCGCCATAATTCCATATCCATTGTTGTATCGGATGAAGACCATCGCTGATGGAGTTATCATTAAATGCAACCGTGCTGTTGAGACATGCGCCCGGAACTGAGGCGGTAAACCGCGAAGTTGGGCCATCCACTCTTATATAAAGTGGCTTGCGTAAAGTATCAAAGCATCCGAATATGTCTGTGATGACAAGGGTTACACTGTAGGTTCCTGTTAGTAAATAAGTATGCGCAACTGAAGGGCCAACGCCTGTAGTGCCATCACCGAAATTCCAGTTGTATGCAACTACATTAGTTGCGATAATATTTATTTTTTGAAAAGTAACAACACTGCCTTTGCAGATCACGGTGTCGCTCGCGGTAAAATCAGCTTTCTCATCTACAATGTGTACCATCAATGGCCTGCTATGTTCGCAACCGGTGGTCAGGTTTTTCACTTTCAATGTAACTGTATACCACCCGGTATCAGCATATGTATGAATAGGGTTTCGTAGCGTTGATGTGTTTCCATCACCAAAATCCCAGTCCCAGGTATCTGCACCTATCGAAGCATCGTGGAATATCCGGTTCCTTTTAAAGTTACAATCGTAGTCTGCGGAGTACACAGCGATCGGAGGATTTATATGAATGTAATCAATAAAACGTATGGTGTCCGGACAACCATTATTCCATACGATCAGTGTAACCGAAAAGAAACCGGTATCACTGTAATCATGTATAGGATTATGGTCGCTTGAAGTAGTTCCATCGCCAAAGTTCCAAAGCCATTGGTCGGCACCGCCGGTTGAAAGGTCCGTAAAATTTATGGCCGTGAAGGCGCAGGCATTCCTTGGATTGGCTGTGAAATTCGCATGAGGCTTAGAGGATGCAACTATTCCATCCGTCTTAACAACAGTGTCTTTACAGCCACCCGCCGTTGTGACAATTAGCGTAATTGTGTAAGTGCCTGCCGGAAAAATATGAGTTGGATTAGGAAGTGTTGATGTAGTGCCATCACCAAAATCCCACAAGTATCCGGTAATTCCATCAATAGAACTTGTATCGGCAGAAAAAGTATATTGATAAGGAGCACACCCTTTTGCAGGCAGGTTAGGAATGTCAACTGTGGGCGGCTGGATTTTCACATAAGCTGTTTTCAACATCGTATCTGAGCATCCCGTGGAATTGGTAACAGTAAGACGCACATTATATATTCCTGTCGCATTATATGTATGTGAAGGATTGGCTGCTGAAGAAGTATTTCCATCACCAAAATCCCACTGATATGATAATACACCAACTGATGTACTGGTAAAATTCACCGTTAACGGGGCGTTGCACGATGCAAGCGGGCTGCCGGTAAATGCAGCTGTTGGCCCCGGTAACACTGTTACCTGTTTTGACACAGAATCCATGCACGTGCCGTAGTTGCAAACAAGTTTGATTACAAAAACACCTGTGGTGTTATAGACTTTTACAGGATTTATTGCAGTAGATGTTGTTCCGTCGCCAAAATTCCAAAGCACGCTCACGGGCGCCGGCGTACTTGTATTGGTAATATTCAATGCGTTCCCGGTACATATACTATCGGGCTTTGTAAAACTTGTATTGATAGTCCCAAGATTAATGAGGTTTACCTTAGTTATTGTGTCGGTGCATCCCGCACTATTTGTAACGATCAGTTTTACCGTGTAGCTTCCTGCAGCATTGTAAATGTGTGATGGATTCATCAGGACAGAAGTACCACCATCGCCAAACAACCATTGATAAGTGAGCGCACCCGTACCGGTTGATGTATTGGTAAAATTCACATTTATTGGCGGATTACATGAGGTTGAAATACTGTTTGTAAAATCCGCATGCACACCTGAACTTATTTGTATGTACGAAGGTTTAGTAACTGTTTTTATGCACCCGAAATTATTTTTCACACGAAGTGAAACATTATAATTTCCGGCACCGGTATAAATATGAGAAGGGTTTTGAGAACTTGAAATATTTCCATCGCCAAAGTCCCATTCCCATGATGTGATTGTGCCACTACCCGCTTGCGAAAGATCGGTAAATTGAACCGGCAAAGGATAACAACCGATAAGGGGAGTTCCGCTAAAATTCACAACAGGCTCTGCGTATACGGTTATGTATTGATTTTTAATAATTGAATCAGCGGTACCTGCAGCATTTTTTACAACCAGTTTGATATTATATGTTCCCGGGGTGAAGTATGTTACGGAAGGATTTTGCAGAAGTGATATCGTCCCGTTTCCAAGATCCCATTTCCAGCTTGTTGGATTACCCGTTGATTGATCAGTGAAAAAGACTACTAATGGAGCACACCCTGCTGTGGGTGTAGCAGAGAAATTAGCTGCTAACTGGCCGTGAGAAGTAATTCCACGGCATAATAAGATTAAAAATAGTAGCCACCTGCATGCTATTGCTTTACCGGATGACATATGGATTGCTTGGTTTTAAATGATATTTGGATAGTGATGAGCCACCCCAGATCACTTTCTATTAACAGAAAAACAGCAGAAAAATTGTCCTGTTTGGGGTGAATTGGAAAAGAAGTGATGAGCTGTGAGCTACCAGCTACAGTTTGAGGTTCGAAGTTCGAGGTTCGAGGTTTGAAGGCTCCGGCTCAGGGCTCTTGGCTCGGAACTCCGAACTCAGAACTCAGAACTCAAACTACTGTCTGTACATATAAAGCACATAAGGATCAGTGGCGCCCCACGGAGCTAATTGTAATTCAGGAAGATCTTTTTTGGTAAAACGCCAGGCTCTGCTTAGGAAATCAAATTCGGCTGGCGGATTTGGAAGGGTGATCACCAGTTGACTGAAGTCGCTATTGGCGCTCCATGTACCGGAGTAGGAACTGCTTCCTTTTGTAACCTGGAGCGGCCCATGATAGTAATCGGTTTTTTGTAAAACAAATACATAGCCATTGTATGTTGATGTAAGATCAGCGCCGTTGTTAGTGGCACGGCTTACAATAAAATTCCTGTTTAAAACATTCTGTTCAAAAAGTAATTCATACAAGCTGCCTGAGCTACCGGAACCATCATCCTTTTTCTTGGAACAACTTGTAAGCAGTTCACAGGCAATAACTGAAAATAAAAGTATTCTTTTCAGCAGCGATATATACATATAGAAAGTTTAACTGTAAACAAATGTAATAATATTCTTTTCCTGAACACAGGCAGCATCTAGAAAAACGGTTGCCTGTTGAAATTGTTGTGAAGTGTTTTTGCTAAAGATTATATTCCTTGAGAAGTTTCTTCGACAATTTTGCCCGAACCAATTCATATGATTGTTTGACGTAGTGCTTCCATTCTTTTTTAGTTAAACGGTTCACGTCTTCTATCAGTATCCATTTATAGCGGGCAACATAAGGAGCCGGTACAATGCCGGGAGTTGCAGTTAGTTCATCAAATTCTTCGTCCTTTACTTTGAAAGAAATTGTCAATGGCGTATTTAGGCCGGCCACACAAAACATTTTTCCTGCAATACAGAAACAGAGATCATTTCCCCACTTTACATCTTCTGTAACCGCGGGTAATTCTTTACAAATAGCTCTTAGCATTTCGATATCCATAGTGAGTTGTCAGTTGTGAGTGAAGAGCTGTTCTTACTTCTTACTTTATTTTTACTTTATTCTACTTTATTCCTACTTATTCCCTGATAAAATTAATCCCTAAACCCCAAGTAATCTCATCCGGTAAGAATTCATAGCTGTAATTCCCAACTTTTTTATCAACCTATAATTTACCACCACACCCACAGGTGCACCAATTATAGGAACAAGCTGAGCCATCTTTGCAAGATCGATGTAGTCACGATATTCCTGCTGAAAGGTCCGCCAGTCAAACTGGTTGATATCAGCAGGCAGCTGTTCTTTTTTTTCTTCCCAGTCGATCATTTTCAAAAAAACATTTCTTCTTTCTTCATGGCTTGTAAATGCAAGCTGGAAAATATGGAGAAGGTATAGCCTCTCTTTATAATCATCTGTATTGAATCCGTACAATGCAGCAATGTCGAACAACAACTTAATTTTTATGACAAGCAGTAAAGGAAAATCAGCAAGCCCCAATAAAATTCCTCCTGCTCCGGTTATGCCTCCCTCAACAGCTGCTGTACTCCTGTAAAATTTTATTCTTTCCGTTATCCTGGCCTCCATCAGTTCTATGGCTTCTTTTCGTGCTGGTTGTGCAGTGGTATATTTTGCGCCAAATAAAACAGCTCTTACCATTTGCTTAATTGTATTAGTAACGGCCTTATGAACTTTTTCTGGTATCCAGCTGTTTATTTTCGTCTGCATTCTTTTAGCAAGTCCATTCAAAAATGAAGGCTTTGCAAGCATCTTCTTTTGCCATGCCTTCACTTCTTCTTTTATTTTTTCTTCGTAAAACTCCATAGGTTATATCTCGAAATTAGCGGCAAAGATAGAACCGTGTAAGAGATAGCGGTGATTGTTTTTTCTTATCTTGAAAAATAAATGAAGAGCATATCTATGAAGAAAATATTTTTTTTCTGTTTGATATTTATCAGCAGCCATTTACAGGCGCAACGTTTTGGCGGAAATCCACCGTCGGTAAAATGGATGCAGGTAAACTCTGAAGCAGCAAGAGTGATCTTTCCATCCGGTCTCGATTCGCAGGCTCAACGCATTGCTAATATTATCAACGGGTACAATACAGCATCGCATCAAACGATTGGCGACAAGCAGAAGAAAATAGATATCGTTCTTCAAAACACAACAACTATCTCAAATGCGTATGTAGCGCTGGGACCAAGACGAAGTGAATTTTTCCTTACACCTCTTCAAAATAGTTTTGACATTGGATCATTGCCATGGCCCGACCAGCTTGCAATACACGAGTACAGGCATGTGCAGCAATACAATAATTTTGATGTGGGCCTTTCACGATTGCTACATGTTTTGTTTGGAGAAGAAGGACAGGCACTGGCTAATGGCGCAGCAATTCCAAACTGGTTATTTGAAGGTGATGCGGTTTACAATGAAACAAATACCAGCAAGCAGGGCCGTGGAAGATTGCCTTATTTCTTTAAAGATTATCGTTCGTTGTGGCAGGCAAATAAAAATTATAGCTGGATGAAATTGCGGAATGGATCGTACAAAGATTTCATCCCTGATCATTATGCTTTGGGTTATTTAATGATTGCTTATGGAAGAGAAAAATATGGCGACGACTTCTGGAAAAATGTAACCCACGATGCTGCTGCTTATAAAGGTTTCTTCTATCCGTTACAAAATGCGATAAAAAAATATTCAGGTAAAAATTATGTTGCGTTCAGAAATGACGCTTTGAACTATTTCAAGAAAGAATTGAATGCTGAAAATCCAGTTGCATCAAATCCAACATCGAATGCTGCTTATAAAAATGAAGAGTATCCTGCATTCATAAATGATTCTACAATTGTTTTTGTGAAGAGTAGCTACAAACATATTCCCGCATTTGTTATCAGGAAAGGCTTTGAAGAAAAAAAGATAAGAACAAAAAATGTCTCCCTCGATAATTATTTTTCTTACAGGAATGGGAAGATCGTTTATTCATCTTACCGGTCTGATATAAGATGGAGCTATAAGGATTATAGTAATATCGAAATACTGGATGTAAGAACAGGAAAGCAAAAAACTTTGACGAAACGTGCAAAACTTTTTGCACCGGATATTAATGACGACGGAAGCAAAGTGGTTGCAGTAAATGTAGCGCCTGGAGGCAAATCGAATTTACAAATACTTAATGCTTCCGATGGGAAGGTCATAACAACTGTTCCAAATCCTGCTAAATTATTTTATACATATCCCAAGTTTTATACTGATGTAGAGATCGTATCCCCAGTAAGAAATCCGGCGGGTCAAATGGCGCTTGCGATGATTAATACAGCCACGGGAAATACTTCATATCTCACACCATTTTCTTATAATGCAATTGGATTTCCTTCTCTGGCACGCGACACGATCTATTTTACTGCATCGCAACAAAAGGAAGATAAACTGTTCGCATATATTTTGTCGACTCAGAAAATATTTCAACTCGGAATTGCTGGTGACGGAATTGGTTATTACCAGCCATCTGCAATAAATAAAAAAATCGCCTGGACAACTTTTACGGCAGATGGATACCGTTTGCAGGAAAGCAATGTCAATTCAATTCAATGGAAAACTATTACCACAGGTGAATTTATACAACCACTTTCAAATTTTGATGTACCCTCTGTTGATAAGACGAATGCAAATCTTCTTTCCAAGGTTCCAAATAAAACTTTAGAAGTAAGCAGATATTCAAAGTTTACCGGCCTCTTTAATTTCCATAGCATTGAACCAACAGTTGATGATCCTGAATATGCGTTGACACTGATCGGTGAAAATGTTCTCAACACTATGCAATCGCAACTTTCATTTTCATACAACCGTTCTGAGAAATGGAAAAGAGTGGGTTTGAATGAAGTGTACGGTGGGTTGTTCCCGTATTTATCTGCCGGAGTAAATTATACTATTGATCGCCGGGGAAGATATCATAACAAAATAGTTTACTGGAATGAGCTTGAGCCTTATGCAGGAATTAATTTTCCGTTGAATTTAAGCAAGGGAAGGTCAACTACAACTTTAAATTTCGGGACAAGCTTTGTTTACAATCAAACTAATTTCCAGGGAACATATAAGGATACATTCGGAACGCTATCTTACAGCTACCTGAGCAACTTTCTAACATTCACCAATCAAATTCAAAGAGCAAAACAAAATATATTTCCACGGCTTGCACAAACACTGACCTTAAGATACAAGGATGCACTGGGTAATCATGGCGACTGGCAATTTCTTGCCAACGGCTATTTATACCTGCCCGGATTATTGACCAACCACAATATCGTTTTGAACGGTGCATACCAGAGAGACACTCTTTTCAGCATTAATTTTTCCAGCGGGTTTCCATTCTCAAGAGGATATGCTTCTGAAAATCTACATGAAATGTTCAAGTGGGGAGTGAATTACCATCTTCCATTATTTTACCCGGATGCAGGCTTCGCAAATATTATTTATTTACTTCGAGCACGTGCGAATTTATTCTATGATTTCACCCATGTAAATGATCACTATTCCAACGGAACTCCCTTCAGGGTTGATTTCAGGTCTGCCGGAGCAGAATTATATTTCGATACCAAATGGTGGAATGAATACGCCGTCACATTTGGAATCCGCTATAGTTACTTGCTCGATCCGGATGTTTTCGGGGGCGCAGGAAGAAACAGGTGGGAGTTGATATTGCCGGTGAATTTGTTGCATCAGTGATAGTGTGAGGTGTCAGTAGTGAGTTGTGAGTTAGAGGACAGAGTCTTCCATGGCTCAAGATTCCAAGCTCCTGACTCCAGGCTCCGAACTCCGAACTCAACAACAGTGGCATGATTTTATATTGTCTATTTTGAAAATCTTTCCAATTATCTCACATGCCCAATAAAATTGAATATCAAAGTAGCGGGTACAACAAATTTTTTACCGTAGCTCCGGGTGTGTGGGGATTGAGAGATATGTTCGTAAATATTTACATGGTGCTTAATCCATTTGATGGCACGTGGGTTTTGATAGATACAGGATTCAAATCGTCGGCGCCAAAGATCAAAAAAATGGCGGCGCATCTTTTCGGCAACAGCAAGCCATCTGCCATCATTCTTACTCACGGGCATTTTGATCATACAGGATCAGTTGAACAACTTGCAGAAGAATGGAAGGTGCCGGTGTATGCTCACTATCTCGAATTACCTTTTCTTACCGGAAGATCTTCTTATCCTCCTGCCGATCCTGGTGCAGGTGGAGGGTTGATATCTCTCCTTTCAATTTTTTATCCAACTTCTTCTGCCGATATCTGGAATTATATAAATGTTCTGCCCGAAGATGGCGTGCCGGGTTTGCCACAATGGCAAATCATCCACACTCCTGGTCACACGCCCGGGCACATAAGTTTATACCGCGAAAGTGATGGCGTATTGATTGCCGGCGATGCGTTTGTTACAACAAAAGCTGAATCGGTGATGTCGGTATTATTACAAACAAAAAAAGTTTCGGGGCCACCAAAATATTTTACTACAGACTGGGCACAAGCGAGGCAGTCAATTAAATCCTTGATGAAGCTGGAGCCTGAAATAGTTGTGACAGGCCATGGACGGCCAATGTGCGGAAAAAAAGTTCGCAAGGATTTGCACAAACTTGCTGACCGGTTTTATCAAATGGCAGTTCCTAAATGCGGACGGTACATCAACGAGCCCGCAATTTTTGATGCCAATGGAGTTGTTTACATACCACCAAATAATATAAACATGAGAAGTTTAGCGATCAAAATTTTAGGAGTAACATTTGTCACTGCCACGGCTTATTTGTTGTTAGCACAAAAACAAAAAAAGGTAAGAAGAGAGAAAGAAGCGCTGGCCTATGAGGTTTGGTAGTATGTAATTCCACTCACTGGTGTTATGACTACATCCGCTACTACAGCGAGCCTTATTTTATTTGACAGGGAGGAAGCTGCACTTTATAACTAAGAGGTTACTTTAATTATCTTTCGGTTTTTGCCTTTTCAAATACAACCTGCTGAGGGTTCCATTCAACCCTCATGTCTACAAGGTCTTTCATCCGGATGCGCTGATCATTTTCATTTGCATGATCGTAAGCAACGGCAAATATTTTTTTAAACGTTGCCCCGGTCTTTAGCGGCTGGTCAAGGAGTATGTCGATCTTTTTTATTTCGTTATCCAGGAGATCGTTGATGGTAATATTTCCAATCACCGTTTCAATATCTCGTCCCGAAGTATTGGTAAATACAACCGTATATGTGAGATGGTCCTTATTATCAATTTTAGAGAATCCTTTTTCCGGTAAACTCACTTTTAATAACCGGGCAAATTTTTGCCTGTTGTACTCTTCTTCATTTTTTTGTTCGCTCAGAAGAGCGTCATTATTTTTTTTAATGTCTTTTATTTTATCAAGAATGTCATCGTAAGTTTTTCCCTGGAGGTCGTTACCAGCCAGGCGGGAAACGATTATATATTTTGCCAGCAACTCCATGTCACCCTCATCTACTTTATCACTTTTTCGTATAGCCTGCATGTCATCCTCGTAAGTTTCGGGGCTGTACTTTTTGCTCAATGGTCCGCTGCATGATGAAAATGCAAGAGCAATGATGGCTATAAAAGATAAAAATTTGTTCATCTCTGCTATTAATAAAGCCAAAATGCCACCTTTATTGTGCCAGGTGTGGTATTGAACTGGCAATTAAAGTTATATTTTTACGTTCTAAACAATTAGTAATGAAGCCTGAAGTTGGGTCGGAAGCCCCGGATTTTAACTTATATAATTCGGAAAAACAAAAAGTTTCTTTGAAAGATCACAGGGGTAAAAATGTACTGTTGTTATTTTTCCCGCTTGCATTTACCGGCACATGCACTAAGGAACTATGCAGTGTGAGAGACAACATTGCCACGTATAACGAAGCAAATGCCGAGGTATTTGGCATTTCAGTGGATTCGCTGCATACATTGGCAAAATACAAGGCAGAACAGAATTTCAACTTTACCCTGTTAAGCGATTTTAACAAGGAGGTTTCGGAAGCTTACGGCAGTTTATACCCGTTATTTGGGTATGATATGAGAGGAGTTGGCAAGCGAAGCGCCTTCGTAGTTGATAAAGAAGGGGTGGTGAGGTACGCTGAAGTGCTGGAAAATGCAAGCCACATCCCTGATTTCGAGGCGATTCAAAAGATCCTCGGGGACTTGAACTGAAACGGGCCAAAATTTAAAGTTTGTTATAAAATGTGGCGTATGATTTGTTTTACTTAAATTTTATTATTTTTATAGCCAGATATTAATTTTACACTATTGAATAAAATTTTGTACATACTTTTTTTTACAGTAATCCTTTCCTTCGCCGGTACAGCCCAAAGAACGGATGCTCCCACCAGATATATAAGATTTTATCCTAACCCCGCGGTAAGTGTAATCAATTTTGAATTTGTAAAAGGTTTTGACAAACTTTTCTCCATTGAGATATATAATTTCATCGGCAAGAAAATATATGATACAAAAACGGCCACTCCGAAAATAAATATCCCTCTCACAGATTTTTATCGTGGCGTTTATATTTACCAGCTTCGCGACAGGACCGGCCAGATCATTGAATCCGGCAAATTCCAGGTGATCAAATAAGTGTAATTTTTTAACAGTTCCCACATCTATTTCCGTCAAATTGTCTATTATTTGTTATTGGCAAAATGTTTGACTGCTTTACCTTTGCACGCCTGATTAAATAGAAACAGGTGATTAATTTTTTATATGCAAGACAATAAAAAACGCTCAGTTAAGACGGAGATACATACAGATGATAACGGATCTGAAGGGACAAATGTTAACATTGATATTAATTCAGATTCGGAAATACCCGGCACTACTCATCTCCCGGATCCTTTAACCGACCAGGATGAACTTACAAGGTGCAAAGAGGAAATCGAATCTGCCAAGGATAAATATGTCAGGCTTTTTGCTGAATTTGATAACTACAAAAGAAGAACAGCAAAGGAAAGGGGCGAACTCATACAAACTGCAGGCAAGGACGTGATCGTGTCGCTGCTGGATGTTTTGGATGATGTAGACCGGGCAGAAAAACAACTCGCAACTACTGATAATATTGACCAGGTGAGGGAAGGTGTAAAGCTTGTGTTTAATAAGCTGAGGAATACTTTACAATCGAAAGGATTGAAGGCAATGGAAAGTTTAGATACCGCTTTCGATGTAGAGAAGCACGAAGCCATAACAGAAATTGCAGTACCAGATGAAAATAAAAAAGAAAAAGTGGTTGATGAAATCGTGAAGGGATATTATTTAAATGATAAGCTGATAAGGTTCGCTAAGGTGGTAGTTGGAAAATAACTTCTCCCAAAAGAAGTTCACCAAACTAACTGATCGTTTGCAATGTTGAATAAAGGTATACCGCACAAGAGAGTGACACAACAATGCTGATAGCAGTACTACAGCTAAGTTCAATAATTAAAACATGTCGTCGAAAAGAGATTATTACGAAATTCTGGGTATTTCAAAAAGTGCTTCGGCTGATGAAATAAAAAAGCAATATCGCAAGGTGGCTATGCAATTCCATCCTGACAGAAATCCGGGCGATAAGGCAGCAGAAGAAAAATTCAAGGAAGCTGCCGAAGCTTACGAGATATTGAGCGATGCAGACAAGAGGGCGCAGTACGACCGCTTTGGGCACAATGCATTTGGCCCGGGCGGGCGCAGTAGCGGAGGTCATGGAATGAACATGGATGACATCTTCAGCCAGTTTGGAGATATTTTCGGCGACGATATGTTTGGAAATTTCTTCGGCGGCGGAAGTCGCAGCAGTGGCCGGAGAACAAGAGGCGTAAGGGGAAATAATTTGCGGGTAAAGATCAAAGTAAATTTTGAAGAGATAGCAAAAGGCGCTACCAAAACGATCAAGGTAAAAAAATATATTGTTTGTAATACATGCAGTGGTTCGGGAGCAAAAGATAAGAATAGCGTTCAAACCTGTCACACCTGTAATGGAAGCGGCCAGGTAAGAAGAGTGCAAAATACTTTCTTAGGCCAGATGCAAACGGTTACTACTTGTCCAACATGTTACGGCGAAGGGAGTACGATTACAAATAAATGCACAGCGTGTAAAGGCGAAGGAAAAGTATATGGAGAAGAAACCGTTACACTCGATATCCCGGCTGGTGTTCAGGAAGGAATGCAGCTTAGCATGAGCGGCAAAGGCAATGCAGGCGAACGCGGTGGCTCTGCAGGCGACCTGATAATTTTAATAGAAGAAGAACAACATCCGCAATTGGAAAGAGAAGGATTGAATGTTGCATTTGATCTGTATATATCATTTCCGGATGCAGTATTTGGAATACAGGCTGAAGTACCAACGATAGACGGACGTGCCAAGATCAAAATACCGCCAGGCACACAAAGCGGGAAAATTTTCCGTTTGAAAGGAAAAGGATTTCCGTCAATAAATTCTCATGAAAAAGGTGATCAGCTTATACAGGTAAATGTTTGGACACCGCAGCATGTAACCTCGGATGAAAAACATTCTTTGGAGAAAATGCAGGAGAGTCAAAGCTTTCAACCCAAGCCTGATAAAAACGATAAATCTTTCTGGGAAAAAATAAGAGAGACGTTCAGCTAAAATATCTTCTTCTTCTTTTTTTGTGTATAGATCTTCTTAGCTTTCTCTACAATTGAAATAAATTCATTTTGAAGATATTCTTTTGGATTCAATGCTTCGATAGCGATTGATTGTATATCGTTAAGGTCCTGGCTTGTGATATACCTCGATTCACGAATCACCAAACCAAACATAGTAACAGCTGCAGCAAATTTCAGGTCACTGTACAGGTCTTTAAAATCCTGGTAATTATTCACGCATAAATGTTTGATCGTTTGTTGTACACTGTCATCTGGTAACCGGTAATACATAAATAGGTTTGCGATATCATCTTTCACCGCAGGACTCGTAGAAAATATATTCTCGGTGGTGGGAATGATTTCAAATATTGCAGTTATACCATTTGCTGAACCAACTTCTCCCCCTTCAAGTTCTGTTGTAGAATCAATACTGATATTTTTCCTGTTATCATACCCGATAAGCCTGTATTCCTTCACCATTTTAGAATTGAATTCGAAGTTGAGATAAACATCTCTTGCTACTGTAAATAATGTTTGCGCAAATTCTGTGACTAAAACTTTTTCGGCTTCTCTGATATCATCGAGGTAAGCAAAATTACCATTACCTCTTTTTGCCAGGGCTTCGATCTTTGAATCTTTATAATTACCCATTCCTACACCAAGGCATGTAAGATATACTCCCGTTTGTCTTTCTTTTGATATGAGATCTTCGAGATCCTTCTCACTGGTTTGACCAATATTAAAGTCGCCATCTGTTGCAAGGATGATCCTGTTGTTCCCACCTTTAATAAAAGTATGCTCTGCAAGTTTATAAGCAGAGCGTATCGCTGCTTCGCCGGGTGTATCACCGGCAGCCACTAATTCTTCAATCGCTTTCGTGATCCTTGGCTTATCAGCGCCGGTGGTGGGTTGCAGCCAAACTCCCACAGAGCCGCCATAGGTTACTATTGAAACTGTATCGATCGGCCGAAGGTTTTGAACCAGCAATTGAAAGGCTGCTTTTAGTAACGGCAACCGGTTAGGCATATCCATACTTCCCGATACATCGATAAGAAAAACAAAATTACTTGGCGGCACATTTTGTAATTCTATTTTTTTTGCATTCACATTTACGAAGAGAAGTTGGTGCAGATTATTCCAGGGACAAGAGCTCAATTGTGATTCAATATTAAATATCTTACCCTTCTCAGGTTCATGATAATTGAAGTTGAAATAATTCAACATCTCTTCTATTCTCACCGCATCGGGAGGCACCCTGCTCTTTTGATTAATGAATCTCCTGATGTTGCTGTATGATGCTTTATCTACTCTTATAGCAAATCCAGTGGTCGGATATTTATCTGCCTTTATAAAACCGTTTTCTATAAGGTTGCTATACGATTCATCCGAAAAGAACATGCTGCTGTGAGATGACCTATCGAGATTTTTTGTGAATGATATTAATTTTTGTCTTTGATTATTGGAGCCGAGGGACAATATTTTTAAAACTACATTCTGGTAGATATCAGATTTTATTTTGACACTTTTTGTCTCGTAACCTTCAAGGCTGAATGTAAGTGAATCGTATAATGCAGCGCATGTAATTCCGAAGCCGCCAGTAGTGCCGCTGTAGTACAATAGGTGATTTGAATGCATGTATATTTTTACATTCTGTAACGGCTGATTCTTTTCATCTTTTACATCACCCCTGATGTAATATTGAGCAGAAAGGTTTAGAACCAGTGTTACAAAGAGGGCTGTGATAGCGAGCTTTCTCAAAAGGCAAATATTACTTTCATATAGATCGACCGTTTAAAGACGTATTCAGCTTAGCAAACGTTGCCTGTATTTACACCAGTTGGTATATCTCCCTGATGTTCCTGCCCAATCCATCATAATCCAATCCATATCCCAGCAGGAATTTATTTGGTACCGTAAAGCCTAAATAATCTATTTGTATCGGGTACACCATAGCATCGGGTTTATGCAAAAGTGCAGCTATTTTTAGAGATGACGGCTGATGATGATGTATCTGTGGCAAAAATTGCGAGAGTGTTTTGCCGGTATCCACTATATCTTCAATAACTATTATTTCCCTGCCAACGAGGTCTACATCCAATCCTATCGCGGTAATTACCTGCCCCGAAGATTTAATTCCTTTATAAGATGCAAGCTTTATGAAACATATCTCAGCTTCTATACTTATCTCCTTAAAAAGATCTGATGCAAACATGAAGGAGCCATTCAATATAGCAATGAACAAAGGTTTTTTGCCCTCGTAATCTTTATTGATCTCGTTGGCTACACGTGATACCTGTTCGTTAATTTCCGCAGCAGTTATATATGGTTTGAATTGCTTATCGTGAACCTGTATGAGAGACATAAATTATTTTGAAATGATGAGTTGCTGCCCGATCTTCAAATTATCATCTGCAAGATTGTTCCATTCCCTGAGTTGTGAAACAGTTACTCCATATTTTTTAGAGATCCCGTACAAACCTTCTTTTGGTTGTACCTCGTGAACCTTTTCTTTCTGGATATTTTTTTCACTCGCCACTTCCTGCTGAGGAGCATCCGGGCGCAGTCTTAATCTTGCGCCTGCGCTTATATTATCATCTTTCAGATCATTGTATTCATAAAGGTTTTGCTTGCGTATCCCGTTCTTTTGCGCAACGTCGTGCAAATTTTCTCCTCTAAGAACTGTATAAAAATTCTCTTTTCCCTCTTTTGATTTTTTATCAAGAAAAATAAATTGATCTTTCTCAAGCAGGCCATCCTTTTCAAGATCATTATATTCTAAAAGCTTTGCAAGATTTATTTTATTTTCTGTAGCTATGGCAAGTAGTGACCTTCCTTTTTCGGCATAGATAGCGGTGATACCATTTACTGTAAGCTTGGTTCCTGTTTGGTTTAATTTATCATGGTCTACTTTCACTGTGCTTGTTGTGATTTCATCGGTTGCTTTTTCAATAGGATCATCTTTGAATTTTGAACCATCATAACGGGGAACATCATTAACAGCAAGTAGGGTATACTGCTGAAGATTGTTGTCTTCAATAAATTTTATCAATATCGCAGGATATCTTGGATTGGTAGCGTAACCGGCCTTTTTTAATCCATATGCCCAACCTTTATAATCTGTTGGTTCCAGCCTGAATAAAGAAGCATACCTGTCTTGTCCACGCAGGTAATTAGAATGATCACGATAGGAAGCTTCTGCATCTTTATAAGTTCTGAAGCATTCGCCGGGTGCATCATCATCATGACTAACACCACCGGCCGTCCAGCTGCTCTTACATTTTATTCCAAAATGATTATTTGATTTTTTCAGGAGCTCACTATTACCGTTTTCTGTTTCAAGCAGGCCCTGGGCTAAGGTGATGGCTGCGGGGATGCCCATTCTTTTCATCTCGCGGATAGCGAGATCTTTGTGCATCTCAATGTATTGCGCAGGAGTAAGCTTTTGCGCAAATGCCGCAGCCGAGCAGAAAGTTATGGCAGCAAATAAAAAAATTCTTTTCATAAAAAATATAACGGGGTTAGTATATATAAATTATATGAAACCAAAAACATTATTCCAGATACTGGATACTTGATCCTTGATTCTCGATCCTTCATTAAACTCGAGACTCTTTTTAAGCATCGAACTGCATCCAGAATCCAGGATCAAGGATCCAGAATCAAGGATCGTTCATCGCTTAAAGTTTTCTTACCAGCAACAAGCCGTCTCTCATCGTCACCATCACCTGTTCTGTCCGGGAATCGTTCGCAACATGCTGATTAAATGCATGAATAGCCTTTGCATTTTTTCCTTTGATATTGTCTTCCAGTACTTCTCCGTGAAAAAGAACATTGTCAGCTATTATCAATCCGTTCTTTTTAAGTTGCGGCAAAGTTAATTCGTAATAATCAATATAACCGGGTTTATCAGCATCTAAAAAAACAATGTCCCAGTTTTCATTCAGCGTTGGAATAATATCCTTAGCATTACCTGTGTGTAAAATTATTTTATTATTATACAACGATTTGCTAAAAAAACTTCTACAAAGTGCACTATCATCTTCTCTTAATTCGATCGTATGCAACTCGCCATTGGGTTGTAATCCCTTTGCAAGACACAATGCACTATAACCCGTGAAGGTTCCAACTTCAAGAATTCTTTCGGGGCGAAGAAGACAACTTAGCATCTCTAAAAATTTTCCCTGCAGGTGACCGCTTAGCATGTGCGGGTCTTCATGAAATTTGTAAGTGTATTCTGCAATCTCATTCAGCAATGCATCTTCAGCCGATGAGAATTGAGTTGCGTAGTCAGTAGCTTTCTGATTTACTATATCCATTTATTGTGCTGGTATAATATTTTTTGGTCTTGAAAAAACGAGCAATCCAAGAAGCGTGATCAGGCCATTTACGATTATCAGTTCTTCAGCAAATACATATCCTCCAAGCCATCCCTTTGAATTCTTATCAAGAAAGAAACAGATCAGTGGCGATATAATACAGATCAGTGGTGTGATGCTGTCAAGCACCGCCCGTTTTTTGAAAAGTAAAACAAAGGCAAATAATCCAATCAATGGGCCGTAAGTAAATGTTGCCACTTTAAAAATGGCGCTGACGACGGAAGCATCATTCAATGCATTAAATAAAAGAATTACAACGAGTATTAAAATTGAAAAGCCAATATGAACAAAGTGCCTTTTTTTCACCATATGCGGATCATTCCTGTTTCCTTGTTTATCCATTCCTAAAAAATCTACACAAAAAGAAGTGGTAAGCGCCGTCAGCGCAGAATCAGTAGTAGCAAAGGTTGCAGCCGTTAATCCCAGCATAAAGACAACAGCGGGCACTCCCTGGAAATGATTTAATGCGATCTCAGGAAAAAGATAATCTGTTCTTGGCTTATGTGTAATGGCATCCAATGGGACAGAGATCCCGTTTTGCTGCGCATAGATATACAGCAATGCACCAACACTTAAAAAGAACAAATTTATCAGCACGAAAATAAAAGTAAACGTCAGCATGTTCTTTTGTGCTTCGCCAAGATTTTTACAGCTAAGATTTTTCTGCATCAGGTCCTGGTCAAGTCCAAACATCCCGATGGTTACAAACAGTCCGCCTAAAAATTGTTTGCTCACATGAAATTTGCTGGTAACAAAATCATCTGTGAAAAATATTTTTGAATAGGTACTGTTCTTTATCGTATCAAATGCGCTCCCGATATCCAGGTTCATGCTCTTGCAAATAAAATAAATGGAAAGAAAAACAGAAGCAACGAGGAAGACCGTCTGCAACGTATCGGTGATGATGATCGTTTTTAATCCTCCTTTAAAAGTATAACCCCAGATCAGTAGCAGGCAAATCACTATTGTAAGCCAGAACGGAACTCCCATCGAATCGAAAATAAAACGTTGCAATACGATGGCAACAAGGTAAAGCCTGAATGCTGAACCTATTGTTCTTGATAAAAGAAAAATGGCTGCCGCAGTTTTGTGACTAACCTTTCCGAGAGTTCTTTCTATCACTTCGTAAATAGAGATCAGGTGCATTTTGTAGTAAAGCGGTAGCAGAACACCTGCTACAACAAAGTACCCAACAGCGTTTCCGAGCACAAATTGAAAATACCTGAACTGAGCACCGCCATTACCAACTTCCCCCGGAACGGAAATAAAAGTAACTCCACTCAACGCTGTGCCTATCATTCCAAAGGCGACGAGGTACCATTTGGATTTTCGGTTGGCAATAAAGAATGTTGAATTATCCGACGACTTCCGCGAAGTGAGATAAGAAATTATTATCAGCATTAAGAAGTAACCAATGATAAAAGAAAGCAGCGTGGTTGGAGACATGTGAAAAAAATATGACTAAAAAATAAAGATAAGATTCGGATCGCTCTGTTTTATTTTTGAATTTTATCCAAGATAAATAAAATTATGTCAATTCAATCCCTCGCAGTCTTTTGTGGTTCTAAGACAGGCAACAATCCACTCTTTGTCAAACATGCTGTTGAAGTTGGTTATATGCTTGCAGAAAAAAATATTACTCTCATTTATGGCGGCGGAAACCGTGGCGTGATGGGAGCTGTAGCCAATGCAGTGCTTGAAAAAAAAGGGAAGGTGATCGGGATCATTCCAAAAGTTTTGACAGAATGGGAACACCAGCACGTGGGTTTAACAGAACTGCATGAAGTTGCAGATATGCATGTGCGAAAAAGAATGCTGTATGAAAAATGCGATGCAGCATTGATATTACCCGGAGGCTATGGAACCATGGATGAACTTTTCGAGATACTTACATGGAACCAATTGAACATTCACGACAAAAAAATCATCATATTAAACTCCGATGGATTTTATGATCATCTTTTTCTTCTTTTAAAAAAAATGGAAGAAGAAAAATTTTTGTATGATAAGATAATCAACAAGCTTACGATAATTAATATGCCTGGAGAGTTGGAGTTGTGAGAGAATGAAAAATTAAAAAGCCTCCCGAAAATTCAGGAGGCTTTAATTTTTTAAGAAATCGGTCTTATTCTTTGATCATTTTTTCATGGCGTTGTTTTATACCATCATCTACTATCACGGTATACATCCCTCTTATCAAAGTATGAACATCGAGCTTAATTACGTTCACACCTTTGGTAACGATAGTGTTTTCTTTTTGCAATACACGTCCGAGTTTGTCAACTATCCGTATCTCAACTTTATTTTGAGAAGGTGATACAAATTCAACTTTCACTTCGTTGAATGCAGGTACAGGGTACAAATGGATATGGTCATCACTTCCACCAAAATTTGCCCTCGCCCCGGTGCATGTTCCACCCGCAGGCTGGAATCCTATTGCAGCACTGTTATCCGTGCCATTAACAAGATATGGTAATGCATCCACAGGTCCCAATGCACGGGTACCTGTAGGATTTACAGCAGCTCCGAACCAGTTACATTCTACATCCATAACTACTGAGGCAGGATTCCCGTTGTGGTTCACACCTGAATTAGTATTTGTGAGATCGAAAGAATTGTTATTGACATGGATATTGGTGTTAGTAATCAATTCTGCCGCCTGTACAGCAAATCCGTTGATCGAAGAAGTTACAGTGTTATTGATTATGTTCACCGTACCGGTAAATTGTGAGCCAAGAATATGAATACCGCCCAAGGTTGTCAGCCCAATTGTATTAGTATTGCTTACCACATTTTCGCTCACCGTTGTATTACCCATTGCCCCTTCCAAAAGTATTCCCTGCCGTGGCATATTGTTGATTTGATTCCTCGAAATAGTTGCACTCAACAAATTGTTTACCTGTATTCCCCTCCAGTTAGTACCATCGATCTTATTATCTGTAATAGTTGCATTAACACTTGCAGCGTATGGTGCACCGATAGGAGCGTCGAACAATTGTACTGCAGCTGAGAAATTCGGCACTTTATCCAGGCTGGTAAAATAGTTATCGACTATTGTAACGGTTTTCCATTTTGTAAGTGTTCCGCAGAAAACATGAAAGCCATGATCAGTCCAGTTCTTCTCAAACAGAACAGTAATATCATTTGTTGGATTTCTCGGTTCATGTGCATCTGTAAGCCCCGAGCCATTCAAAAATTTAAAACCTTTTATTTCAACACTTGTTCCCGGAGTGTGGGCAAGGAAGATAGCGCTACTTACTGGTTGTGGCAGGCTTAACGCTGTAATAACAGCTTCGGGTACACGTCCTGCAAGGTTTGTAACCGGTGAAATGTTAGCGTTCGGCCCAAAAAATTTCAGGGACTTGCTTATATGAACCTGTTCAGAGTAAGCGCCTGCAAGTACATTAATAATATCACTATTACTCACCACAGGATTATCATTTGCGAATTGCATATGTGCCCATGCAGTGGCAGGTGTTCTGCCGTCATTCGCATCATTGCCTGTTTGTGATACAAACCAAATGGCAACTGAAGGTTCTCCATAAATAAAATCATCCATTACTACAGGATCCACTGCGGCCAGGGCCTCATTCGGGCCTAACGCAACATTACCTGATGTTATCTGTACTCGTCCTACTATCGGAGCCGGATAACTTACCCCAAAAAATGACAACGTTTGATCTCCCGCAATGTTTGGAACATTGTAGATACCAAGAGAAGTTCCTGCCCTGTCGAAGTATTCGATTTTAGTTCCTGCTGAATTATCGACATCTGTAAATACGGAACCAAAGCCACGGGTAATAGCCTGTGAAGTGGAGCCCGGGATAAAGAAATTGACATCAGTAATATTGCTGCCGATAGCCGTAAATAAACGCTCCGCGGAAAATGTAGAAAATAAAGCGGGGTACGTGGGATTGATATTCCCAAATTCAACCGGAACGCCTGATGCTGCAGTTGCGCTTACCTGGAAGCCGGAACCCGCAGTGTTAAACACAACTCCGCGTGGTGAATTCACATTGAAAAAATTTGCCGGCAACGCATTTGGCGCTGAAAGAGCATTAGGCACACCATCCCAGTTTATTTCCCGGCGACCAGTAACGAAAGTCCCGGCTGTATTTGGATTCAATGCTCCAAGGTCCGCACGAAATTGATCCACGGTTGTTTGAATAGAAAGCGGGGTTGTACCCGTTGTAAGTCTTATGGTGGTATTTGCCCCCACTGGTTCCCCATAAATGAAATCATCCATTACAACAAGGTCTGTCCCACCGGTTTCATTCACTCCTGCACCTAAAGCTGCATTGCCTGAGGTGATACGCACACGTGAAATAACAGCAGTTGGATAACTCACACCAAGAAATGAAAAGGTTTCATTCGCAGCTGCAACATTTGGAACAGCGAATGTTCCAAGTGGAACACCGAATTGATCAAAGAATTGAATATTGGTAGAAGTAGCAATATCAACATCACTAAACACTGCGCCAAATCCTTTCACAACTGCGGGTGTGTTGGTTCCCGGAAATAGAAAGGTCACTTCAGTGATATTGCCGCCTAAGGCTGTGAATAAGCGCTGCGCAGAAAAAGTTGCAAAGAGACCCGTGTAAGTTGCATTTATATTTCCAAACTCAACAGGCGTACCTGATGCTGCTGTAGAACTCACCTGGAAACCTGTGCCGGGAGTAGTGAACACGGCTCCGCGTGGAGAGTTTACATTAAAGAAATTGAAAGGCAAATTATTTGGCGCTGAAGATCCGTCCGGCACACCATCCCAGTTTATTTCACGGCGGCCCGTACCAAATGAACCCGCAACATTTGCATTTGCTGCACCGCCACCCAGGTCAGTTCGAAACTGGTCAACGGTTGCCTGGATTGAGGCAGCATTTGCGCCGGCAGCGCTCCTTACCAATTGCGCCGATAAACTGGCCGGGAATAAAATTAGAACAACATAAAGCATAATAAAACGTGGTAACAGCTTAATAAGCGTACCACGCAGTTTGGTAAAAGTGTTCATGTTTTATTATTTTAATGATTTAAAAAAAAGCGGGCGGAATAAAAAATGAGGGCGGAATAAAAACTTCGCGAGTGGGGGTTTATAAATATACTAATTTGAATTCAATA
>JADMIO010987939.1_pt1 | contig 35229 bp, 28 predicted proteins | sample 8958161 | NCBI WGS metagenome assembly JADMIO01 (sample SAMN16585339, study PRJNA669376) | soil metagenome | isolation source: Crop rotation soil | place: USA: Cullars Rotation, Alabama | collected 2011
CGCGACTTCAAGTCACGTGAATTCCAAGCTTCGGATCCCACTGTGCTGGAAAGATCTCAGCGCGTCGGGCGATCCTCCACGATCCATCCGTCGCGCACCGTCAGTATGCGTGAGCCGTACATCGCGTTCTCTTCGGAGTGCGTGACCTGCACGATCGTTGTCCCTGTGCGATTGAGCCCAACGAAGAGATCCATGATGTCGCGTGCCTGCGACGAATGGAGATTCCCCGTGGGTTCGTCAGCGAGAAGTAGCGCTGGTTTCGCAATCACTGCGCGCGCGACGCCAACGAGCTGTTGCTGCCCGCCCGAGAGCTGGCGCGGGTACAAATCCTTTTTCCCCACGATCTGAAAGCGGTCGAGCGTGTCGGCGACAATCGCCTGACGCTCATCGCGCGGCACATCACGATACGAGAGCGGCACGTCGAGATTCTCGGCCACCGTCAAATCGTCGAGCAGGTGATACTGCTGAAAGACGAATCCGATGTACTTCCTGTTGAGCGAAAGACGATCCTTGTTGGGAAGCGTGTGCACCGGCGCCCCGCGGAAGCGGTATTCGCCTGTCCACGCGCCATCGAACATTCCGAGAATCGAGAGGAGCGTCGATTTCCCCGCCCCCGACGGCCCCATGATCGTGATGAACTCGCCAGGCGTGATGTCAAACGTCACGCGACGAAGCACGTACGACCGTCCGGCCGGTGTGTCGAAGAACTTTTCAACTGCGCGTAGCTCGGCGAGCGGCCCCGTGTAGGGCGCTTCTTCGGAAGCAGCGGCAGTCTTGGAAGAGAAGAGGGGCCAGGCCATGACGCGAAGAGTCGTGAGAGAAGTGCCGGACGGTCCGGCAAGTTACGGGAGAATCGCGACTGCGCCTCAGTCGGTGCGCAGTGCGCGAACGGGATCGAGGCGCGCTGCCCTGCGTGCCGGAAGGTAGCTCGCGAGGGCGCAGACTGCAGTGACGACGACGGCAATGCCGAAGAAGGTGAGGGGGTCGGTCGGCGTGATGCCAAAGACGAGCCCGCGGAGGAAGCGCGAGCTCCCCCACGCCGCTGCCAGCCCCACCACCACACCTAACGAGGCAAGCGCCATCGCTCGGCGCATGACCATCGAGACCAGCGCGCTACGCGCTGCCCCGAGGGCGAGACGAATCCCCAGTTCACGCGTTCGCTGCGCCACCGAATACGACAGTACGCCGTAGATCCCCACCATCGTCAGGACGAGGCCCAGCACGGCGAACGAGCCGAGCAAGACTGCACCGAAGCGGAGCCTGCCTAACGCTTGCCCCACGCGTGCTTCGAGCGACATCGCGTCATAAAGCGGGATATTGGGGTTGATCGAACGCAACGTCTCGCGCACGGCAGGGATGAGCGCCGTCGGGTCGCCGGTAGTGCGCACCATGTAGAGTCCGCGCGCGTTCGTCGTCTGTAGGTACGAGATGTACGCCGCGGGCGTGGGTGCGTCGCCCACTGCGCCGTAATTCACGTCGTTCACGACGCCGACGATCTCGCCAAACTCGTTGTCCTTGAAAAGACCGATCGCAAGGCTGACGCGGTGGCCAATGGGATCCTGCCCAGGGAAAAGGCGCTTTGCGGCCGCGTTGTTGATGACGACGACCTTGGGTGCTCCAATCCGGTCGGCATCGGTGAAGAAACGTCCTTTCTCGAGCTTAGCGCCAATAACCTTCAAGTAGTCGGGGTTCACGGAATGAACGCCGATCTCCGGCTGCTCGTCCTTGGCGAAACCGCGCACGCCGTCGATACCGAAAGCGATGGTCACGTTACACGCCTGAGAGAGCGGAGCGCAGTAATTGATCGCCGCTCCTTCGACGCCAGGGAGCGCGGAGAGGCGCGTCAGCATTTCCTGCTTGTAGCGAATCGCGTTTTCCCCGTCGAAGGCCGGGTCGTCGGGAGGCTGAACGCGAAACGTGAGAACATTCTGCGCGTTGAAGCCCGCGTCGACGCCACGCGCTTCGGCGAAGCTTCGTGCGAGGAGCCCAGCGCCAATGAGAAGGAGAAGCGAGACCGCGACGTCGCCGGCAATGAGGATCGCCCGCGCCTGCCCGCGACGGAACGAGAGCGCCCCTTCCGACGACGAGCCCGCGCCGTCCTTGAGCGAGCTCGTTAGGTTCGGACGCGAGGCGCGCCACGCGGGGACGACGCCACAAATGATCCCCGTCGCCAGGCTCACGAGAATCGCGAAGGCCAACACGCCTCCGTGAATGGAAACGTTCTGCAGATCGAGATATTGGGCTGCTTGCGTCGTCGCGCCGCCGAAGGATCCTGGCTCGAGCCCGCGCAGGATATCGAGCGACCATGCCGCGATCGCGATTCCAACCACGCCACCAACGAGCGACAGCGTGACCGTCTCGCTCAGGAGCTGTCGAATGATCTGCGCGCGCTTGGCGCCAATGGCAACGCGCACGGCAAACTCGCGCTCACGACCTGCCGCTCGCGCAAGGAGGAGATTTGCAACGTTGACACATGCAATCAGGAGGACGCAGCAGACAGCGCCAAACAGGATCGCGATCGCGCGCGCCAATTGCGGATCGCTTCTGGCCTCACGCATGGTGGTGGCCGTCGCTCCCCACTTGGTCGGAGGGCCGCCATTCATGGCATGAGCGTCCTCAATGCGAGGCCCCAGCGTGCGGAGTTCGACCGTCGCCGCAGACGGATCGACGCCGTCACGCAAACGACCGACAGCATCCATCCAATGCGACCACCGCTCGGTGAGCACGTCGCTCCCGAGCATGACGGGCGCGCCGCGCGACATTGAAGTCCATGCGTCAACCGCGCCGCTCAATGCACGAAACTCGGGAGCCGCGATCCCCACGACAACGAACGGGTGAGCCGCCAGCGTGATTTCGCGCCCCAGCACGCTTGAATCACCGCCGAACCGGCGCATCCACAACGAATGACTCAACACCGTCACCGCGGCGCTCGTCGCTTCGTCATCCGACGGCTGCAACAAACGTCCGCGCGCTGCTCGCGCCCGTAGTAACGGGAAATAGCTCCCCGATACGGTTTCGACGCGCACGCGTTCGGCCTCGCCACTCCCCGTGAGGTTCACGTCGGCGGTGGCGTAACCCGCGAGCTGCTCGAACGAGCGCTGCATCCCGCGCATCGTCTCGAACTTCGGATACGACCAGACCATGGGGCGCTCGGCCTCGCCCTTGTTCGTGATCGTGAGCGACACGTCCATCAGTCGCTCTGGCGCTCCGTACGGCAGCGGCTTGAGCATCGTCGCATCGACCACGCTATAGATGGCTGTTGTGGCACCAATGCCAAGCGCCAGCGTCACGATGGCGGCCAGGCTGTACAAGGGCGTGCGAAACAATGGGCGCACGGCCAAGGCGAAATCACGGATCAAGCGGTCCATCGGTCAATCTCCCTGCGATTTGGTCGTTAGGCGACGCGGTATTCTCTATTCGCTTCGAAGAGCGGTAACCGGATCCACCCGCGTCGCAGCGCGCGCGGGGAAGTAGCACGCCAGGAGCGCGACCCCGCTCAAGATGAGTGGCACCGCGATGAAAGTCGGAGCGTCGGCGGGGCTCACACCGTAGAGGAGTGAGCTCAAGGCTCGCGCGGCGGCGAACGACAAGAGCGCTCCAACCGCCAATCCACTCAGCGCCGGAGTCATTCCCTCGCGGATCACCTGCCGGATCACGTCACGCCGCGTCGCGCCTAACGCCATGCGAATCCCCAACTCGCGCGTGCGTTGCGCGACGGCATACGAGACCACGGCATACAGCCCGCTGACTGCCAGGATGAGCGCGAACGCCGAGAAGATGGATGCGAGCACGACCGTCAGGCGCGGCTGGGCGAGAGAGCGCGCGATCCGTTCCTCCATCGTGGCGATGTCGGACACCGGTGCTCCGGGCTCGACGCTCTTCACCTCGCGACGCACTGCCGACAAGACGGCGAGCGCATCACCGTTGACGCGCATCACGATGTTGTAGTACCGCTGCGGATCCTGCGTCGCCGCGAGATAGATCCCTGGGCTCGGCTCTCGCCCGAGCTGCGCCCGCCTAACGTCGCCTACTTCGCCGACGATCGTATACCAGCGCGCGTCGGGCGCGTCGGGATTGCCGAACGTCACGCGATGTCCGAGTGGCGACTCCTTGCCGAAGTAACGCTTCGCAAATGCGCGCGTCACGACACTCACCCGTGTCGATCCTTCGCGGTCGTCGGCGGTAAAATTGCGCCCTTGCAGCAGCGGTATGCCGAGCGCGCCGAAGTATGCCGTGTCGGCTGTCATGAGCGAGGCGTCTTCCACCGTCGATGGATCGGCGGGCGGGCGCCCTTCGATCGAAAGTCCAGCGGCGTTGTAGCTCGTCGCGAGTGGGAGGTCGCTCGTCATGCCCACGCGCTGCACGCCGGGAATGGCGCGCAGTCGCCGCCCGATCTCTTCGAATACTGCCGTTGCGCGCGGTAGCTCGCGGTACTGCGCCCCCGAGAGCGGAATCTGGAAGGAAAGCGTCCGCTCCGAGTTGAAGCCCACGTCAACGCGCTGCAGTTGAACGAAGCTGCGAACTAGGAGTCCGCAACCCAGCAGGTTCACCATTGCCAGCGCCACCTGCGTCGCCACGAGCGCGCCACGCATCCGTGCCGCCCCGCGCGATCCGGCATTGCCGCGACTTCCCTCGTGCATCGGAGACGACAGCGAGCCCGCCGAGAGGCGAAGCGCCGGGGCAAGACCGAATAGCACTCCCGTGCCTAACGACGCGAGGAGCGCGAAACCGAGCACTCGCCCACTCACTGCAATCTCGGCGGTTCGCGGAATGCCGGGTGGAAGGAGAGAAGGAAGGATCGCCACTCCCCAGCTAGCGACCAGCGTCCCCAGAATGCCCCCGACGAGCGCCAGCACGACGCTCTCCGCCATCGCCTGGCGGAATAGGCGACCGCGCGACGCGCCGAGCGATGCGCGCACTGCCATCTCGCGATCGCGCGTCGCGGCACGCGACAGGAGCAGGTTCGCGATGTTCGCACAAACGATCAACAGCACCAGCCCGACGGCACTCATGAAGACGAGAAGCGCCGCGCGGCTTCCGGCCACGAGCTGCTCCTGTAAGCCGACGAGCTCGATGTTCCAGTTCTCGTTCGACTCCGGATACTGCTGCTGCAGGCGAGCGCCGACTTGGCTCATGTCGCGCTGCGCGCTCTCCATCGTCGTGCCGGGCTTGAGGCGTCCGACAACGAACAGAAAGTCGCTTCGGCGCCCATCGGGGCGACGCGACGGGTCCGCCGCATACGGCATCCAGATGCGCGCAGCCTCCGGAAGGCGAAAGCCGCGCGGCGCTATACCAACGATCTGGTACTCCGCACCGTTCATCGGAACCGTGCGCCCGACTACGTTGGGGTCTCCGCCGAATCGATCTACCCAGAGTCCATCACTCAGGACGGCGACGCGATGATTGCCATAGATGCTCTCGTCGCGTCTGAATGACCGCCCCCGTTCCACGGGCACACGCAAGACGTCGAAGAAGTCCTCCATCACGAGCGCCGCATCGATGCGCTCTGGCTCGCCGCCGGGAGGCGTGAGCGTGACTTCGGTGCTCGCAAGTGCCGTCATCCCCTCGAACGAGTGGTTCTGGCTGCGCCAATCCTCGAAGTCGGGGCGCGACGCAACCTCGCGTCCGATCTGTGGGTGCTTGCCCCACGCCACCACGACCCGCTCAGGCTCGGGTAAGGGGAGGGGGCGCAGAAGCACAGCATCTACTACCGAGAAGATCGCTGCGTTGGCGCCGATTCCGAGGGCCAGCATGAGGGTGACCGCTGCTGCAAACCACGGACGCCTGCCTAACGAGCGAATCGCGAATCGAATGTCTCGAAGAATCGTGTCCATGGGTTATTCACTCCGTAACGCAACCATAGGATCGACGCGTGTCGCGCGCCGAGCTGGGACCCACGTGGCGATCAACGCCACGAGACTCAAGAGAGAAGGGATGGCCAAGAGCGTGACCGGATCGGTCGCGCTCACGCCGAAAAGGAGCCCGCGCAATAGCTGCGAGAGCGCCAGCGACGCGGGGAATCCGATCAATAGCCCGATGACGATCAAGCGCATGCCGCCACTCATCACGAGTCTCAATACCTGCGACCGATCGGCGCCGAGTGCCATCCGCACTCCCACCTCTCGCGTTCGCTGCGCTACGAGATACGACATCACGCCGTACAACCCGATCGTCGCGAGCGTCAGTGCGGCGATCGCGAAGATCGCGAACATCGAGCCGTAGACGCGCGGTTGGAACATGCGGTCGCTCAGGACGAAGTCCATCGTCTTGAGTTCGGCCAAGGGGAGGTCCGGATCGAGCCCGCGAATGATGCGGCGCACCGTCGCGGTGAAGGCGGCAGGATCTCCCTTGGTTCGAAGGCTGAACCACCGGGCAGATGTCGCCGACGGCGCAAGCGCGATGATCGCCTGCGGCTGGACCGGTTCGTTCACCGCACGCATAACGAGATGCGACATGATGCCAACGACGGTGTACATCGGCTCCTGCTCGCCACCGAATCGAACGCGCCGACCGATGGCACTTGCACCTGGCCATTCGCGGGCTGCGAAAGAGGAGTCGATCACCACAACAGGCGCTGCCCCGGCCCGCGTATCAGCTTCCTCGATATTCCGCCCAGCGAGGATAGGGATGCGCATCGAGGGGAGAAAGCCCGGTGATGCCGACGTCCACCACGTCGTCGGTCCGCCAGAGAGCGGATAGTCTTTCCCTTCGGGGAAGTAGCTGTTGCCGCGGCAGCACATCGCGACAGGAAGTTGCGTTGCGATCCCCACGCCCTCGATGCCGGGCGTAGCGGCGAGCTGCTGCTCGAAGTTGCGAATGAAAACAGCGCGCGCCGAGTCGCTCTCGTAGCGTCCGCCGGCCAGGTTGATCTGGAAGGTCAGGAGGTTGCGCGGGTCGAAGCCCAGTCCGGCGTTCTGCGTCTGCAGGAAGCTGCGGACCATTAGGCCAGCGCCGACGAGCAAGACCATCGAGAGGGCGAGCTCGCCGATGACCAGCGTACTGCGCGTCTTGCCAGCACTCGCGCTCGCGCTGCTCCCGCGCCCGCCACTCTCCTTGAGCGTCTCGGTGAGCGAGGGACGAGAGAGTTGGAACGCGGGCCAGACACCGAACACGAAGCCGGTGACGAAAGTCGTTGCGATGGAGACGAGGACGATCGTGCGATCGACGCTGAAATCCATCCAGAAGGGGATCGTCGTCGGCATCATGCTCTTCATGAATACCTCGACCATCCACGTGCCGAGGAGGATTCCGAACGCTCCACCGGCAGCGGCGAGGATCAAGCTCTCGGTCAGAAACTGCCTAACGATGCGGTGGCGAGACGCCCCCATCGCCAGCCGGACCGCGACTTCGCGCTGGCGCCCCGCACCACGCGCCAACAGCAGGTTGGCGACGTTGGCACTCGCGATGAGCAGGACGAACCCGACAGCGCCGAGCATGATGAGGAAGATCGGGCGCACTTCGCGCGCGATGAGTTCGTCCTGTGGGACCACCCATGCGGAGAGCTTGTTATTCGTATTCCCGTGCCGCTCCTCGAGCACCCGCATCAGTCCCGTGACGCGTCGGTCGGCTTGCTCGACTGTGACACCGGGAGCCAGTCGTCCGAGCACCTGGAAATACCGACGCTCGCGGTGGTCGCGCGCGTCACCGGCGTTGAGGGGCACCCAAATGTCCTGCATCTCCGGGACGCGCATGCCGCGCGTCATGACGCCGATGATTTCGTGCGCAACGCCGTCGATGGGAACCGTCTTGCCGATGATCGCGGGATCGCTCCCGAACTTGCGCTCCCACACTCCGTATCCGATCACGGCTACGAGTTGGGCGCCATCCTCGTCCGGTCGGAAGAAGCGTCCCTTGGCCGGCTCGAGGCGCAGGAGCGGGAAGAGCGAGGGAGAGACGCGTGCCCCTCTGAGACGTTCGGGCTCTCCGCTTCCTCCGACATTGAACTCTGCGGTCGACCACGTACCTAACGACGAGAAGACGTCCTTGAGCTCCGCTTCTGCGTCGATGTAGTCAGGATACGACCAACTTCCGTATGTGTGTCGCGGCCCCGTGGTCTGGTACGCGCTCAGCTGCATGATCCGCTCCGACTCGTGGTACGGAAGCGGGCGCAGGAGCAGGGCGTTGATCGGCGACCAGACGAAGACGTTGGTCGCGATGCCTAACGCGATGCAGATGGCGGCGATGGCGGTGAAGCTGGGGGACTTTCCCAGCGAGCGAAGCGCGTACTGAATGTCGCGGCGCAGCGTGTCCATTGAGCGGGGGCCTCCGGCGCCGTGGCGCCACGAGAGGAGTTCAGCGCCCCGCTAGCGCAACCGGGGCTAAGAGTGTGTACGCCGTCGCCACTGTCGCCGCGAGCGCCAGCGCGCCTAACGTGATCACGAGCATGACCGCCCCCACCGCACGCGGCGGCCTCTCCGCGTGGTGGCGATGTGCCACCACGCGGGGTTCTGAGGACTCCGTTCCTTTCTGGACTAGGGCGAGGTGACGCGCTTCAGCGCGCCACCCGTCGCTCGTGCGCGCCCGCCGTGATGGCTGGGCGGTAGTCTTCACGCGTGCGCCCCTGCCATCTCGTCAACGACCTTTCCGTCGAAGATGTGAATCGAACGGTCGGCATGTGCTGCGTACCGAGGATCGTGCGTCACCATGCAGATCGTTGCGCCGCCGCGATGCAGCTCGCGGAGAAGCTCCATCACCGCCTCGCCGTTCGTGGAGTCGAGGTTTCCCGTCGGCTCGTCGGCAAGAAGGATCGCGGGATCGCCGGCCACGGCGCGGGCAACGGCAACGCGCTGCTGCTGACCGCCAGAAAGCTGCGAAGGATAGTGCTTCACTCGATGCGCCATGCCCACGCGCTCCAACGCTTCCTGCACTCGCTTACGACGCTCCGCGGCGGCCATGCCGCGGTACGTGAGCGGAAGCTCGACATTCTCGTAGACCGTGAGATCGCCGATCAGGTTGAACGCCTGAAAGATGAAGCCGATCTGGCGGTTGCGGATGCGCGCACGATCAGCCGCCGTCAGGTTCGACACATCTTCGCCACTCAGGATGTAGTTGCCCCCCGTTGGCGTATCGAGCAAGCCGAGGATGGAAAGGAGTGTCGTCTTGCCGCACCCCGACGGTCCATTGATCGCGACGTATTCGCCGGGGCGAATGTCGAGATGGATGTCGGCGAGCGCATGCGTCTCTACCTCGTCCGTGTAGAAGATCTTCTTGATCCCCGTCATGCGGATGAGGGGCTCGGAGGAAATGACCGAGTCGTTAGGCGAGCTCACTGGATCCTCACTTTGTTCACGTTGTCGAATCGGGACATGTCGGACGTGATCACGATGTCTCCCTTCTGGAGACCTTGCTGCACTTCGATGGTGCTTACCGATGCGCGACCGAGCTTCACACTCTGCCGCACCGCCACTTTGCCGGTCGGATCGACCTTGAAGATCCCGATCGTCTGGTCAGGCTGACCGTAGGCCGGCCGTCCCACGTAGAGAATGTTGTCCAGTCGTTCCAGCTCGATCACTCCGTCCACCGAAAGGTCCGCGCGTGCTCCTTTCGGCAGGTCGCCCTCGAGCGCGACTTCTACAGTGACCGTTCCATTCGTCGAGATCGGGTCGACACGCATCACCTTTCCATTTACGACACCGTTGCGCGTATCGATCGTTGTCTTCTGGCCTACGACGATATCCTTCGCCTGAGTTTCAGGAACGCGCAGAACGGCCTTCAAACGTCCCGGCTGCGCCACCGTGGCGAGCACCTGCCCAGGAACGACCCACTGCCCAAGCTCCAGCGGAAGCGTCTGAAGCTCGCCCGCGAGTCCCGCCGTCACGCGCATCGTTTCCACGCGCTCCTTCTGGAACTGCGCAACCGCGCGCATCTGCTGAAGATTCGCCTGCGCCTTCGACAACTGCTCGCTCATCGCGTTTGTCAGAATGTCGAGACGCTTCTGTTCGAGGTCGAGACGCGTCTCCAATTCGGTGGCCACGTCTTTCGCCTTTTCGACTTCGTTCTTCGACGACAATCCCTTCTTGTCGAGCCCCTCGATGACCGACGCGTCGCGCACCGCGTTCGCTCGCAGCGTCTTGATCTGCGCGACCTGCGAAGCCTGGTTCAATCGGTTCGTTTCGAGCGTCGTCTTCAGCGTTACGAGATCCTGCTCTGCCTGCGTCAACTGCCGCTGTGCTTCCAACGCTTGCAGCTGCACCTCGGGATTGCTCAGCTCGAGGAGAACCGTCGATTCCTCGACCTTTGCGCCAGGGCGCAGCGGGCGCGCTTCCACGCGTCCAGCGGTTACCGCAGCCACGTAACGGATGTTCTCCGGCACTAGGGTCCCGGGGGCGCGCACCTGACGAATCATCGTCCCTTTCACGACCGAATCCATCATCAACTCGGAACGAGACACGCCGGGTGGACGTGCTTCGAGATTGCTCAAAAGGAACGTGGTCGCGAGGATGGCAACGATTCCCCCCGCGATCAGGAGGTTCCGCTTTGTCTTTTTGGGTGGTTCTCGCTTGATATCCACTGCAGATGGGCTGGATGCGAACTTGGGCGTTTGACAGCCGAAGGATTCGGCAGCGTTTGCTCGCATGGTAAGGGAAGAGTCGTGCCCGCCGCGCGAAAATCCTAAGTGACGCGCTTACATCACGTTAGGAGAAATCACCGAACGCCCGCCTCGCGCCCCAATGTGCGCGCATGGGACTTAGTGTCCGAAAACGGACAGCAGAGCAGGGGCAAGAAAAAGCGCCCCTCATCGGGGCGCTCGCGGTATCAGATGCATTCCTACAGTTGTCAGGGATGCTGCAGGAGCGGCTGCGTGGCGGTGGTGTCGGTCATCGCGATCAGGCGGCGCGCGCTGCGCCACGTCGCGAGGAGCTTTGGACCGAGACGCTCCATGTCCGTCTCGATCACTTGGCGCCGGGTCGTGCTGGCGTGAATCACTTTCCCGTCGCCTGCGTAAATGCCGATGTGCGTAATGCGGCGCTTCGTGCCAAACGTCAGGAGATCCCCCGGCTTGAGCGACGCGATGTCTCGCGGAATCTCCGTCCCCACGCGCGCTTGCTCATCGGCGGTGCGAGGTACGTCGAGGCGCAGCATCCCCATGACGAATCGCACGAGTCCGCTGCAGTCGAAGGCCTTCCCCGGCTGCTGCGCGCCGAGCCGATACCGTGTGCCAACCTGCGACCGAGCCAGAACGAGGAGCGAGTCGCGGAGCATGAGCTCCTGCGTCGCGGGAAGGATGAAGGCCGAGGTGGGTGCAAGAACGCTTGTGTCTGGCGACTTCACACGGGCCGCCAAGGAGTCTTTCAGCCGCTCCGCCGATTCACTCAACGCCGCGAACGGCTTCCGGTGCTTCTTTCGCGCGCGCTGCGCCTGAGCGTCGTGGGTGACCACGAGAGCCAATAGGCAGGCGAGAGTGACGTGCGATGAGAAGCGTGGCATTCAGTCCAGTGGGTGGCGTCCTGATGCGATCACGGGAGAATTCCTTTCTCCGGAGCTGCAAACTATCCCCAAAGGAGGACGCCGTAAGAGGAGGAAAATCACCACTTAGCGAGATTCTTTGACTGATCGGTCAGGTCATTGGGCTGGGGGTGATCCCCGGTACACGCATCCAGTAGTGCAAGTCTCCCGGACCTCCACCGCGCTCAGGGCGGGGAGTGTCGTGATCAATCTGGTCCAGATCCAGCGCGCCAAGATTTCACTGGTTGGGTTCTCCAGTCCCTCAATCTCGTTGAGATAGTGATGATCGAGGCGATCGTGGAGAGGGGCCACGGCGGTCTTGATGTCGGCGAAATCCATGATCCAACCACTTTCGGCACCCGGCTCCCCCGTGACGGTAATTCGGACGTGGAAGGAGTGGCCGTGAAGGCGCGCGCACTTGTGGTCGGCGGGAAGGTTGGGAAGACGGTGCGCCGCCTCGAACGAGAATTCTTTGAAGATCTCCATGGGTCCCGTCATCGGATGTCGAGCAGCTTGTGCGTCTGGAGCGACAAATGCCACTGGGGGTGCGTCAGGCAGTACTCGAGCGCTCGAGCGGTGTTGTCCGCGACGTTGGGCCCGTCCATGGGCTGCAGAAAGAAGTGCGTGAAATCGAGCCCCTCGTATCGCTCCGGCATCGCTCCCTCCTGCGGATAGACGAGCTTCAACTCATCGCCCCGCCGCAGCACGACGTCGGCCCTCGCCTTTGGACTCATGCAGATCCAGTCCAGTCCACCTGGCGCCTGCTGCGTACCGTTAGTTTCCACGGCGACTTCGAAGCCAGCCGCGTGCAATGCGTCGATCGCGGCTTCGTCAAGTTGCAGCAGCGGTTCGCCACCTGTACATACGACATAAGGGCGTGCGCGCGCGGCGTGCGCGGGCCACCGTTCACGCACCGCCGCGGCGAGCAGCTCGGCGTTCTCGAAGCGCCCGCCGTCGGGGCCAATCCCCACGAAGTCGGTGTCGCAGAGCTGGCACACGGCCGAGGCGCGATCCTGCTCGCGCCCTGTCCACAGATTGCAGCCGGCGAATCGGCAGAACACCGCGGGGCGGCCGCTGTGGTGTCCCTCCCCCTGCAGGGTGTAGAAGATCTCCTTGACGGCGTACATCAGCGTCTCACCAGAGAGCGCTCGGATGACGTGCGCCCGATATAGCTAACCGCCGAGTGCATGTCTGCGTTAGGCATATGACGTCGGATCGGCCAGGCCTGCATCGAGGAACCCCTTCTTGCGCAACAGGCACGCGTCGCAGTGCCCGCATGCATCGCCAGCTTCCAACGGGTCGTAGCAGCTCGTCGTTTGGGAATAGTCGACGCCTAACGATGTTCCCAGGCGGATGATATCGCCCTTGCCGAGCGCGATCAGTGGCGTCCGCAGCGTCACGGGGCGCGTCCCCTCGACGCCGGCACGGGTCGCGAGGTTCGCCATGCGCTCGAAGGCGGCGATGTACTCCGGGCGGCAGTCCGGATAGCCACTGTAGTCGAGGGCGTTGACGCCGATGAAGATGTCGCCTGCCTCGAGCACTTCCGCCCACGCCAAGGCGTAGGAGAGAAAGATCGTGTTACGCGCTGGCACGTAGGTGATGGGAATCCCCGCTCCCACCTCTTGCTCTGGGCGGTCTTTTGGCACGGCGATGTCTGTCGTGAGCGCTGAACCGCCGAAGAGTCGCAGGTCAATCTCCACGACGACGTGCTCGGCCACGCCAAACGCCTGCGCGACGCGGCGTGCCGCTTCGATCTCCAGCGCGTGCCGTTGTCCGTAGCGGAACGTGAGCGCGTGCACCGCGTAACCGTCGCGCTGCGCGATGGCGAGGAGCGTGGTGGAGTCGAGTCCGCCCGAGAGAAGGAGTACCGCGCGACGTTGGATGGTCTGGCTAGGCACGGGTTGGCGTGGGTGTTATCCTCTCGAAGCTAGTCGACCGCTGTCCTCATCTCCACGTTCGCACAATGCGCTCACCGTTTCGCCTCGCGCCGGCACGAGTTGCATCGGCCGCCGTTGTACTCCTCGCCGCGGCCTGCGCGCGCCAAGCCACTGTCGCGCCGCCGCCCGCGGTGAAAGAGGTCGCGCGGCCCGATGGACGCACTGTCGTGAAGGCGATGAACGATCGCTACGCCGGCAAGTGGTACATGTCGCTCTCGTTCAAGCAAAACACCGTCTTCATCTCGCAAACGGGGCGCGAGACGAAGCAGGTGTGGAACGAATACATCGTCCTTCCCGGTCGCCTACGCATCGACTATCTCCCGCTCACGACAAAGAGCGGAGTGCTATACAGCGACGGGCAGATGTACTCGTTCACCAACGGGAAGCAGCAGCCCCCGCAGCCCGGCTGGAACCCGCTTCTCACCTTGATGGGCGACGTTTATACGCAGGTCCCGGACACGACGGCGTGGCAGCTCGATTCGCTTGGCTTCAATCTCGCTGTGGCGCGTCGCGATACCGTCGACGGCAAGGAAATGTGGGTGGTCGGCGCGCCGAAGGGAGACTCCACGACGTCGCAGTTCTGGGTCGACACCGACTCGTTGCTCGTTAGGCGGATCGTGCACCGCGATACGCGCGGCGCGCGGCCGGTGGTGAGCGACACGCGCTTCCAGAACTATCGCAACGTCGGGGGCTTTCCGGTCGCCTTCGCGATGCGCTTCTACCGCGATGGGCGCCTCTACTTCAAGGAAGACTATTTCAACGTGCGCGTTGGCGACACGCTCCCCGTCGAGCTCTTCGAGCCTGCGAGCTGGGCGACGTCGCAACTCAAGCGATAGCGCGCACCTCGTACCATCGCACCGCGCGCAGCGCTAAAGCGTCAGAGCATCTCGTGCTTTGCCGCCAACCCGCCCACCAAGGTCCGCAGTTGCACGCTCCCCTGCAGTAGCTGCGTCGACGCTGAGCTCATCTGCTCGCATGCCGCGCTCTGCTCTTGCGTCGAGGCGCTGACCTCCTGCGCGGCGGCGGCGTACCCCTCCGCCGTCTTCGCCACCGATTGCACGCTCTTTGCCGCCGAAGCCACGATGTGCGCATTGCGCTCCGCCTTGTCCGCGGTGCTGCCGGCGGCCTCGCGCGTTCGCTCGGCGGCGTCGGTGATGGTGGAGAGGGCGGCGTCCACGTCGCGGGAGACGCCTTCGATCTCGTCCACGTGGCTCACGCCCGCCTCCATCGCGCGCATCGTCGACTCTACGCGCGTCGTCACCATGCGCGTCAACTGCACGACGTCGTCAGCTGCCGCCTGGGCTTGTTCGGCGAGCTTTCGCACCTCGTCGGCAACGACACCGAATCCGCGTCCGGCGGCACCGGCGCGCGCCGCTTCGATTGCAGCGTTCAACGCCAGCAGGTCGGTCTGTTCGGCGATGCGGCCGACCGTCGCGACGAGCTTGTTGATGTCTTCAGCGGTGTTGTTGAGCGCATCGACTTGCGTCGCTGCCTCACGCACGGTCTGCCGAACCGTCGTCAGAATACCTAACGAGCGGGCGATTTCCGCGCGTTTCGCCCGCGCCGACGCTTCGATATCACCGGCAAGCGAGGTGACTTCGCCCGCGCCCGCCAACATCTCGTCGGCATTTCCACGGATGGCGCGAAGTGCATCGTCGATCGCGCGCAGCTGGCGAACCTGACTCTCGGCCCCGGTCGAGATCTCCGTCATTGATGCCGCCATTTGCGACGACGACGCGGAGATCTGCTCCGACACGTTGGCGAGATCGCGCGCGGACGACGCCACATCGTCGGCGGTGGATGTCGTCACCGAGACGACGCGCGCGAGTGAACCGGCCGTGTTGTTCATCGCCTCGGCAAGCTCACGGAACTCGCCTGGGAGCTCTGCATCTGTTCGTTGCGTGAAGTCGCCGCTGCTGAGCGCGCGCGCCTGCTCGGCGAGTCGGCGCATCGGTCGTACGATCCAGGAGATCGTGCTCCCAACGACGATGAGCGCCAGCACGATGGCGATGGCCATGATGACCAGCACCCATGTCCCGCGGCGTTCGAGGTCGCCACGCAACGCGCGCGACGCGGCTTCCACCGTGCTCCCTTTCTGCACGGTGAGCAGGCGGACGTTCTCAAGGAGTTGTGGAACCAACGCGCGCGCATCGCCAGCGGCGCGCAGCGCCTCGATGCGATTTCCATCCTCGGCGAGACGGTGCGCTCGAGCATAACGCGTCTCGATCGCCGTCAGGCGCAAGTCGATGGCGTCGATGAGTGCAAGCTGCGCAGGAAGGACGAGCGAGTCGCCACGCGCAGCTCGCTGCGCGCGGTGCGCTTCGGCGGAGTAGCGTCGAAATTCGCGCTGTGCGAGGCTGTCATGCGATTCGACGAAGCGCTGGGCCCAGTCGAGTTCCTGCGTCACCGCCGACGAGAACTGCGCCGACCGCTGAGCATTCTCCTGCACAGCGACCAGCGTTTCGCCGATGACATCGGACATGCGCGCGATCGTCGCACGCCCCGCGAGGCCAGCGGCGCAGAAGAGCCCCACGAGAAGGCCGAAGCCCACTACGAGGCGCTGCCGAATGCTCTGGAATCTGACGCGCTCTTTCATGCGGGGACTCCGCGTCGCGAGAGCGCGGGCGAGTGGTTGGGCTTCACGAGATACAGACGCCCTTCTGCTTCGTGCGGCAACCCCTGTTCGTGGATACGAGAGAGGGCGAGCACCGGGTCGGTGCTCGCCCTACACGAGTGTGACGTGGATTACTACTTCGCTTCGCGGAGGCCGATCTTGTCGCGCGGGAGTGCCATCGACGGATCGATCGTCCACTCGTCGAGGTGTGCCCACCAGGAATCGGCGCGCATGGGAGCGGGGCGAATGCGCTTGTTGATCGCCCCCGATCCGGTTGGCTCGTAGAGCCAGATGGCCGGTGCGTCGTTGATCAGGATTTCCGCTGCCCGCCGATACAGCGCTTTCGCCGTGCGCGGCTCAAACGACTTCTGTGCCGAATCGATCGTCGCGTCGAGCACCGGATTCATGTACATCGACAGGTTGAGACCTTGACCGGTTTTCGCCGCGGTCGATCCCCAGTATTGCGTCAGGCCACTCGGCGTGGGATCTGCACTCGACGTGAGGAAGACCGCGTCAAACTTGCCGGAGCGAAACGCAGTCGTCATCGCATTGTTCTCGACAGATGCAATGTCCACTTTGGCGCCAACCTGCTTCATCATCTCTTGGATGAGCGTCGCAGACCGCATGCGCAATGTCGACGAGGTGGGAGCGGTAATGGCGAACTCCAATGCCTTCCCGTTCTTCTCGCGAATGCCGTCGCCGTTCGCGTCCTTCCATCCCGCCGCGTCGAGGAGCTTGCGGGCGCTATCGACGTTGAAGGGAAGCTGTGCGATCGTCGAATCGCTCGCCGCCATGTGCCGTGGAAGCGGGCCGATCGCGGGAAGCCCTAACGAGTCGAGAAGATTTCGCGTGAGCGCAGCGCGGTCGACTGCCATCGTTAGCGCCCGCCGAACGTTGCGGTCGCCGAGCACAGGATGCGGTTTCTCCCCTTTGGCGCCCGTGCGTGTCCGGAAGACCATGAAGGAGATGTCCATCGCCGGCCGCTTCACGGGACTTGCGTCCTTGGCGGAGGCGATCTGTTTGATCGCGTCGCCGCGCAGGACCTCGATGAAATCGCTCTCGCCCGACAGCACGCTTGCCATCGCCGCGTTAGGATCCGATCGCGTACTCCAGATGATGCGATCGAGCTTGGGGCGGCCACGCCAGCTGTTCGTGTCGGCCATGAGCTCCAGCGTGGCGTTAGGCACCCACCGCACGAAGCGGAACTTGCCGTTGCCCACGGGCGCTTTCGCCTGAGGACTCTGCTTCAGCTCCTCGGGCTTGATGGAGGCGTAGATATGCTGAGGGATCGCCTGAAGGTTATAGACGATCTGGTAGAACTGTTCAGGGGAGCGCGAGTGAAACCAGACGACTGCGGTCGAGGAGTCAGGTGTAGTCACCGAATCCACGTTCGAGAGCGACGTGGCAACGTATGACGCGGTCGCGGGATTTTTGATAAGATCGAAGGTGTACTTCACATCAGCCGCAACGACACGCTTGCCGTCCTGCCACTTAGCCCTCGGATCGATGTGAAAGGCGATCGACAACGAGTCCTTCGCCCATTCCCAGCGGTCGGCTAGTCGAGGAGCGAAGCCCTTGTCACCCATCGTGTCCAGCTGGTCGTCGATCATTGCCAGCGGCTCGTAGAGCATGTCAGAGATCGACTTGCCGGTCGTCCCGCTGATGAACGGCGGAAGCAGCGCGTCGGCGTCGGCACCGCTCGCAATCACGAGCGTTCCGCCGAACGCCTTACCGCCTGACGCCGATTTCGTATCCCCGGTGCCGCATGCGATGATCGCGAGCGTGATTCCCGCGGTAACGCAGTAACGTGCGATGCTCATGGCTAAGACGGAGTAGGATTTCTTGGTGATGCGCCGCGCTCCCGGCGCCTGCAAAAGCAGACGAACGAGACCCTCGTCGCGCCACGTCACCCTGAAGCTGTCGCCGGTGGTCCGCTACGGCCAGTTGCCGGACCTGCCGAGTGAGCCCTAACCCAACGTGTAGGGTCGAGACACCGCGCCGGTGCAGCGTCACTCGTCAGGCAGGCCCCTCGTCAGGCGCCCGGCCCCGCCGCGACGACTGCGTTCAATTCGAGCGTCTCGGCGTTGGCTCTTGCTGCGTCAGGCAATGCAGCGTTCCCAACCCCCAAACGAGGTCGACGGCATGAATCCCCACGATCTCGCGCTCCGGAAAGCACTCGGCGAGAATGTTCAACGCTACGCGATCGTTACGATCGTTGAAAGTGGGGACGAGGACGATGCCGTTCGCGATGTAGAAGTTCGCGTAGCTCGCCGGAAGGCGTTGCCCCTCCATCACCACAGGACGCGGATAGGGAAGTCGCAAGACGCGCAGCCGCCCGCCGTTAAATGACTCCAGACGACGTGCGTTATCGACCGATCGCTCGTGATTGTCGTCCGACGGATCCTCTTCGTACGCGAGCACCACGGTCTCATCGTCGATGAAGCGCGCGATGTCATCGATGTGTCCGTGCGTGTCGTCGCCGACACAACCCTCGCCTAACCAGATCGTACTCGTTGCGCCGAGCGATTCGCGGAAGAGCGTCTCGTACCCCTCGCGCGTGAGCCCAGGATTGCGTTCCTGAATCGGGGAGAGAAGACACTCTTCGGTGACCATGATGAGTCCCCGCCCATTCACCTCGATCGCGCCACCTTCGAGGACGGCGCGCCCTGCGCCATCGGGACGCAGCGGCTCTACACGACGGTGGCCCGTAATGCTGGACATCGCCTCGCCGATTCGCGCGTCTTGTTCGTAATTGTCGTACTTCGCCCACGCGTTGAAGCGCCAGTTCGCCAGCACGACGTTTCCCTGCGCATCGTGTACTCCACTCGCTCCCGAATCGCGTAACCAGACTCGGTCGTTACGCACGACATGCAGGCGATATCCGGAGCTGTCGCACTCGTGGGCGTCGAGCTTCGCGCGAGCGTCCTCCATCACCGACTCGTTATGGCAGAGAATCTCGACGCGTTCGTGGCGATGTAGTGCGCGCACGATCTCGGCGTAGACCCACGGAATCGGTGCAAGCTTTCCCGGCCAGTCCGGCTCGTGATGCGGCCAGGCAATCCATGTGGCGGCGTGCGGCGCCCACTCCGCCGGCATGAGGAAGGGCGGAGTGGGGGACGTGCGACCGCTTTGAGGATTGGTCATTGAGCGTGATGAGACCGCGAGTAGATCGCACGCATCGTGCGCGAACGGTTAGCCGAGGTAGCGTTGCAGGATGCCACCGTACGCATCGATGCGCCGATCGCGCAGGAACGGCCAGTTTCTCCGCGTGTCTTCGATGATCGCGGGATCGCATTTCGCCACCAACACCGCCGGGTCGGTGCCCGCTTCGGCGAGAATGCGTCCGAACGGATCGTAGATCGTGGAGTTCCCGAAGAATTCGAGACCGTTCGTTCCCGTCTGTGCTTCGAAGCCGACGCGATTGGGCGATGCGACAAAGACGCCATTGGCGATGGCGTGTGCGCGCTGAATCGTGCGCCACGCCGTGACCTGATCTTCTCCGAACTGCGATTTTTCGGTCGGATGCCAGCCGATCGCCGTCGGATAGAAGAGAATGTCGGCGCCTAACAAAGACGTGATGCGTGCCCCCTCTGGATACCACTGATCCCAGCAGATGAGGACGCCGATCGTTGCATAACGAGTCTTCCAGACGCGAAAGCCGTTCGACTCGCGCGAGTGCCCGTTCGATCCTGAACCGTCGTGCGTGTCGCCCGGCGCGAAGTAGTACTTCTCCTCGAACAGGGGATCGTGCGGGATATGCATCTTGCGATAGACGCCTAACAAGGCACCGTCGGCGTCGATGATCGCTGCAGAGTTGCGGTAGAGTCCAGCCGCCTGGCGCTCGTAGATCGGGACGATGAGGACGACGGCAAGCTCCTTCGCCAGCGCCTGCATCTCCTGCGTAGTCGGTCCCGGAATCGGCTCGGCAAGGTCGAACCACGACGGGTCGAGCGTCTTGCAGAAGTACGGGGCGTTGAAGAGCTCCTGCAGGCAGATGATCTGCGCACCCTGCGCGTGTGCGGCGCGCACGCCCGCAATGGCGCGCTCGACGTTTTCGCGAATGTTGGTCGATCCAGCAGCCTCCTGCACGAGGCCGACGGTAAAGACGGGAGTGGCCATATCGGGAAGATAGCGAATCGAAGGGAAGCGAGCGGCGAACGGGTCGCGCCGTCGCTGCATCAATCACGTACGAGCCGCTTCGTTCCCGGCGCCGCCCAGCATCACGACTACTACATCGTTCACATTTGTGCCGGTCATTCCCGGGCGAAAAAGAGCACCGGCGGCGTCGAGTGCAGGATACGAATCGTGTCGTTCCAGGTCGTGCTGCGGAGCTCGCCCTGCCGCAACGATGTGCTCCCATGTGGAGCAATCGACGACCGCGCCAGCTGCGTCGGTCGGGCCGTCTCGTCCGTCGGTTCCGGCCGAAAGGATGGCGATGTCGCGTCCTGCCTCTCCCGCCAGGTGCAATACCTCCGCGGCCGCCAGCGCCAACTCTTGTGCGCGCCCCCCTTGCCCGGCGCGGCCATTCCCCAGTCGAACCGTCGTCTCTCCTCCCCATAGCAACAGCGCGCCGGCGTTCGGGGAAGCGCGATCGGACGCGCCAGCGCGCGCCGCCACGGCCGCGCGGGCGATGGCCTCTCCCGCCGAACGGGCGCCCCCTTCGAGCGCCGTCGGCGCCACGTGCACAGGAGCTATCGCCATGCGCCGCGCCGCTGCTGCGATGCCATCGACTGCCACACGGTTATCGAGGACGATGCGCGACTCCACGCCCGCGAACGCGGGATCGCTCGACTTGGCTGTCTCCGGTCGATCGCCGCTGAGGGTGGCGTCGAGATAATCCCTCACCTCGTGCGGGAGAAACGGCGTTAGGCGCTGGCGCGACGCGAGTTCGATCAAGTCGGCAGCGCGAAGCGGATCGGGGGCACATGGGCCAGATCCGATGGCCTCGAGCTCGCTCCCGATGACGTCAGAGGCAATCAGAACGGTGACACGTGCGCCGTGCAGCGCTTGCGCGAGTCGTCCTCCACCCCATCGCAGCACGCGTCGGCGGAAGGCGTTCATCGTCGCGATGGGTGCACCCGATCGGTGCATTCCGTCGAAGAGGGCGATGAGCGCCTCGGGCGAGACGCCATACACAGGCGCCGCGATCAAGCTCGATGCTCCCCCAGAGAGGAGCACGAGGACATCGTCGCCGCGCCGAACGAGCCGCGTCAGGTCTCCAAGAGCGTCCGCGGCGGCAAAGGAAGCGGCGCCGGGAAGGGGATGGTCACCCACGATCGTCGGAAAGGGGAGCGCGCCCGCCCCGTCGTCGTTCGGCGCGACGACGACGCCGCCAATGGGAGACCGGTGCCACTCCGCGAGCGCGTCGACCGCGGCGCGTGCCATCGGCTGCCCTCCCTTGCCGACGGCGACGATCCACGCGCACGCGCCCACTCGCTGCGGCGCGATCGCGGCGCGCGTCGCCGCATACGGGTCGGCAGCTGCAACGCCGGCGCGGTAGAGACTTTCCAGCGTTTGCCGTGGAGTCATGAAGCTCAAGATCCCTCGATCGAAAGACGCCCCGGCCACTGTGGCCGGGGCGTCTCGGGAACTCACTGCCCGGGAGGGGGCGGTGGAGGTGACAGCTTATCGATCACTGCACCCAACTCTTCGTACGCCGCCGCCGAACTCTGACGGAACGGCTGCGTCTTGTACGCAATCTTGCCACTTGGGTCGATCACGTAGAGCGAACGGTTGTCGAGTTTGTTCTTGTCGTCCCACGCGCCGTAGTCTCTTCCGACCTTGCCATCGGGATCGCTGGCGAAGAGCATCGGGAAGTTGGCATCGCGTTGCCACGAAAAGAGCGCCGTATCCGGATCGATGGAGATGCCGATCACGACGACCTTTCGTCCATTGTTGAACAGCGTGGCGTACTGATCACGGTACGCCTCCATTTGGATCGTTCAACCCTTTGTCCGCGCCTTGAAGAAGAAGGCAAGGACCACGGTGTTTCCCTTGTAGTCCGACAGCTTGATCTGATCGCGCAGGATCCCAAAACGCGTGGTGCCTACAAGCGAAAAGTCTGGTGCAACGTCGCCGACCTTCGGCCCCGTTTCCACCTGTTGAGCGGCAATGCCGCCGAGCGGCGCGATGACGGCAAATACAAGCGCTGCCGTAACCACACGCGCTGACACGAACGAACGCATCAGAAATTCTCCCGGGAAATGAAGGGTGCAAGTTGTGACGGTGACGATTGCAGACGCAACGGCGATCTCAATACGAACCGTGAAGTGGACACCCCGGTGTCCTCCAAGGGGACAGCCGAGTTGCAAGTCGTTGTGTGGCAACACATACGCGACGGCACGCAGGGTGCCCTACATGGGGACACTACTTCAGACGCCCTCGGAGGCATCTCATGCGTGTCCATCGTCTCTCAGCCGTTGTTGCCGCCACGTTCGCGCTCGCTGCCTGCGGTAAGAGCGAGTCCGCGCGCATCGATGACGCACTGCGCAACGACCTGTCGCTCGCTTCTGCGACTCAGCCGTATATGCCACAGCAGTACGTCTCACCGGTGGAGCAGGGGTACGCTCCGCAGCCGGGATATTATCCTCAGCAGCCAGGCTACTACCCGCAGGGCTACGCGCCGCAGCCGTACTATCAGCAGGCCCCGCAGCCCGTCGTGTATCGCAGCGCGCCACAACCTCGCGTGATTCGCCGTGCACCGGCGGCTGTCTACGACCAGGGCGGCGTGTACGGCGGCGGATCAGGGCAGGTTCAGAAGAACACCAAGCGTGATGCCATCATCGGTGCAGCTGCCGGTGCGGCGATCGGCGTCGCGAGCACGCGCAACACGCTCAAGGGTGCGATCATTGGTGCCGCGGCCGGTGGCTTGTTAGGCGCGGTGGTCGGCGAGAAGATCGACGTTCGCCGTCCGCGTTAGGCTCGGCGTTAGGCTCACCATTGTACAACATTGGCGGGGCGCCTCTTCGGGGGCGTCCCGCTGTTGTTTGTCCATGCGCCGCCAGCGCAGTCTTACGCGGCTTCGCGCGAGCGGGGAAGATCAAATCTCGCCCACGGCTAGCCGCAGAGCGCGGGGAAGGCAGCGAACGGTCACCGATGCCGCCGACGCATGGTGCAACTCGCCGTCCGCTTCGAACACGGGGAGCTCATCGAAGTCGAGCGTGATGGACGACACGCGCGACATCGACACCTCCGCGGCACCGACATGTCGTCCGTGCATCGCGCTCGCCAACAGCGTCGCACGCCGCCATACGGGTGCATCGCCGACACGCACCACGTCGAGCACGCCGTCATCGTTGCGCGCTTCCGGCGCGATCATGAATCCCCCGCCAAATCGCGCCCCATTCGAGATGACCACCATCAAGTGTCGCTCGTACGGGAGGGCAGCGCTCGATGGCTCAATGCCGTCGGCCGTCAGTCGCGCCTTCACTCCGCGATAGGCAACCAGCTGACGCAACGCCGTGACCACGTATACAGCGTGACCGCGCAGCCAGCGAACTTCTCCCATCCGGCGCACGACCTCCGCGTCGAAGCCGAATCCGACGCAGTTCACGAAGTGCACGCCGTCGGCCACCCCGACGTCAATTCGACGATCTCGCTCTCCCAGCGCGATTGCGAGCGCGGCGCGCAGATCGCCCGCCGGAATTCCCGACGCGAAGGCGAGGTCGTTACCGGTGCCCGCGGCAATCAACGCGAGTCGAGTCGCTCCCCCCGCGGCCAAGATTCCGCGCGCGACGTTTCCCCACGTCCCATCGCCGCCTAACGCGATGATCGTCCCGACGCCCGCCCGCGTCGCCTCCTCGGCGAGACGCCACTCGTCGCCTGCGCGTGCCGTCAGCTGCACGGCCATCCCTTCGTGAGACGCGAGCGCCGCGCGCACGTCGGGTAACATGCGCGCGGCGCGTCCGCGCCCTGCTGCTGGATTCGCGATCAGTAGCGTCGCAGGGCGCCCTGGGGTCACGCCAGCGTTTACTCTCTTCCGCCTACCAACCCGCGCAGCACGTACGGAAGAATTCCTCCGTTGCGGTAATACTGCAGCTCCTCCGGCGTATCGATGCGCGACACGACGGGGAAGCGCACTTCGCCGCCGTCGCGCGCGCGGGCGATCACCGTTAGGCGTGCGCGTGGCGTCATGGAGTCGCTCATCCCTTCGATGCTGTACGACTCGAAGCCCGTCAAGCCGAGCGATTGGCGCGACGCACCATCGGCAAACTCGCACGGAATCACCCCCATCCCGACGAGGTTGGACCGGTGAATCCGCTCGAACGACTCAGCGATCACGGCGCGAACGCCGAGTAGCGACGTTCCCTTCGCCGCCCAGTCGCGCGATGATCCCGTCCCGTATTCCTTGCCGGCGATGATGACGAGCGGCGTCCCCTGCGCTCTGAACGCCTCGCTCGCCTCGAAGAAGGAGGTCGGCTCCGCGTCGGGGGAGATGCGCGTCCACCATCCCTCCATCCCCGGCGTCAGCTCGTTCTTGAGCCGAATGTTGGCAAAGGTGCCGCGCATCATGACTTCGTGGTTGCCACGCCGCGCGCCGTACGAATTGAAGTCTTTCTTCTCCACGCCTAACGAGAGAAGCCACTGCCCAGCCGGGCTCTTCACGGCGATCGACCCCGCCGGCGAGATGTGGTCGGTTGTGATGGAGTCGCCGAACATCCCGAGTACGCGCGCGTTCGTGATCGCTTGCACCCCCGGCGGCGTCATGGTCATGCCGTCGAAGTAGGGGGGACGTTTTACATAAGTCGACGAATCGTCCCACGCATAGCGATCTCCCGTCGGGATCTCGATGGCCTTCCATTGCTCGTCGCCGGCGAAGACATCGGCGTACTCGCGCTCGAACTGCTCGCGCTTGACCGAGGAAAGCACGACGTCCTCGACTTCCTTTGACGACGGCCAGATTTCGCGCAAGAAGACCGGCCCGTCCTTTCCGACGCCAATCGGCTCTCGCTCGAAGTCGATGTCCATCCGCCCCGCCAGCGCGTAGGCAACGACGAGCGGCGGCGAAGCGAGATAGTTGAAGCGCGTCTGCGGGTTCACGCGCCCTTCGAAGTTACGATTTCCCGAGAGAACGGCGGCAACGGTGAGTTTGCTGTCGTCAATCGCCTTTGCGATCGGGTCAGGAAGGGGACCGGAATTCCCGATGCACGTCGTGCAACCGTATCCCACGATCTGGAAGCCTAACGCGTCAAGTGCGGGCTGTACGCCCGCCTTGTCGAAATACTCGCGCACGACTTTCGAGCCTGGCGCGAGCGACGTCTTCACCCACGGGCGAGTCTGCAGCCCTTTCTCGACCGCTCGCTGCGCGAGTAACCCAGCCGCGAGCATGACGCTCGGATTCGACGTATTCGTACACGAGGTGATGGCCGCGATGACCACGGCGCCATCCTTGAGCTTGAACTGCTGTCCACGCCATTCGCACGCGACGCCCACCTCTTCATGAAGTGGCCCTTCACCTTCCATCACGGCAACCGCGGCGGAATCGCCCTGCGTCTTCGCGGCGGCAGCGGACTGCGTGGCGCGGTGCGCGGCGAGCGAGTCCAGATAGTTCGCCTTCACATCGGTGAGCGCGATGCGGTCTTGCGGACGACGGGGACCGGCTAGTGAGGGGACGACGGTGGAGAGATCGAGCTCCAACGTATCAGTGTAGAGCGGATCGGCCATCCCATCCTGCCGGAATAGCCCCTGCGCCTTCGTGTACGCCTCGACAAGCGCGATCTGCTCCTCGCTTCTCCCCGACAGCCGCAAGTACTTCAGCGTCTCGTTGTCGACGGGGAAGAAGCCCATCGTCGCGCCGTATTCCGGCGCCATGTTGGCGATCGTCGCACGGTCGGCGAGCGCCAGCGACGAGAGTCCGTCGCCATAATACTCCACGAACTTTCCGACGACCTTCTTCTTGCGCAGCATCTCGGTGCACGTCAACACCAGGTCGGTCGCCGTTGCACCTGCCGGAAGCTTTCCTACAAGCTTGAAGCCGATGACTTCGGGTATCAGCATCGAGACAGGCTGGCCGAGCATCGCCGCCTCTGCTTCGATTCCCCCGACTCCCCAACCCAGCACCCCGAGCCCGTTGATCATCGTCGTGTGCGAGTCGGTGCCGACGAGGGAGTCGCAATACGCGATCGTCTCGTCACCGCTCTTCGACGTGAAGACGACCTGCCCGAGATATTCGAGATTGACCTGGTGGCAAATCCCCGTTCCCGGCGGCACCACACGGAAGTTGTCGAGCGCCGTCTGCCCCCAACGAAGGAATTGATACCGCTCGAGATTGCGCTCGTATTCGAGTCCCACGTTGAGCAAGAACGCCGCGTCGGTTCCGTACTCGTCGACCTGCACCGAGTGATCGATGACGAGATCGACCGGCTGCAGTGGATTGATCTTCGTTGGGTCGCCGTTCAGCGTTGCGATCGCGTCACGCATCGCCGCCAAGTCCACGACGCACGGCACTCCAGTGAAGTCCTGCAGGAGGACGCGCGCCGTCCGAAACGCGATTTCCTTGTCGACAGGATGCTTGACGTCCCAGTTGGCGAGTGTCTCGACGTCGCCCTTCTTCACGAATGCGCCGTCTTCGCCGCGCAACAGGTTCTCGAGGAGAACCTTCAGCGAGAAGGGAAGGCGATCGACGTTTCCGTTCGACAGCGCCCGCAGCGCGTCGAGGCGGAACATGGTGTACGTGCGCGTGCCGACCGTGAGTGTCGCACGGCTGCCGAACGAGTCGGGGTGTGTCATGGAGATCATCCCGGGGATGACTGCGCCGCAACAGAGGGGCGCGGTGGATCGCAGAGCCACTGCCGCGCCGGCTGCACGCCGGACGCGACAGGCTGGCGAGAAATCTACTCCGTGCGCGCATTACCGCGAAAACGAGAGTGGCGGGACGCCGCCGCTACCCGTCGCCCCGATCACAGTGCTCAGCGTCGCACTGGACGCAGCTCGAGGTCCTGAAAGTCGTACGAGAAGTCGGTCGCGGGAGAAACGGGACGCATGCGCACGCGTTCGATCGTTCCGTCGGGATTCAGGTCGAAGGTGACGAAAGCATCGGCCCGCAACTCACGGTTTCGCCATCGCGCGATGAAGGTGTCGTACTGATAGTGCTCGAGGTCGCCCACCAGCGATGGTGAGTGCGAGAAACGCATGACCAAGTGTCCGTTCTCCAGCGCGAGACTCACGTCGCCGTACCACGCATCGACGAGCGGACCGGCGTACTTCGCAAGCGCCAGCGACGGGCGCGAAGTGCTGTCGCGTGAGGCGCCCCCTTTGCGCTCTGCCGCTCCGATTGCCGCAGCATCCTGAGCGGCTGACCACTGCGACGCTGCCAGCCAATCGAATGCAGGCGCTCCCAAGTAGGCATCAAGGATGTGGTGGACGATCGCATCGAAGGCGTCGGTCGATTCCTGGTTGGTGAGCACGACGACACCCAACCGTCGCCCCGGAATCATTGCCACGCGCGACACGTAGCCGGGGAGTCCACCGGTATGTGTCAGGAGCTTTTCGCCGCGGTACTCGCGCACGCCCATGCCTAACGCGTAGCCCCCCATCCCCGAAGCCAGCGGAGAGAGCTGCGGAGGAACCGGCCCCGGCTCGATCGGCGTCACGATACGCCAGAGTTGGCGCGTGGTTGCCGGCGAGAAGAGCCTCGTGCCGTCGGCCAGGCGTCCCGAGTCGAGCTGCACCACCAACCACTTCGCCATCTCTTCGGCGCTCGAATTGATGCCGCCGGCAGGGTTCGTGTTGTCTGATGCGAACGGTTCGATGGGACGGACTACGCCATCGATCGGCGCGTGCGTCGTGGCGACGTTGCCGCCTCCCGACGCTTCGGAGTGACGCACGTTGCTTGCCGTCATCCCCACCTTCTTGAGAATGCGCGACGAGACGAAATCCTCCCACGGCATCCCCGACACCGCCTCGATGACTTCGCCGGCAACCGTGTAGAGCACGTTGTCGTACGCGTAAGCGCTCCGGAACGACGTCGCCGGGCGAATGAATCGCAGTCGTCGCGCGATCTCTTTGCGGTCGTACGTGGACGGCGGCCACCAGAGCAAGTCGCCCGCGCCCAGTCCGAGCCCGCTGCGATGCACGAGCAAATCGCGCACAGTTAGCTCGCGCGTAACGAAGGGATCGTACATCGCGAACCACGGCACGTAGCGTATCACCGGGGCATCCCACTCGATCTTCCCTTCTTCGACGAGGAGCGCGAGAGCCGTCGCCGTGAAGATCTTCGTGTTCGACGCAATGCCGAACAGCGTGCGCGAATCGACGGGAGCCGCATCGCCGAGCTTTCTCACGCCGTAACCCTTCGCGAACACCATGCGCCCGTCCTTCACCACCGCCACCGACACACCGGGAACTTTGAACGCCTGCATAACGCGAGCGACGAAGGCGTCGACATCCTCGAGCGGCTTCGGAGCCTGCGCGTGCGCTTTCGCCGAGGTCAGAAACGCAAGCGAGGCGACTACGAATGGACTGAATCGCATGGAGTTCGAGATTCCGGCTATGGTCGATAGAGGGCGGGGGGCGAGCGATCGCTTCGTCACGCCCCCACAAGTGTGCGCGCCGATCGACTCCTCGGCGAGGTCCGCGAATCGCAAAGATGCACAAGACCCGTTCGGCTCCTTGCCGAAGGCTTTCGCGGCGGAGTCGCGCCCGTTCTCTTCACATCCTTGGCGTGCGAGCGCTCGACCTATCGATCGTCGCGAGACGCCATACCCGACCACGCTCGAGGATCATTGATGTCGTCAACACCGCAGGTGGCCGAACTGGCCATTCGCCTCATGGAAGTCGAATCCACCAGTGGCAACGAATCGAAGGTGATCAACGTTGCCGAAGAGATTCTGTCGTCGCGTCGCTGGCACACCGATCGAATTCCCGTCACCGAGGGGCGCGACTGTATTCTCGCGATCTCCGATGCGGATCCGGTGGTCACCCTTTCGACGCACCTCGACACCGTTCCTCCGTACATCCCGCCGCGGCTCGAGGGGACGATTCTGCACGGCCGGGGCGCCTGCGATGCAAAAGGAATCGCGGCCTCGATGATTCTCGCGGGCGATCGACTACGCAGCCGCGGTGTCCGCGTCGCCCTTCTGTTTGTAATCGGTGAAGAGACGACGCACGACGGTGCGCACGCCGCCAATGCGCGCGCGAGCACGAGTCGCGTTCTCATTAACGGCGAGCCGACGGAGAGCACGCTCGCGTTAGGCACGAAGGGGGCGTTTCGCGTGAGTGTGCGCGCCACTGGCAAGGCAGCGCACTCGGCGTATCCGCAATTGGGGCATTCCGCGACGCGCGACCTCGTTGAGGTGTTGGCCGAGTTGGGACGCATGGAGTGGCCGTCAGACCCGGTGCTTGGCGAGACGACCGTGAACATCGGCATGATCTCTGGCGGCATAGCCGATAACGTCATGGCTCCCTCAGCGGAGGCGCGCCTGATGTTCCGGACCGTTACGCCGGTCGATGTGCTCTGGCCCCTGATCGAGCGCTGGGCAGATGGACGGGTGCAGGTGACGCCGGGAATTCTGGCTCCGCACATGCACCTCGGCGTATTGGATGGCTTCCCTACGTCGATCGCCAAGTTCGCGACCGACATGCCCGCTCTCGATCGGTGGGGAACGCCGTATCTGTTCGGTCCAGGCTCCATCCACGTCGCGCACACGATGCACGAAAGCGTCGACGTGGAAGAGCTCGAACGGGCAGTCGATGCGTATGAGCGTATCGCGTTAGGCGCCCTCGCACGCGAGGGCGTCACGCTTCCATAAGGAACTAGCGCGGACGGTACAGAGCGTGTCCTCCCCGCTGCCGGCTAACTCCCGCGCAACGCCTCCGACGGATCGATCCTCGAAGCGCGCCGTGCCGGGATGTAGCTGGCCGCCGTTGCCACCGCCAATAGGGTCGCCGACACGGCGCTGAGCGTGAGTGGGTCGTTAGGCGAGACGCCGTAGAGCATCGCGCCTAGCAAGCGGGTAGCCATCAGCGCTCCGGCGACGCCCACGGCCACTCCTCCGAGCGCGAGTGCCAGCGATTCGCGCACGACCATCGCCCGCACGTCGCTGCTGCGCGCACCCAAGGCCATCCGCACGCCAATCTCGTTGCGTCGCTGTCCGACGAGATGGGAGATGACGCCGTGCATCCCTACCGCGCTCAGGATCAGCGCCATCGCCGCCGCGAGCGACAAGAGGAGCATCACGAAACGTGTGCGCGCCGAGGCGTGATCGACGACTTCGTCCATCGTGCTGACGTTCGCCACGGGAATTCGCGGATCAAGCGTTTGTAGCGTTTTTCGAACCGCGGGGAGGAGTGCACGTGGAGACATCGACGTGCTCTTGATGATGACGGTGACATCGCGGGCCCCCGACCAGAGCGGCGCCCCTTCGATCGGCATCAACGGAAAGAAGATCGCTTCCACAGGGGGCGCATCGAGCGTCGTTGCGCGAAAGTCTCCGCTCACGCCGATGACGTGATAGTAGGGAGGTGTCCCACCGTTTCCCTTGATTCCTTTTCCGATGGCATCTTCCCCCGGCCAGAGTCGCCGCGCGAGCGCAGCGGTGACGACGACTCCGTCGGTGACAGCAGTCTCGTCGTCCCACGTTCGCGTCCGCCCGCGTACCGGAATGCCTAACGACTCAAAATAGCCAGGCGACACCTGGCCATTGCCGACGCACGGAGGCTCCTCTCCAGGTGGTGTCGGGCGCCCCTCGACCCAGACGATGGAGCACCCTTCGTAGCCACTGAGCGGCGTTATCGACCCGACGCTCGCTCGTGACACACCCGGAATCGCTGCCAGGCGCGATGTCAGCTCCCGATGAAACTCGGTCACGGCACGGTGCCCGCGATATCGCTCCCACGGAATCGACAGCGCGAAGGTCAGTGTGCGTTCGGGTTGGAATCCGAGCTCGATGTGGCGCAACGCCGCCGCACTGCGCAGAAGGAGCCCGGCCGATGCCAGGAGGATCACCGAGAGCGCCACCTGGGCCAACACCAGAGCGTTTCTCGTACGGCGCCGCGACGGACCGACCGCGCTTCCACTCCGCCCCCCCTCGCGAAGCGCCGCCACGTTTCCTTCTTCGTGCCACAGCGGAACAAGCCCAAACGTGAGCGCGGCCAGCAGCACGAGGCCCGCTGCGAACACGACGCTTTCAATGCCTAGGTTCACTTCCGCCACGCGGGGGAGCGCGTTAGGCGCGTTCGCCACGACGATGCGCAGCGCTCCCCACGCGAGCGCGATGCCAACGAGCCCCGCGCCGGTCGCCACGATCAATCCCTCGGCGATGAAGTGCCAAGCGAGATGACGCCCCTCTGCGCCAAGCGCCCGGCGCACCGCCACCTCTCGGCTTCGTGATTCCGCGCGCACTAGGACGAGATTCACCACGTTGGCGCACGCGATGAGCAAGACCAGGCCGACAGATCCGAAGAGAATCCAGAGCGCGCGTCCGATGTCTCCCACCACTTCGTCGCGCCACGACACAACGTCGACGGTGAAGCCGGTTGATTTGAAGAAGCGCTCCGAATAGGCGTTGGGGTATCGCTCGGGAAAACGCCCCACGTCGGCCAATAACATCCGCGTCGCGTCGAGCGGCGTCACGCCATCACGAAGGCGACCGAGCGCCGTGAGGTAGTGGCTGTTCTGGGCCGGCGCGGTCGGGTCGAGTTCGAGCGCCAACCAAAGATCGCTTGCCTGTCCCGGAAGTTGCGCTTCCGGCGGCAGCACTCCGATGATCTCGTGACGCACTCCTTCGAATTCAATCGAGGTTCCGAGCACGCTCGGGTCACCGCCGAATTCGCGCATCCAGTACGCGTGGCTGAGGAGAGCGACCGGCGCGGCGCCAGGACGTGTCTCGTCAACGCGAAATAGGCGTCCAAGTCGCGCGTGCACGCCTAACACATCGAACAGGGTCGCGCTCGACACAGTTGCCGTGACACGCTCCGCGTTGCCTTCCCGGAATACCGCGCCCTGCGCGACGCTGTAGACACCGAGCGCGCGCAATGCGGGCGACTTGAGCATGTCGTGGTAGCCCGCCACCGAGAGTCCCCATCGTTGGTTGGCGCCGACGCCGGGGACGGGGTGTGCAATTCGCACAATCCGCTCCGACGAGGGGAAAGGGAGTGGGTGCAGCACGATTGAAACGAGGAGCGTGAAGATCGCGATCGTCGCCCCGATGCCTAACGAAAGCGTCAGCGCCGTGACGGTCGCGAATCCGGGGCTCCGCTGCAGCGCGCGCAGGGCAAGCGAGATCTCGCGGGCGACCGCGCGAAACGATTCCGAGCGATCGGCGCGTCGTCGCGACCTTGCATCGATCTCGCGTGTCGCGAACTGGTAGCTCTCGACGTCGCCAAAGCGCCGAAGTGCCTCCGATCGTGCAACCGACGGCGAAACGCCTGACGAGATGAGCTCGTCGGTGCGCATCGCCAAGTGCGCCTCAAACTCTTCACGAACTTCCTTCGCCACATCCGGACGCTTCACCACGTCGCGCAGTTCGCGATATCGATCAGGGATCCACGACATTGCTTATCCCTCCACGGGACGGGGAGCGCGCATCACTTCCGCGACCGCGTCGATGAAACGCCCCCACGACGCCGACTCGGCGCGGAGCTGCTTTCGCCCCGCAGGGGTGATCGTGTAGTACTTGGCGCGCCGGTTGTTGGCGGACACGCCCCACTGCGCGGTAAGCCATCCTCGCTCCGTCATTCGATGAAGGGCAGGATATAGTGACCCCTCGTCTACCTGAAGAGCGCCACTGGTCGACGACTCCAGCCATCGCACGATGCCGAAGCCGTGCATCGGCCCCCAGCTGAGTGCCTTGAGAAGGAGCATGTCGAGCGTCCCTTGCATCAGGTCGAGTCGCATGGCGAATGGGCGTGGCGGGTTGGTTCCATGAAGCTTCTATGGGAGAGTTTGCCGAGGTTCACATAGAAGGTCAATAGGAGCGGGGACGAACCGCGCTGGCGGCGAGACCAGACGAAACACGAAAGGTCCGACCCCCGGTTTACGGGGTCGGACCTTCGTCAGCGCACTGATTCACCAGTTCACGAAATCACGGCGGCGCCTAACAAGTCGCAGGCGCGCCGGCTTCGCTCATCGCAACCAGAGATACAATCCGATCAGCGCAGCGCCGAGTCCAACGACGGCGATGGCATTGCCTGCGTTGTTGTCGATCAGGAGCCCGCCGACAAATGCGGCGCCGCCGAGGATGGTGAGCGTCGCGGCCGTCGAGGTGTTGTTGCGGCGCGCCTGCACGGGAGCGGGGAGCTTGGCGTTCGCTGCGGACTCGGCGCGAATGCCAGCTACTGCCGCTTCGCGTCGCGGGCCCGTGGATTCGGCGCGCGGAGTCGTGTTCGTGGTCGTCCCGGTCGCTACGGTGGCACCCGAAACGGTGACTTCTCCCGTTGACGACGACAGCGCCTGCGCTTGCACCGCGGGGGAGAAGAGGGAAAGCCCTACTCCCACGGATAAAAGATTGACTGCCAAACGAATGCGCATGATCTGCTCCTGGTTGACGTTGAACGGGCGCAAGCTCGCGCCGCTATGCAGGCAAGGTACGGGGATGGTAGCTTTGTTCCAGTGCGCTTGAGTGATAGACGGCCTCGCGCGAAGCCGCCAGCCGCAAGATGTCACGATCGCCAGCCTCGGCCGGACGAGGAAGCTCGAAACACCGCCACCTACCCCTGCGGAGGTATCGTTGACCGACCCGCTCCTCGCGTTGCGCTCGGAGTTCCCCATCCTCGAACGGACTACGTACCTCGTCTCCAATTCGTTAGGTGCAATGCCGCGCGCGGTCCCCGATCGCCTCGCGGAGTACGTCGACCTGTGGGCTGAACTTGGCGTGAAAGCGTGGGCGAACGGGTGGTGGGGAATGCCGGTCACGGTTGGTGACGAGATTGCTCCGCTCATGGGAGCCGGCGCGGGCGAGATTGCGATGATTCCGAACGTGTCGCTCGCGCAATCGATGGTCTTCTCGGCGCTCGAGTACAAGGCGCCGCGTAACCGAATCGTTATGTCGTCGCTCGACTTTCCATCGGTTCGGTACGTCTACGATTCGCTGGCGACGCGCCTTGGCGCCGAGATCGTCGTTGTCCCCAGCGACGACGGCATCAGCGTCGATCAGGACCGTTTATTGGCAGCGATCGATGAACGCACCGCGCTCGTCGCCATTTCGCACGTGCTCTTTCGATCGGCCTACATCATGGATGCCGAGGCGATCTGCAACCATGCACACGCGATGGGTGCACTCGTGTCGCTCGATGCCTTTCATTCGGTCGGAGTGATTCCGGTCGACGTGAAGCGCAGCGGAGTCGACTTTCTCACCGGCGGCGTCCTTAAGTGGCTCTGCGGCGGACCTGGAGGATGCTTCCTCTACGTCGCCCCGTCTGTGCGCGAGCGTCTTGCGCCTTCGCTCACCGGATGGCAGGCGCACGCGCGCCCGTTCGGCTTCGAGGACGAGATGGAGTACGCGCCGGGCATCATGCGATGGCTCGGTGGCACGCCCGTGATCCCGGCGCTTTATGCGGCTATCGAAGGACCACGTCTTGTGAGGCGAGCGGGAATGGAAGCCGTGCGTGCCAAGAGCGTGCGACAAACGTCGCGGCTGATCGAGCTCGCCGATGCACGCGGCTATACAGTGCACGCACCGCGCGACAATGCACGTAGGGGGGGAACGGTCGCGTTCGACGTTCCGCACGGTTACGAGGTGGCGCAGTACCTGCTCGAGCGTGGAATCATCATTGACTATCGTCCGGGGGCAGGGATTCGCGTCGCACCCCACTTCTACACGCGCGATGACGAGCTCGAGACCGCGGTTGCCGTCATCGACGAAGCGCTTTCGACCGAGGGGTGGCGAAAGTTCGAAAACACCCGCGCGACCGTCACTTAGGCTGGAGTCCAACGCGGACTTTCGCATGCCGCGAGAACTCTGCGTCGCAGTGTGGCTCTGCTCCCCTCCTACGCACTATACTTGCCCGCCAACGTCCCTTAACCGGAACAGGACATGCCGACGCCGCCCAAGAAGATTCGCAAGCAGTACACGAACTCGGAGTACCCGAACGTGATCCTCCGTTTCGAGGACGGTCACCAGATCGAGGTGGCCAAGGGGCACACGAAGTCGTTCGACTGCTATGAAGGTGAGCGTATCAAAGTGCTCGCCAAGTGGGATCCGACGTCGGCGGAACGCGAAAAGGTCGACACGTTGCGCGCCGAGCAGTTCGACGACGCGAAGGCGTGAGACGATTGGAGCAAGGCGACGTCGCCTT